>Ga0308176_10000055_pt1 | contig 71294 bp, 56 predicted proteins | sample PhyCR2_3_FD_203890 | JGI IMG/M metagenome (GOLD analysis project Ga0308176, IMG submission 203890) | Soil microbial communities from UC Gill Tract Community Farm, Albany, California, United States - DLSLS.C.R2 | ecosystem: Environmental > Terrestrial > Soil > Agricultural land | place: USA...
TGATTGTTTCGCTCGACTGCGGCATCAAGTCAGTAGAGTTAATTGCTTACGCAAAAGAACTATGCGTTGACTTCATCGTTTGCGATCACCACTTACCCGATGACGTGTTGCCACCTGCGGTAGCTGTTCTCAATCCAAAGCAAAAAGACTGCGCTTACCCTTACAAAGAATTGTGCGGTTGCGGCGTGGGCTACAAACTAATTACGGCGCTGTGCAAGGCTTTGCATCTGCCCGATGACACTCCGCATAAGTATTTGGACTTGGTGGCAACGGCAATTGCAGCGGACATTGTTCCAATTACCGGCGAAAACCGCATTCTGGCTTATTACGGTTTGCAGAAAGCCAACCGTGATCCAAACTTCGGCATAAAGGCCTTGGGCTTTTTGAGTGCCTTTAAAAAAGAATTTCACATCACCAATTTGGTCTTCGTTATTGCGCCGCGGGTAAACGCGGCTGGCCGTATGGATGATGCCCGCAAAGCTGTGCTGATGTTTGTAGCGGAAACCTATGAAGAAGCGTTGAACTGGGCCGAACAATTGAACGACGACAATACCAACCGTCGCGAAGCCGATACCAACATCACCGAAGAAGCCCTGACCTTGCTTAACGATGAAGTTTTGATCAAACGAAAAAGCACCGTGCTTTACCAACCGCACTGGCACAAAGGCGTTGTAGGCATTGTTGCGTCAAGATTGATTGATCATTACTATCGTCCTACCATTGTGCTCACGCAGAGTGGCGATTATGTGGCCGGTTCCGCCCGCAGCGTTTCGGGCTTTAATGTGTACGAGGCCATTCACCAGTGCAAAGATTTACTGCTTGGCTACGGCGGCCATTTTTACGCCGCAGGAATGACGATGGAAGCCAGCAAGGTGGATGACTTTTCACGAAAGTTTGAGGAGGTGGTTGAAGCCACAATTCACCCTGATCTATTGGTTCCCGAAATTGTGATTGACGCCGAGATCAATTTTACCGACATCAAAAAATCGTTTTACGACATTCTTTGCCAGATGGAACCCTTTGGCCCCGAGAACATGTCACCTACCTTTTGTGCCCGCAACGTAACGAACACGGGCTGGAGCAAAATTGTAAAAGATGTGCATCTGCGCTTTGTGGTGAGGCAGGGCCACCACACATTTAGCGGCATCGGTTTTAATATGGCTGATAAAATGCCGCTGCTTCTTTCCAATCATCCTTTTGACCTTGTTTTTAAGATTGACGAGAACGAATTCAACGGCGAAAAGAACCTGCAATTAAAAGTTCTGGATATAAGAGAAAGTCTTTGACACTGTGTAAAAAGGCTTTACGATTCAACGGAAAAAATCATGTGTCCGCTTGCAATTAATTAATACGCAAACCCGCGTGGGGCTTGCATTTTCTGCTATATTTGATTTTCACATTTCCTCCCTCCTGTGTAAAGACCTCCCGTCCTTAAGCCGGCCTTTGCGAATTCTATTACAAGCAACCTATGCACGCAATCTTTGTAATGCACGTTTCCTTTGTCAATAAGCGGAAATCTTATTACCGCTATTGCGACCTCAAAATCCCTATTACCTTTTTATAATTCGTCATCTATTACACACAAACACGTTGTATGAGAAAATCATCTACACTTAAGCATTTGTTTTTTTTCTTTGCCGCTTTCTTATTAAGCGCTGCATCAGAAGCACAAATTGCCTGGAATTTCACAGCCGGTACAGCAACACCATCAGCTACTGTTGCCAACGTTACAACATCTGATTTGGTACAAGGAAACAACAACGGTACCACAACTTTTATCACTTCAACATCGGCTTCGAGTGGATATACCGGTGCATCAGGTACAAACAACGCTGGTTTAGCCGCAAGAACCGGAGTCATAAATACAGCGGCAGGCGGAAGCGCTTACGTAGAATTTACACTCACGCCGGATGCGGGTTACAACGTTACCCTTACAGCCATCAGTTTCGGTACAAGAAGTACAGCAACGGCTCCGCAGGCTTATACGCTGCGAAGCAGTTTGGACAACTATGTTGCTGACGTAGCAACAGGTACAATCTCTAACAATAGTATTTGGACCTTAAAGTCAAACAGTTCTCTGTCCGTAACCAATACGACCGGCAATCCCATTACATTCCGGCTTTACGGTTACAATGGCAGCGGCAGTGCGTCTTCCGGAACAGCCAACTGGCGCATAGATGATATAACCTTAACTGTTTCTGTAAATTCAAGTATTTCATCCAATGCCAATCTCTCTAACCTTGGCCTCAGTACAGGAATCTTAACGCCGGTTTTTTCTTCGTCTACCACATCTTACACCGCTTCGGTTGCAAACAGCGTTGCCGCAATTGCCATTACGCCTACAACTGCTGATGCTAATGCCACCATTACTGTAAACGGAACTACCGTTATAAGTGGCAATGCCTCGGCACCGATTTCATTAAATGAAGGCACTAATACAATAACTACGGTTGTAACCGCACAAGACAGAACGACAACAAAAACGTATACAGTTGTTGTTACCCGTGCCGCAGCAGGCACACCTGCGTTAAGTGCAACAGCTTTAGCTGATTTTGGTACTATCTGTATAAATACAACAGCCGGGCCTAACAGTTTTGTGCTTGATGGTAACAATCTTGACGGAACACCTATTTCCATTGCTGCTTTAGACGGATACAGTTTCTCGGAAGCGAGCAACGGAACCTATACTTCAACACTTAGTTTCTCTTATACCGGCTCAGGGTTTACCGGCAAAACCATTTATGTAAAATTTTCGCCTACGGCCGTGCAGTCGTATAATGGGAATATTAGTCTTAGCGGAGGCGGCATAAACAATTACAATGTTCCTGTCACTGGTTCGGGCATTAATACAAGCGCATCAGTAAGTACAGGTGTTAGCACAGCTTCGGGAAGCAGTGCTACCTTAAACGGAACGATAAACACAGCAGGATGTAACCCTGTAACCGCTTACGGTTTTGAATACAGCATCAACTCAGGCTTTGCAGACGGAACTGGCACACCGGTTCCCTCTTCCAATTTAACGGGCGGTAATTTCAGTGCCGTCATCTCAGGATTAGAAGCAAACAGAAGATATTATTACAAGGCATTTGCGACCACGAGCGCCGGCACAGTTTACGGGTCGCAACAGGCATTTAACGCACCGGCTATACCCGTTATGCTTTCGGCACAACCGTCGTTCACATACACCGAGACCTTTGCCGACATTGCAAACTGGGGTAACTTTTTTGTCGGCGGCTTAGGGGCTGAGCACTTCTCGCAAGCAACCGGCAGCACAGGAACAATTCCAAGCCCAACAAACGTCACCACAACAACGGTATTTTCTTCCGGCGCATCTGGTGGCGTGCAAAGAGGCACCGACCAGGTGGCTCCGCTGACGCCTACGCAGTCTATCGTTTTGCTTTCAACGGGAAGCGGAGATAATAGTTCTTCCGCTGCTTTTGACATATACCTGGATTTTACCGGCGTAAATGCTGGTACACTAAGTTTTGATTACCAAACGCTGAGCAACAATCTTGTTGGCACTACCAACGACAGGGCGGGTTCGCTGCGTGTGTATGCGACAACCGATGGCGTCAATTTTACAGAGGTAACCAACATCCTAAACTTTATAAACAGCAATCCAATCAGCGGGTCAAAAACAAATATTTCGCTTCCCACATCTTTCAACAACAGCCCTACCGCACGCCTGCGTTTTTACTATTACAATGGAACCGGCGGCACAACGGGTTCGCGTCCGAAAATCAGCATTGACAACATTACCGCAACGGCGGTGGCCACGACGCCTTGCGCAACGCCAACCGGTGCGCCCACTTCGTTGACATTCGGAACCGTTACCGATGTCAGTATTGCCGGAAGTTTCACCGCAGCCAGTCCCGCGGCGGATCAATATCTTGTCATTGCAAGTACAAACAATTCGCTTACGTCAAACCCGGTTAATGGAAATATTTACAACGTTGGCGATAACGTGGGCGATGGAACAGTTGTAGCAAAAGGCAGCGGAAACAGTTTCACTGCAACAGGCCTTTCCGCTTCAACACAGTATTACTTTTTCATCTTTGCGTTGAACTCGGTTTGCACCGGTGGACCACTGTACAACACAACCACGATTTTAACCGGTCAGGCTACTACGACAGCAGGATTGCCGCCTTGTACAGCACCAACCGATCAACCAACAAACCTGACGTTTGGTACAACGACAATCAACACCATACAAGGCTCCTTTACAGCAAACACGGCCAGCGAGTTTTTGGTGGTGCGCTCATCAAGCGCAACGTTGAGTGCCGCGCCTGTTGACGGTCATGCTTACAGTGCAGGCGAAGCCCTGGGTAATGGCATTGTGGTGCAAAAGAGCAGCGCAACTTCGTTTACTGCATCAAATCTTTCGCCCAATACAGCCTATTACTTTTTTGTCTTTAGTGCCAATGCACAAGCCTGTGTAAACGGCCCTGCTTTTAACAGCACATCGCCTTTAACAGCATCAACTGCTACACAGCCCCTGCCTCCTTGCGTAACGCCGGGAGCCCAGCCTTCCAATCTGTTTCTGAGAACGTCAAATACGGCCGTTTCAGGTACGTACGCTTCGGGCATGGGTGCAGATGATTATTTGGTTGTAAGAAGCACGGCGGCTACGCTCTCTGCTCCTCCTTCCGATAACACTGATTACGTTATTGGGGACAATATCGGTGGCGGTGTTGTGGTTGCCAATTCAGGAAACAACACCTTCCTGAATACCGGCTTAACACCCGGTGCTACTTATTATTACTTTGTTTTCGCTGCCAATAAAAATTGTTCGGGCGGAACAAAATACTTGACGACTTCGCCGCTTACCGGAAGCATTACTACGTCCAACGCGGTAACCTACAATTATTACTTTGGCACCCTGCACTCCCACTCCGATTATTCGGACGGAAATCAAGACAATCCGGGTTATACACCTACCGATGATTACAACTATGCAATGACGGCACAGTGTATGGATTATCTCGGCATTTCTGAACACAATCACTTCTCTTCTCCCGATAATCCGGGCAACAAAATCAGCACGTATCACCTGGGTCTAACGGAGGCGACAAACTTTTCGGCCGCTCATCCTTCTTTCCTTGCTTTGTACGGCATGGAGTGGGGCGTGATTTCGGGTGGTGGCCACGTGGTAGTTTACGGCAACGGCATGAACAGTTTGTTTGGCTGGGAAAGTGGCAGCGGTGAATGGGGACCAACAAACAACTACGATGTTTACGTGGCCAAGAACGATTACACCGGCACAAATGGTTTGTTCAAAACAATTAATGATAACGTTGCAACCAATACGTTTGCATCGTTGGCACATCCAAACCTTAGCGATTATAATAACCTGGCGAACCTGCCCTACAACGCAGTTGCTGACAGTGCCATCACGGCTACGGCAGTTGAAAGCGGTCCAGCGTCTTCTACCAACACGACTTACTCCAATCCAGGTTCATCCATGAGTTATTTGTGGTACTATCAAACCTTGCTTGCAAAAGGCTACCATCTGGGGCCGGTCATTGATCATGACAATCACAAAACAACGTTTGGACACACCACGTATTCAAGAACCGCGGTTGTGGCGCCTGCGCTAACAAAAGCCGATTTGGTTTATGCCATGCGCAACATGCATTTTTATGCAACGCAGGACTGCGATTCAAAAGTTGATTTCAGCATCAACACCTTAAGCATGGGAAGCGTCGTTACCGACCGTTATGCACCGGCAATTTTGGCGACGTTAACCGATGCAACTACGAGTACGTCAAATGCAGTTATTCGTTTAATGTACGGACAACCCGGAAGCGGCGTGTTGCCCGTGCAGATTGATTCCGTTATCGGTAACACGTACAATTACATTGACAACGGTCTTGCCAATCTTGCTACGGGTTATTATTACATTGATATCTCCAATTTCAACAGCGCTACCAACAGCACGAGCCGAATTGTAACAGCGCCGATCTGGTACACGAGAAACGACAACAACGGCTTTGTACTGCCGGTTAAATTGTCTTCGTTTACCGGCGAAAAGCAGGGAACATCGGCCAAACTCAATTGGGCAACGTCACAAGAGATCAATGCAAAAACTTTCGTGGTTGAGCGTTCAATTGACGGTGTAAACTTTAAGAGCCTTGGCAACGTTGCGGCGCATGGCAATTCAAGCATTCCGACCGGTTATAGTTTTGTAGATGCGCTACCCGTAACGGGCAACAATTATTACCGTCTGAAACTGGTGGATAACGACAACAAATTTGAATATTCCAATGTCGTCAAAATCAATTTCGCCAAAGCATTCAGCGTTTTGATTTCGCCCAACCCGGCAAGCGATCATGTCGTTGTAAATGTATCAGGAGTATCGCAATCACTGATCCTGCAACTGGTGAACGCCGCAGGCAAATTGATTAAAACAACCACACTTTCCAACGGCACGAATCGTGTTTCATTGGCCGGACTGCCCAAAGGTTTGTACCTGCTGAAGTTTAGCAGCGCAAACGATAACTATACTGAAAAGTTAATTGTTCAATAGCGGCATTCTCTTTCTTATAAAGCCGGCCAAGAGCCGGCTTTATCTTTTAAGTATTCTCCTGAAATCTTCGGCATCCGGTTATTGTTTTCGAAGCGAATCACGTTATAGTTTACGTTGTCCAGCACGATCGACCAGAGTGAATTTTGCTTCTGTACAAGGCCACCAAAAAAATTTTCATGCCTTGTTTTTATCCTTTCAAAATAAGATTAGATTTACAATGCTTCTGATGAGCTCCCTTTGAAAGCTGACATCCACACTCCAAGTTAGAAAACCAAAACCTTTATTGCTCATTTTAAAAACTTCTGCTCATGAGAAAGCTATGTAGCCTTCTGTTCTTTGTATTTGCTTTTCAATTTTCCAAGTCACAGGTTGTGATTACAGCAACGGGAACAACGTACACGCAAGATTTTAATTCGTTAGCACAAAGCGGCACCTCGAACATATGGACGGATAACTCGACTATTCTTGGTTGGTATTCTACCCAAACAAGTTACCGAGCTGAAAGCGGCGGAGGCAACACGGGTGCTTTGTACAGTTACGGAGCATCTGCTTCGCCGGGAGATGTAACTGACCGTGCGTTAGGGTTACTGAGTAATTCAAGTACTACTTTTCGGTTTGCTGTTCAAATTAAAAACAATACCGGCGCATCTGTTGCATCATTTCTGATTTCTTATATCGGGGAGGAATGGCGGCAAAATGCCGCCTCACAAAAGTTAGTGTTCGAATACTCCACCGACGCGACAAGCATCACCACAGGTACCTGGACAGCCTTGACTTCACTCGACTTTACCACGCCGGTCATTGGAACTGCTGGCCCGGTAGACGGTAATGCTGCATCCAACCGTGCCACTATTGCCGCTACAGTGACTGCGGCGGTTGCTAACAATAACACGGTTTGGTTTCGATGGACAAAATCGGGGTCCAACAGCGCAGGATTAGCGGTGGATGATATTTCAATTACAGCCAACGGCGGCACGGTAAACTCCATTACCACAGGTGTAATTTCAAATTCACCTTTTTGTATTGATGCTTCAACGGCAGGAACCGGAACTGTTGCTTACTCTGCCACCGGAACATACAACACCACGTTCACTGCCTACCTGAGTGATGCATCGGGAAATTTTTCGGCGCCGGTTTTCGTTGGAGCAACCGCTATAAATGGCACAGATCCCTCCGGAAATATTACTATTTCCATTCCTGCCGGCACTGCAAGCGGCACTGGCTATAAAATTCGGGTAGATGCAGCCGCGCCGGCGGTTACCGGCACAAGCAGCAATGCTTTTGAAATTGTGAACGGCGCGAAAAACGTTTCAGGAACGAACGCTATTACCGGAAACACACAAGCAACAATAAATTGGACAAACCCAGCTACTTGTTTTGATGATGTGATGGTCGTGGCAAAAGCTTCTGCTTCTGTTACGGCGACACCTTCGGGTGATGGCTCGGCTTACACAGCATCTAACACTTTTGGTGCAGGAACTGCATTTGACGGCGGTTATGTTGTTTACAAAGGCATCACAAGTCCGCAAACAGTAACAGCACTAACAAACGGCACTCCTTATTATTTTAAAATTTTTACGCGTAAAGGAACGGCTTGGAGTTCTGGTGTAGAAGTAAGCGCCACGCCCAATACACAGGCTGGACCAGGAGACGTTTTAATAAACCAACTAAGCCCAGATTACAACGCCGCTACCGATGAATACATTGAACTGGTAAATAAATCAAACAATAATATTGATTTGTCCGGTTTCGCCATCAAGTATCAGTCGGCAGGCGGCACTAATGGTACAGCGGGCGGAACCCTGAGTGGCACTCTTTTACCTGGTCATTACTGGCTCTTGTCACCCAATGCAAACGTAACGGTTGGACAAACGAATAACCTGGCACGGGACGGAGCTATTACTTCAGGAATGGCAGCCAGTGGACAAATTGCTCTGGTTCGTTTGAGCGACAATACCGTAATTGATGCTGTTGCTTACGGTACAATTACAGGCGGCACTTACACGGAAACAGCCGCGGCACCCGCACCTCCGACAAACGGCGGACTTAAACGCAGCCCCGACGGCACCGACAACAACAACAATTCGACGGATTTTGTAACGGTGAGCAACGCCAACATTGCTTTGCGTAACAGCGGAGCCTCCGGCCCGCTCCCGGTGAAATTTGCCAACCTGAAAGCCGTTCAAAAAGGTGGTGCCGTTTATATTTCCTGGAGCAATTTAACCGAATCGGAAATCAAGGATTACTCGGTAGAACGTTCCGCAAACGGCAGCGACTTTGTGGCGCTGACTAAGATTAATCCAACAAGCAACCGTGCGAATCAGGCCGATTATTTTGTGGTGGATGCAGCTCCTGCAAAAGGTACCAATTTTTACCGCATACGCTCCACAGAAACCAGTGGCAGAACGAGTTTCAGCAGCATTTTAAAATTCAATGCTTCGGGTGTTGCGGCCAGCCTGTTGGTTTATCCTAATCCGCTTAAGGGCAATGAGGCTGTGTTGCAGTTAAGCAACGTTCCGGCTGGAAAATATACCGTTCAAGTAATCGGTGCGGATGGCCGCACGGTCAATTCGCGAACAATTGCCCTTGCCGAAGGTTCAAGCACGGAATCGCTTCCGGCGAATAATTTGACGCCAGGATTTTACATCCTGGAAATTAACGGCCCTGTGCGCTTTCAACAATATTTTGTGAAGCAATAGAGAAATTTTCGATCAATAACGGCGCTGTCCAAAATTGGCAGCGCCGTTTTATTTTCCGGATACAACTACTTTTTGACAAGTCTACCCGTTCCGGATTTTAACACCTGGCTTTAGAAAATCGGCTTTTACAACTCGTCAAATCTTACCGAGAACCCTATCTTTGCGCTCCAATTTTATTTTTTAACCAAAAAACAGGGTAATGAACAATTACGAATTGATGGTGATTTTTACCCCCGTTCTGAGCGACGATGAGTTCAAGAACGAACAACGCAAATTTGCTGCGCTGGTAACCGAAAACGGCGGCCAGATTGTAGCGGAAAATGCGTGGGGCCTGAAATCACTGGCGTACCCGATACAAAAAAAGACCACAGGCTTGTACTGGGTTACTGAGTATCAGGCGTCATCCGACTTCAATGAGAAGCTGAAGATCCAGCTTCTGCGTGACGAAAGCGTGCTGCGTCACATGATCACAAAACTCGACAAATACGCCGTTGAGTACAACGCAAAAAAGAGAAGTGGCGTACCAACCGGAACCGAAAAACTGGAGGAGGTGAACAATGGCTAGAGCAAATGAAATTAAGTACCTGACCGCCATTAAGCAGGAGAAGCGCCCCAAAAAGTTTTGCCGCTTCAAAAAATACGGCATCAAGTACATTGATTACAAAGACGTCGAGTTTTTGAAAAAGTTTTTGAACGAGCAGGGGAAAATGTTGCCGCGCCGCATCACCGGCAACTCGCTGAAATACCAGCGCAAAGTTTCCGATGCCATCAAAAAGGCCCGTCAAATGGCGCTGTTGCCCTATGTAACAGACCTGCTGAAATAAAATTTTTAACCTAACCTCCGGTCTTTTCCGGAGAGGACAGTCTTGCACAAAGCGGGATTGGCTAAAACAAACAACAATGGATATTATTTTAATTCAAGACGTAGATAACCTGGGCGGCAAGAACGAACTGGTGAAAGTGCGCAATGGTTATGCCCGCAACTTTTTAATTCCACGCGGCTTTGCCGTAGAAGCAAATCCGTCGAACCGGAAGCAATTGGACGAAAGGCTGAAAGTGGCAAAGAAGAAAGAAGACGCGATGCTGGCACAAATCAACAGCGTTATCAGCAAGCTAAAAGAAGCACCTGTTCGCGTTGGCGCCAAAACGGGCACCAGCGGTAAAATCTTTGGTAGCGTTACAGCATTGCAAATCAGCCGTGCCATCCGCGATCAAAAAGGTTACGACATTGACCGCAAAAAAATCACGGTCAACGACGAGATTAAAGAATTGGGTACGTACAAAGCAACCGTTGATTTTGGCAATGGCCAGCACGCTGAAATTGAATTGGAAGTAGTTGCTGAATAAGCGCCACAATTTTTATTTACAAAAAGTCCACACAAAAACGTGTGGACTTTTGTTTTTTCAAAAATTTGTACATCTTTGTCCCGTCTTACCCTCCTTTTATCCGTTAAACCCAAAGGGAACAGTTTTTGATTCATCCCTCTGCTCACACCGCTGCTGATTTCCAATTCTTCTGATTAACCGAGGTCCATCTCCATGAAGGCGAAAACTTAATCACCTTTTAAACGTTAATCATGAAAAAAATTTACTCTTTTGCCAAATTGGCCTCGGTAGCTTTTGCAAGTTTCTTTCTCCTGGCCAGTGCCAAATCGTTTGGCCAATGCGGCCCTATTGTAGAGAATTTTAATAACACAGGCGGAGGAACCGCCGGCTTTGCAGGAGATATGCAGCTTGGAAGTTCAGGAGGCGGAGGTAACTTCAACGGCTTTTTACAAAAGACCAACGTTAGCTCTTTGGATGTAATCAATGTAGTTACCCCTACCTACCAACTTCCGGGTAACAGCACTACGATCGGCTTTGGCGACAGCCTTTCGGGATCAGCCACAATCGGTACTGTAAACGTTACAATAAGCTATGTTTCCTCAACGACAGGTACGGTTGTAACAAGAGCCTTCGCAACCATTAGCCCCAGCTATGCAGGCAATGGCAGTAACCACATAGCAGTAATCTGCGTAGCCATTGGCACATCAACATATCCTGATTTTCCGGTTGGTGGCAAGTATCGTTTTAACATTCAAATGACCGTTGTACAAGGCAACAACGGTACGGGTGATATCACGTTCGATAATTTCAGAACCACGGGTACTCTTGCCAATGCACCCTTACCCGTCACCTTCATAAGTTTTACGGCCAAGAAAACAAGCGTTGGAACACAATTAAGCTGGCAAGTTGCCGCTGAAGACAACGTAAATCATTACGAAGTAGAAAGAAGCTTCGACGGCTATGGCTATAGTTCAATTGCTTCCCTCCGGAACCCAAAAAGTGAAAAGTATTCTTATCTCGATGCGGGAGCAGCCAATACGGTTTACTACCGCGTAAAGAGCGTTGACAACGATGGTCAGTATAAGTACAGCAACATTGCCCGCATTGTAAACGGAGTGGAATCAATCGTGATAAACGCTTTCCCGCAGCCGGTGATCAGCCAACTCACGTTCCAACACCCGGTAGCTGCTAAATCAACAACCCTGACGCTTAGCAGTATTGATGGCCGTATTCTTTCAACCTTGCGTCCCGCCACCGGAAGCACGCAAACATTGATGGACATGTCAAAACTCCAAAAAGGCATGTACTTAATGCGCTTTGACGACGGCGCCGGCAACGTTCAAACCATGAAAGTAATTAAACAGTAAGGTTAACCGAACCGGTTCAACTTTTTCACAAGGCTGTCTTTTCAGAAAGGCAGCCTTTCTTTTTGGAAATCCGAATTGAAAATCTTTATATTCGTTATGTATTTCGTGTTCTTTCAGTTTCACAGGCCCATTGAACTCGCCGTTCCTTGTTTCTTGTCAGCTGTAAACACTCTTTTTGTTTTTTAAATTTTCTCAAAATGAACATTTACGTTGGAAACTTAAGTTGGGGCCTGAAAGATCAGGACTTGGCTGACTTATTCACTCCTTATGGAGAAGTGGCATCTGCCAAAATCGTTATGGACAAATTCACACAGCGCAGCAAAGGCTTTGGCTTTGTTGACATGCCGAACGATGAACAGGCGCAGGCAGCCATTGCACAATTAAACGGTAGCGAAGTAGACGGACGCAACCTGGTAGTGAATGAGTCCCGTCCAAAAGAAGGCGGAGAGGGCGGCTTTAAAAAGAAAAGTTTTGGCGGTGGCGGCGGTGGCGGCTTCAAAAAAGGCGGCGGCGGTTACGGTGGCGGCGGCAACCGTGGCGGTGGCTACGGTGGCGGTGGCAATCGTGGTGGCGGCGGATTCAGAGACAGCTATTAACCTACCATATTCTTTTTGCAAAGAGTTCCGCAAACACGGAGCTCTTTTTTATTGCCGTAAAGACCCACAAGGAAACAAGACAATCATGATGAAGAAATGCACAGACAAACACCAGCCATTAATCGCAGCTGCGAACGAAAAGACTTGCTGCGAATTGGTCATTTAACCTTTTTATGCTGTTAATCTTGTCGTATCAAAGCGTCGCCGGTACAGCATTTGGCTAACTTCGCAATACACAAACGATCGTAACGGATGAAGCGGAAACTTAGATTCAATACCCTATTGTTGCTGTTGCTGAGTGCATGTTGCTTCAACACGATAAAAGCGCAGGAAACAAACGAAGCCGTCTTAAAAAATCTACTCAACGCAAAGACGTTCGTCTTTAAAGCCCAGTCGGCGTGGCCGCTGCAAGGCACGGTGATACAGCTCACGTCCGGCTTTGACATGAAGGTGTTGAGCGATTCCATCAGCACTTACCTCCCTTACTTTGGCCGCGCCTACCAGGCAGGCTATACCAACGGTGGCGGCATTTCATTCACGTCCACAAAATTTGAATATCGCCTGAAAGAAAAAGGCAAAGGCGGTTGGGAACTACTGATCAAACCAACCGATGTAAAAGACATCAATCAATTAATTTATTCTGTTTCCACAAACGGCTACGCTACGCTGCAGGTAACCAGCAACAACCGCCAGGCCATTTCGTTTTACGGCGTTATTGAGAAGACACGGTAAGGTTAACCGGGGTTTAGAAAAAGAATTTGGATATAAAAACACTTGCCTGTTTCCCAATTACCGAATTGCTTTTCCGCTTACTCAACTTTCGGATTGGCACATTTCTTTATACACTTTCAGCAGATATAGAACCCTTCATCCTTAACCATTTTTATGTTGAAAGTTGTAGAGCCAAGAATTGAGGCGCAGGAGTTTTACAAATCATCGCTGGAGCTTTTAACCGAACACAAAATTCCTTTTATGTTGGGTGGCGGCTTTGCCCTTTACCACTACACGGGCATTATTCGCGACATGAAGGACATGGATGTTTTCTGCAAGCCTGTTGACTACCCAAAAATTCTGAAATTGTTTGCTGGTTACGGCTACGAAACACAAGTCTATGACGTGCGGTGGCTGGCAAAAATTCACCGTGACGGACATTATATTGATGTCATCTTTAACACGGTTAACAACATTTGCACCGTTGACGATGCCTGGTTTGAGCACGCATCCTGCACAGACGTGTACGGCGTGCCGGTGAAAATTATTCCGGCCGAAGAATTGGTGTGGTGCAAGCTTTACGTGCAGAACCGGGAACGCTACGACGGTTCGGACATCAATCACATTCTTTTGAAAAAGGGCGGGCAACTGAATTGGAAACGGCTGCTCAACCGCATTGATCCGCACTGGCATTTGCTGCTGATGCAAATCCTGCAATTTCAATTTGTTTATCCATCGGAGTACCGCAACATTATTCCTGACTGGCTTTTTCACGAACTCATTCAACGGGCACAGGACCAATACGAACTTCCGCCGCCTTTTGAAAAAGTTTGCCGCGGACCCGTCATTGACAACACGCAATACGAAGTGGACATCAAGGACTGGAATTATAAATCCTACACAATAATGACGATTTAAAAAATCTATGGTTTGATTTTCTACGCGGCCATGCATCCAAGCTCCGGCAGAAGAACAAGTAACGATGATGGAAAATAATTCTCAACAAAACGAAACAAACGCCGGTAACAAGGTGCGCATTGCCGCCGTAGCTGACGTTCACGTTCGCGAAACCGACAAAGGCAAATGGACGGATTATTTTAAAGAGGTTTCACACAAAGCGGACGTGCTGCTCATTTGCGGCGATTTAACCGATACCGGTGACGAAGTGGAGGCGCAGATTCTGTGCGATGAATTAAAAGCCTGCACAATACCCGTCATTTGCGTTTTGGGCAACCACGACTTTGAAAAAGGACGGCACAAACTCATTCGCAAAATTCTGCAAAGCGATAACGTGCACATTCTCGATGGCGAATGCGTCGTAATAAAAGGGATCGGCTTTGCCGGCGTGAAAGGCTTTGGCGGCGGCTTCGACAACCACATGCTTTCCATGTTTGGTGAAGGCGCCATGAAAGCTTTTGTACAGGAAGCCGTTGACGAAGCGCTTCATCTTGAAAGAGCTTTGGCAAGATTGGAACAAGAGAATGAGGGAATAAAAAAGATCGCCGTGCTGCATTATTCTCCCGTTAGCGAAACGGTGCACGGCGAACCCGAAGTTATTTACCCTTTTTTGGGTTCATCACGATTAGCCGAACCGCTGGAAAGGAAAAAAGTTGTTGCGGTTTTTCACGGGCATGCACATGCCGGAAAGATGGAGGGGAAAACGGCAAACGGCATAAAGGTTTACAACGTCGCCAAACACATCTTACTGAAAGAAGGTTATACGCAACCTTATTTTGTTTTGGAAGTGTAGGTTGGTAGTGCTGTTACGTTAATAGGTTAATAAGTTAACAGGGTAATTGCCCGCTAACTGATTAACCTATTAACGTTGTAACAAACACTCATTCGTGCCCTTCCAGTTTCACCAGCTTGTTGTACAAGCCCAGCACCAAGAAATTTACCGGCCAGTGACCAATGAAATTGCTCACTTTTTTTTGCCCGGCAATTTGGAAAGCAGCCGAAGCGACCATGGAGCCAATGCCCAGCCACAGAAACAAATCCGATGGCAGTTTTGCCGTTTGTTCTTCAATTGCACTTGCTACGGATCCTTCCTTGTGTTGCGGGTTTTTGTTGCCCGTCCGTACCGTTTTAATGGTATCCCCTTGTGTTGCCATACGTTCCTCCCTTTGTTTAAATAAATGAGAAGAATTTATTTCAACTTTCCTGCCAAACCAATCTTGACGATTTTGTAGAAAGTGTCTGCATAAAAAAATATCTGTGTAAAAGTTTTACCGTTTCAAACAAAAAACAACCACAGCATTGCCCATACTGCCGGTCAGGTTCAGCCCGGCTGTTTGGCACAGCATTCGTACAACTAAACAAAAAGATCCTTTGTATGAGCAATACACCGGGCAATAACAGCGAGCAGGAAAATAAAACCGCCGACCAGTTTGAAAGCGACACACAAAAAATTGTGCGCCGGCATTTGGAAGACAAAAACCACGTGATTACCGAAGAAGAAATTCGCAGCGTTCGCGTGGGCATGACGCCGTCGGTAAATGAATTAGAAAATCCCGAATTGCGTTCGGATGTTGAAGAAGCAAAGGCCAGGGAGAACAGCGCCGATCCTGCCGGCACGCCTCTCACGCCCTGGGACGCCGTTGAGCCTTAATCAGCAATTGCGGCCGCAGGTTTGTGCGGCACAAATGTTTCATCAATACTCTAAATTAAAACGTATGAAACCCTTAAAACAAATTTGGCTCCGTCTGTCGTTCTTCTTTTTTGCCTTCTCGGTTTCTTTTGCTTTGTGGGCACAAGATCAAACAGACGGAAACAGCACATCCGGTTCTTCTTCCACTACAAAAACAACCAACATACACGTTAGCGGCGACAGCAGCACCACGTGGTACACGCAACCCTGGGTGTGGGTAATTGGCGCCGCAATTTTCATCCTGTTGTTAGTTGCCTTGTTAAACGGAAACAAGAACCGCGATACCGTCACAACCGAACGTACAACCGTAAGAGACACAAGACCCTGAAGGCTACGGTTCGAGTTTAAAACGCAACAAAGGCAACCGGGATGGTTGCCTTTGTTATTATGCCAATTCTCTCCTGTGAATGCAGTTGCTTAAATGTTTAATTTTCTCCCATGAAAAAAACAGCACTGTCTTTTCTTTTTGTTTCATTGGTTATTTCATTGCAGGCACAGAACCGCATGACGCCGGAACTTTTGTGGAAACTCGGCCGCGTAACAGGCGTCGGTTTAACCAAAGACAGAACCGGCTTTGTTTACACCGTGAGTACACCCGATGCAATGGAAAACAAAAGCAATCGAAAAACCTATTTGATCAACCTTTCAAACAACGCGGTCAAAGAAATTCCATCGGGTGATTCGCTTGTAAAAAATACGCGGCTTTCGCCTGATGGCAACTACCTGCTTTCATCGAAAGAAGTAAAGCTGAAAAAAGTTTACGGCAAAGATTTTTATCCCGATCTGCAAAAATCAACCGTGCAGATTTATGACGGCTTGGGTTATCGCCATTGGGACGAATGGGAAGACGGCGCATACGGCCATGTGTTTGTTCAACCAATGATGAACGGGAAGCCCGGTGAAGGCAAAGACATTATGGAAGGATTGCCTTACGATTGTCCGCAAAAACCATTTGGCGGCGATGAAGATTTTATCTGGTCGCTTGATGGTAAGACAGTGATTTATGTAACGAAGCCATCGTACGGAACAAAGTACGCCAACAGCACCAACACCGATATTTTTCAATACGACATTGCCACCGGCAAAACAACCAATCTTTCAGGAGGCATGGTGGGCTATGACATTAATCCCGCTTTTTCATCGAAAGGTGCGCTGGCCTGGTTAAGTATGAAGCGAGAAGGTTATGAAGCCGACAAACAAGATATTGTGGTGAAGACAGACAACGGCATTATCAACCTCACTGCTTCATGGGACAATTCAGTTGATGCCTTCAAATGGAGCGAAGACGGGAACAGTATCTTTTTTGATGCGGCGATTGAAGGCGCTAAACATCTATTCCGTATTGACAATATTTTTTCGAAGCCTGTCATTCGACAAATTACCAGAGGTGATTTTGACGTGGCCGACATTGTTGCACAAAACGGCGACAGCTTAATCGTTAGCCGCACCGACATGAATCACGCAGCGGAGCTTTATGCCGTTGATGCAAGCAACGGGGCCATGAAACAACTCACGCATGCGAACGATGATGTGTACAAAAACATTGCGTTGAGCAAAGTTGAGAAGCGCAACGTTGCAACAACCGACAACAAACAAATGACCGTATGGGTGATTTATCCGCCCAACTTTGATCCTTCGAAAAAATATCCTACGCTTTTGTATTGCCAGGGCGGACCGCAATCGCCGCTCACGCAATCCTATTCTTTTCGCTGGAACTTTCAGTTGATGGCAGCAAACGGTTATATCGTTGTTGCGCCCAATAGGCGCGGCATGTACGGACACGGCCGCAGTTGGAACGAAGAGATCAGCAAAGACTGGGGCGGACAAGTGATGAAAGATTATTTAAGCGCCATTGATGCCGTGAGCAAAGAACGATACGTGGACACGTCGCGGCGCGGTTGCGTGGGTGCTTCATACGGCGGTTATTCTGTTTTTTATTTAGCGGGCATTCACAACAATCGATTTAAAACTTTCATTGCACACGACGGTGTGTTTGACACACGCAGCATGAGCGGCACAACGGAAGAATTGTGGTTTACGAACTGGGAATTTGGCGGACCGTATTGGGACAAGAACAACAAAACAGCGCAGAAATCTTACAACGAATTCAACCCAATTAATTACGTTGACAAATGGAACGCACCAATTATGATTGTGCAGGGTGGCAAAGATTATCGCGTGCCGATTGAACAAGGCTTGCAGGCTTTTTACGCGGCGCAGGCAAGAGGCTTGAAAAGCAAGCTGCTTTATTTTCCCGACGAAAACCATTGGGTATTGAAACCGCAAAACGGTTTGGTTTGGCAACGCGAGTTTTTCAAATGGCTTGGTGAAACGCTTCATCCAAAAGAAGCATTTTAGCCTTTAAAGGTTATTTTCAAAAGCCTTGCTTTCTGCAAGGCTTTTCATTTGTAGAAGTGCATTGTTTTTATCTTTAAGCACATTCATTATTACCGCCATGAAACAAACTTTCTTCTTTTTCCTGTTTGCATTTTCGATCCAGATTCTTTTTGCACAGAGCGGAACAGAATCCGTAAAGCTCACGGACATGCTCAAGATTAAAACGGTCGGAAACATCGTTGCGAACAACGAAGGCACGATGGCCGCATTTACCGTCATGAGCATTGAACCCGATGAAAAGAAAGAAGGCGACTACAAATACATCACGCAGCTTTATAAAGTTGATTTAACGGCAAACGCCGCTCCCCTTCAACTTACGTTTGCAAAAGAAAGTTCATCGCAACCTGCTTGGAGTCCTGATGGAAAAATACTTGCGTTTACAAGAGCCGTTGACGGCAAGCCACAAATCTTTTTGTTGCCCATGGGCGGCGGCGAAGCCTACCAACTCACCAAAGCCTCTTACGGCGCATCTTCACCAAAATGGTCGCCGGATGGACAACGAATTGTATTTGCATCGGGCATTGGGTTGAAAGATTACATTAAAGATTCGGTGCTCAACCCGAGCCGTTCCTATGTTTCATGGCCGCTCGAAAAACCCGGCTTAACCACCAAAGAAATTTACAGCATCCCCAAAGGCAAAGGCAATCCCGACGGCGACCTTGCACAGATACGCAGCTATCTTTTGAACAACGAAACCGAAGGCAAAGCAACGGTATTAACCAAGCTAAATTTTCAGGACGAAATGGGTGTAAACAGTAATGTTTCCTTCAACCAATTTTTTGTTGTGGATGCAAAAGGCACGTCAACACCAAAACTTATCACACCCGGCTTTTACCGTTGGGGCAGCGTTGAGCCTACACCCGATGGAAAGCATCTAATCATCGCAGCAGACATCGATTCGCTTGAATCTCCAGACCGCTCGTTGGAAAGTGAAATCTATCTCGCCGATGCGGACGGCGGCAGTCTTCGAATGCTGTTAAGCAAGAAAGATTTTCAATACGGCAGCGCAAAACTTTCGCCTTCGGGCAAATGGCTGGCTTACACTTACGGCCCTGTGATGGGCGATGCGTCTGAATTGGCAATTATGCCGTTAAACGGTTCGGAGAAAGATGCAATCACAATCCCGTTTGACAGAAGCAAAAGTTCGCTCACCTGGAGCAATGATGAAAAGTTTCTCTACTTCATCGCACAAAGCAACGGCGGCGCACCGCTGTATCGCTTAAACGTTGCCACGAAAAAGATTGAACCGCTTTCTGATTTGGCTTCCGGCGTCACATCGTTTGCATTGGGCAAAGACAAAATCATCTTTTCAAAAACAGAAGTGATTGACCCTTCCGATTTATATAGCGCCGATTTAAGCATAAAGAATATAACCAAACTTTCTTCCTTCAACGATTGGGTGAAAACAAAAAAGCTTTCGCTGCCCGAGAAGCACACGTTTGTAAACAACGAAGGCCTGACGGTTGAATACTGGGTGATGAAACCGTACAACTACGAAGCCGGTAAGAAATACCCTTTGCTTCTCGAAATTCACGGCGGGCCAACGGCCATGTGGGGACCGGGCGAAACCAGCATGTGGCACGAGTTTCAATACTTCTGCGGCAAAGGCTACGGAGTTGTTTATAGCAATCCGCGTGGCTCGGGCGGTTATGGCGATGCGTTCTTAAAAGCCAACGTCGGCGATTGGGGCGCAGGGCCAACATCGGATGTATTAACGGCCTTGGATAAAACCGTTGCCGAAGGCTGGGCCGACACATCAAAATTGTTAGTCACCGGCGGCTCGTATGCAGGCTATCTCGTTGCCTGGATCATCTCTCACGACCATCGTTTTAAAGCCGCTTGTTCGCAGCGCGGCGTGTACGACCTCGCAACATTTTTCGGCGAAGGCAATGCCTGGCGATTGGTGCCGCGTTATTTCGGCGGCTATCCCTGGGAGCCGAAGGTGAAGGAATTGTTGCAACACGACTCGCCCATCAATTACGTGCAAAACATCACCACGCCTTACATCATCTTTCACGGCGACAACGACCGGCGCACGGGTTTTGTGCAAGGCGAAATGATGTACCGTAGTTTAAAAGTGTTGAACCGTCCCGTTGAATACGTGCGCCATCCCGGCGCCACGCACGAGCTTACCCGCAGCGGCGACAACCGCCAGCGCATGGACCAAATGCTGCGCACCTATGAGTTCTTTGAGCGTTGGATACATTGAGACGTTTGAAAGTTTTTTTATGTACTAAGCTGTAGTGCTATTATTGAGCGGCGGTTGCGTCGCACTCTTATACGTTCGGTTATTTTATTCGGCTAAAAACAACGAGTACAATTTGCGATTATAAAATTGAATTATGCATGTAGCATTATCAATTTAAATCTTACCATAAAACTTGAAACAATTTCAAAACGAGACTAAATGAAGCTACTTCTTTTGAATACAATGCTTACCCCAATATGCTTTCTAGCCAGTTGTCAAAGTAAACCCTGTTATCTTTCCATTAGTTCAAAAGACACCGGATGGATTTATGTTGTAAAATCAAAAGCGTTAGCATCTGGCAACATGTTTACTGCTGATAGAAATCGAGTGATTTATGTGCCCGCTTCTTTTTTTGAAAAGGACTTTTTTGCAACCGTAAAAATTGACGGCAAACTTCCAAAAGCAGGAGAAGGTGATATGACAACGTATCGCGTTGAGTTTTATCCAGAACACGGTCCAAAGATTACCTATGCGAAGTTCTATTTTCCTCTTGGCAAGGAAAGCGAAAAAAAGCTTACACATACAACGATAGACGTATGGAAGAATTTGAATACTACTATGAAAGCAACATAATCGATCACAGCCAATTGGTCGAATAGATGAAATCGTGAAAGATTCTTTTTTCATAGCCCTCTTCCAACACCAACGTGCTGGCCTGAGTCTGCTACTCAGGCCGAATAATAACCTAAACCATCTCTAAAACCTTAGCTATTGCGAGTATAAATCCAAGCAGAACTATCATCATAAAATCGCTTCGGTACTTTTTAATCTTCATTCAAAATCTAAATCTTGCGGCAACTCTTTTTACTCATCACGTTTGGCCTTTGTTGTTTTGAAGCCTTTTGCCAATCAAAGTCAACCGACAGCAAAAGCAAACCTTTTATCCTTGGAGAAATTGACGAAATAGAATCGTCAATCCTTCACGAAAAAAGAACCCTGAACGTTTACCTACCCGAAGGTTACAAGGCGGCCGATACAACCAAATATCCCGTCGTCTATCTCCTGGACGGCGGTGCGGACGAAGATTTTATTCACATCGTTGGCTTGTACCAGTTCAACAGTTTTCCCTGGATCAATCGCGTTCCGCCCTCGATTGTCGTCGGCATCACCAATTCGGACAGGCTCCGCGACATGACCTTTCCAACGGCCGATTCGGTTGCCGCGAAAAAGTTTCCAACAGCAGGTCATTCCGATAAGTTCATACAATTCATCGAACGCGAAGTACAGCCCTACATCGAAAGAAAATTCCGGCCAAATTCTAACAAGACGCTCATTGGAGAATCCCTGGGCGGATTGGTGGCAACGGAGATACTGTTGAAGAAGTCAACGCTTTTCTCTCAATACATCATCGTCAGTCCAAGTTTGTGGTGGAACAACGGCTCGCTGCTCAATCAGCCGGTTGCACCGTTAGAAGAAAATTTATTGAAAGGGATTAAGGTTTACATCGGCGTTGGCAAAGAAGGTCTCACCTCGGGAAACCCGCCACGGGTGATGGAAGTTGACGCAAACCTCCTTGCCGATAAATTGAAAAATTCAAAAAGCAAAAACCTAACCGTTTACTTTGATTATTTGCCCGCCGAAAATCACGCTACCATCATGCACCAGGCCGTGTTTAATGCATTACGACTTTTAAATCCGTAGGCCATTTACAAAATGAAACTTTGATACTACGGAAGTAAACTCTTTGAGAACTTTGTATGCAAAAGTCAAACAGTAAGCCCAATCTTCTACCGGCTTTGGCAACAATTATGAACTTACCGGAAACCTTCAAGCAAATTTTTGAGCCCGGATTGCTCCGGGAAATTGACGCAAAAGCAAAGCCTGTATTCGTAAAAGAAGGCACGGTCATTCTCGACATCGGGCAAACCGTAAGAACCATTCCCTTGTTGGTAAAAGGCACACTCAAAATATCGCGGCTCGATGACGGCGGCAAAGAGTTGCTGCTTTACTACGTGCACGCAAACGAAGGCTGTGCCATGACTTTTACCTGCTGCATGGAGCAGTTTCCGAGCGAAATAAAAGCAACGGCCGAAACCGATGTTGAACTGCTCGCAATTCCCGTTTCGGTGATGGACGCATGGCTGGTAAAATACCCGTCGTGGAAAAGCTTTGTCATGCGCACCGTGCGCAACCGCTTTACCGAATTGCTGAACGCCGTTGATCAACTGGCCTTTCAAAAACTGGATGAAAGGCTTGTCAATTATCTCAAAGAAAAATCAAAAGCCACGGGTTCAACCCTCATTAATCTTTCACACGAAGAGATTGCAGCCGAAATGGCCTCTTCACGGGAAGTCATTTCACGACTTCTTAAAAAATTAGAAAACGACAAAAAGCTTTTACTTTACCGCAACCAGATAAAGCTGTTGAAAGATTTATAATGCCCGTTAATCTTCCTGTTCATTTGTGACCAAAGTCACCGACGGCGTCGCGTTGATTTCTGAGCTTTGTGTTCTCAAACAATCACACAAAACAGTTGTCAAATGAAGCACGAAATAGAAACCCAATGGATGGGCAAGATGCAGTTTAACGCCCTTGTCAACGGCCACACAATCATCATGGATGCGCCCGCCCGTGTTGGCGGCGAAGACCAGGGCCCGATTCCGAAACCTTTTGTTTTAACGGCACTCTCGGGCTGCACCGGCATGGACGTTATTGCCTTGCTGCGCAAAGAGGGAAAAGCGTTGCAGGATTTCAACATGAAAGTTTCGGGTGAGATCAGCAAGCAACAACCGATTGAGTACACATCGGCCAATATTGTTTACGAGATGAAAGGCGCTCCCGAAGATCAACAAGCCGCGGTAGAAGCCGTAATGACTTCGCAGGAAAAAATTTGCGGCGTCAGTCACATGCTGAAGAAAATCATCCCCGTTACCTGGCAGATTGTTTACAACGGCATTGAAGTTTTTAACAACCAGCCGGAACTAACGGCTTCGTTAAATTAACCGTGTTATTTAATAAAAAAAATCAAGTCATGATGCAGTTATTCAAAAATTTGTTTCATAAAGAGCCGCAGGTGAGTTTGAAAGAACTGGCGCAACAAGGCGCCCAAATTGTTGACGTGCGAACCAGGGAAGAGTTCCGGGGCGGACATCTTGAAGGCGCGGTAAACATACCGCTGAACGAACTTTCCTCGAAGGTTTCAAGCCTCGATAAATCCAAGCCTGTTATCACTTGTTGCGCATCGGGCATGCGCAGCGCCACGGCGAAAAGTATGTTGAAGTCGAACGGCTTCACCAACGTTCACAACGGTGGCGGATGGAGTGGTTTGCAAAACAAAATTTCCTGAGCAGAAGCGATTGTTCCTGCATTGTTCCAAACCTTAGTAGAAGAAATGGTGGTATAAGTGACAACCTTATTGCCTTATTTATTTATTTTTCAAATAAAGTAATAAGGTTGGCTTGTGCGTTATTTATGTGCTACTAAAGCTTTCGGCAGTGTAAACCACAAGTTCAGGCCTGTAAAACGAAATCAACCCTCCGGTTCATTCTCAACATCCAACTTCCTCAATAAAAATTTTTCTCCCTTTGCGGCCTTCTTTTTCTTTGCTCATTATTGCGCATGAAAAAAATTTTCGGACTGCTTTTTATCCTTCCATTCTTTGCCACGGCACAGGAGAATTACGAAATACAGGTTTACGGCTCGCAAACGCAACAGCCGGGCAGCACCATCTTTGAATTGCATTCAAACTTCACCTTCAACGGCGAAAAAGAAATCATCAAAGGCGTGCGGCCCTCCTATCATGCCCTGCACGAAACGGTTGAAATCACCCACGGCATTTCGCAAAATTTTGAGCTGGGTTTTTATCTCTTTACAAACTACACGGCCAAATACGGTTACAGCATTGTGGGCACGCACATTCGTCCGCGGGTGATGGCGCCGTCAAGCTGGCGGTGGCCCGTTGGCGTGAGTCTTTCCGCGGAAGTGGGCTATCAACGGCCGCAATACGCCGGCGAAACCTGGAGCCTGGAACTGCGTCCAATCGTTGACAAGCAATGGAACAATTTCTACCTGTCGTTTAATCCCACGTTTGGCGTGGCCATCGCCAGCGCCGACAACAATCACGTTCCTGTTTTTGAACCCAACGTGAAAGCGTCTTACAACGCCTTTCGCAATTTTAGCTTGGGTGTTGAATACTACGGCCAGATGGGCGCCATCAATGCCTTTGAAACGCTGGCCGCACAAAACCACGCCGTATTTCTTGCCGCCGACATGCTGAACAATCCCGCATGGGAGCTCAATGCCGGCGCAGGTTTTGGCCTTACACCCGCAACCGATGGTTTTATTTTTAAAGTGCTGGTGGGCCGGCGAATTTTTTGGAAGCGCAAGTAGGCAGACGAATACGGCGCGGCGGTTAAATCAAAGGCAAGATTATTTTTTCAGCAGCGTCACGCCTTCGGCTGCAATACAAGTAGCCATGCGTTGAAAAATATCTTTTTGTTCTTCCGTCAGTGAAATCACGGTTTCCTTGCCACCGTTGCCAACAAGTTTTATTGTGGCAATTCTCTTCGCCATCATCTTGCGCAGCCAGGAGTTGGGCGTTGGCGTGTTTTTAAACGTGAAGTGGAAGGCGCCTTCGCAATTGATGGAACCCGATTGCCGGAACGTGGCTTTGCTTCGCTCACCTTCCCAAACCATAAAGGCTTCGGATTCCAGGTCAAAGCAAGTGCCTTCTTTTTTTACCCAGATAAAAAAATCAATGTCCGTTGGCGTGGCGTCCATTGAAATAGAAACAGGAACGGCGCCACTGCCAAAAGTTTTAAAACCAGTGGAAAGTTTTACCTCGTTGGTAAAAGGATCTTTCGATTTTTTTAAACCACAAGTGTCCTGTTGCGCCATCGAAAAAAGCGGCAGAAAGAAAAGAAGGCACAAAGCGTTTTTCATAATCACGTATTGAGGTTTAAAAATAATCACGCGGCCTTTTCCGCCTTCCATTCCTTTGTTAATTTCTTCTTTACCTTTAAAAGCTTTCAATCCAGCACAATGAAACGACTTATTTTACTTAGCCTGAATCTTCTTCTTACTCTTTTTCTCTTCGCTCAAAACATCACGGCCTACAAAAAAATTTCGGTGATGATTCCCATGCGCGACGGCATCAAATTGAACACCGTTATTCTGACGCCGATGCACGGCACGAAGGCCTTTCCGTTTTTGCTTACACGCACGCCCTACGGCGCGGGAATGAACGATGTAAAAGACGGCGACTCGCTTAACCTGGCCTATTGGAACAACATCGGCAGCATGGCCCGCGAAGGATACATCTTCGTTTTCCAGGACATTCGCGGCAAATACAAAAGCGAGGGCAAGATGCAAATTCATACGCCCATTACGCACCTCAAACAACCCGGCACGGTTGACGAAAGCACCGATACCTGGGACACGATTGACTGGTTGCTAAAAAACATAAAAGACAACAACGGCAAGGCGGGCATCTTCGGCATTTCTTATCCCGGTTGGTTGGCACTTGTCGGTGCGGTTGATCCACATCCTGCGTTAAAAGCATCATCTGAACAAGCCTGCATGAGCGATCTTTTTTTGGGCGATGATTTTCACCACAACGGCGCGTTTCGGTTAAGCTATGGAATGGAATATTCTTACGAGGTAGAACACGACCCAACCACCGATTCCGATTTTCCTTTTCCGCAATTTGATTTGTACGACTGGTATTTGAAACTTGGTTCGTTAAAGAATGTGAACGACAAATATTTTCACGGCAGCATTCCCACCTGGAACACATTTGTGCAACATCCAAACTACGATGATTACTGGCAGAAAAATTCGCCGCTGAGCTATGTGCGTTGGCCGGAAATTCCGCAACTGCACGTGGGCGGCTATTACGACCAGGAAGATTTGCAAGGGCCGCAAATGATGTACAAGCACATGGAAGCAAAAGACAGTTTTCACCGCAATTACCTTGTGCTGGGCCCGTGGAATCACGGCGGCTGGGCCAGGGGTAGAGGAGACAGCCTTGGAAAGATTTCATTTGGTAGTAACACGTCGCCATACTTTCAGGCGGTGCAAAAGCGTTGGTTCGATTACTGGCTCAAAGGCATCGGCGACGGCAAGTTTGACGAAGCCACTTTGTTTCAAACCGGCAGCAACGTTTGGAAAACATACGATAGCTGGCCGGTGAAAGGTGCAACGATGCAAAAGCTTTATGCAAATGCGGATAACAAAGCTTCCTTTACAGCTTCATCAACCAACGGCGCCGTTTCTTACATCAGCGATCCGGCGCATCCAGTTCCTTATCGTCAGCTTCCTATTGAAGCCACTTACGGCCCCGGCAGCCGCTGGCGCCCCTGGCAAGTAGAAGACCAACGTTTTGTTTACACCCGTCCCGATGTTGTACATTTTACTATGGACAGCTTAACCGAAGACTTAACCGTTACGGGCAATATTGTTGCGCATCTTTTTGCCAGCACTTCCGGCACCGATGCCGACTGGATCATTAAGTTGATTGACGTTTATCCTACTTTTGATAAAGACAACCTGATCATGAGCCAGTACCAATTGCCGGTAGCGATGGAGGTTTTTCGCGGACGCTTTCGCAAAAATTTTTCGGCCCCTTCTCCTCTTATTCCGAACAAGGCCGAAGAATTTAAAATTGATTTGCACGGCATCAACCACGTATTTAAAAAAGGCCACAAGCTAATGATACAAGTGCAGAGCACCTGGTTCCCCATCATTGACCGAAACCCGCAGAAGTACGTGCCCAATATTTTTGAAGCAAAGGACAGTGACTTCATCAAAGCGGAACAGAAGATTTATTATGGGCCGATGTACGGAACGTATATTGAGTTGCCGGTGGTGAAGGAGTAGCAATCGGCAATCGAGAATCGGCAATAAACCAGTTTAAAAGAAACAGCCTATCGTTTGATAGGCTGTTTCTTTTTGTTTCTTGCATTGCCGATTCTCGATTGCCGGTTGCTGCATCACACCAACTGCCGCTTGTAAAGTTGTATGGCGTTTTCGTAGCCAAGATAGATAGCATCACAAATGAGTGCATGGCCAATGCTGACTTCATCGAGCCAGGGAATATTTTGCTTAATGTATTTCAGGTTGTGCAGGTCAAGATCATGACCTGCGTTTAAACCTAATCCGGCTTCTCTTGCTTTCTTCGCGGCTTCTACATAGCCTACAATTATTTTTCCACGGTTACCCAGTGTGTATTGCTTTGCATAGGATTCGGTATATAATTCAATGCGGTCCGTGCCGGTTAGCGCCGCGCCTTCTACCATCGCCGCATCGGGATCAACAAAAATAGAAACGCGGATTCCGGCGCCTTTGAACATGGCAATAATCTCACGTAAATATTGTTTGTGTTTGACGGTATCCCAACCGTGATCAGAAGTAATCTGTCCCAACTCGTCGGGAACTAACGTTACCTGGTGCGGCTTGGTTTCCAAAACAAGGTCAACAAACTTTTGTTCGCGTGGATTGCCTTCAATATTAAACTCCGTTTCAATGATGCGTTTAATGGCCCGCACGTCGTCGTAGCGGATGTGCCGTTCGTCGGGACGCGGATGAACTGTCACGCCGTCGGCGCCGAAGCGTTGTGCATCAATAGCCGCTTTAACCACATCGGGATTGTTGCCGCCACGGCTGTTGCGGAGTGTTGCAAACTTGTTGATGTTGACAGAAAGTTTTGTAGGCATGAACCAAAGTTATGCGTTGGCGCCAAACTTTTGGCGGTAACAAAAAAGCAACTCGCCGGGCTGCGAATTGCTTTGGTTTTCCTTTGCAAAAAGGCGAAAGAGGATGCGGACTTTAAGCGGCAAGCTTAATGGTGATTTACTTCAGCCTCGTGCTGGTGGCTGGTAAGGTTAGCCAATACGGTGTTGTAAATATTGCTGTTTGCATTTGATGAAAGAACGATGGTGCCGTTTGTGCGGCTTGCGTTCAGCAAGTCTGTTTCGCTAACGCCGTTGGTAAGCAAGGAAAGATCAATGGAATTAAGCGCCGAGTACGAACTGCCCGCTGCAACGATTACATTTTCTTTCTCTGCTTTTAACTCAACCGATTTGTCTATTTGGAAAGAAACCGGAATGCTGGTTGCACCGCTGGTAAAAGTTCCGTTTAGCTGCAAGGCTTTTGCATTGCCGTTCGGGGCCAACGAGGCTTTAAACTCTACTTCTTTATACATACCCGCCGGAATGCTGATGTTACCCAAAACCGATGCGGCTGCAAACAAATCAATTTGCTGTTGCACGTTTTGCTTGAACTCTACTTCGCCGCCGCTGCCTTCGGCCTCAAACTTCAGCAGGTTGGCCGATGCGGTGCCCGACGTCCATTGTATTGAAGCGTTGGCGTCCGTGCGGCCACTTACCAACAGATTTGTACCGGCAAGAGGCGAAGAAGGATTAACGGCTTTAAGTTGATAAGCAAAAGAAGTAGCGGCAGCGTTTTCAGAAGTGCTTTCTTTTTTGCAGCTAAAGAAAACCGGTGAGAAAAGAAGGGCGGTCAGGAGGTGCTTGTTTTTCATAAGTTGTAAAATTTTGTGTTTGCAGATAGGTCTTTGCAAGGCATCAAAATGTAACCAACTGCAGAAAGAATTTTGTGTACCGGGCTTTTGTTTTTCATGGCATCGCCGGTTGCGTCGTACACTTCTGGGTTCAGAACATTGTTTGTCTTTTCTTGAACCCCAAACACCAAAGGACACAAAAAGGTTGTCCGTGCAGCTTCTTTTTTTGGATACCCGTTGTTTCAATTTGCTGAATAGCGAACAAAGCATACAAGTGTGCGACGCAACGATGCTTAATAGTAGCAATGCAGCTTGTACACAAAAGAAAAAAGCTTCCGTACGGAAGCTTTTAATGCGTTGTAGCGCCCATTCTTCAAACCTCACGTCACAGGCTACAACAATGTGTTTTTAATTTATGCAAAGCTGTTTACCAACACGTAAAAGCTGACACCCCAAAACGTAAGGAACAGCAAAATCATAAAGATGGTTGAAAAGGTATGAAACGCTTCCGTCCGGTCTTCTGCTTTCAACAATCGCTGCAACACTTGTTTCATAAATTTATCTTTTGTTTCTACGTTAATGAGTGTGAATAGCGTGCCAGCTTTTTTTTCTGAACAAAACTTGCGGTGGCAGCGGTTTAAAACGTTCCGGGTGTGGAAGCGCAGCAACAAAAGAGTGTGGAAGGATGAAACCACAACTGTTCGTGAGGCATTTTGCGCCTTAGTTTTGCGCCGTGTATTCAAAACAGGAAGCCGCGCAACTGAAAAAAGAATTCTGGACAAGCTTTGGGCAGTACATGACGCCGGTGCTCTCCGCCGACGGAGAAAGAATTTCGTGGGTGAATTATAAAACCGGTGAAAAAAATATTTTCTTCCGGCTTCACGCCGATAACAAAAAAGCTGTCATCGCCATTGAGCTAACGCACAACGACGCAGGCATCCAGCAACTTTATTTTGAACAGTTTCTTCAGCTAAAAAAATTTTTGGAAGATGCCGTAGGTGAAGAATGGATTTGGCAATTGCACACAACCGACGATTACGGTAAAACCATTTCCCGCATTTACACCGAATTGCCAAGTGTTTCCATTTTTAAAAGAGAAGACTGGCCAAAATTGATTTCGTTCTTTAAGCCGCGCATTGTGGCGCTCGATGAATTCTGGAGCAACGTGAAGTATGCTTTTGAAGCAATGAGATAATGACAGCAATCGGCAATCGAGAATCGGCAATAAAGCAGTTTAAAAGAAACAGCCTATCGTTTGATCGGCTGTTTCTTTTCTTTCTTCTGTTGCCGGTTGCCCTCTTTAGAACGTCGGCAGTTTTAAGCCTAACAATCCCACCGAACTTGCCATCAAAGCCTTACCCAATGTCTTTTGTTTTTTCCTGTAAAGCGAATAGCCAATCACAACCAGGGCGGTTGCGGCCACAATCTTCATCAACGTGTAGCTGGGCGATTTGGGCGGAACATAGGTTGGGCCTTCGTCATTAAACAAAGCCGGTTCGCTCACGTATCTGCCGTGATCGGGCATGCCCAGTTGCCAGAAGCGGCGGGCCAACTTGTGCAGGGCTTGTCTCGCGTCTTGTCCGTACATGGCATGTCCATGACCACTGACAATAACGTTTGGTTCCAATGCCGCCAATTCTTTTACCGAATGCGCCGCTGCGCCCCAGTCGGGTGTAAAATATTTGGGGGGGCCGCTCACTACTTTTTTCTGCGTCATTACCGAAAAGATAGACTCCTGCTTCGTTGTTACCACGGCATCCCCGGCTACCAAAACACCGTCGCTTTCGCGGAACAAACTGATGTGTCCCGGTGTGTGCCCGGGTGTGTGTAGCCACTGCCAATCGGGAAGCGAAGGCACCGAGCCATCCTCCGGCAATTCACGCAAATGTTCTTGTATGTCAATGGGACCGCTAGGGTAAACAAAAGCCATGGAAGCCATAACGCCACCGCCAACAGTTGGGTCGGGTGGCGGGTAAGATGCTTTGCCCGTGAGATAAGGCACTTCCATGTGGTGACAATAAACCGGCACACGCCATTCATCGGCTAATTGTTGCAATGCACCGCGGTGATCGAAATGGCCGTGTGTCAGAATGATGGCCTGCGGCTTGGCGCCGGGCTCCATTACTTCGGCAACCATGTTTTTTATTTTGGCAACAGATGACTTTAACCCCGTGTCCACCAGCACCCAGCCCGGCTGGGTCTGGCTTTCAATGATAAATACATTCACAAACACATCCTTCATGCGCCACACACCCGGCGCAACGGCATAAATATTATTCACAATACAGCGTTCTTCCGTTGCGGAAACCTCTCTTTTATCAACTATTTTTTTATCCATAATTTGCCTTTGAGTAAAGGATGGGCACAAATAACATACCACGCGGCGGCAACGGAAACTGCCTCCTGAAAAAGCCAGTAGAACGCTTTTCAAATAAATCTTTAAATCGCCCGGCCTGTGACGGAACTCTTGGTTTTTAACCGTTACTTGCAAACAATCTAATAGAACTATACTATGAAAGCCATTTATTTAGTTTTCTTTTTTCTTTCCACACTGCCTGTCTTTTCCCAATCCTATGCAGTAAGAGATATTAAATCATTTGGCGCTAAGGGCGATGGTAAAACCAATGACCACGATGCTTTTATTAAGGCAGCTGATTTTTTCAACAAAAGGGGAGGCAACGGGAAACTCGTCATTTCAAAAGGCCTTTACAAAGTAGGCAAGCAACTGTTTCATCAAAACACAAAAGACAAGCCTGTATATGAAGGCGTGGACCTTTTGCATTTTAAAAACGTTGCAAACCTCACTGTTGAAGGAAGCGACAAAACAGAAATCAAATTTAGCGACGGCTTGAAATTTGGTGCTTTTGATCCGGCAAACGGCGCTGCTTTTGATCACGGTAAAAATTATTTTGTCAACGTGGCTTACATGGCAAGCGTGGGCATGGGCATTTGGCTGGAAAGCTGCACCGATGTTCAAATACTCAATCTTCGTCTGAATGGAAACAATCCAGCCATAGTTCTCGGCGGTGTTTACGGCGATACCGGCATTCAAATTCCTTTTTCCGGTATTTACATCACCAATTCCCGAAAAGTCCGCATCAAAAAAGTCACATCAAGCTACTTTGGACAGGACGGCATTATGATTGGCAATGAAAAGAAGAACCCGAATTTACCTGACGAAATTGTACTGGAAGATAGTTGGTTCGAGTACAATTGTCGGCAGGGTCTTTCCTGGATCGGAGGCAACGATTTAGTGGCCACTAACTGTCATTTCAATCATTCCGGTAAAAGTAAACACGCTTCGATGCCAGGAGCCGGCGTAGATGTAGAAGCCGAAGTCGGTCCTATTTCCAACGGGCGGTTTAACCGCTGCGAATTTGTCAACAATACGGGTTGCGCCTTCGTTGCCGACTCAGGCCCAAGCAGCGATTGCATATTGAACGATTGCACCATTTGGGGCGTTACCAGTTGGTCAGTTTGGATAACTAAACCGAGGTTCACTATACTCAATTCAAGAATTTACGGCTCTACGGCTCATGCTTACACAGCCGACAACGAGAAAGACGCAACAAAATTTATTAATTGTGTTTTTGAAGACAAGCCTTACAAAGGGCAGGAGCCGAGCGGCAACTTTTTGATTGAAGAAAACAACGCCCGCTACCTGCGCTTTGAAAACTGCCTTATGCGATCACACAAGAAAAAGTTGGTCTGGTTTGATCAGAGCGCCAATTGGAAACCTGAAGAAAAATACCAGCTTATTAATTGCAAGATGGAATACTTAGGTGATAACCTTGATGAAAATGATTGGATAGGACTTTTTCGAAACGTTCGCCTGATAAACACTACAGTATCTGCAACTCATCCGCTTGCTGAGAAAAAAAAATATTGGTGGGCAGGGACCAAGGTCACACTTGAAGGTGATAAGAACGTCATCAGCATCGGCAAAAAGCTAATCAACTGGTGATTGGGCACGCAAACCGTTGTTAACTAATTTTGACCGAAATCTTCTTTTGCATGATTCCCTCCATACGCCAAGAATTTAACCAACGGTTTACCGAAGAAGCTTACCAAGCTTACCTTGAAGACCTTGCTAATGTGTATCCCGGCCAATTGGATTTTCGCGTGGCCGAAACACCGGTCTTTGTTCCCAAAGCTTTCACGCAAAAAATGCTCGATGCCTGCGAGGCTATTCTGGATCAGGTAAACACAAGGGAATACAGACGCGAAAGCGACAGAGCTATTCCGCCGAACGTGAACGTACCGGGCCAAGATGAATACCCACATTGTATTGCTTTTGATTTTGGCGTTTGCCAAAACGAAGCCGGTGAGTTGGAACCGCAGTTGATCGAGATGCAAGGCTTCCCGTCATTGTTTGCATGGGAAGCGGTGCTGCCGGAAATTTATGAAAAACATTTCTGGTGTCCCGATGGCTTCAGCTCGTATCTCAACGGCTATGATAAACAATCCTACATCGAGCTTTTAAAAAAAGTCATCATTGGTGATACACCTGTTGAAAATGTGATTCTGTTGGAAATTTTTCCGGAGGGCCAAAAAACGCGGATTGACTTTAGTGCCACCGAAGATTTGCTGGGCATAAAAGCCGTTTGCCTGACTGATTTAATTCAGGAAGGAAAAGACTTATACTACCTGCGCGACGGCGTGAAAACAAAAGTTGAACGCATTTACAACCGCCTCATTTTTGACGACCTTTTTCAGCAATCACCAGAGGTACAGGAAAAGGGGGAAATTATGTTCCAGGATTTAAACGTGACATGGGTACCGCATCCCAATTGGTTTTACCGCCTGAGCAAATTCACGCTGCCCTTCATTAATCATCCTTACGTGCCGTACACCAAGTTTTTAAACGAGGTCAAAGAATGGCCGGCCGATCTGGAAAACTATGTTGTGAAACCGCTCTTCTCTTTTGCCGGGCAAGGCGTCATCATTGACGTAACCAAAGAGCAGATTGAAAACATCACTGATAAAGAGAACTGGATCATTCAGCGAAAGGTAAAATATGCCGATGCCATTGAAACTCCCGACGGGCCGGCCAAAGCCGAGATCCGTCTTTTTTATTTTTGGGAACCCGGCGCCAGACGTCCCGTTGCAGCGCAAAACTTGTCGCGGTTGAGCAAGGGGAAAATGATCGGTGTTCGCTATAACAAGGACAAAAGTTGGGTGGGCGGAAGTTTCTGCCTTTTTGAAAAATAAATTTTACGGCGCCTTCAGGCTTTGTACTTTCGGCTTAAAATTTAGGTTTATCTAAATTTTATTTGAAACAAGCCTAATTCATGCGAACCTTCTTTTTTCTTTTCGCTTTGCTTCTTTGCGCTGCTGCCGCAACGGCGCAAATGACGGAGGAAATTGAAACCGACCGGCCCGACCAAACCGAAACGCCTCTTCTTGTTCCCCGCAAATTCATCCAGGCAGAGTTCGGAATGAATGCCGAAAAATACGGCGCTGGCCGTTCGCAACTGGTGCATCCTGCTTCTTTGTTGAAATACGGTCTTTCAAACCGTTTCGAACTGCGGTTAGAGACCACTGTGTTAACAGAACATCTCCCTTACATTCCCGCCACCAAAACCAATACTTTGTTGCAGCCTGTTGAAGTGGGCACAAAGGTTCGGCTGTTCGAAGAAAAAGGCGCAAGGCCAAAAGTTTCTTTGATTGCACACATCGGCTTGCCGTTTGCCGCCAGCAAGCAATTTCGCGCTGGTACGCCTTCGTATTCGGCGCGATTGTCGCTGCAAAACTCTTTGACAAGAAGCATATCGCTCGGTTATAATCTTGGCGTGGAAAAAAGCGATGAACCAACGGCTATCTTTTACACCTTCGCACCGGGCTTTTCTCTTGGTGAAAAATGGTATGCCTATGTTGAAGTCTTTGGTTCGTTTGCAAATAATGTAGCGGAACACAACCTTGACGGTGGACTTGCTTACTTCATTTCACACAACACAAAAATTGATTTGTCGTCCGGCTTTGGCTTGGGCGATTCGCCGTTAAAGAATTATGTAGCCATTGGTCTTTCGTTTCGGTTATCATTGTGTAAGCCTTAATGCTTTTTCTTCAACGCATTCAAAAAAATATATTCGAAGCTTATCATCCAACTGTTTTTTGCCAGACGATCAATATCGCTGCTTAATTGAAAGCGATAACCAAGATTTAGCTTTGCCGTACTGCTGAAAATGGCTTGCACCGAAGGGGCGAAATCAACGTAATATTTTTCGCGAAAAGCAATGTTTCGGCTGCCCAATAATTCTGCGTAAAGATTGACGTTGGTTTGACTGTAATCCTTGTATTCAAAAGGCAGCAGGAGATAACCTGCGGATAAACTGTAATTCACTGCGTGTACGGCATATCTATCTGGATACATTTTATTCCACCGCTCATTGTTCAGCACTTCGTTCCAACTTCCCGTTGCGGAAAAGGCAAACTTGTTCCAAAGTTGCGTGGCTATCAAGCCGCCTTGCACACCGCTTTGGTCGCCCATGGCAATGTTGATTTCGTTATGATCCAAATGATTTCGGCTAAAGGCCGCAGCAGCAAAAGCTGCGGCGCGAAAATGCTTGTGCACGTCGTCGTTTGCCAGAAAGCGGTATTTCGCGTACAGCCTCGCTCCTTCCCAAATCATTTGCGGTTGGTGCATGTTTGAAACCGTTGTGCGAAGGTGAAGCATCTAATCTCTATTCAGTCCAAACATCAGTTCGGGCATGTGTCGTTGCACCGTACGGCCACTGTAAATATCGTTTTGAAAAACCGAAGTATTTTTTATAGAGATTGAATGCGACGGCATATTGGATGCCGGTTCGGCGTAAGGATAAAGTTCCTGCGCCTTTGCGGATACGCACAACCAGACGCACAAGAAAAAAAATATCTTTTTCATAAAAAGAAAAGCCCTCCGCAAAGAGGGCTTTGGATTTAAATCACCACGTGATAAATTCTCGAACTAACGGAAGCCTGTGGCGAAGAAGCACAACACTTTGCCGTATGTCCCGTTTGTACGCAGGTCATCTTTGTCATGGCCGCATATTTCTTAAACGCTTTGGCCGAAACAAAACCTTTGTCAACAACAGAAAAGTTGACAACGCCGTCAAGCGTTTGACCGGCTGCGTTCAGAAAGTGAAAGCTTTCATCACCGATTTTTAAATGTTCGTCTTTTTCAATCTTTAATCCATGAACCAGCGCTGAAGCCTTCAGCGAAGCCACAGAAAAACCGGCGTCCTGCACGGCTTTGTTGAGCGCATCCAGATCAACGACACTGCCTTCTTTGAACGAAAGATTGTATTGCTGGTTCTTGATGTCCACCTGCACTTTGTCCACAAACGAAACAGCTTCCAAGGCATTTTTTACAGCCTTTGAACACATGGAACAAGTTAGACCGCTGGCTTGCAGAGATACTTTATTGATCTGTGCTTTTGCGCTTACACAGGCAAGCACCAAAAGCACGACGAAGAACTTTTTCATACGGAAATTATTTGGCGTAAGAAAAAGCTGCAAGCCGTTCGAAGAGTTTTTAAATCGGCTTGCAGCAACGATAAATTATAAACCGCTGTCAGGCTTTTTTGCAACAGGCTTTTGTATCGCAACCGGCTTCTTTGCAGCAGCTCATGTCTTTGGCGCATTTGCCGTCTTTCATGCAGGATGCTTCTTTGCATTTGGCATCGTCGCAGCAGCTACCCTTTTCAGCCGAAGCGTTTGCGCGGTCATACTTGCAACAATCATCCAGTTTGTTGTATGCGGCATCCGAAGCCTTCACGTCCTTCGTGTCGTAACCGGCAGCAGCTACTGCGTTTTCAATCTTCGCAGTGTTGGTAGAAGTACTGTTGTATTTAACGGTGAGAATTTTGCTGTTCACATCCCAAAGGGCATACGAAGCGCCGGCAGTTTTTGCGGCGGTTTCAATTTTCTTTTTGCAGGTTTTGCATTCGCCGGACACGGACAGTTTTTCGGTTTTTGCCTGGGCAAAGGCAACGGTGGTAAGCGATACAAGAATGAAGGAGAAGAAAAATGCTTTAAGCGTTTTCATTATAAAAAATTTTGCGTGTATAGAAATAATTCAGTTGAATGCAGGCGCATTCCATAAACGTGTTGGAGGGGGAACTTTTCTATAGCCTGAAAACGCGGTTGCGGAGATAAGTGTCTTGTTTGTTTAACGGCGGCCCGTGTGCAACGGGATGATCGGTGCTGGCCAAATTTTGCGGCGAAACAAAGTAATCGTGAAAGAGATTGGTGGCTAAGAGGACGAGAGAAAAATCAGGCGTAATTGTTTTTGCAAAATTGTGGTCCACCTGCATCTTTACCAGTTTCACGTCGTCCTTGCAGCAGCCGTGACTTTTCTCCAGGTTCATGCCGCATTTGCCGCATTCGGTTTTGCCGGTGTAACCCAACTCTACCGAAGAAAGCCTGCCCATGCAGTAATGCACCGAAACCACAAAGCCGGTAGTGACCGTGAAGTAAACAAGAAGCAATAGGCAAGCGGCGAGCTTTTTCATTTGCACGCCAAATATAAACAGAGTTGCCCCGAAGCAAAAGCTGATTTCCGTCAGCGGCAGCGAATTAACAAATGGAGTTCAACTTCGAAGGATAAACGCGAAACCATTGTTTTGCCGCACAGCGAACAAAGCGCTGAAGAGTGCGACGCAACGGAAGTGGAATGGGTAGACGAACTTCTGGTCCACAAAAATATTTTGCACAGAGCGAAAGAGAAAGAGGAATAAGACTTTGACTTTCCTGTTTCAATTAATAAACGTCCAGTAAATGCCGAAGCGAATGAACAAACCGGGCAAAGGATAATACGGCGCGGCAAAATTGTTGTGATTAAAACCAAAGCCGCCGACGGTGGTTACGGTGTTCAGGTTCTCCACACGCAAGTAAGCTTTAAAGGTGCGAATGCGCAAGTGCACAAAGGCATGAAGATCGGGACGGTTGCTGATGGTAAGTGTGTCCTGGTAAAAGAATTGCCCAAGCACCGGCGAATAATTATCGGCTTTGTACGGCGTGTTGTACCGCATTTCCAGCCCCATGGAAAGATTAAGGTTGCGGAAGAAGAGGCCTTCGTAAGCCAGACGGTTGCGGGTGTAAAGCACCGGCACGCTAACAGCAGCACCACCGGCTTTTTGTTGCACGTACACTTCGCTGTGAAGGTTTAAGTTGCGGCTTACCCTAAAGGTTTTTAAGGCACTTACCCGCAGCAGGTTAAACACCGCATTTTCCTGTTGCAATGTTTTGTAGCCATTTAAATAGAGGTAATTGCTCACGAAATAATAATCGCCGTTCAACTGCACATTCAACTTCGGAATAAAATAGCGGGCAAAAAAGTGCAGCGTATTTTCTTTGCTGAACGTCTTTGCGCTATCCAAATAAAACGAGCTACGCTGATCGTAGATGAACGAAGGCGAACGGTTGATGTTTTCAAAACCAATTTGCAGCGTACCAAGTTGCTGGCTGAGCAAACGTTGCAGGCTGACGAAAGCGTGGTAATCGCCGCTGTTGAAGCCCGCAGTGTACAAGCGTCCAAAAGCGTTGATGTCCCATTTCTGGTTCTTCGTGCGGTTGCGGTATTCGCCGTGGGCAATGATGTTGTAGAGCGAAGGGCTTGATGCTTTCAACGTGCCTTTCAGCAATTGCAATTCCGCACCAAGCTTGATGTATTGTTGCAAATTGTTTGCATCCGGAAACTGGTAAATCGAAAAATCATTGCTCCACTCCCGCCACTGGTCTTGCAGGAAAACGGAGTCGCCGGGTTTCTTCATGACGATGCCGTAATAATCGTGGTAATAAGCAGAGTCAGGTACATTGGTTGACGAAGGAATGTCCTGGTACCAGTACGTGTATTTTCCAAAGCGAAGCGAATGCTCGAAGCGAAGACGCGGGTAAAAAAGCGGCACTACCGTCGAATCGGTTACGATGGAATCCTTTCGTCCCAAATCGTATTGCTGGCGCAACAAAAAATTAAATTCTTTTTCTTTCTGCGCCGTGTTGACAACCGATGAAAACGGCGATTGCGCAAAAGCAGTTTGACCGCCAATGTGTGTAGGAATAATGGCGCGGCTGCGCTGGTAAATAGGATCGTCTAAATAATCTTTGTCGGCTAAGATGCCACCGTTTTGGCCCGCCTGAATCTTGTTGCCCAGCAGCACAAAATAATTGTTGTACCGCTTGTGCGGCGATTGGTACCACGAGGTAATCTGGTAGGCTGAATGATAGTTTTTCTGATTGCGAAAAATGCCCGGTGCGCTAAGTAAGCGGTATTGAAAGCTTACATTCCAATAGGGCTTGATGTTTTGCGTGTGAAGAATGTCAATGATTTGCTCCTGACCTCCGCCCAACATGTAGCCCAACTCGGTATAAGGCTTTGGCGTGTTGTAAAATCGAGCGTTTTCTAATTTGAATTTGTAAACATCATGCGTATGAAAGCCCGGATCGAAACCAATGCGCTGAGGCGTAGAAAACAGGAGTGATTTGGTGGCCGAACCATCGTTGCCCAAATAAATGTGTGTGGCCGGAATGGGGAACCGCGTGGTAAAATCGCGGATGGACGTGTCGAAGCTTACTGGTTTTACCGCACCCAGGTAAAAGACTTGCACGTGTATGCTGTCATCGCTATAGTCCCTGCGTTCTACCCCACTCACGGCTGCGGTATCCTTTCCCTTTCCGGCTGCACGTGAAGCCGTGTCGTATGTACGGTTGGTTGGCAACCGCATTTGTCCCGGCAAACGAATAACGGGCTGTTGCGCCAGCAATCTTTCGCAAAACAATAAAAGGAGAAAACAAAAAAAGATTTTATGAAACAACACAGGCTTCAACAAACAAAAATTAAAGGCTAACGATCAGTTCGCAAAAAATGGCCGAGAGTTTCGGTGCGGCTTCGGCGGCGGCCTGAAGCACTTCCTGGTGCGTGATGGTGTTTTCTTCTTCGCGGATGCCGATGTCGGTAATCACACTTATGGCAAACACCTTCATGCCGGCATGAACAGCGGCAATCACTTCCTGCACGGTACTCATGCCCACGGCGTGCGCACCCAAAAGATGAATGAGCTTGTATTCGGCACGGGTTTCAAACGTGGGGCCGGTAACGCCAAAATAAACACCTTCCTTTAAATCAATGCTGAGTCTTTGCGCAATCGTTTTTGCTTTCGCGATGAGGTCCTTTTTATAAGGCTCGCTCATGTCGGTAAAACGCGGCCCCAGGTTGTTATCATTTGCGCCCAGCAAAGGATTTTGAATAGCAAAGGAAATGTGGTCGGTAATGATCATCAAATCACCAACTTTAAAGCCTTCGCCTACACCACCTGCGGCGTTTGAAATAAGCAGGGTCTCGATGCCCAGAAATTTCATCACGCGAATGGGAAACACAACATCTTCGGGTGAATAGCCTTCGTAAAAATGAAAACGGCCGGCCATGGCCACAAGGGGTTTACCCTCGATAGTTCCGAAGATTAATTTGCCGTGATGACCTTCCACGGTTGATACCGGGAAATGGGGAATGTCTTCGTAGGGAATTTCACGGGTCACCTGAATTTCTTTGACAAAATCGCCAAGGCCACTTCCTAGAACAACGCCGGTTTTTGCGCCGCTTGTATTGTATTGCTGCAAAAAGTTTGCGGCTTCTTTTAATTTTTCCATGGTACTCATTGCGACAAAGATAACCGCCGCCGTTGTTGTTGGCGTTTCAGAAGTCATAATGTTGAAAATGATGAACGGACGAACAATGAATGATGAATGACGAAGGAAAGTTTGCCGGTACAGACTCTCCTACTTCCTTCTTCCTTCGATCTTCCTTGTTCATCTGATTTTCGGTTCCTAATTCTTCTTAGATTTGGTTGATTGCTTTTATGCTATGACGATTGCTGCACTCCAAGAACTGGTTAACCGCATTGCCCTGAACGAGGACGGCGATGCCTACAAAAAATTGTTTCTTTATTATCATCCCCGTCTGCTTTCTTTTTCCTATGCCATTACCCACAGCAAGCAATCATCCGAAGAAGCGGTATCGGACGTGTTTGTAAACATTTGGTCGTTGCGCACCACCCTGCTCCGTATTTCCAACTTTCCTCTTTATTTGTACGTCAGCACCAAAAACGTTTCGCTGAATTATCTGGCAAGGCAAAAAAGAACACAAGTTTTTTCGCTTGATGATGTGAAGACAGAATTCACCTGCCTCTCGTACAATCCCGAGCAAATTCTCATCACCGCCGAAATGTTCCGGCGCATTTGTGCCGCAGTACAAAGCCTGCCGCCCAAATGCCGGCTTATTTTTAAGCTCGTAAAAGAAGACGGCCTCCGGTACAAAGAAGTGGCCGAACTGCTTAACCTCTCGGTAAAGACCGTCGAAAACCAAATGGCCATTGCCTTGCGCAAACTGGGCGAATCGGTATCGCTGCAACAGCAAATCTTTCTTTCGTAAAAATTTTATACGGCTTTGGGGGTGGGGCACATTTTCATTGTCCTTTCGGATACACGGTGCTTGCATGAACCAAAACCATTTTTGGAACTTACTTGCGAAGAAACTTTCGGGCGAAGCTTCTGCAGATGAAATGGCGGAACTGGAAAGCCTTGTCAAAGCCCACCCCGAACTAACCTTTCCCGCCCAGCACATTGCCGATTTGTGGACACTCAACGACGGTGAGAAAAACGGCGAAGCCGAAGAAGCCTTCCAACAACACCTGCAAAAATTGCAAACACACGAAGGCAATGCCGCAGCACAGCAAAAGCAGCGTAAACGGCCCAAAAGATTGTCTTGGATAATGGTTTCTGTTACCGGTGTTTTGTTGATTGCATTCGGTTGGTTTGCCTTTAACATCGGACAACCAAAAACAACCAAACCGCTGGCACAAAAAGCAGAAATCTACACCCGGCAAGGGGCCCGTACCAAATTGGTTTTGCCCGACAGTTCGGTGGTATGGCTAAACGCAGGAAGCAAACTGACTTACGAACCCGATTTTGGCAGTTCAAACCGCAACACCACGCTTACCGGCGAAGCTTTTTTTGACGTAAAGAAAAGTTCCTTGCCCTTTCTGATCCATGCGAACGGCGTTCACATAAAAGTGCTGGGCACGGCCTTCAACGTAAAATCTTACCCGAACGAACAAACCACCGAAACAAGCCTCATTCGCGGCCGCGTAGAAATTACCCTTGACAAGCGCCCCGGCGAATCCATCATTTTAAAGCCCAACGAAAAATTAATCGTATCCAACCGCCTGCCCGAAGGAAAAAAGAAGGAGCAAAATGTTCAACCCATTGTGGTGCTAAAAGAACTCACCCGTGTGAACGACAGTCTCCTTGCCGAAACATCCTGGGTGGAAAACAAACTGGTCTTTCACGACGAGAGCCTTGAAGAAGTGGCCCGCAAAATGGAACGCTGGTATAATGTTGTTATCGAAATCAAGGACGAGAAGTTGGCACAACTTCACGTAGGCGGCGGCCCCTTTGAAAACGAAAGCATCGAACAGGCCCTGAACGCTTTGCAAATTGCGTTCAGTTTTTCATTCACCGAAAAAGGAAAATACATCACCATAACCCGCTAAACGATTGCGCATGAAAACCAACTCTTCCTGAAATCAACACCGCGGCTCCAGCCGTGCACACTGCAAACCCTCGTGTTCATTTCTAATTATGCATTATGAAAAAAATCAGAAAAACGGCCAGGCTTAAAAATCCTAACTTACTACAAATTGGAAGGGTGATGAAACTGACCGGCGCTTTTCTTCTGCTTTGGTGCCTCCATCTTTCTGCAGCAGGTTTTACGCAGGACAAGGTTTCGCTAAACCTGAAAGACGCCGACTTGAAAAAAGTGCTCAAAGAAATTCAGAAGCAGACCAGTTACCGCTTTTTATACAACCAAGCATTGGTAGACGATAAAAAAGTAAACGTTTCTGTGGTGAACGAAGAAGTGCCTGCGGTGCTGACGCTCGTTCTCAACGGCAAAGGCATCGGTTATCAAATTCTCGACAACAAATTAATTGTGCTGAAAAGTGCCGCCGACGGTGAACGCATTGAAGCAAAGGACATTCGCATTACCGGGAAAGTAACGGGGCAAAACGGTGAGCCGCTCCCCGGCGTGTCGGTAACGGCAAAAGGCACCTCCGTTGGCACGCAAACCGATGCGGCAGGAGACTTTAGCCTGTCTGTTCCCGATGCCGCAACAACGCTTGTTTTTTCTTATGTAGGCTATCAATCGCAGGAAGTGCCCATTCGCGGACGCACAACGGTTAACGTTTCGCTTGTAGCGGGACAGAACGCTTTGTCGGAGGTAGTAGTGATTGGATACGGTACAGCCAGCCGTAGAGACCTTACCGGTTCGATTGTAAAAATTTCAGGTAAAGAAGTTGCCGACAAACCCAATGCAAACCCTGTCGCGTCACTGCAGGGCAAAGTAGCCGGCCTTTCAGTAGTAAACAGTGGCACGCCGGGACAAGAACCCGACATTCGCATTCGCGGTACGGTGAGCATTGGACAAGTACATCCTTTATACGTTGTGGACGGCATCTTCCAGGACAACATCAATTACCTCAACCCGAACGATATCGAATCCATTGAAGTGTTGAAAGATCCTTCTTCACTGGCCATCTTCGGCGTTCGCGGCGCAACGGGTGTCATTGCCATTACCACCAAAAAAGCAAGAGCGGGACAAACCATCGTTAGCTTAAATACGAGTTACGGCATAAAAAAACTGGTAGATAAAATTCAGCTTGCAAACGCCGACCAGTTCAAAACCTTGTTTGCGCAGGAACGAGCCAACAACGGCACAACAACGCCTTTTGATTATACGGGCCTTGATGCAAACACCGACTGGATTAATGCGGTAACACGTACTGGCAAATTCAGTAACACAAGTCTAAGCGTAAACGGCACTACTGATCGCAACCGTTTTAATCTTGGCGTAAGCTACGTGCTGGATCAGGGCATCATTCGCCGCGAACAGTTGCAACGCTGGCTGGTGTCCTTTGGCGATGAATTTAAAGTAAGCAAAGCCGTGAAGGTGGGCATTAACTTCAACGGTTCACGGCAAAAAAATCCCTACGACGCTACTTGGGTTTTAGACGCAGCCCGCAAGGTAATGCCACTGGTTTCGTCGGGAACGAGAAGCTATACCGTGACAGACCTGTATAGCGGTGCTCAGGTAACGCAAGACCTCTATTCTTTACTTGACGTAGGCTTGCAAAGCTCGGGCGTCATCAACCCACTGGTGCGGCTGGAGAATGAGTGGAACAAAACACAGAGCTATGAATGGCGCTCGGTAGGAAGCGTATTTGGCGAAGTTACCTTCCTCAAATATTTTACGGCCCGGTCGACACTTTACGCCGACATGAGCACGGTGAACTCCCGCACTTATACGCCTTTGTATTACGGTTACAACCCACGTACAAACAAACCGGAGCAGGTAACACAAAAAACAAGTGTTGGCGAATCTGACCAAACCTACCGCAAGTTTCAGCAAGACCATGTGCTCACATACAAGAACAGCTTTGGTGGTCACAATCTTACTGCAACGGGCGGTTTTACGACCTATTATTTTGGAAACTTCAACCGCAACGGTAGCGCCACACAAGGCTTATTGCCCATTCCAGATGATCCGCGGTTTTGGTATTTAAGCAACACCTTCGTTGACCAATCCAAGAGTTCCGCCTCCTCAAGCCAGTCGGAAAACACCACAGTTTCTTACCTGGCAAGAGCGCTGTACAATTATAAAAACAAATACTTCTTTAACGCTTCCTTCCGCGATGACGGTTCTTCGCGCATTCCGGCAAAAAACCGTTACCAAACCTTTTGGGCACTGGGCGGCGCCTGGGAAATTTCAAAGGAAGACTTTATGAACAACGTAAAATTTTTCGACTTCTTAAAACTGAAAGGCTCTGTTGGAAAATTAGGCAACCAATCGGCTTATATCCTGGGCGGCGGTGCGTTAAACTATCCTTTTTATCCAACGCTTAGTTCTACGACCGTTGCCGTTTTTGGGTCAAATATTTACAAGGCGGCCGAAGAAAACTACGAGTACAATCCCGACCTGAAATGGGAAACAGTAAACGGTCAGGAAGTAGGCGTTGAGTTTGCTGCGTTCAAAAACCGTTTGCACGTAGAAGCGAATTACTTTAATAAAACTACCAACGACCTGATGACCTATTTCGAACGCGGTCTTGGATTAAAGCCCAAACTTACCAACGGCGGCAGCATCCGCAACTGGGGCGAAGAAATCTCAGCCTCGTGGAATCAGTCTTTGTCGCGTGACTTTTCTATTAATGTATCGGGCAACATCACCTTCCTGAAAAATAAAGTTCTCAGTCTTAGTGATGAATTGCCGACCAGTTACCTGATCCGTGCTTTCCAAAACAACGGCAGTGCTGAGAGCCGCACGACAATTGGCTATCCCATTGGCTCGTTCTACGGTTACGTGGTAGAAGGTGTTTATCAAAGTTATGCCGACATCTTAAAATCACCTTCCGCAGCCGCCATCGGCGCTTATCGTCCCGGCGATTTTAAATTTAAAGATGTGAACGGCGACGGCGTGATAACGGCTGATGACCGCACGGTTATCGGTAATCCTACACCAAAGTTTACTTACGGTGGTACAGTGAATTTGAATTACAAGGGCTTTAGCTTAAGTGCGGACGTGAACGGCGTTTACGGCAATCAAATCTTCCGCACCTGGGGTTCGCTCGAATCGCCTTTCCAACGGGTGAATTACGCAGCCTTCCAGGTTGGTGCATGGAGCGGCCCGGGTACGTCTAATTTTGTTCCGTTGGTAAGTCAGGGCGATCGTTTTAATTACAACGGCTCGACGTACAACATTGAAGACGGCAGCTACTTCCGCATTCGCAATTTGCAGCTTGGTTATAATTTCAGCAATGCCTTGTTATCACGGTACAAGATCAACAACCTGCGGTTATACCTGAATGTGCAAAACCTGAAGACCTGGAAAAACAATTACGGATACACACCGGAATTTGGCGGCGATGCTACTGCCTTTGGATACGACAATGCCGGCGGCGCCATTCCGCGGGTGACCAGCGTTGGCTTAAACGTAACCTTCTAACTTTTTAATCATCGCAAACATGAAAAAGAACAAAATCATTTACTGGAGTTTACTGGCAGCGTTGCCATTGCTGGCGGTGATGGGTTGTAAAAAGTTTCTTGACCGCAAACCCTTGCAGGCAACCCTGTCGGACCTAAACCAGGGAGCGCTGGAGAGCAAAGTTTTTGGCATGTACTCTAACCTGCGTACGCTGGCCGGCTTTTCGCTTCTTCCCTGGCTCGACTTCCACAGCATTCGTGACGATGATGCACAAAAGGGAAGCGACGACAACGACGGCCGCGAAATCATAACGGAGTTTGATACTTACCAATATTCGAAAGATGACTGGGCGCCGAATACGTATTGGAGTGATCATTACACCATGATCAACGCCACCAACGATGCCCTGCACATTGCCGATTCGCTAAAGCTTAGCGATGCAGGCTCTATCCGGAACGTTGGCGAGGTTTGCTTCTTTCGGGCTTATTCTTATTTCGAATTGGTAAAAGCTTACGGCGAAGTTCCCCTCATCAACTTTCCCATCCGTAAGGCCTCGGACGGCGTAGTGCCCAAATCAACAGTCACGGCGCTTTACGCCTTTATTGATTCAAACCTGCAGGTGGCCGCTGCAAACCTCCCGCTTACCAACAGCGAGTACGGCGGCAATTATCCCGGCCGTTTAACCAAAGGTGCTGCCTACACCTTGTGGGCGCAAACTTATTTGTTCCGGCAAAACTGGGCGCAGGTTATTGCCATGTGCAATACTGTTATCAATTCAAAACAGTATTCGCTGGCACCAGAGTTTTCAGACATCTGGCGAGATGCCGGTGAGAACGGCCCAGAATCCATTTGGGAAATGCAAGCCTACGATGGGCCTGGAGCTGCGTCCAACGGTTCGGTAGATTACGGCTCCGATTTTGGCACCTCGCAACAAATACGCAGAAACGGAGCATCGGTAGAATGGAACCTTGGCTGGGGATGGAACACACCAACCGATAAATTAGTTGCCGATTGGCCCACAGACGATCCACGAAAAAGCAAAACCATTTTGTACTCAGGCCAGTCCGACGGAGGAACGGCCCTGGGTGGATTTGGCGCAACCATTCCGGCTTATTCCAATCCGTCGGGAACGGGCGGCCTGGCGCAGAAATATTGGAACAAAAAACTCTACACAGGTAATGATCCGGCCATTCGCGTGTCCACAGGCTACATCAACAACAGCGGCGCGGCACGTTGGATCAACCACCGCATTTTGCGTTATGCCGATGTGATTCTGATGCTGGCCGAAGCCGCCAACGAAACAGGCGACGGAGCAACGGCCGCAAAGAATCTTGAACTCATTCGCAACCGTGCGAGCGGCAATCTTGGACCCAGCCGTACTGTTGTCGCGCCCATTCCGTTCGTAAACCAAGCGCAAATGCGAACAGCGATTAAAAACGAACGGCGGTGGGAATTTGCCATGGAAGGCTACCGGTTTTACGATCTTGTTCGCTGGGGCGATGCCGTAAGCGTTCTGGGACCATTGGGCTATGTTAACCGTGCACGCTACTACCCCATTCCGCAAAAAGCAATTGACCTGTCCGGCGGCGTATTAAAGCAAAACCCGGAATGGTAATCCATCAATTTAAAAACACGTGAAATGAAAAAGAATTTTTTGAAGCTATCAGGCGTTGCGGTGCTGTTGTTGTTTGTGGCCGGGAGTTGCAAGAAACTTGACAGGCCTGTGATGGGCGATTATCCCGCAGATACCAACCCGCCCGGTGGCCCGCTGAAGTTTTATGCAGCAATGGATGGACGGAGTGTTGACAGCATCCGCGCCAATTTTGGTGTAGATCACAACGTATCCTACGTGCAAGGTGTAAGAGGACAGGCCGTTCAATTCGACGGTTCGAAAAATGGTTATGTTTCGTTCCCTTCTGCCAATGACTTTGGCGCATCCAGCAGCTTTACCATTTCGTTTTGGATGAACATTCCGCTATCAAAAAAAGACAACAGTCATGCGGTGGGCATTCTGGCCTTCGCCAATTCGAAAAACTTTTGGGGCAACGCTACTTTTTATGCCGACAACAACGCAAAAAGCCCAAGCGATTCAATGGATTTGAAAATTCATTTTGGTGCGCCAAACAACGGCGACAACTGGAATTTTGCCGGGTATAATTTTACCAAGGCATGGCCGAAAATGTACGACGGGCAATGGCACCAGGTTGGCTTTACTTACGATGCCACAACCGGCACGGGCACGGTTTATCGCGACGGTGCGCAGTTTGATCAAAAGACAGGGCAGACCATTGCTTTTGAAAATTCATCGCAGGTGATTTTGGGTGGTTACCAGGAAGCGGCCGGCGTGGTGGACACTTACGCAAACAACACTTGGATGGCCGGTTTTGCCGGGGCCATTGACCAGGTGAGACTTTACGGCAAAGCATTAACCGCAGCCGAAATGGCCTCGCTCTACGCTAACAAACAATAAGTGGAAAACCGGGTTTCGCACAAGGCAAAGGGCTGCACAAACAAAGCGTGTCAGCCCTTTCCTTTATCATCTTTTTCTTTCGTTGTTTACGTAAAAACCAATCGAGGCGAGTGAAACGCATTTCACGAATACAACTTGTTACCGGCCTCATTCTTTTCGTCGTCATGCTGTTAACAAAATGCACAAGCGTTGAGGAGAAAAAGCCAACAACCTTTACACCTGCGGTTGATTTTACGGCCTTCGCCGGCTCCGCATCTTGCGCATCTTGCCACCGCGATGTTTATGAAAAACATTTGCACACCGAACATTATTCGTCCACGTCAAAAGCTTCTGCGGAAAAAATTTTAGGATCGTTTGAACAAGGCAAGAATCAGTACGTTTTTGACAACGGAGCAACCGTTGTCATGCAGGGCAAAGACAGCGGCTTTTATCAAACCGAATACGCAAACGGGCAAGTGCAGAAAAGCGAACGCATAGACATGATTGTAGGCTCAGGGCGAAAAGGACAGAGCTACATCAACGTTAACGGCAACCGTTTTACGCAATTGCCCATTACCTATTTTACCGCTGCGGCACAGTGGAGCAACAGTCCCGGTTACCCGCCGCACAACGCCGCTTTTGAGCGGCCGATAACATCACGCTGTTTGGAGTGCCACACAACTTTTGTTCAGCAGGTAAAAAGCACATCTCCAGGGGTTGAAGAATTTGACAAGACAAAAATCATCTACGGTATTGATTGCGAAAGATGTCACGGACCAGCAGCCAGACACGTAGCTTTTCAAACGCAAAATCCGAAAGTCACCGAAGCAAAGTTTATTGTGAATCCGGCGAAATTATCGAGGCAGCAAAATCTTGATCTTTGCTCTTTGTGCCACGGCGGACGACTGCAAAAAAAAACGCCGTCATTTTCTTTTCAGGTGGGTGATTCTCTCACAGGTTTCTTTGCACCGAACAAAAATTTTATGGACGCAACCAATATTGACGTGCACGGAAATCAGGCAGGACTTTTATCGGCCAGCAATTGTTTTCGGCTCAGTCAATTGACTTGCAACAGTTGTCACAACGCACACGAGAACGAGAAAGATAAAATCGCTTTGTTTTCGCAACGCTGTCAAACTTGTCACAGCAGCGGGCATCAGAAAATTTGCAAACTGACGGACACCATCGGCACGGCTATTACCCAAAATTGTATTGATTGCCACATGCCCAAACAAGCTTCGCGATCCATTGCCGTTTACCTGCAAGGCGCCCAACAACCCACGCCGGTTTTTATGCGCACACACTGGATAAAAATTTATCCGGAAGAAACCGATAAGGTTAAAAACCTTTTGAAAGCAACAAGAGCAAAAGGCAATTTAAACGCCAAAGAAATCCGCTAAAAAATGAAGATACCGGTACACTTGAAGACAGAAAAACTTTACATGCAACGATCAATTAAAAATATTATTTCCTTCTTCGTTTCCCTTCTCTTTCTTGCATCCTGCCAACACAAACAAACGCTTTTCGAAAGTTTGCCCGCTTCTAAAACAGGCATAAACTTTCAAAACAATTTACCCGAGCGTTCGCGTTTCAGCATTTTATATTACCTCTATTTCTACAACGGCGGCGGCGTGTCCGTTGGCGACATCAACAACGATGGATTGCCCGATATTTATTTTACCGCAAACACGAAAGGCGGCAACAAACTTTATCTGAACAAAGGGAATTTTCAATTTGAAGACATCACCGCAAAAGCAGGCGTGACAGGACTTTCCGACTGGTGCAGCGGCGTAACAATGGCCGATGTAAACGGCGACGGTTGGTTAGACATTTACGTTTCATCCGTCAGTGGCCGCTACGGCTTACAAGGGCACAACGAACTTTACATCAACAACAAGAACAACACCTTTACCGAAAGCAGTGCGGCTTACGGTTTGGACGCTTCGTGCTTTACCTCGCAAAGCGTTTTTTTTGATTACGACCACGACGGCGACCTTGATTGCTTCATCGTCAATCAATCGCATCATCCGCACGCAAACGTTGTTGATACCAGCCGCCGCCGCATTTATGATTCGCTGTCGGGCGACCGGCTTTACCGCAATGATCTGAATACACCGGCGCACAAATTCACCGATGTTTCGGCGCAGGCAGGCATCTATCAAAGCAATCTTGGTTACGGTCTTGGCCTTGCCGTTAGCGACATGAACAACGATGGCTGGGATGATGTTTACGTGGGCAATGATTTTCACGAGAACGATTATTATTACGTCAACCGGGGTAATGGAAAATTTAAAGAAGACGGCGCGGCACACTTTAATCATTACAGCCGTTTTAGCATGGGCAACGACATTGCCGATTACAACAACGACGGTCAACCGGATCTGATAACCGTTGACATGTTGCCACCCGATGAAAAAATTTTAAAGACTTACGGCAGCGATGAAAACGCCGATGTGTACAAGCAAAAGCTTCAGTACAACGGCTACCAAAATCAATATTCAAAAAATTGTTTGCAACGCAACAACGGCAACGGTACAAGCTTTAGCGAAACCGCTTTGCAAAGCGGTGTGGCCGCAACGGATTGGAGTTGGGCGCCCTTGTTCGCAGACTTTGACAACGATGGCAACAAGGACCTTTTTATTTCGAGCGGCATCGTCAAACGCCCGGTGGACCTTGATTACATCCGTTTTGCATCCGATTTAAAAACGAAGGGCATGGACAAAACGGACAAGTTTGACAAAACCGCCATTGATGCCATGCCCGACGGCTCTTCGCATCCTTACCTGTACAAAGGCAGCGGCAAAACAGATTTTAAAGACGTAAGTGAAGATTGGGGAACCGGCGACATGAAAGGATTTTACAACGGTGCAGCTTACGCCGATTTGGACAACGACGGCAACCTTGACCTGGTGATCAATTGCATCAACGCACCGGCGGTTATTTTAAAGAACAACTCGCCCAAAAAAAACTATTTATCGCTTTCGTTTAAAGGCAAAGACGGAAACAATTTCGGCATCGGCACGAAGGCTTATCTTTTTCAAAAAGGTAAGATGCAGTACCAGGAATTGATGCTCACAAGAGGGTTTCAATCTTCATCAGACACGCGGCTGCACTTTGGTCTCGATTCTCTTTCAACCGTTGACAGTTTGTTGATCGTATGGCCCGGTCAATCATACCAGGTTTTAAAAAACGTCAAAACAAATCAACAGTTAACGGTAAAGCAAAGTGATGCCGGCGGAAACTTTCATTACAACGATTTCTTCCCAACAGCGCAACCGCTTTTTGAAGAGCAAACGACAAACCTGAACTGGCAACACAAAGAAGATGATTTTCTTGATTACAACGTTCAATATTTAATTCCTCATGCAGAGTCAACACGCGGACCGAAACTTGCCGTAGGTGATGTGAACGGCGATGGCTTGGACGATTTTTATGCTTGTGGTGCGGCGGGACAAGCGGGAGCTTTGTTTATTCAACAATCAAACGGCGCCTTTGTGCAACAAGACACGGCGCTCTTTGCAAAAGATGCGGCCAGCGAAGACGTGGACGCTGTTTTCTTTGATGCCAACGGTGATAAAAGATTAGACCTGTACGTTGTTAGCGGCGGCAACCGTTACGATGATGGCTCGCCGCAGTTGCTCGACCGTTTGTATTTGAATGACGGCACAGGACATTTCACAAAAAGCAACGACGCATTGGGCAACGTTGCTAAAAATAAAAGTTGTGTGGCCGTTGCCGATGTTGACCACGATGGTGATGAAGACCTTTTTATCGGCACGCTGGCCGATCCTAAAGCATACGGTATTCCGCAGTCCTCGTATCTTTTATTGAATGACGGCAAGGGAGCTTTTACCGTAGCGCCGGAAAGCATGATTGCTTTGAAAAACATCGGCATTGTAACCAGCGCAACCTTTGCCGACATCAACAAAGACGGGTGGAATGATTTGGTGGTAACCGGTGAATGGATGCCGGTGAAAATTTATTTAAACAAGAACGGACATTTCACCGAAACCGACCTGCCGCATTCAACCGGCTTGTGGCAATCGCTTTACGCGGCGGATGTAAACGGCGATGGTTCTCCCGATTTGCTGGCCGGCAATTGGGGACACAACGCAAAACTTTGGGCGGGCAAAGACGGCCCTTGCAAATTGTTTGTAAAAGACTTTGACAACAACGGCTCAGTGGATCAAATTTTATGTTATTCAACCGGCAAAAAAGATTATACCTTTTTGGTAAAAGACGAACTGGAACGAGCCATGCCTGTATTGAAAAAACATTACCTCACGTACAGCGAGGTAGCGGGCAAAACGGTTGATTACGTTTTCTTCGATCTGTTTAAAGATTATACCGAGCTGGAAGCCGAAACCTTAAGCTCGTCTTGTTTTATAAACGACGGCAAAGGTGCTTTTAACCGAGGGGATTTGCCCGAAGAATTGCAGTTTGCGCCGGTGATGAGCTTCGCAGCCTTGCAACCGGAACGAAATGCTTTTTTAGCGGCAGGAAATTTTTACGGCGTCACTCCGTACGAAGGCCGCTACGATGCTTTGCAACCAACGGCATTTTCTTATTCGGGTAAGATTGCGTGGCAAGTGAACGCAATCATGCCCAATGTAAAAGGAGAAGTTAGGGATGCAAAATGGTTGCGCACAACAGGCGGAAACAAGCTGCTGGTGCTTGCCCGCAACAACGACAGGCTTCAATTTTTTAAACGAACAAAACCCTGAAACAACAGAACCATGACGAAATCCATCACACCCTTGCTTTTGCTTACTGTTCTAATTTCCGCACAAATGAATTGTGCAAAGAACAGCAGCGGCACGTCACCAACAAATCCGGGAACAACAAGCACAACGCTGGTAAAAATCTCATCCTGGTTTACAAAGGCCGACGCAACGGTTCTGTTGCAAAAGCAAAGCAATGAACTCTCTTTTTCTTCACCGGCGAATACAAATGCTTCAATCGAAATAGACAGCACGCAAACCTATCAAACCGTGGACGGTTTTGGTTATACGCTAACAGGCGGCAGCGCTACACTTATCAATGCCTTGCCTTCGGCCAGCAAATCCGCTTTGTTACAGGAACTCTTTGGGAAAGATGAAACGGCAATCAGCATTAGTTATCTGCGCCTGAGCATTGGCGCTTCCGATTTGAACGCATCGGTGTACAGCTACGATGATTTGCCCGCGGGACAAACCGATCCTTCTCTTTCAAAATTTTCGTTGGGTCAGGACACGCTTGATTTGATTCCCTTGCTGAAACAAATTCTCGCTATCAATCCTGCGATAAAAATTCTTGGTTCACCGTGGAGTGCACCGGTTTGGATGAAAGACAACGGCGCTTCAAAAGGTGGAAGTCTGTTACCGCAGTATTATGCGGCGTACGCAAATTATTTGGTGAAATACATCCAGGAAATGAAGAAGAAAGGCATTACTGTTGACGCCATCACACCGCAAAACGAGCCGCTGCATGGCGGCAACAACCCAAGCATGGTGATGACGGCCACGCAACAGGCAGACTTTATCAAAACCGCACTGGGACTAGCGTTTCAAGCCGCGGGACTCACAACAAAAATTTTTGTTTACGACCACAATTGTGATCGTCCTGATTATCCGCTAACCGTTTTAGCCGATGCCGGCGCAAGGCAATACGTTGACGGATCAGCCTTTCATTTGTATGCCGGCGATGTGTCCGCATTGTCAACCGTTCACGATCAATATCCATCAAAGAACCTTTACTTCACCGAGCAATGGACCGGCGCAAACGGAAGCTTTGACGGCGATTTAAAATGGCACATCAAGAACGTGGTTATTGGCACCGTGCGCAACTGGAGCAAAACAGCCCTGGAATGGAATTTGGCCAACAGCCCAACTTATGAACCGCACACGCCGGGCGGCTGCACCGAATGCAAAGGAGCTTTAACGATCAATGGGGCCAACGTCACCCGCAACGTGGGTTATTACATCATTGCACACGCTTCCAAATTTGTTCCCGCAGGTTCCGTGCGCATCAGCAGCACGGTGAATGCGGGTTTATCAAACGTGGCTTTTCTAACCCCGCAGGGAAACAAGGTTTTAATTGCGCTGAACGACGGAAGCAGCGACGTTGCCTTCAATATAAAGATGAACGGGAAATGGGCTGCGGCAAACTTGCCCGCGGGCTGCGTAGCAACCTATGTTTGGTAATCTTCAACGCCTAAACAGATCAATATGAAAAAAAATTTTTGTTACGGATTGATGGCGGTACTGGCAACGTGTTTTTCCGCTTGCATTTTTGCGCAGCAGAAAAGGAGTTTCACAACGACGAATAAAAAAGTTGTGGTGTACACCACAGCCGACAGCACAAATTACCGCCTGTCGCAAACGGCAACGGCAAATTTCTCTCCCGCTGTGCAACCGCTGGAAACGCAGCCAAGCATTTTTGTTGATCCTTCGCACAGCTTTCAAACCTTTTTAGGAATGGGCGGCGCTTTAACCGATGCTGCCGCCGAAACTTTTGCAAAGCTTCCCGCAGCCAAACAACAAGAAATACTCGATGCGTACTACAACACCGACAAAGGCATCGGTTACACATTTGCAAGAACGAACATCAACAGTTGCGATTTTTCAAGCGACATGTACACTTATGTAAAAGACGGTGATAAAAGCCTCGCTTCTTTCAATCTTTCGCACGACGAAAAATTCAAAATACCGCTGATTAAAAAAGCGGCGCAGGCCAGCGGCAATAAACTAAAATTGTTTGTTAGTCCGTGGAGCCCGCCGGCCTGGATGAAGACAAACAACGACATGCTCCACGGCGGAAAACTGAAAGAAGATTACGCTGATGCTTGGGCGAATTACTACGTGAAATTTATCAAAGCATACGAACAAAAAGGTATCCCAATTTGGGGCTTAACGGTGCAAAACGAACCCATGGCAACACAGACATGGGAATCTTGTATCTACACCGCCGAAGACGAAAGAGACTTCATTAAAAATCATTTGGGTCCAACGCTTTTAAAGAACGGTTTGCAAAGCAAAAAACTCATTGCCTGGGACCACAACCGCGACCTGCTTTATCACCGTGCTTCTACCATCTTAAACGACGCGGCCGCGGCCAAATACGTTTGGGGCATCGGCTTTCACTGGTACGAAGTGTGGAACGGCGGCCATCAATACGAAAATGTAAAAAGAGTAAAAGAAAGTTTTCCTGATAAAAACCTGATGTTGACCGAAGCCTGCCTCTACCCTTTTAGTTGGCAAACGATGAGTCAATGGAAGTGGGGCGAAACCTATGGCGAAAATATTTTGCACGATTTAAACAACGGGGCCGTTGCCTGGACGGACTGGAACATTCTGTTGGACGAAACAGGTGGCCCGAATCACGTTGGCAATTTTTGTTTTGCGCCCATTCATTCAAAGAGCGACGGCAGTCTGCATTACATGAATTCCTATTATTACATCGGCCATTTTTCAAAATTCATTCGTCCCAATGCAAAGCGCATCATCAGTTCCTCGAACCGTGCACAATTGCAAACAACCGCTTTTCAAAACGAGAACGGCAACCTCGTGGTTGTAGTGATGAACGAAACGCCGCAGCGTTTTGCCTACAAACTTTTCATCGGTAATCAGGCGGTTGATGCCACGAGTCTGCCGCATTCCATTCAAACCCTTGTGATTGAATAAATCCTGAACGATGCGAAACACCGTGTGTTTTATTTTACTGCTTTGTCTTGCTTCCTGTAAAAAAGGAAGCGATAAGTCAGCCCCGCCGAATACGCCACCGCAGCCAATCAAACTGGTTGCCGCAAGCGTTGACGGACAGTCGGCCGGGGCCTCGCAACCCGGTGTTTGGCTTTCGCCAATCATCCGGTTAGCGTTTGACAACAAGGTTGACCGAAACACCGTTGCACCGGCAATAAATTTTACCGCGGCAAATGCTTTAGCCGTGAATTACAGCGTTGCGTACACAGCAGGCGACAGCATCGTCCAGCTTCAACCATCAGTACCGCTGACAGCCTTAACAAAATACCAAATAACCGTTGGTACAAGTCTTAAATCAACGGCCGGCGGTACTTTGAACAATTCAAGCTCGTTCGGTCTTACTACCGGTATTGATTCAAGCGATAAGTTCCCACTCATCAGCGATACTGCTTTGGTACAATTGACGCAGCAGCAAACCTTCAAATACTTCTGGGATTTTGCACACCCGGTTAGCGGCCTCGCAAGAGAAAGAAACACATCGGGAGAAACAGTAACATCGGGCGGCTCAGGCTTTGGGCTGATGGCGATTTTGGTGGGCATTAATCGCGGTTTCATTACAAGAACACAAGGCTTAATGAGACTGCAAACCATCGTTTCGTTTTTAAAAAATACTGCTCAAAAATTTCACGGCGCCTTTCCGCATTGGCTTAACGGAACAACGGGTGCCGTTATTCCCTTCAGTGCAAAAGACAACGGCGCCGACCTTGTAGAAACAGCTTATCTGCTACAAGGTTTGCTTTGTGCGAGGCAATACTTTAACGGCGGCAATGCAGACGAAATAAGTTTGCGTGCCGACATTAATTCAATCTGGCAAGGCGTTGAATGGAATTGGTTCCGGCAGAACAATCAAAACGTTTTATACTGGCATTGGAGTCCGAATTATGCCTGGGACATGAACGTTCAAATCAAAGGCTGGAACGAAGCCTTGATAACCTACGCACTTGCGGCTTCTTCGCCTACTTATTCCATTCCGAAAATTGTTTACGACAACGGTTGGGCAAGTAATGGCGTTATGAAGAACGGGGCCAGTTATTACAATTACGTTCTGCCGCTTGGACCCGACAAAGGCGGACCGCTTTTCTTTGAACATTATTCCTTTCTCGGCATCAATCCCTTTAGCTTAACCGATGCGTATGCGAATTATCAAACGCAAACAATCAACCATACAAAAATCAATTACGAATACTGCAAAGCAAATCCAAAAGGCTGGTACGGTTACAGCGACCAGGTTTGGGGATTAACGGCCAGCGACATTCCGGCCGGTTACACCGCTTCTTCACCAACCAACGACGTTGGCGTAATTGCACCAACAGCGGCGCTTTCTTCTTTTCCGTACACGCCAACGGAAAGCATGAAGGCCTTGAAATTTTTCTATTACAAATTAGGCGACAAGTTGTGGAGTGATTACGGCTTTAAAGACGCTTTCAATTTGAACGAACCCTGGTTTGCCGATTCGTACTTAGCCATTGACGAAGGACCCGTCGTGGTAATGATAGAAAATTACCGAAGCGGGCTGCTTTGGAATTTGTTTATGAGTTGTCCCGAAGTAAAAACAGGAATGAAAAGTTTAGGATTTCAGAGTCCATATTTATAAGCGCATGCCAATGATAAAGACACTTACCCGCTGCCTTTGCTTTCTTCTTTTGACAAGCGCATGCTCGTTGCAGAAAAAAGTGCAGGACGACGCAGTGCGGCTTTCGGCAGAAGATGAAAAAATTATTACAGACGTGCAACGCACCACCTTCAATTATTTCTGTGACGGCGCCGAACCCACAAGCGGCTTGGGCAGAGAACGTTTTCACGTTGACAACATCTATCCCGAAAACGACAAAATGGTTGTCACAAGCGGCGGCAGCGGCTTTGGCGTGATGGCTATTTTGGTGGGCATTGAAAGAAGTTTTATTACAAGGCAACAAGGCTTTGAACGCTTAGAAAAGATCGTTCATTTTTTAGAAACCGCCGACCGCTTTCACGGAGCCTGGCCTCATTGGTGGAACGGTGAAACGGGCAAAGTAAAACCCTTTGGCAGAAAAGACAACGGCGGCGATTTGGTGGAAACTTCCTACATGCTTCAGGGCTTGCTTTGCGCTCGACAATACTTTAAAACGGGCAACGAAAAAGAAAAGGCTTTAGCGGCACGCATTGATAAATTGTGGAAGGAAGTAGAATTCGATTGGTACCGCAATGGCGGACAAAATGTTTTGTACTGGCATTGGAGTCCTGATTACAACTGGGAGATGAACTTCCCCGTAAAAGGATACAACGAATGTTTGATCATGTACATTCTTGCGGCTTCTTCACCCACGCATGGCGTACCCGCCGAAGTCTATCACGAAGGATGGGCAAGAGGCGGTAAAATAAAAGACACCGTTACGACTTACGGCCATACGCTTGTGCTTTCGCACAATGGCGCACCCAAGTACGGCGGGCCTTTGTTTTGGGCGCATTATTCTTATTTGGGTTTAGACCCAAGAGGACTGACAGACCGTTACGCAGACTACTGGAATGAAAACCGTAATCAAACCTTGATTAACTACGATTGGTGCGTTGACAATCCAAAGCATTACAAAGGTTATGGCGCCGACAATTGGGGATTAACGGCAAGTTATTCGGTGAAAGGTTATGCGGCTCATGCACCGGGCGATGGTGATCGCGGCGTCATCTCTCCCACTGCTGCTTTGTCATCGATGCCCTACACGCCGAAAGAATCTTTACAAGCCTTGGAGCATTGGTACAAAGACATGAAGGATAGCATCTATGGCCCTTATGGCTTTTACGATGCGTTTAGTGAACAATACAATTGGTTCCCGAAAAGGTATTTAGCCATTGATCAGGGACCTGCGGTTGTAATGATGGAAAATTATCGAAGCGCTTTGTTGTGGAAATTGTTCATGAGTTGTGATGAAATAAAAGCAGGATTAAAGAAATTAGGGTTTCAAAGCCCCTGGCTAAAAAACTGAAAAGCATGAAACGATTCTTGTTCTTCTCATCTTTCTGTCTTCTTGCTTGCATTGCCCTTTCGCAAGACAAAACGCTCTACGAAAAACATTGGTACATCAGCGGTAACGATACACTGCCTTATCGCGTTTTGTTGCCGAAAAATTTCGACGCATCAAAAAAATACCCGCTGATTTTGTTTCTGCACGGCTCGGGGGAAAGAGGCCGCGACAACGAAGCGCAGTTGATTCACGGCGGCGATCTTTTTCTACGCGACAGCGTTCGCGAGCAGTATCCAGCCATCGTTGTTTTCCCGCAATGCCCGCAAGTAAGCTTTTGGAGTAACGTTGATATTCGTTACGATTCTGCTGCAAAAAAAAGAATCTGGAATTTTCCAACCGACGGTGAACCCACTGTTGCCATGCGCTTGTTGCTTCAACTCGTTACACAACTGCAAAAAGATTACAAATTAGAGAAGCACCGCTTGTATATTGGCGGCTTATCCATGGGCGGCATGGGTACGTTTGAACTGGTTCGACGAACGCCGAAAACCTTTGCTGCGGCCTTTCCAATTTGCGGCGGTGCGGCTCCAGCAACGGCCAAAACACTTTCCAAGGTTAAACATTGGTGGATACTTCACGGCCTCGCCGACCCCGTTGTTCCGGTTGAATTAAGCAAGGACATGGCCGATGCATTGGTGAACGCAGGCGCTGTCATTCGATTGTCCTTGTATCCCGGCGTTGGCCACAACAGTTGGGACAATGCCTTCGCCGAAAAAGATTTGCTGCCGTGGTTATTCTCTAACCACAAATAGTTGGAAGAATGAAAAAAAAAATTTTTATACGATCTTCAGCAACTCCGGTTAGAGTTTATGTTGAGCGCAGTCGAAGCATTGCAATCCGTTCATCGGCATTGCTGCTATTAAGCTTTTTTCTTTCAATCATTCATCTTTCTGCACAACAAAAAACTTACTGCAATCCCATCAACATTGACTATGGTTATACGCCCATCCCGAACTTCAGCGAGTGGGGCCGCCACCGCGCAACCGCCGATCCTGTGATTGTGAATTACAAAGGCGATTATTATTTGTTCAGCACCAATCAATGGGGTTATTGGTGGAGCAATGACTTGCTGAATTGGAATTACATCTCAAGGAAATTCCTTCGTCCCTGGAACGAAGTGCTCGACGGGAGAAAAGTATACGATGAATTGTGTGCACCGGCCGTCGGCATTATCGGCGATACGATGATTGTCTTTGGCTCAACCTACACAAAAAACTTTTCGATCTGGATGAGCACAAATCCGAAGGGCAATGATTGGAAACCCTTGGTTGATTCCTTTGAGATCGGCGGCTGGGACCCGGCCTTCTTCACCGATGATGACGGAAGGCTTTACATGTACAACGGCAGCAGCAACCGTTATCCATTGTACGGCATTGAATTAAACAGAAAAAGTTTTCAACCCATTGGCACAAGAAAAGAAATGTATTTCCTGGAAGACTGGCGCTATGGCTGGCAGCGCTTTGGTGAACACAACGACAACACTTTTCTTGATCCTTTTATTGAAGGCTCGTGGATGACGAAACACAACGGGAAATATTATTTTCAATACGGTGCGCCGGGTACTGAATTCAGCGGCTATGCTGACGGTGTAGTTGTTGGTGATTCTCCACTTGGGCCTTTCACGCCGCAAAGCGATCCGTTGAGCATGAAGTTAGGCGGCTATGTTCGTGGTGCAGGACACGGCGCAACGTTTCAGGACAACTTCAAGAATTGGTGGCACGTAGCCACAACGGTTGTATCCGTAAAAAATACATTTGAAAGAAGAATTGCCATGTGGCCTGCGGGTTTCGATGCAGACGGCGTGATGTGGTGTACCACAGCCTTTGGAGATTATCCGCACTTCTTACCGGCCCATCCCGCCCTTCCCGGTGGGAAGGTCACTAACACACAGTCCTCACTTACGCAAGAGGCAAACGACAATGTAGCCACGCCCCAAAGCGGGCAGCGCAGCGCCGATGGCCTTCCCACCGGGAAGGGCGGGATGGGCAGCTTTACAGGATGGATGTTGCTCAATTACAACAAACCTGTTCAAGTCTCTTCAACACTCGGCGGCTATCATGCCAACAATGCTGTTGATGAATTGATGAAAACATATTGGAGTGCAAAGACTGCTAATCCGCGAGAGTACATTCAATCGGATTTAGGTAACGTCTCAACGGTGAATGCAATTCAAATCAATTATGCCGATCAGGATGTGGAAAGCGATCGGCTTGGCAAGTACAACAATCAATATCATCAATACAAATTGTATTCATCGCTGGACGGCAAAAAATGGAACTTGCTGGTTGATAAAAGCAAGAACACAAAGGACGTTCCGCACGATTATGTAGAATTACAAAGTTCTGTTCAGGCACGCTACATCAAGCTTGAAAACGTTCACATGCCTACCGGTAAATTTGCAATCAGCGGATTTAGAATATTTGGCAATGACAACGGCGCAAAACCTGATACGGTGCAAAACTTTATCGTGTTACGAACAGAGAAGGACAAGCGCAGCGCCTTTATCAAATGGCGGCCGGTGGACAATGCTTTTGCTTACAACATTTATTACGGCATTGCGCCGGATAAATTGTACAACTGCATCATGGTGCATTCGAACAACGAATATTGGATGAAAAGCATGGACAGCCAAAAGCCTTATTACTACTGCATCGAAGCCATTAACGAAAGCGGCGTTTCGCCGCGAACAAAAACCACAAAAGTCGAATAATGAAAAAAGCGCTGACAAAATTTTTCTTCTTTGTTTGCCTGTTGCAAAGCATCGTCGCGAACGCACAAGGCGGTTCACCGTATTTCAACGAGATACAAGCTTTTAAAAAAGAAGACAGCGTTCACGTGCCGCCGCAAAAGGCTATTCTATTTGTTGGCAGTTCCACTTTTCGTTTGTGGCCCGACGTTCAAAGCTATTTTCCAACGCACACCATCATCAATCGTGGCTTCGGCGGTTCAACCTTGCCGGATGTAATTCGCTACGAAAGAGACGTCATCTTTCCTTACAATCCAAAGCAAGTTGTCATCTATTGCGGCGACAATGATCTTGCTTCTTCCGATACCGTTAGCAGTACAACCGTTGTGCAGCGGTTTGAAAAATTGTTTACCGACATCCGCACGGTTTTACCGAACGTGCCGGTGGCTTTTGTTTCCATCAAGCCAAGTCCGTCGCGCTGGCATTTAAAGGAGAAAATGATTGACGCAAACAGGCGCATAAAAACATTTTTGGCGGGCAAGAAGAAAACAAGCTTTATTGACATTTGGAACGCCATGCTTGGACCCGACGGCAAGCCAAGAGAGGAATTGTTCAAAGAAGACAGGCTGCACATGAAGCCGGAAGGTTACGCCATTTGGCAAAAAATCGTTGAACCGAAACTGGTAAAATAAAATTGTTGAATAGTGAACAAGGCGCACAAGAGTGCGACGCAAGTAAAGCTGAATAGAATTCCAAGAGCTGGTTACATAAAAATCAAAGTCACAATGAAAAAACTGTTTACGATTGCAGCAACAATCTTCTCGCTAGTTGCCCTTGCGCAAAACAACGAGGCGAAAATGAATGCCTTTGTATCGAGCCTGATGGGCAAGATGACGCTGGATGAAAAAATAGGGCAGCTAAATCTTGTAACGCCGGGCGGCGGCGTGGCTACCGGCGCAGTGGTGAGCAGCGATGTGGAAGGCAAGATAAAGGCTGGCAAAGTGGGCGGTTTGTTTGGCGTGATTGGCGTGGATAAAATCAGGCAGGCGCAAGAACTTGCCGTAACCGGAAGCCGCTTAAAGATTCCACTCATCTTTGGTTCGGATGTGATTCACGGCTACAAAACAACCTTTCCCATTCCGCTCGGCCTGTCTTGCAGTTGGGACATTCCGATGATTGAACGCACCGCAAGAGTTGCCGCAACCGAAGCAAGTGCTGACGGTTTGTGTTGGGTCTTCTCGCCAATGGTTGACATTGCCCGCGATCCGCGGTGGGGCCGCGTTGCGGAAGGCGCCGGTGAAGATCCATATCTCGGTTCACAAATTTCTGCGGCCATGATTCGTGGCTACCAGGGAAATAATCTCGCGGCCGACAACACCGTGATGGCTTGCGTTAAACATTTTGCCTTGTACGGCGCGGCGGAAGGCGGCCGCGATTACAACACCGTTGACATGAGCCGCATAAAAATGTACGAGTATTACCTGCCGCCATACAAAGCGGCTGTTGATGCCGGCGTTGGCAGCGTGATGAGTTCCTTTAATGAAATTGACGGCATACCGGCAACGGGCAACAAATGGCTGCTGACGGATTTGCTTCGCAGGCAGTGGGGCTTTAAAGGCTTTGTGGTTTCGGATTATACGTCAGTGTCGGAAATGATTGATCACGGCATGGGCGATTTGCAAACCGTTTCAGCACTTGCATTAAACGCAGGGTTGGACATGGACATGGTGGCCGAAGGTCTTTTGAACACGACAAAAAAATCGTTGCAGGAAAAGAAGGTTACGCAGGCGCAGATTGACGCTGCCTGTAGAAGAATTCTGGAGGCCAAATACAAATTAGGTTTGTTTGATGATCCTTATCGTTACTGCAATCCGCAGCGTGCCGCCAAAGAAGTTTTGAGTGCCGATAAACGTGCCGCTGCAAGAGAGTTTGGCGTTCATTCAACTGTGTTACTAAAAAACAACAACCAGACATTACCGTTGAAAAAAACGGGAACGATTGCGTTGATTGGACCGCTTGCAAACAACAAGAGCAACATGTTGGGCACATGGGCTGTAAGCGGCGATGCGCAGTTATCGGTTCCGGTTTTGGGCGGCATGAAAGCCATTGGCGGCAGCGGTGTGAATATTCTTTACGCAAAAGGCGCAAACATCACGGATGATAGTTCACTTGCGAAAAGAGCAAACGTTTTTGGTGAAAGAGTGGATGTTGGTCCGGGCACGCCTGATCAATTGTTAACCGAAGCCGTTGCCACCGCAAACAAAGCTGACGTAATTGTTGCCGTTGTTGGCGAGGCATCAGAGTTTACCGGCGAAGCATCAAGCCGCACAGATCTTTCCTTGCCACAAAGCCAGCGGCGCTTGTTGGAAGAACTTTCAAAAACAGGAAAGCCTCTTGTTGTTGTTTTAATGAGCGGAAGGCCGTTAACAATCGAACACGAATCGTCGCTTGCAACGTCATTGCTGCAAGTTTGGTTTCAAGGACACGAAGCCGGCAACGCCATTGCCGATGTACTCTTTGGGGCTTACAATCCTTCGGGAAAATTAAGCATGTCGTGGCCACGCAACGTTGGACAAATACCGGTTTATTATAACCACAAAAACACCGGCCGTCCGCAGGATGATACAAAACCCGGACAAAAATTCCGCTCTAATTATTTAGACGTAGCGAACACGCCGTTTTATCCGTTTGGTTATGGCTTGAGTTACACAACGTTCAGTTACGGGCCAATTCAATTAAGCAAGAACAGCATGAATGCGAACGATAAAATCACCGCAACGGTAACGGTAACCAATACCGGCAATTACGATGGCGAAGAAGTGGTACAGCTTTACATCCGCGACATGGTTGGTTCGGTAACAAGACCGGTGAAAGAATTAAAAGGCTTTCAAAAAGTCATGCTCCGAAAAGGCGAAAGCCGTCAAGTAAGTTTTACAATTGACGAAGACAAGCTGAGGTTTTGGAACAGTGACCTGAAGTACGTTTCCGAAGCCGGTGCGTTTAAAGTTTTCATCGGCGGCAGTTCAGCCGATGTGCAGGAAGCAAATTTCAATTTAGTAAAGTAAGACGGCGGAAAAGTTTCGGGTGAAACGTGAGACCGCAGTAAACTATAACTGTAATCACGCTTCGGTTTCACGTTTGTCCTCTTACGTCTCACTCCGAAACAACCTCAATAAGGATAGTCGCCCGACATGTTTCCGGCCGGGTTGTAATTGGCTACAATGATGATGTTGCCGTTTGAGGAAGTTGCCATTCCGGCGCCCATCTCGGTTGTCTTTTTCCAAATCATCTGCGTATAGTGCAAGGCCTTGTCCCAATCGTTGCCCTCGCCAATTTTGGCGTAGGTAAATTTTTTCTTCTCACTATACCAGGCTTGTGAAGCCTGAACCGGATTAAACTTATCATTAGGACTCGACATAAAAATATTCTCACCATACTCGTTGTTTGGCCGGTGTTCAAATAGGCAATCGTCGGTAGAAGCCAAAGAGTCGGCCCATTCCTGCGCATAAGCGGCCAGCGTTGAACTCCACGTTAAAGGAGGAATGTGCAACTCAGCTCTTGCCTTGTTGTGGTGGTCCAGAATTTTTTTCGCGTTTTCGGCGGAAAGGCTGCTGCCGGTTGAATCGCTTGTTGCCTGACCAAAGGAAAGAGCGGGAACCAGCAGCAAGGCAAGCAGGAGTTGATTAAGCATTTAACCAAGTTAGCATTTTTCCAATGGCTGAGATGTCAAGCAAGCCAAACACGGCTAGCTTTTTTATGACCTCAGCCATTCTTCAATCAACGATTGGTTGTAACTTTTTGCGCCATTCACAGGCATTATTTTTTTGTAACCCTTTCTCTATCACACAAACCTTGCGTATGAACCAAACCCGTGACAGCATCAAAGACATTTGGGGCGACCGCACCCCATACAAAGGCGAGAATTATCCCGTGAGAATAGACGAACGAACAATTGAAGAACCCGACCGCTGGGTGCAATCGGCTTGCGTGCTTTGCTCCACCGGCTGCGGATTGGACATCGGCGTAAAAGACGGAAAAATTGTCGGCGTTCGCGGCCGCGGCGTGGACATTTCCAATTATGGTCGTCTTGGTCCAAAAGGAATGTACGGTTGGATTGCCAACAACAGCCCCGATAGATTGACGAAGCCGCTGGTTCGCAAAAACGGAAAATTGGTGGAAGCATCATGGAACGAAGCGATGAACCTCATTGTCGAACAATCAAAAAAAACCATTGACAAACAAACAGGTCTCGGCATTGGTTTTTACACGTCGGGGCAATTGTTCATTGAAGATTATTACACGCTTGCCGTAATTGGCAAAGCCGGCATTGGTACGCCGCACATGGACGGTAACACTCGTCTTTGCACTGCTACGGCTGCCGCCGCTTTGAAAGCATCTTTCGGCACCGATGGACAACCCGGCGCTTACAAAGACATAGACGACACCGATTGCATCTTTTTGGTTGGACACAACATTGCTTCGCAACAAACCGTGTTGTGGATGCGCATTCTCGACCGGCTTGCAGGTCCCAATCCGCCGAAGCTGATTGTGATGGACCCGCGCAAAACCGCAACGGCCGAAAAAGCCGACGTGCATCTCGACCCTTTGCCCGGTACCAATATTCCCGTGTTAAACGGCCTGTTGAATTTGATGATTCAGGCCGGTGATATTGATGCAGCATACATCAATGCACATACGGTAGGCTTTGAAGAGTTAAAGAAAACCGTTGCTGAATGGACGCCGGAGAAAGTGGAAGAAATATCGGGCGTGTCATCGGAAAAGCTGCGCATGGCCGCACATGTCTTGGGCAAAACACCAACGCTTCTCTCCACGGCTTTGCAAGGCGTTTATCAATCCATGCAAGCTACGGCCGCAGCGGTGCAGATAAACAATCTTCATCTCGTTCGTGGAATGATTGGAAAACCGGGCAGCGGCATCTTTCAAATGAACGGGCAGCCAACTTCGCAAAACACTCGTGAGTGTGGCGCTGATGGCGATTTGCCGGGCTTTCGCAATTGGGGCAACAAAGAACATATTAATCAACTGGCAAAGCTTTGGAACGTTGATCCCGATATTATTCCGCATTGGGCGCCACCAACGCATGCAATGGAAATCTGGCGTTACGCCGAACAAGGCTCCATCAAAATGTTGTGGATTAGCGGAACCAATCCTGCTGTGTCTTTACCCGAGTTAAGCCGCATCAGAAAAATTTTAGGGAAAGAAGATTTGTTTGTGATCGTACAGGATGCATTCATGACTGAGACAGCGGTTTATGCAGATGTGGTTTTGCCTGCGGCATTATGGGGTGAGAAGACCGGTACATTTACCAACATCACACGGACGGTACACATTTCGCACAAAGCCGTAGAGCCACCTGGCGAAGCAAAGCCTGATTTTGACATCTTTCTTGACTACGCAAAGCGCATGGGCTTTTGCGACAAAGACGGCAACCCACTCATTAAATGGAACACACCCGAAGAAGCCTTTGAAGCCTGGAAAGAATGCAGTCGCGGAAGACCTTGCGATTACACTGGAATGAGCTACGCAAAACTCACGGGTGGCTCGGGCATTCAATGGCCTTGCAACGAAAAATATCCCGACGGTGCAAGACACATTTATACCGACGGCGTGTTCAATACTGCGATTGAAGAAAGCGAAAGCTACGGGCACGATTTAATTACCGGCGCTGCACACACAGAAAAAGATTACAAGGCAATTGACCCAAGAGGCAAGGCATTTATCAAGCCTGCGGAATACATTCCGCCGCACGAGACACCAGACGAAGATTATCCATTGTGGCTAACAACAGGACGACTGGTTTATCATTTTCACACCCGTACTAAAACAGGTCGGGCGAAAGAACTTTATGATGCGGCACCGGATTCGTACGTGCAGGTTTCGGAAGAAGACGCAGCGGCTCTTGGCATTGCTGAAGGCGACATGATTGAAGTTGCATCACGACGCGGCAACGTAACACAGCCAGCAAGAATTGGCGGCATAAAAAAAGGCGTTGTGTTCATCCCTTTTCATTACGGTTATTGGGACAATCCCGAACGCAGTCGCGCAGCCAATGAATTAACCATTACCGAATGGGACGCCGTGAGCAAGCAACCGCATTTTAAATACGCTGCCGTGAAGCTGAACAAAGCAAAGGAAGGTATGCTGCACAAAATCGGCGAGGCCTTAAACATCGTGAACGATCAACCGCAAAAAATGGAGGTGTAAAATGCACATCGGAACCTACATTGAACTCGTGCACAAAGGCCAGCAGGATTTGGCCGAAGCGTTTTTGCTTGTTTCTACAAAACACGCAGTGGAGCCGGACATTCACGAATTGTGCAAGTTGCTGGCAACTTGGTCGCAACTATTGGTGGAGAAAATAAAACCCTTTGCGGAAAAATATTCAGAAGAAAAAGACGACGAGCCCGACCGCTTGTTGAAAGATTTTTTTGAACAGAACAGAAAGGGTGCGCTGGCGCTTCTTCGCGACTTGCACGACCTCTGGCTGATGGCGAATGAAGCCAACGTGTCGGCGATTATTTTGCGGCAGGCGGCGCAAGGCCTGCACGACAAAGAACTAATGGCGCTTTGCGACGAGCTTGAAAAAAAATCGGAACGGCAAATTTCCTGGTTGCTTACGCGAATGAAATCCGCCGCGCCACAAGTGTTGATTGCAGCCGCATGATTTTTTGAACCACAAAGACGCAAAGGTTCACAAAGGCTTCGTGCAACTTGGTGCCTTGGTGTCGTTGTGTCTTTGTGTCTTTGTGTTTTCTACGACAACAATGTCGCTTGAATTGTGCCGCAAAAATTCATCAAACCAAAACAGGGTTTAAAAGAAAGGAGCACTTTTGCCATAATGATTTCCGTTAACGACGCCATCGCACAAATTCGGTTACACACCAAACAGCTTCCGCCGGTTACCGTGCCGCTGCAAAACGCTATAGGACTTGTTTTGGCCGAAGATGTTTCTGCGCTTGTCAGCGTTCCGGCCTTTCTGCAATCGGCGATGGATGGCTATGCTTTTCGTTACGCTGATTATTTGCAAACGAAAGAATTTACCGTTACCGGCGAGGTAGCGGCTGGTGATGCGGCAAACCTGTCCGTTGCACTGCATTGCGCCGTCCGCATTTTCACCGGGGCGCCTGTCCCGGCCGATTTGGACACAGTGGTAATGCAGGAAAAAACAGAAACAGTCAACAATGAATTAATCGTCAAAGACGAAGCACTGCAAAAAGGCAGCAACGTGCGCACAGAAGGCGCTGAAATAAAGAGAGGCGAAACTGCTTTGACAAAAGGCACAATCCTTTCACCGGCAGCCATTGGCTTTTTAGCAGGTGTTGGGGTTTCTGAAGTAAGCGTTCATCCGAAGCCATCGGTGCACATCATTGTTACCGGCAATGAGCTGCAAGAACCCGGTAAACCACTCCAACACGGACAAGTGTACGAATCAAACTCGGTGATGCTGCAAGCTGCCCTGCAGCAACTCGGCATCAACAAAATCACAATGACGCACGCAAATGATAATTTAGAAACTTTAAAGAACGTTATCAACGTAGTGTTGGAAAAAGCCGACCTTCTTTTACTGACCGGCGGCGTAAGCGTAGGCAAATATGATTTTGTTTTGCAGGCTGCCGAAGCTTGCGGTGTAAAACAATTGTTTCATAAAGTAGCGCAACGTCCCGGTAAACCTTTGTATGCAGGAATAAAGAATGAGAAAATCATTTTTGGTTTGCCCGGCAATCCGGCTTCGGTGTTAAGTTGCTTTTACAATTATGTTTTTGTAGCCATTGAAGAACTCACCGGACGAAAAAACTTATTGGAACGAAAACAGGTTCGTCTGCTGCAAGACGTCAACAAAAAAATTTCGCTGACGCAATTTTTAAAAGCAATTTATACGGTTGAAGGTGCAATGCCTTTGCAGGCGCAGGAATCGTTTCGCTTGAGTTCATTTTCAATCGCTAATTGTCTCGTCGTTTTGCCCGAAGAAGCAAGAGAGTACAAAGAAGGCGAAACCGTTGAAATCCTTTGCCTGCCTTATCTTTAAGCCGCATGGACGCAAATTTTCTTTTTTTTATTTTGCTTTTCACCGTTGCGTTTTTATACGCTTCGGTTGGACACGGCGGTGCCAGTGGTTACCTTGCGTTGATGGCCTTGTTTAGCATTACGCCGGACGTGATGAAGCCAACGGCTTTGCTCCTTAATCTTTTCGTTTCACTCACATCCTTTATTCAATTCTATCGGGGCGGCCATTTTCGCTGGAAAGTTTTTTGGCCTTTTGCATTGGCGTCAATTCCGCTGGCGTATTTGGGTGGATTGGTGGTTGTGGACGGCCATATCTATAAAAAGATTTTGGGCGTCTTGCTGCTTGTTCCTATCGTTCGCTTTTTCTTTTTTGGCAACACAAAAGTGGACGAACAGAAAGAAAATAACTTTGCGTTGTCGCTTTTGATTGGAGGTCTGATTGGCTTTTTATCGGGATTGATTGGCATTGGTGGCGGCATTCTTTTATCACCCGTTTTGCTCCTGTTGAAATGGACTGATCAAAAACAAACGGCGGCCATTAGCGCCTTGTTCATTTTTGTCAATTCGCTTTCCGGACTGGCGGGCCAACTGACCAAAGGCATTCATTTCACCAACGACATGTTTCTCTTTGTTGTCATCGCTTTCGTCGGCGGTTTGTGCGGCGCATATTTCGGTGCGTTGAAATTCCGGCAAACAATTTTGAAAAACGTATTGGCCACAGTGCTTTTACTGGCCGTTTATAAGCTCTTGTTTACATCTGCATAAGCATGAAAGAAATTACCGTGTTGACCTTTGGTATAATCACCGAGATTATTGGCAAAAGCAATTTTGTTGTGAACGACATTGCTTCGACTGAAGAATTAAAAAAAGATCTCGAAGCTAAATTTCCGCGATTAAGAAACCTTGACTACGCCGTTGCGGTAAACAAACAAACGATAACAACGGTAACAACGTTAGAAGCCGGTTCAACGGTTGCGCTTCTTCCACCTTTCAGCGGCGGTTAATTATGAACGAGCATTATTCATACGAACGTTACCAACGGCAAATCATTCTTGAAGGCTTTGGCGAAGAAGGACAGGAAAAACTTTTGCGTGCAAAGGTTTTGGTTGTCGGCGCTGGTGGCTTGGGTTGTCCGGCTTTGCAATACCTCGTTGCCGCCGGTGTAGGAACGGTTGGCGTTGTGGATGACGATGTCGTGACCTTGCACAATCTTCACCGGCAAATTCTTTTTACAACAACTGATGTTGGCTTGTCAAAAGCAGAAGTAGCGGCAAAGCGTTTGCTAGAAATGAATCCCTCAGTGCAAATCAACGCGTATACTTTTCGTTTAACAACCCGGAATGCGCTGGAACTTTTCAGTAACTACGATATTGTTTTAGACGGCACAGATAATTTCGCCACCCGCTATCT
>Ga0308176_10000057_pt1 | contig 69930 bp, 96 predicted proteins | sample PhyCR2_3_FD_203890 | JGI IMG/M metagenome (GOLD analysis project Ga0308176, IMG submission 203890) | Soil microbial communities from UC Gill Tract Community Farm, Albany, California, United States - DLSLS.C.R2 | ecosystem: Environmental > Terrestrial > Soil > Agricultural land | place: USA...
ACCGACTGATGACCAGCGTGTGCACGCGGTGCTCAACGCCGTGCTGCCCAGCGTGACTGAGCGCGTGGCGGCCGAGGCCGTCCAGGACGCGGCCATCATGATCACCGCCATCACCATGGCATCCGGCGGCCGCTTGGCGGTCCCGATGAACCTCTACGAGTCGGCCCAAGGCGCCGAGCTCGTGCGCTACGACGACCCAGGCACCATGTCGGTGATCTTCGAGACCCCGATCCCAGACGTGGCCTGACCCCATCCCAAGGAGGACACATGGCAACCCTGAAAGGGCTGCTCAACGAGGCACAGCGAGGCTCAGACCTGGTGGTCACCGCACCGCACACAGAATGGATGGAGACCCCGGAGGAGGAGCAGAACTACTCCGACGAGGCGATCGCCTTCATCGGTGACGTGCTGCGTCGCAAGTACAAGCACCCCCGAGCTGGGCGGTTCAGCCCCTCAGCCATGGGGGAGTGCCACCGGCGAGTGGTGTTCGGCTACGCCGGCGCCCCGCAGCTGCCGCCGGAGATGGACAACCAGGAGATGATGGACCACGGCTCCTGGACCCACCTGAAGTGGCAGGCCGAAGGCATCACGCTGGGCTACATGAAGGCCGCCGAAGTCTGGGTCTTCGACGAGGACCTGAAGTGCGGCGGCTCGATGGACGCGGTGCTCTACGACGACTCGGGCTTCGAGCTCAAGAGCGCCGGCTGGAACATCTACAACCGGGTGGTGCTCAAGGACTGCTACCCCAAGTACGAGAACCTGCTACAGGACGCGGCCTACAAGCTGCTGCGGGACTTCGACTGGACCAGCGTGACCTACGAGGACCGCAGCAGCGGCAACTTCCACGAGTTCCGCATCCCGCGGGACGCCAAGCTCGAGAAGGAGGTCATCAAGCGGCTGAAGACGTACAACGCCTTCGTGCAGGCCGACAAGCTACCGCCGATGCTGGACGAGTGTGAGATGCGGATGGGCCAGGTCTACAAGCGCTGCCCGTTCCGCAAGATCTGCGCCAAGGCCAAGTCGGTCAGCGAGTTTGGACAGGTCTCATGAACGTCCCGGGCGTGAACCGGCTCAGCTGGGCGGCTGCGCTTGCACTGGCGACCTACGCCGCGAAGATCTCCTGCGTCCGGCAGCGGGTCTACAAGGACCCGGCGTGGGGGTGGACGTGGGACTCGGCGTCGACGGAGGTGAGGGCAGGTGAGTGAGTTCACCGGCGACGTCGGCATCGACATCGGTGGCCGCCGGCTGGCCTACGGCTGGCCGTACTTCGGCATGGTCGGTTCCTTCGACCTGGGCAAGAAGGGCGGCATGTCGCGCGACGCCGAGCTGCGCGCCATGCGGGCCTGGCTGAACGCAGCGCTCCCGCATGGGGTGCAGCTGTGGATAGATATCCCGTTCGCCGGCAACGGCGGGGTGGCGGCCGCCCAGATGCTCTCCGAGACGGTCGGCATGGTGCTGAGCGCGCAGGAGTGGCTATGTCCACCGATCATGGTGCACTCCTCGACCTGGAAGTCGGCGCTGCTGGGCAACCACCTGGCCGGCAAGGACGAGCTCAGCGGCTGGCTGCACGACCGTGACACCAGGCTGTGGACCCGGTGCCAGACCCAGGACGAGATCGACGCCGCGGTGATCGGGATCTACGGCCAAGAGCGAGCGGCGGGTCGCATACTGCCTCCTGAGCCCAAGAAGCGGCGGAAGGCGAGGATGAGGACATGAGTGATGAGGATCTGCCACCGGACTCCGAGCAGGACCCACTGGAGGAGCGCTCTGGCACGGTGCTCGTCTTCCGCAACCAGCACGGCGAGCCGATCGCCGTGCCGGACGAGGTCGTAACCGCTGGCGAGCGGGCCTACCGGGCCTACCAGGAGCACCTGTCCGGCAAGTCCTGGGACCAGATCGCGATCGAGGAGCAGTACCCCTCGGCGTCCGCGGTGCGCTACGACGTGCAGCGCTACATGGACGAGGCCCAAGCACTGGTGGTGGAGCGCTCGGCCCGCCAGCTGCTGCAGCTCGAGGTGGCCCGGATGGATGCCCTGCAGGCGGCCGTCTGGCCGCAGGCGCTGCGCGGGCACGTCCAGAGCGCCGCGCTGGCGCTCAACATCATCATCCAGCGCGCCAAGCTGGTCGGGCTGGACCCCGAGAAGATGAACGACGCCGACACCAAGGCGCACACCGTGGTGGTTCCCTCGCAGAGCGATGGGTACATCGACGCCATGAAGCGCGCCGCGGGAGAGGCACCCTGACGCCCAGTCGCGGTAGCGTCTGAGCACACCGACTCTAGGAGGACCAATGGCAACACGTCAGACCGCTGCCGACAAGAACGAGCACGCCAAGGTCGAGCAGGCCAGGGCCGAGGCCAAGAGCGAGCACGAGCAGGACCACGAGGCCGAGACCGTCGAGGTCTCCGACCCGAACAACAACGACCGCCCCTTCGAGACCTCGACCGGCATTGCCGAGCCCACCCGGCCGGCCCAGCCCGTTGCGGTCGACGCCCAGGGCGTGGCCCGCGCGATGCCGAGGCTGGACTCCGGCTGGGAGCCGGCGCCGCTGGAGGCCAGCGACGAGGACAAGGCCCGCGCCAAGGAGCGAAACGAGCGCGAGGAGGAGCTCCTCGAGGCTCAGCGCGAGGGCCGGGTCCACCCGGTCACCGGCGAGATCCTGTCCAAGGCCGAGGCCAAGAAGGCCAAGGACGAGTCCAAGGCGGAGGCGAAGTCCTGATGGCACTGACCGCCAAGCGCAAGGCAGAGATCGCCGCCGAGCTGCGAGTCGCCTCCTCCTGGGTGGGCGGCCCGCGTGAGGCCAAGCTCAAGGCCCTGGCCGACGAGATCGAGGGCAACGAGCCCGAGGAGCCGACCGAGCCCGAGACGGCCGCCAAGGCCGAGTCGGACAAGGCGAAGGACAAGGCCAAGTAGAAGTTCCACCAAGGGCCCCGTGACTGTAATTGTCACGGGGCCTTTGTATGTTCAATGCACATTCAACCAGCGGAGGAAAGAAGAAACGTGGCACACCATTTCGAGAGCGGATTCATGGTTCGCAAGCCGTCCTGGCACCGACTGGAGAAGGCAGTACTGAGGTCCAGCCCGACCAACTGGGACGACGCTCGCAAGGAGGCCGGCCTGGACTGGGAGGTGATCTCTGAGCCGGTCTACGACCTGAGCCCGATGGGCTATGCAGACCCGATCGAGGGCTGGCAGAAGATCGTGCGCAACGACAAGGCAGGGGTCTCCGAGCGGGTTCTGTCGATCCAGCAGTCCAGCTACCACGTCATCAAGAACGAGCAGTTCGGCTCGGTCATCAACGACGTGCTCGGCATCGCCGCCGACGAGGACCCGGTGGTCTTCGAGGCGCTGATGAGTCTGTACGGCGGGCGCCAGATCGTGGCGGTCTGCTACTTCGAGGAGCCCCTGTCGCTGAGCTGGGACCCGTCCAAGACCTATCGCTATCTGGTCATCATCAGCCGGCACGACGGGCAGGGTGGCCTGCGCATCCTGCTGACCAACGTGCGGGTGGTCTGCGCGAACACCCTCAACCAGGCCGAGATGATCGACGGGCGCAACTCCGGCTTCACTATTCGGCACACCGCGAACTGGAAGTCCCGGGTCGAGGAGGTCAGCCGGATCCTGACGGCGGCCCGCGGCGAGAGCGCGAAGTGGCTCGAGTTCGCCGAGCAGCTGGCGGCCTACAAGGTGACTGGGCGGCAGCGGGAGACCTTCCTCAAGCGCTTCATGCCGATCAGCGACGACATGTCCACCAAGCAGATGGTCAACACCGAGAACGACCGGGACAAGATCCGGCTGATCCTTTCCGGGGACTCTTGTGCCGACATCGCCGACACCGGCTACGGTCTGCTCATGGCCAGCACTGAGTGGGCGGACCACTACCGGTCCTACCGCAGCGACGACTCCTACATCGGTCGCCAGCTGCTGCTCAAGCAGGCTCCCAAGGCCCGCGCAGCCGCTGTGCTGCGCTCCATGGCGAAGGTGAAGGACTGACCACGAGTGCTCCTTTGCAGGGAGGATCCCACCCCTTCGATGTTCCGCTTCCTCGATGAGGCGGGCACAGACGGCAAGACCGCCGCAGCACACGTGGTGCTCGGCAACGACGAGCAGATCACCGTACGAGCAGGCGGCCCCGGCATCCACAGCTGGCCTGCCAGTGGCCCGTACGAGCAGTACGAGGTGCTCACCGACGGCGTCACGCCGCGGTTCTGGCATCGCTACGGCGATGCCGCCGGCGTGCTGTACGCCAAGGTTCCTCGGCTGCTGGTGACCCACCACATAATTCGCTGTGGCGGGGTGCGGGACCTGTTCTGCGAGACCAGCACCCGCAAGGTGCTGCAGGACGTCGACATCCGGATCCGGACGGACAAGGCGACCAGCGCGAACGTGCTGCGCTCGCTGCGCAGCCTCGTGGGTGTCGAGCTCGTCTCGGCACTTTTCTCCCCGGATGTGTTGGTATAAGTCGTACCATTCTGCTAGAATGAATACATCGAGGCGGTATTCGTGCTGCCCTGAAAACGAAGGCCCCTGAGCACGGGAAGGTGCTCAGGGGCCTTCTTCATCCCAAAGGAGAATCGCCATGAGCAACACCCCATATGAGCGGATCGTGTCGATGACGGCCGACCTGCTCGAGGACCCGAAGTACAACGCCATCGCGGTGCGCGTGAACCGCTACGGCGACGGCAAGCAGTACGGCGTGCAGGTGTTCGGCCGCGAGCCGAACGACAACAGCTGCTGGGTGCACCGCACCGTCGACCTGTTCTCGGCCAAGGACGCCAAGGACCTGATGGTCGCGCTGGACCGCTACTGGCCCGAGGGAATCGGGTACTGGCGCTACAGCGAGCTCAAGGCCGAGGACCCGCAGGCCGCCCAGTTCATCCACGACTTCGTCATCCCCTTCGAGTGGAAGACGAGGGACTTCAAGACCGACGAGGAGCTGGACGAGCTGCTGCTCATCAACCGTCGCATGGAGCCAGAAGACCTCGAGGACGTCATGGCCCGCGCCCACACCATCGCCGAGTCCACCAAGGAGGGCTGAGCAATGAGCATCGACAACACCGGGCACCAAGTCGTGCGGCTGTACGACTATCAGGTCCAGGAGCACTCCAGCGCTGCTGCGGCGATCGCGGACCACTGGGACCACGTCTCGGGGCACTACCCGCGGCCCTACTACCTAGAGCGGGACGTCGACACCCTGCTGCAGGAGGGGCTGAGCGAGGGGCAGATCAGGGAGGCCATCGAGTTCGCCTGGGGCTCCCCGAGCGTGTCCGACACGCGCCGCTGGGCCTTCGTGCTGCGCCGCGCGAGGGTGATGCAGGCCTCGGCTGCCGCCGAGTCCCTACGCAGGCGCCTGGAGCCAGTGGCGGTCGACCCGCACGGGCCTGGCTACTACCGGCTGCGTGCGGTGGTCCGGGCCACAGTGCTGATGGGCATCGCGCTCGCCATGGTGCTGGTGTGCAGCATCGACGGGTGGAGCTTCTGATGGCGGCCGGCAGGGACGCCCAAGGACGCTTCGCTCGCCGCCCGCCGCACAGCCGCCCGGTCAACATCTACGAGTACGTCTCAAACCTGAGCGGCCCGGCTACGGTCAACTCGATCAAGGACAAGGCGGTCCGTCAGGCCCTGGTGGCTATGAAGGTCCGCGACCTCGAGCTGGCACTGCAGCTGCTGACCACTGCGGCCGAGCGCATCGGCCGGCTGGCCAAGGCGAAGGAGTAGCCGTGGAGACGATTCTGGGCAAGGCAGTGCGATGAACGCGACCAAGCGCCGCAAGCCAGCCAAGGAGGCCCCTGCGCCGGTCGAGGACCAGATCCACGACAAGCCCGACAACATCTTGGCCTGCCGGGACATGCGGCACGCCTGGGCGATCGACCTGCCCTACTACGGCGTGAGCATCGAGGGTGGTGTGCGTGGCGCCCTGTACGTCGAAAGGCGGGCTGGGTGCATGCGCTGCAACACCCAGCGGATCGAGCTCTACCGGGTCCACAAGAACCGGCTGGAGCGGCTGAGCACGAAGTACGTCTACCCCGAGGAGTACCACATCCGCGGGGCCAAGAGAGGCGACGACGTGGTCGGCAAGGCCCGCTTCGAGCAGTACCGTCGGTCCCAGCCGAAGGTATGAGTATTGCCACAGTGGTACATCTGCTGTACCATTGCTGCAGGTAGGGAGGGGATAACCTCGCCTTGAGAGGCAGGAGAAACCCCGACCGAGAGACTTGGTAAGAAGCCGGTTCGCCGGAGCCTCTGCCAAGAAGAGAGCCTCATCAGCACTGTGCTGGTGGGGCTTTTGTTATGCCCGGACGAGAGGAGCCGGCATGACAGCAACAGCGATCACGCTGGCCTACCGGCCACGTGGCGGTTCGTCCTGGGTCGACATCGACCCGCAGTCCGCGCACGGTGCGCGGCTGCTGCACGCCCTCGGACTGCAGGTAGCAGCCGAGATTCATCCCACTGAGGAGAGGGAACTGATGACTACGACAGCCATCCGGCGGGAGAACATCACCGCCGTCGGCGCCCCCAAGGGCGCCACCAGCAAGGAGCGGTTCGCTTTCGCGCTGCGTCTGCGCGAGCGGGCCGTGCTCATGGCCAACGGCCTGCTGGCCAAGCCGCTGGCGCTGGTCCGCAAGATGGTCCACGCTCTGCACCTGGACACGGCCTGGGGCTGGGTCAAGAGCGGGCTGGCCTGGATGCGAGACAAGCTCTCGTGGGCCGGAGGACTGCTCGGCACCACCGGGATGCTCGGGCTGGGCATGGTGGCCCTGTCGACCGGGCACGGTCGCACCGCCACCTCCTACGCGCTCAAGCCGGTCGGCTGGGCAGTGCGTGGGCTCGGCTGGGGCCTGAACACCATCAAGTCCGGGCTGCGCCACCTGGGGCGTCCGGGCAACTGGGTCGCTGACCGCATCGAGGGCACCGAGAACTGGGTCGCCACTCAGGCCGTCTCGCTCTACAAGGCCGCCGACAAGCGGATCGGCAAGTACCTGCAGGTCGGCTCCACGCCGATGCGTCTAGCCCGCCTCGGCGGTGTCCTGCTGCTCGCCCAGCGAGCCATCACCGCGTTCGCGCTGCCGATGCCGGTGACCTACCTGATCGCCGCTGCCACCGCCTTCTGGGGCGTCTACGACGTCGTCGACCTTGGCATCAAGGTCGGGGAGAAGCGCGGCTGGCTCGAGGTCCGTCAGGACAAGGCCACCGGCGCCAAGAAGGCCACTGCGCACGCCAGTGCCACGGTGACCACCCCCGGCGCGCAGGCCGCTGCTCACCGCGGTGGCAGCCACCAGGGGCGTCGCGGCAACTGAGGATGGGTATTTGGGAGGCCAGCCTGGCCGACCTGAGATCTATCGGCATCGAGGTCAGTTACGCCCAGCGTGACGTGATGGCTCGCGGAGGGGAGGTGCTGGTCATCCAGCACCTCCCCGAGGCGGGCTCGAACTACTGCCAGTGCGGCGGGCATCACCCGCAGTTCGACGCAGACGGCAACAGGGTCATGGTCGCCGCGATCATGCAGACCTTCCCGGTCAGTGAGCCGTCGGTGGAGTTCCATCGCCCACCCGGGGTGGTCACCTATGGCGACCTGCTCGACCTCGAGGAGTACGAGCAGTGGCGGTTCTGGCCTTCGGTGGTCGGCAAGTACGAAACGCTGATCGACTCCCTCAGCTTCTACGAGGCCGAGGAGGCGCCGGTGGTTCGTCGGATCTGGGACACCATCCCGGTGGCCGAGATCGGCCGTGACGTGGCTGATGCCGTGGTGGCCGCCTGCGACTCAAGGGTCGGGCGGACCGTCTACGACCTGGTCGACCAGATGAACGGTTACCAGGAGTCCGGCGAGTACTACCCGCTCTCTGAGCGGGGCTCGCGGTATGCCGACGAGCACTACTTCACCATCGTCGACGGACTGATCGCTGCTGGTTGGTGGTCGGCTGAAGAAGACGACTGGACCACCGCCGCCAACGAGCTCATCGACTTTCCGCCGATGAGCGAGTTGCTGGTGCACGACCCGGTCACCCTGCGCGTCTGGGAAGACCTCGAGCGTGGCTCCTCCCTGGGAGCCTCCCGGGCGCTCGCCACCATTCGCAAGGGCGAGCGCAACCTCTACATGCACAGAGAAGGAGCCTACGAACCATGGTTCTGATCTTCGGAGCCGCGCTGGCCGCGGCCGCCGCGAAGTTCTTCTACAACCGGGCGCACGACAACCACCCCGCCGAGGCGGACCAGGTGGTCAAGTCGATGCGCCAGTCGACGTCGGTGCTTGGCGCCTTCGTCAGCGCAGTCGTGGCCGTGCTGGACGCGCTGCAGATGCTGACCCGTCCGCGCGGCATGGTTGCCGTGTCCGGCGGCGGGGCAGTGTCACCACCGTTCGGGTCCAACCGTGGCGGTGGGGATGAGGAGTGACACCCTGCCGGTGCTGGACCGCGGGTGGGAGGCGATGCGTTTCGTCACCCGGGACCTTCCCGGCCCACTGGTAACCCGCTACGTCCAGCAGATGCAGGACATCGAGGAGTCGCTGCTGCATGTGGCCAGCAGCGATGTAGTCTCCGCCGAGGGACTGCAGGCGTTCTGCGAGGCGAGCATCGAACCGCGGATCCAGCAGATCTTGCGCTCCGTACAGGAGCTGAGGACCTCCTTGGGATGAAGGAGGACGGGCACAGACCGTGCCACGTCGTGATGTGCCCGTGCTGGGGCCCAACACGTTGGGGTGGGGGGCCCCGGTGGGCTTTTTGGCGTTTCTGGGGTCCTAGATGTCCAGCCCGAGCACGTACTGGTTGGCCGGCAGCACGTAGGAGCCGCCGGCGGGGTAGTTCATCGGCTCGATGAGCATGTCGGTGAACAGCAGCGTGCCGTTGAACTCGGCGTCGAAGCCGGCCACGCCGGCGACCTGCGTCCCGGGCACCAGGTTGCGCCAGACCACCCCGGCGTCCAGCGTCAGCGCGCGGGGCCCGGTGCGGGTCCAGCTGCCCAGCTGGCGGGCATAGACCCCACCGATGATCTCCACGGCCAGTGGGTCAGTGGCGGTGCGCGGATCTGCCGAGACCAGTGCCAGCCACTTCTCGCGCGCCTCCATGTCGTCCATCCACTGCGAGAGCACCGTGGTGGAGAAGCTGCCGTTCATCAGACCCCGCTTCCTGGCTCGACGCGCCAGATCCGGCCTACGAAGAAGACCTCCTGGGTGGCCTGGGCGTCGCAGTAGATCATGGCGTACAGCTGGCCCGCCTTGGCGGAGGTCTGGTTGCCCTCGGGCTTGTACGGGTCGATCCCGCTCGGCGCCTCAGACAGGTCGAAGGACCACTGCCCCTCATCGACCAGCAGCCCGGTGGCGGCATCGCCGGAGGAGTACTGCCCCGGCCAGTAGCCGGCCTTCTCGTAGAAGGTGCCGTAGGCGCGCACCAGCCCCACCGACTCCGTCGGGTGGGGGATGTTGGGGTTCGTGCGGGTGCCGTCGATCTGGTACGCCTCGAAGCCGTCGCGCACGAACGGGTAGTGCTGTCCGGGCAGGTAGGGCGCGAACATCGAGGCCTGCTCGGCGGGGATCATCGGCATGGACTGCGGGTTGACCCCGCCCACGGTGTAGAAGCTGACGTGGAAGGGCACCTTGAGCACGTTGCCGTTCAGGTCGTAGGCGGCGATCTGCACCATCCGGATCTGGCCGGCCTGCGCCATCCGGATCGGCACACCCACCCCGTCGCCGGACTCGGAGTGCTGGGTGATCCAGTTCAGGTCGGCGTTCGGCTTGGTCGGGCCCAGCCGCAGGTAGCAGTTGCGCCAGCGAGCGTCCTTGGGCGGGCGCTGGGTGGTCCACTGGGTCCAGGGGAACTCCAGGTCGTCGGGCATCCCGGCGAACAGCGGCACGGCGTTGAAGGCCGCGTTGGAGGGCAGGTAGCCGCTGCCCTCGGCGTAGGACCACGGGAAGAGCTGGTCGGGCACCGGTGGCTGGTACTGGCCGGCGATCAGCATCCTCGAGACTGCCAGAGAGTCGCGGCCGCGCAGTCGGACCTCCTCGACGGTCAGCGCGTCGCGGTACTTGGAGTCCACGGTCAGGGTGGTCTTGCCGGAGGCCAGGTTGGAGCTCGAGGCGCTGACGTGCAGCATGACGCCCTCGGGACGCCCGAACAGGTGCGGGACGTGCAGCTCCATGCCGGCGCGGATCAGGTGCCGTGGGATGCGCTGGCCGTTGATCAGCGGGTCGGAGTCGAGGGTCACCTGACCGGTGACCCCGGGGTGGGCGAAGCGAGTGAGGTGCGCCCGGGCCACGATGGCTGCGTCGTCGGCCGACAGGCCGGCCTGCATCTGGACCAGCACCTCCTTCTCCATCACCGACTCGTCCAGCCAGCCGTTGTCGACCTTGGTCGGGTAGACCTGCCGAGCGGCGGCCAGCGGCTTGTACCGGGTGATCTGGCCATCGGCGCTGATCTGCATGCCGGTGTAGGCCACCCCGTTCAGCGCCGTGCCCTGCCCGTAGACCGTGGTCAGCGCCTGCTCCCAGTCCTCGGTCAGACTGATCTTGACGCCGGGGTCGGCCGGGTCGAGCTGCACTGTGGAGGCGCCAGGGGAGGTGGAGAAGTCCCGGTGGAAGAGCACCGGCTGGCGGCCCTTGAGGAAGTCCAGCGTCCAGCGGCCGCGCTCGGAGTACATCGCCGACAGCAGCGAGGCGATGTAGCTGGTCAGCACCGGGTCCCACTGGCCGGTCGAGCGGGTCAGCAGCCCGGACCACTTCTGGCCCTTGGACACCCCGGAGGGGACCAGGTAGGGCGGGCTGAACGGCGGCGGCGGCACGTAGGTCTGGGTCCACCAGTCCGGCCAGACCACGCGCAGCGGCTGCAGGCGCAGCGACAGCTTGTCCTGGAACTGGCGCGCGATCGCCCACTCGTATGGCATCGGCCGGGCCAGGTACTCCGGCTTGGCGATGAAGTTGTCCAGCTGCAGCCCGGCGCCCTTGATCTGGATGGTGGTGCCGCCGGAGTCCCAGGAGAAGGAGGTGATGTAGCCCTCCCAGCGCCACTGCGGCACGAAGCCGGCGGTGGTGGTGATCCCGAACGGGTAGCCGTCCGGCAGCGTGCCGGTCCAGATGACGTCCACGTCGACGTGCTTGACCATCCAGTCCAGGTCGCCCACGCCGCGCTGGTCGAAGATCGTCACGGACGGCACGTTCAGCGTCAGGGCCTGGGCGCCGAAGGGGTCGGCGAAGGAGAGCTCGCCGACCGTGATCGGCATGCCGCGGGTGATCGTGACGTCCCGGGCGGCCTTGCCGTACGGGTAGGCCACCACCCGCCAGTAGCCAGCCAGCGACTGCTCGGTCAGCGCGGCCTGTACCTCGCGCTGGCCGCTCATCCGCTGATCCGGTAGAGCGAGTCGAGCTTGGCAGCGGTGGTCCACATCTCCTGCGGACTCAGGCTCTTGTCGAACAGCGAGACCTCGAGCAGGTCCATATGGGCAACCTCGTTCCCGGTGCCGAGCACCTCTGGGCGGCCAAGGTAGAACATCAGGTCCACCGCAGACAGCGACCGGTGCATGAAGGAGTGCGTGGTGGGCTTGTCGTCCAGCACCAGCAGGTGGCCGGCAGTGTCAGTCAGCGACACGATGAACACCGCCGGGCGCCCGTTGAGCACCAGCTGGTCGTTGGACATGCTGCCGCCGACGCGCAGGTCGATCCGGTCGGACTCCATGGTCAGCCGCGGGGCGATGGTGGCTGTGGTCGGAGCGGACTCCAGGTGGGTCTCGAACAGATACGAGCGGGCCGCTGCCGGGTTGGCGTGCATGACCGCGACCATGGCGATGGTGACGCCGTCAGAGCCGCTCTGTGGCGCGTTCAGGGCGTCCAGCCAGGCATCCCCGGGGAAGACCAGCGCCGGGTGGCTCAGCTCCCCGCCACGGGCCGGGTGGGCGTAGCTGGGGTCCAGGTAGGGCGCGGTGTCGGCGTACATCTTCCAGGCGGGCCCTGCCGGGCCGACCGACGGCATCCACAGGCTCACCCCGGTGCCCAGATCGGTCCGGGGCACGATCGTCTCGGGCGAGGCCACCCAGCGCCAGTAGTTCTGGAACGGGCCGGTGCTCAGCGAGACCGACAGCGGGTCCTCCAGCGCGTCGCTGGTGGTGTAGGACAGCAGCTGGGCGCTCGAGGTCGCCGTGGCGCCCAGGGTGGGGGCCGCCTCGAGGTTGGGGCCGGAGGCGATGTACGGCTCGATGCTGAAGCCGGCGAAGAGCTGCTCGATCAGCGCAGAGACCTCGGCCGGCTCGGCGACCACCCGGACCCGCCCGGCGGCCCGGGCCCGGCCGGGGATGGCCGAGACCGGCACGTTGGTGGTCGGGTAGAGCCGGTAGGCGACCTCGTTGGACGTGCCGCCGGAGTGGACCATGTAGATCTGGTCGACCTGCATACCCTGGTCGGTGGTCGGCACGATGTACGAGGGCATCACCACCTCGACGATCTGGTGCTCCACGTTGGTCACCGGCGGCGTGGTGTCGGTCCCCTTGGCGATCATCCGGTCGTCGTCGTAGGCGTCCGGCTCGGTGGCCACCACCACGTGCCAGTCGGTGATGCTCAGCTCGACGTCGGCGTAGGCGTAGTTCGGGCCCCAGTCGATCCAGACGTGTGCGTGGTAGTCGCCCTGCAGGGTGCCGAAGCCCTGCCCATAGAGCTGGGTGGAGTCGCCGCCGAAGCCGCGCTCGCGCCAGGGGAACCAGATGTGCGGGACCGGGATGGACTCGTCGACGTTCTCGTAGACGTAGTCCCAGGCTCCCTTCATCGGCGTGGCCTCGACCCCGACGTTCTCCGTCACGTACTCGGCCGCCCCGGCGTACGGGGTGGGCAGCAGCCCGACGTTCTCGTAGGAGTACTCGGTGACGCCGGCGTAGGAGGTCTGCTGGACGCCGATGTTCTCGTAGACGTACTCCCAGGCCTTGCTCGAGGAGAGGTTGACCAGCACCGCGCGAGTGGCCGACCACTGTCCCCAGGAGTAGCCGTCGCCGACCCGGGCACGCCAGTAGTAGGGCTGGTTCTGGGTCAGCCCAACGCCTGGGGTGATCGACAGCGTGCCGCTGACCTGGTCCAGCAGCTCGGTGCTCCAATACATGCTGGTGAAGCCGGTGTCGGTGGCCAGCTGGAACTGCACCTTGAACGGGCTCGGGTCGCCGGCCACGGCGATCCGGAAGGTCGGAGAGACGCTCGGCCAGATCTCGTTGCTGCTCGGGCTGATCGGGGTGGCCGTGAAGGCCGCCACCGCCAGCGAGGCGCTCAAGCGAAGCGGTGGCAGGTGCGTGGAGCCAGCGATGCGCAGCACGGTCTGCGGGCCGTCCAGGTCCACGATGGCGAAGTAGTCGTCGCGCACCACCAGCAGGCCCAGGTCGACCGCGCCACCAAGCGACAGCGAGACTGAGGTGCTCAGGCTCTCGTTGGCGCTGGCACTGCTGTTCGGGGTCTGGTTGGCCAGCATCACCGCCAGGGTGGTGAAGTCCTCGCTGGCGTGGCCGGGCAGCACCGCCGCCTTGCCCATAGTCATGCTCGAGCCGAAGTCGGAGCTCGTGCCTGCCACGCCCAGGTCGAGCATCACAGCGAAGACCATGGTGGGCGACGCCAGCCGCTCGTCGACCTGGGCGCTGGCGCGCCCAAGAGACTGGGTGAGCAGCGGCGTGCCAACGCTGAGCGCCTCGCTGGCGCTGGCGACGCCCAAGCTCAGGGACACCTTCAGGAAGACGCTGGCCGACACGTCCTCGGCGGTGCCAGGCTTGTATACCGCTGCCACGATGTTGGCGGTGGGCGCGAGGTCATGGTGGGTGCTGGCAACACCGAGGCGGGTGAAGCTGCTGATGCTCGTTGTGGGCGCCAGGTCGTGTTGCGCGCTGGCGACACCGAGGCTGGTGAAGCTGCCGATGCTGGCGGTAGGCGCAAGGTCGTGTTGCGCTCTGGCGACACCGAGGTTGGTGTAGCTGGGACCGCTGCCGGGAACCGATCCGCCTGGCACCGCCAACCCATGCTCGGAGTTGAAGTAGGTGATGAGGTCGGCGGCCTCGGACGAGGTGGAGACACGGTCCCGGACCAACACCTCGGCGATGTACCCACCGTTGAATCCGATGCTCGCGGAGTTGCTGGCCAGCAGCCCGGACGTTCCCCACGCGACCCCTAGGCCGGCGGCCGAGGCCTGCAGGCTTCCGTCTAGCCACGCCTGCCAGGAGGATGCGCTGGCAGAGACGCGGTACAGGCGCCACGATGCGATGCTGACTGTCGGGGTGAAGCCCTGACGCTTGTTGAGCGGAAGGCCGAAGTTCTCGTAGACCTTCCCGTCGCTGCCGAATGGGTAGAAGGGGTAGTCGTTGCCCCCAGCAGCAGGGCCGATGGAGCCGAAGGATCGGCTACTGCCATCGGTGACGCTCTTCAGGACGATCCACAGCTCCGCCTCGCCAGGAGCCGGAGTTCCCACAAGAGCAGGCGTGGTGAAGTGGGCGAAGTTGTCCGTGACCGTGAGCGCCTTGCCGCCCGATGGCGTGGAGCCCGCCGCGACGGTGGTGGCTGCGGCGTTGGTGCTGGACGCGTTGTTGCCCGCCCCAGATTGGTCGGTCCATGTGGAGACGCCTGTTCCGCCAGAGCCAAGGTCCTTGGCTCGCAGCCACAGCCGCTTGCCCGCCAGCGTGGACGGGTCAATGGCGCCCGGCGCTATCTTGGACGCGGTCAGCACCTCGGTGTAGACCGTCTCGACCTGCGCAGGGGTGTTCGGGTTCTGGATGAGGATCTCGGCGAATACCGTCTCGACCTGCGCAGGGGTGTTCGGGTTCTGGATGAGGGTCTCGGCGAAGACACTCTCCACCTGGGCGGCTGCGGCCGGGGCGCCCACCATTCCGGCGTTGAAGTGCGCGGTGACGCGTGACGCGGTCAGCGCAGAGGTGTAGAACGCCACCTCGTCGATCTGCCCGCTGAATGTGTTGCCCCAACTGGGGGAGTTACCCAGCCGGTAGAAGTCGCCGATGTTGGCCGGCGCTGCCGCGCTGCTGGCGACTGCTCGGTTGGTCAGGGCGGCCGCTGCGCCGTCGATGTAGATGGCGAACTGCGCTGGGACGATGTTGGACCCGGAGACGCCGCTCCAGACGGCGACGATGTGGTGCCAGAGACCGTCGTTGACTCGGGCCGTGGCAGTGCTGACGCCCTGGTAGAGGCCGTTGCCGTCGATCCCGAAGGAGACCTCACCTGCAGTACCGAAGCCTGCCGGGGTAGACCCCACGTTGAGGGTGAAGGAGTTGTAGGTCGTGCTGCGCCTGCTGCTGGCGATGACCTGACCACCGGTGCTGGTGGTGTTGATCCACGCCTCGATGCTGAACGAGGTCAGCGATCCTGGGGCGTAGCTCGTCTCGACGTACCCGCCGCCGAAGGTGGCGCAGGGTGTGATCGCAGGGCGTGCGGGGGCGGCCACCCCTGGCGTGATCGTGCCGGACGAGGTGCCGGTGCGCGTGTTGCCTGAGGAGTCGGCGAACGAGGTCCCGCTGGTCTCGCTGAACTGGTAGTACGCGGCCGGAGTGTCGGCCAGAACCTCCTGCGGATACGTCCTGGAGCCCACGACGACGGTGGTGATCAACAGGGTGTCGCTGGTCCCACCGGTGGTGCCTTGGACCTGGACGGTCTCGCTGGCTGTCGGCGTGCGCCACAGCTGGTAGTCGCGAGTCCACCCCTGGGAGAGTCCGACGTACTGGCTGGACCAGCCAGTGGTGGGCGAGACGGCGGTGAACGACGAGCCACCGTCGTCAAAGATCGCGCCGACCGCGAAGACGAACTGTCCGCTGCCAACGCTGACCGGGGTGCTCTGTCGGGTGGTGCTTCCGGTTGGGGTGTTCTCCCCGGTAGCGGTGATGCTTCCGCTGGTACCTCTGATCAGGTACGCGCTCAGAAGCCCGCCATTGTCTGGCCCGGTGACGGTGACCGTGCCTGCAGTGGTCGGAGCAGCACCTTGCCAGATCTCGATGCAGCGCTCAGGGTTGATGCCGCCGCCAGTGGCGGCAACCCGTGACTGCCGGGTCCAGGTGGCGCCCAAGCCGGTAATCGAGCTGATCGTGTTGCTGCCGTACTGGTCGACGAAGACCAGTGCGACGACGTCTCCAGCTTGCGGAGTGGTTGCCAGCGTGACGGTCTTGCCAGCAGTCGCATCAACCCGCTCGATCAGCGAAGCGGTCATGGGCTAGGCGACCTCGACGCCGATCTCCATCGCGTTGATGCCAGCAGTGGTCCACGCGGCCGCAGTCGCTGGGTCGTTCTCGAGCAGGCGTATTGCGACTGTGTCCGCAGTGCTGAGCGTGGTGCTACCGCCGGAATAGTCAGTTCCTGCCGAGCGAGCAACCGTCTTCAGACTGCGTGTGCCGGCGTCGGTCTTCTTGGCAATGGCGCACAGCTGCACACCCTTGACGGCGTAGCCGGCTGCGATGTCGAGGGTGGCGTAGGTGTCCTTGTTGCCGACCGCCAAGCCAGTCACGTAGTCGGTGGCTGAATAGGGCAGCTCATCCACCGCAGCCCAGTTCGCCCCGGTGGATGGAGTCAGCTGGGTGGTGGTGCCTGCTCCGGTCGGCACGAGAGACTGCACGCGGACGTCGCCGAGGAAGGTGTTGTTGGCAGTGCCGAGCGCATCGCAGATGTAGAGGTCGTCGAACCAGTTGAAGAGGCTGCCGCTGCCGTTGTTGCCGCCACCGGCGATACAGATGGCGTCGATGTTGGTCGACGTACCGCCGTTCCTGGTGTCGCCGGTGTAGTCGAAGATGGTGGCACCGTCGACCTTCACGACGGCCCGGCCGCCAGTATCGGCAATCGTGGTCATGAACTCGAAGTAGTGCCAGTTGGCGTCGAAGACGTTGGCGGCCGAGGTGCTGATCAGTGTGTTGCCGTTGTAGAGCTGCAGCTGGAAGGTGGCTGTGCGTCGGACGTTGAAGTGCATGACGGTGCCGCTGTCGCCGTAGGCGCCGAAAATGGCGGTGCCGTAGACAGTGACCTGGCTCTGCAGCGCAAAGCCAACGTAGACCTGGGCCGACGGTGTGATCGACCGCTTGTAGAGCGCACCGGAGCTGCTGCACCCCATTCCGACACAGGAGCCGCTGAAGCGTCCAGTGCCGTAGGTCAGTGTCTGGTTGAAGTTGGTGTCTTGGAGCCAGCGTCCGGTCAGGGACGTGTCTCGAGCGTCGAACCCGTCTATGTAGAGCAGCGTCACGGCTGCCTCCCTTCCCTGCTGGAGAAGGTCAGCTGCCCGCCGAGCCGACCTGGAAGTTGCCGGCGCCGATCTGCGGGGTCGCGCCCGAGCCGATCGGGACCGAGGAGCCGAGCGCGGCGTAGCCAAGGAAGGTGCCGGCGCTGGCGGCGTCGAACCAGGCGATGCCCACCGCGGTGCCCCAGCTGGCGGTAGCCGTCGGCCAGGTGATCGCGGTGCCGTTGGACTTCAGCCGCGCCGTGGCGTCCGGGAAGTTGGCCGCGTTGTTGGTCACCGCCACCCGGGCGTACGCGCCTCCGGTGGCCTCCACCAGCCCGGCGCCGGTGTTGTCGGTCGGCGCTGTGGTGCAGATCGCGAAGTAGTAGGTGGCTGGCGCGTTGGAGGCCTTGGCCCCAAAGCGCACGTCCAGGCTGTTGTTGGACTGGGCATCGGACAGACGGCTGGGCATCAGGCGCTACCTTCCTGGTCGTCGTCGACCGCGACGACTCCTAGGTCGAGCAGGAAGGTCTCCTGCTGGGGCTCTTGGGGCTGTTCGCTCATTGTGGTGCATCCTCTCCGCTGGGTACGGCTCATTCGGGTCAAGCGTCCTGGTAGATGACCAGCGAGCCGGGTGGGAAGCGTGGCTGGGCGCCTGCCCCGAGCACCGTAGCGGTTGCCGTGAGCTCTCCGGCGTACCAGACCACCCCGGCCGAGGGGGCGCTCATGATCGCCCAGTGGTCGTAGGGCCCGGTCGGGGCGTAGCTGCCGGTGGTCACCGGGAAGTTGACGCTGGCGATGTTGGCGATGGACGTCGCGCTTGCCGCGATGGTGCCCCACAGCGCGTCGCCGTTGGCGACCGCGGCGCGGGCGTAGCCGCCGCCGGACGCCTCGGTGCCGCCAGAGAGCGGGTCGCCGATGAACAGCGCGACGTACAGGGTGTCCAGCGCGTCCATGGACCGCCGGCCACCGAACCGGGCACGCAGGGACTGCCCACGCGCGGTGCTGCCCAGAGTTGCCATCAGACCCAGCTGCCCGCTTCGCAGTAGAGACGGAAGGCCCATAGCGACAGCACGGCATTGGTCGGGGTGACCCGGCGGAAGGTGACCGGCAGCGAGATGGCCCCTGGCGCGAGGTCGGGCAGCGTCTGCTGCGCGCCGAAGTTGGTCGCGTCCAGCGACAGCAGGTGCTGGCCGGGCACTGACGGGCTGGTGTCGGTCAGCGCGTCCATGGCGATCCGGGGTGCTTGCGCGGTCAGCGTGCTGGACAGGTTCTTGACCCGGAACTGCCGGTCCGCGCTCGAGGAGCGCGGGGTGTTGCCCCAGTCGAACCAGGCTGCGCTGACCCGCTGGTTCAGACTCGGGTGCCACAGCGCGAGTCGGTTCGGGTTCTGGTTCGGGGCGATCTCGCCGTACAGGTGCACGCTGCGAAAGTCCGGCCCCCACGGACCGTTCGCGCCGATCTTGACCGCCTTGATCTGTAGCGCGGTGGTGCTCTGGATCTGGCTGCGGTAGTTCGGTTGGGTCTGGACTGGGGCGGTGTAGGCGCTGACCAGCTCCTCCCAGGTGCCGTCGACGCCGTTGGTGGAGTCCGGGGAGACCCACACTGTGGCCTGTACCGTCCGAGTGGTGTCGCCCAGGGTGGTAGCGGCGAGGAAGATGCCGTCCAGGTCGCGCAGCTCAGGGAAGATGAAGACCAGATAGCCGTAGCCCTGGTTGACCGAGCTCTTCCAGGTGAGGTTGTTCTCGTCGTTCAGGCTGCGGGCCTGCGTGGTGGTCAACGCGGTGACGTTGTTCGACAGGTCGACCTCGAAGACCTGGGTGCCGTCCTTGTCGTAGGCCATCCGCCAGCTCGGCACATCGGGGTAGTTGCCGGCCACTACTGCTCACGCTCCCAGGTGATCTTGTCGGTGGTGTGCCAGACCTGTCCGCATGTGCAGGTCCAGTTCCCGTCCGCGTCCGGGTGCTCCCGGCTCGGGGCGCACCAGTGGCGCCCGTCCTTGTAGTCGATCGGCATCTGCCCTCCTAGTCGTACAGTCCCAGCATGATGGCCCCGGAGTCCAGCACCGGGATCATCCCGGACACTGCGCTGAAGGGGTTGCCCAGACTGCCTACCGCCACACACTGCCCGGCGAGTACATCCAGCAGGGCCCAGCCGCTGATCAGCCCCCAGTCCGAGGTCACCTGGGCGAACTCTATGGGGTCGACGTTGTAGAACTCGGCGAACCCGGTGGAGACCCACTTGGCCGCAGTGGTCGGGTAGCTGGCCCGGGCGTAGCCCAGCGTGGCGTCCGGCTCGATGAGCTGGTCGATGCTGGAGTTGTTCGCCGGCGGGTAGCGCGTCAGCGCGACCCCGTAGGTGGCCACCGGGGCGTAGTCGTCCGGGTTGAGCATGGCCTGCAGCATCTGGCCGCGGCCGTACATCGTGAACGTGGAGCCCATCAGGCCACCTGAGCGATCGTCATGGCCGGCAGCCGCGGCACGGTGGCGCGCACGACGGCCAGCGTCGCGATCCAGAACTCCTGCTGGGTCTCCACGGTGTAGTCGGCCGGCGACGCGCAGCTCCAGGTCTGCTCGAGGTCCCCGATGCGCAGCTTGAAGGAGTAGGCCAGCTGGTCGTAGGCATCAGTCAGAGCGCTGACGCGCTCTGACAGCTCGAACGGGCTGGCGCCGCGTACGTAGACCACCACGTCCTCGGAGACGCTCTCGCGCACGCTGCGGGTCACGTAGGTGCCCGGCACCCACTCGTTGGCTACCTCGGTCTTGCGGTGGCTGGTCGCCCGCCGCGCGAAGGAGTCCTTGTGCAGCTCGTAGCCGTTGGCGGCGTCCTCCAGCTCGATCCAGCCAGTAGGGGCCAGCACCGAGGCGGACACGTCCAGGTCAGCCACCGTTCCTCCTCACGCCTCGGGTCTGGGTCAGTCGCTGCCGGGTCGCCTTGGTCTCGAGCTTGCGCCCCATCTCGTCGGGGTCCTGGCTGACCACGGTGATCCTCGCATCCCCGAAGTCGTTGCGCTGGTCATAGGTGATCCGCTGGTTGTTGTGCACCGTCATGTGCACCGCCTTGCCCGAGGACAGCGTGCGGCCCTGCTCGGCAGAGAGCACCGTACCGGCCATCTGCGACAGTTTGGTCACCCCAGCCCACTGCTGGTCGGTGAGCACCTTCTCCGGCTTGCCGGTGGCGTTGTAGACCATCTGCAGGCCCGGCGGCAGGTCGCCGCCGGAGTCGTAGCCGGTGGGCTTGATCCGCGGGTCGATCGCGGCCAGCGAGCCGTAGCGCTTGATCGCGTAGTTGGCGCCGGCGTAGATGTTCGCCTTGGGGTTCCAGATGTCGTCCGGCAGGGTCTTGGAGCGGTAGGCCCGGAAGGTCGGGTCGATGACCTGCATCAGGCCCTTGGACGGCACGCCGTTCTTGGCGTTGACGTCCCACAGGTTGATCGCCTTGGGGTTGCCGCCGCTCTCGAGGTCGATGCGGCGCAGCACGGCGCCGAGCTCGCCGGTGGAGCGCCCGAGCATGTGCAGCACCTCGACCACGGTGCCCTGCCACTGCTTGGCGCCGCCCTTGCCGGTGTATGCCGCGGTGCTGCTCCCGCCGCCGCCGCCGTAGACCTCCTCGAGCTGCTTGGCGACCATGTCCCGCAGCTGGCCGTACCAGCCGCCCTTCTTGGGGTCGATGCTCTTCATCACCGAGGCGACGTCGAAGCCACCGCCGGCTCCGCCGGCGGAGGACAGGAACTTCTGGACGGCTGCGCCGACCATGTTGCCGCGGTTGGAGATGTCGAAGTGGGCGTGGTCGTAGTGCCCGGCGCTCTGCCAGATGGTGCGCAGCCCGTACTGCCCGGCCAGCCCGATGATCGCGTTGATCGCGTTCTTCTCGTTCTTGAACGGGGAGTTGAACGGGTCGGCGTTGACGTCGATCGCCCCACCGCCGCCCGGGCCGCGCTTGTTGTAGTGCTCGCTGCCCGGTGCGTGCACCGGGTGCACGCCGCCGAACATCGGGTGCTCGGAGACCGCGTAGCCCTTCTTACGCAGCAGCTTGCCGAACTCGATCAGGCCGCCGTCGGCGAAGCCGGCGATGAGCTCCTTGGGGATCCGCTTCTTGCGGATCGCCTCCATGGCGTTCACGCCGTAGTGGTTCACCGTGTCGACCGGCTGCATGAACTCCCCGGCGGTGGCCCAGACCGGGATGTTGTCGGCCTTGGCGTGCGGGGAGAAGCCGTCGATGGTGCCGCCCTCGGCCTTGAGCTGGCCGCCCTTGGTCGACTGGCCGCCGTAGGCGCTGGCCGGCCGGTCGCTGGCCGTGGGCAGGTCGATGCCCAGCTCACCGGCCACCCGCTTCATCGCGGGGATGACCTCGGTCTGCATCTGGGAGACGAACTTCTTGGTGTCGTTGGTGACCAGCGACTGGTAGGCGCCGGTCTGGCCGGCCATGGCCTTCATCACTGCCTTGTTGAGGTCGGCCATGGACCCCGAGATGGTCTCGTCGGCGCGCTTGATGTCCTCGCTCATCCGGTCCAGACCGGTCTGCAGCCCAGCCTGCTGGCGGGCCAGGCTGGTGGCCTGGTCGGTCTCCATGCGGCCCAGGTTGCGGCTCAGGTCGGCCTCGTTGCGGGCCAGGCTGGTGGCGAAGTCAGTGGCTCCGCGGCGCATCGAGCGCGCGAAGTCGTCGCTCTGGTCACGCAGCGACTTGGCCAGGTCTGCCCGGGCCCGGCCGAGGTTGGTCCGCAGGTCGGTGGACATGTCGCCCAGCGACTTGGCCAGGTCCTCCTTGGCCCGCTTGAGGTCGGTGTTGGAGGCGTCGGTGACCAGAGCGCCGGCGTCCTTGCCGCGCTGGGCCGCGATCTTGTTGAGCTGGGCGATCTGGCTGGGGTCGGAGCCGAAGTCGGCGACCAGGTTGTTCACCTGCTGGGCGTTCTCGGCCTTGCCGAGCTGCAGCTGGTCGATGGCCTGGGCGCTCAGCCCCATCTTGCGCAGCTGGTCCAGCTGGGCCTTCTGCTTCTCCAGCGCCGCGTTCTGCTCGCGCAGGTTGACCATCAGGTTCTTGGCGTCCCAGGTGGCCTTGGTCTGGATCCGGTCGTAGGGGTCGTACAGGCTCTTGGCGGCGTCCTCGATCTGGCGCTGGAGCCCGATGTTGAAGTCCCTGATCGCCCGGGCGCGGGTCTTCAGCGCGTCCTGCTCGGCGCGCTCCATGCTGGTGTTGAAGTCGCGCAGCTGGCGGCCGCGAGCGGTGTTGAAGTCCTCCTCGGCCCGCGAGACCTGCTTGTGGTAGTCCTCCTGGGCCCGGGCCTTGGACAGGTTGGCGTCCTGGACGATCCGGGTCTCCTGCTTGGAGAAGTCCTGGGTGGCGTACAGCCGCTGCCGGTCGAAGTCCTGCTGGGCCCGGCTGGCGCTGATCTCGTACTCGCGCTGGGCCTGCAGCCGGGCCTTGAGCCGCTCGGCGTTGGCCTGGTCCATCCCCAGCAGGTTCTGCTGTGCCTGGCGCTTCTCGGCGGCCTGGGTGGGGTTCTTGGCGTCCTGGGTGGCCAGCGTGGTCTGGTAGGCGTACTGCTGGGCCATCGCGTCGGCCGGGCTCATGCCGATCTGCTGGCGCGCCATGGTGAACTCGGCGCGCGCCTGGGCCGCCTTGACGATGGCGAACTCCTGGCTGGCCTCAGACAGGTTGTTGGCCGCCTTGACCGCCTCCCCGCCCAGCTGAGCCATCGAGGCACCGGTCTGCTGGGCGTGGGTGACCATCGCGCCAGCGGCCTTGTCCAGCGCCTGCACGTTGCCGGGCTGGGCCAGTGAGGAGGCCACCGCCTGGTTGGCCGCGCCGCCTCGGCGCGCGTCGAAGAACTGGCTCATCATGGCCGAGACCGGCTCGAGGTTCTTGGAGACCGCGGACTGGATCTCGTTGGCCTCGATGTTGCCGCCGGCTGCCTTGCGCTTGGCCTCGAGGTCTTGGTAGCCCTTGGCGTAGTCCTTGTCCTGCTTGGACAGGAACGCCCCGATGTCGCCGCCGGCCTTGTCGAAGTCGCGGCCGGTCATCTGGTAGCCGCCCTGCTTGCCAGACAGGTCCTGGGTCAGCGAGCGCGCGACCTTGTCGAAGACCTCGGCGTTGCCGGTCTTCTTGGCCTCCTCGAGCATCGCGTTGGCGCTCTTGATGCGCTCCTGCTGGGCATAGTCGGTGCCGTAGGTGGTGCTCTGGGACAGGAAGCGCTTGGACTGGGAGTCGACGGCGTTGTCGATCTGCTTCTTGGTGTCGTCGCTCAGGTGGCTGCGGTACAGCGCGCCGCCCGCACTGGTCGAGCCCAAGATGGCGTCCAGCCACCCTGGCCCCCGGTGGCTGGCGTTGTAGTCGCTCATCGAGTTGCTGTTGAACGGGGCCACCAGCCCGCTCAGGAAGCCGCCGCGCGGGTCGGCCTTGCCGGCCGCCTGCATGATGTTCCGGAAGTCGCCCTCGGCGGCCCCAACCGGGGCCTGCCCGACTCCGGCAGCGTTGATGCTCGGGCCGACCTTGTTGAGCACGTCTTGGACGAACGAGCTGTTGTTGGGGTTCTGGCGCAGCAGGTCGACCTTGACGGCCTGCAGCTCGTCCGGGGTCATCCCGTTTGGGGCTGTGGCCTTGATCTGGGAGGCCTGCTGCTCGGCGGTGCCCTGGTAGTGGTGCACCACCTTGGACAGGCTGCCCTGGGCCACCGTCAGGTCGTCGGCGGTGACATTGAGCGCCTGAGTGATGCTGCTGGTGGCCGCGGCGATGTTCTTGCCCAGGGTGTCGGTCATCGAGCCGTGCGTGATGGCCGGGCCGGTCGCCTTGCCGATGGAGTCGCGGTAGGCGTCCAGCGTCTCGGAGATGTTGCGGTTGGCCAGCTCGTCCGCGGTGTCCTTGCGGCTCTGCGAGCTGTTGCGCGCGGCCATGCCGAGCCCGAGGATGCCCATCACTCCAAGGCCGGCTGCTCCGCCCACAGAGGACAGCAGCGCGCCTCCGGCGCGCATCCCGACATTGGCCACGTCGCCAGCGGCCCGCATGCCCATGGCGCCCATCCCGAGCGGGACCTGGGCGGCGCTGAGTGCCAGCCGGCGGAACATCGAGGCGCCGTCGCCGGCGGCCAGCAGGCGCTTCTGCAGCGACTCCGCAGCGCTGCCCACGCCCTTGAAGCCGAGCGGGTCGCCAGTCTTGGGCAGGTTCAGCCCGCCGACCGGGCCCCTGGCGAACTGGGCGGCAGCGAACTGGTTGCCCTGGCGGAAGAGGGCCGCCTGGGCCTGCGCGGTGGCGCTGGCCCCCGGCAGGCTGGACATCGGGTTGGCGTACCTGGCGCTCCAGATGCCGCGCAGCTCGTTGCCAAAGCCGCGCCACGGGGTGGCAATGGTGCCCGCCCCGACCTGCCTCCGCAGGCTCGGGTCGTTCTGGGCGCCGTTGAACAGCGACCCGGAGATCATCCGCAGGTTCATGTCGGCCAGCGAGGCCACACCGCCCCTGGCCATCCGCAGACGGTCACCCAGGGAGTAGGTCCCGGTGCCCGGGGCGGCCGGACCCATCCCGTTGCCCAGCCCACGGCCGTACTGCAGGAAGCGGGCCCCGATGGTGCCCAGCCGGCCCTCATCGGCGGCGTTCTGCGAGGGTGCGCCGAACCGGCGCAAGAAGGAGCCCTGCCCCAGGCCGCGGCCCTGGGAGTAGCCCGCGGCCAGTGCGCGCAGCGGGGTGGAGGTCAGCGCCTGCCGGGTCAGCCCCAGCGCGCTCAGCGGCCCCAGCAGGGCCCGTGCGCCCATGATCCCGATGCCGCCGTAGGCCAGCGCGCTCAAGGCGCCCTGAGCCGGCTTGGAGCTCACTACGCTGCCCAGCAGGCTGGTGGTCTTGCCCAGCAGGTCGGTGAATGCGGTCAGTGGACGCAGCAGCGGGGCGCCGAACGCCTCGGCCAGCTGCTGGCTGCTCGAGGTGAGCTTGTTGACCGAGTCGTTGAGCCCGCCGAACGCGGCCTCTGCGGCCTTCTGGGTGCTGCCCGAGCCGAAGCCCTCGGCAGCCTGTGCCACGGTCGTGCGGATGCCGCCTTGTGCCGCCAGCGCGGTCAGGTAGCGGCTGGTGCGAGGGCCGTCCAGGCCGAGCATCTCCAGCTGACGCGGCGCGGCCTGCGGGTTCTTGGCCAGCGCCTCGGTGACCTGGGTCAGCGCCTCGGTCGGGTTGTTCTTGAAGAGCTTCTCGAACTCGTCGCTGGTCTTGCCGACGATCTGGGCGTAGGCAGCCATCTCCGGGGTGCCGTCGCGCACCGAGCGGGACATGTCCGAGAGCATCTTGTTGACTGCGGTGGAGGCCCCGACGCCGTCCTCGCCCATCTTGGCGAAGGCGCTGGAGATGCCCAGGATGCCGGTGGCCCCGATCCCGGCCGCCTGGGCCATCGGGGCGATGTTCTTGGAGAAGGCCAGCACGTTGGTCGCGCTGGCCCCGCTCTTGGCGCTGACTGTGGTCAGCGCGTCCCCGAGCCGCTCGAAGCGCTTGGGGTCCAGGTTGGTGTTCCCGCTGGCGCGGGCGAGCTCGACCATGCCAGAGGTCAGTCCGCCCAGGCCCTCGCCGGTGGCCCCGGAGAGCTGGACCACCGACTTGCTCAGCTTCAGGACCCGGGCCTCGCTGCCCTCGGTGGCCACGCCCATCTTGGTGATCTGCTCGACGGTCTGGCGCGCGGCCGCGTTGCCGATCGGGAAGTCCCGGGCGAGCTGGCGCATGCCGTTGGCCAGCCGGGTGGTGTTGGCGTGGGTGACGGTCGCCTGGGCGGCGACCCCGGACAGCGCCTGTTGGGTGTTGGCAGCCGAGGCGGCCATGCCGCCCCAGGCCAGCAGGGTGGCCCGCTTGGGGGTGACTGCGTCGATGGCCCGCTGGACCATCGTGGTCTGCGCGGTCAGCCCGCCGAAGGACTGCTGCAGCTGACTGTTCGCCCCGGTGATCTGCTGGGCCCCGGCGAGGTAGGTCGAGGGGTCCATCCCGAGGTCGATCGTGATGTCGTCAGCCACCCTCGCCTACTCCCTGCGCCGCCTTGGTCGAAGCGTGCCCTCGTCCGCCTTGCGTGCGTGATCCTGCGCAAGTCTCTCAGCAGTGGCCTTGGGAAGCAGCCGAACCGAGGTTCCCTTCGATGTGGGCGTGTCATCCTCCTGCATGAGCTCGCGCTTCATGCAGCCGATGCAGGTGTGCCGCACCGGGGCATAGGCGTAGGGGTCCTCCTCCCACTCCCACTCCGCGGTGCCGCACATCTGGCACTTCTCACCGCGCTCCAGCGCGACTGCGGCCACCTTCGCGCGGTCCTCGTCGCTCCAGCGCTCCAGGTACTCGCTGTGCGGGATGCCCTGGTCGTAGCAGTAGCCAACCTCGAGGGAGAAGGTGGAGTCGTACCTCAGTCGCGAGCGTTGAAAGGGACGTCGAGGCCGGAGTTGCAGACGCGCTGGGCGTTGAAGAACAGCGTGGCGATCTCGCCGCCGGCCCAGTCCGGGCTCTTGTAGAGCTCGGTGGCCTGCTCGATGCTCAGCTTGGGCTCGGCCGAGACCGCCGCGATCAGCGCCGGCGCGAAGGAGTCCACGTTGTAGACCGCGCCGGCCTGCTTCTCCTTCTGGGTCGGCGGGTGCTCGGCGATCAGGTCGTCGTACTCCTTGGAGCTGATCGCGCGGTACTTGATGCGCAGCGCGAGCTCGTCGCCGTCCTCGTCGGTCGTGGTGACCGTGAAGGACAGCGTGCGCCGGGGCTTGGCCCTCAGCTGGGCAAAGGTGGCGGTCGCGGCCTTCGCCGCGACCTCCTCGACCTTGGTGGTGTCGCTGGACGTGCTGGTCTCGCTCATGTCGATCGCCCTCCGCTGGCGTCGTAGTGCTAACTGCGGTCAGGCCGCAGCATAGGTCATGCCGCGATGACCGCGTCCTCGTTCGGCTCCTGCGGGATCGACGCAGTGCAGGTGAAGGTCTGCGCCGTGTTCGAGCTCATCGCCGACGCCGAGCGCGAGGAGATCCGCACCGGCCACACCTCGACGGTGTCGGTGGCCACCGGCAGCTTGCCGGCGCCGGTGCCGCCGAAGCGGGAGATGTAGAAGACGCCGGAGACGTTGCGCTCGAGCATGTTCCAGGCCGTGTCGTTGGCCTTGACGCTGTCGCGGTAGAACTCGGCGGTGAACTGGGCGGTGGAGGTGCCCGGGATCGAGGTCTCGAACAGGGACGAGAGCTTGGGCGTGGGCACGGTGTTGCCCTGCGAGCTCGCGGTGAGCGAGATCAGGAAGTCGGTCAGCTCGGTGGCCGCGGCGACCTCAGCAGCCGCAGGCACCAGGTCGGCCGCCGCGGGCATCGTGGTCGAGAACCCGATCCAGGAGTTCTCGTTGGGGATCAGCGTGGACATGGCGTGTGCCTTTCTGGGCTACTGGCTACGGGTTGATGGTAGAGGCTCAGCGTGGCTGAGCTCGGGAAAGGTGCAACGACACGTCGACCGAGGTCTGCCAGTACGGCGGGTCGGTGCTGTTGTTCGGGATCACGTCGCCCAGCGCGTTGAGCAGCACCTGCTGGAGCGTCCACTGCACACCGCCCAAGGTCAGCGGCCCGGACAGGTCTGTGGCCGCGTTGGCCACCTGCACGGCAGTGTCCTCAGCCTGGGACTCCATGGCGCCGAAGCAGTTGAGTCGGTAGGAGCACAGCCAGCTGGACAGCGCGGCGCCGATTCGCACCGGCTCGCCGGGCGCCGGGGTGACCGCGCGACTGGTGCGCACCACGGTGTAGGGCTGGAAGGAGCCCACCCCGGGCTGGCCGTTGGCCCAGCCGCCTCTGGGCGGGGCGAAGCCCCGGCCCACCAGCACTCCGGTCTGCAGCGCGGTGGACAGGTGGTTGACCAGAGTCGTGGTCAGCGCGGTCCGGTCGATCGGGTCGAACCTCATCGCACCCTCCGGGTGATCTGGGCGCGGATCTCGGCCTGGGCGCCGGGCATCAGCTGGCTCAGCTCCTGGCTGGCGATACGTCGGTAGCGGATGGCGTGCCGGCCGGTGACCGTCAGGCGCACGCCCTGACCACGCTGGGCCACCCGGATGCCGATGCTGTGCCCGGAGCGGGAGGCCTGCAGGCGCAGCTGCTGAGCGACCTGCTGGGCGGCTTGTAGCAGCGGCTCGAGGCTGACGCCCTCGCCGGCGGCCTTGACGTCCTCGCTGAGGGACGCGAGCTGGCGCCCGGCCTCGTCGGGCTTCATGCGTTCACCCACTCCCGGCTCGGGGAGATGCCGGTGCACTGCAGCGCCACCGAGGCGTCGATCCGGCCTCCGGCAGGCACGTCGACCACCCGGAAGCGGCGCCCGACCATGTCCTCGTCTGGGGATGTCTTGACCTCGACGATGTCGTTGATCATCGGCACCTTGGGGGTGTCCTTGGGCAGGTACACGGTGGCCGAGCTGTAGTACTGCGGCTCGTCGCCCAGGTCCATCGTGATCGGGCCCTGTGCCGGGCTCACGCCCGCCATGCCGCCGGCGCCGGGGGTGGCCGGGTCGTCGTAGATGACCTCTTGCAGCCCAGGGGTGTACTCGCGGGTGCTCTCGTCGAAGGCGGCGCTGGCCGGCCGGGTGATCAGCACCAGGGAGTTCATCGAGCCCTCGGCGTGCGCCCGAGCCACGTTCTGGGCATACGCCAGGCTCCGCCTGGCGAGCATGGTCGTCAGGCTCATGGTGTGCCGCCGGCCAGCACCTGGTCAGCCAGCAGGAACGGGTCGTAGGACCAGCTGCCGTAGTCCTGCAGGCCTGCCTCGGGGTTGTCCATCAGGCCGACGCCGAAACGCAGCGGCTTGATCGAGCGGTCTGCGCTGTAGCCGATCAGCAGGTTCTCGATGTCGATCTCGCCGCCGACCTGAGCGAGCTTGTACTCCTCGCGCAGAGCGACCGCCAGGTCGCGGTACCGCTGGGACAGGTCGGCGGTGTTGACGCTGACCCCGTCCGCACTGACCGAGACGATGCCGGCGAACTTGCGGCTGATGGTGGCGGCCGCGACGGCCGCCACGAAGGTCAACGAGTCGTACCGCGGCATCCAGGCGTCGATCAGGAACTGCAGCTCCTGATCGGACAGCAGCCAGAGGTTGTCGTCCCCGACGTCCTGCAGCAGGAAGCGCAGCTCGTCGACGTCGGCGGCGAAGGGGGCCCCGGAGTAGACGTACGTCTGGTCGGCCACGGCCTACTCCTCCGGCTCAGCGCCCTCGCTGGCGATCTCGGCCTCGAGCTTGCCCACCTCGAGCTGGCGGGCGTAGTCCTCGAAGGACATCTCTAGGTCCTGCTCGAGGAAGTCGAGGTACTGCTGGTGGCTGACGTGTGGCTCGTCGGCCGGGATCCGCTTGATGTAGCGGGTGTCCAGCCAGGCCTGCAACCGCGGGTAGTGCTCGGCGCCGGGGACCTCTACGCCGATCGGGAGCAGGTTCACTCCCACGCGCAGAGGCCGCCCGGTCACCAGCACGGTGCCGGCAACCGCCGGCTCCTCTGCACGTGGAGCCAGCAGCGCCGTGTTCTTGGAGCCCCGCCGGGCTGGACCGCGTCCAGCCATCAGAGGCTCTTGCGCATCTTGGGGTTGATGTAGCTCGCCTGCGGCGTGCTCACCTTGCCCTTGGTGCGGTTCATTCTGGCGTTGGGGCGCAGGATGCCTCGCGCCACCAGCGCCGACAGGTGGCGGGTCGCCTTGGCGACCGCGTTGGGCACAGCATCGCCGGGCTGGTAGGTGGTCCCGTTCTGGAGCTTGACCTTCCTACCAGCCACGAACGACGCAGGCTTGCGGATCATCAGGCGACCGCGGAGCCGACCCAAAGGCCCATGTCCGGGGACACGACCTTCATGTCGTAGGTCTGCTCGGCCTCGACGCGGTCGGAGGTGATGTGCTCCATGCGGAACTTCTTCACCTTGACGCCCTCGGAGTTGCCGCCGAGGTAGCCGGTCCACGTGAACGTGTAGCCGGCCGAGGGGGTGAGCAGCGACGGGGACGACGGCGCGTAGGCGAACAGCACGCCCTTGGGGTCACCGATGAAGTCGTAGGTCGCGGCAGCGTCCTGGCTGCGCGCGTCCGTGGTCTCCGGGCCGGTGGCCTTGGTGGCGTAGGTGACGAAGAGCTCGTCGACGTCGAACAGCGTCGCGATGAGGTCCTCGGTCACCACACCACGCTGGGTGTACTTGATCCGGTCGATGATGTCCGGGTGGTGCTTGAGCGCCTTCATGACGTAGGCGCCCATCACGCAGACGTTCGGGGCGAACCCGGTGAGCTGGCGGAAGTCGATCATCCAGCCAGCCACGTCCTGGAGCGGGTCGGAGCCAGCGTTGTCCCACTGGAGGAACTGGTTGGCCGTGGGGCCGGTGGCCACCCCGGTCTTCTCCGTCGCCCAGACGCCCGCCTTGAAGTAGGCGTTCGTCCAGTCGATGTCCCGCTTGAGCAGGTGCTGGTTGGTCACGAACTCCGTGGCGTCGCGGTCCAGGTTGAAGTTGGAGTCCGCGTTGGCCCGCACCTGGTCGTCGATGTCCTTGTGGACGCCGTAGACGTGGCAGAAGTACTGGTCGGTGTCCTGCTTCCAGCCGACACCCGGGGTCTCGGTGGAGGGGGCCCGACGCTGCACGTCAGTGCGGCGCCAGTCGGACTTGGAGTACTTCCAGTACAGGTCGGACTGCTTGGAGACCTTGACCTTCGGGAAGACCTTGTCGGCGATGTAGGAGTCCGCCGACTGCATGTAGGCGATGCTGACATTCGTCAGTGGCACATTGACGTGCAGGTCAGCCTGAGAGGGGCTGGGCATAACTGGTTCCTTTCAGGCTCAGACGAACAGCGCGGGCACGAGCTCGTTGGCCCCTGCCGCCGGCTTGAGGGCGATGAGGCGCTTGCCTCCGGACGGGGTGGCGCCCTTGGCGACCGCCCGGCCGGTGGCGTCGGACACGAGGTCCACCCCAGCAGCGAAGGCAGCGCCAGCGACGACATTGGTGACGCCGGTGAAGCCGACCGTGGCCGCGGCCCCGGGCGTCTGCGGCTTGTTCTGCAGCACGCCGACAACCACGTCGCCGGCGGCCGTGGCCAGTCCGACCTGGTGAGAGCCCGTGAGCTTGACCATGGTGTACTGCTTGCCACCGTTCGGCACCGCCGAGCCAGGCTGACCAGGCACGCCGGTGTAGATGCCCAGCGACGCGTCAGCGTCCAGGCTGATGGACTTGAGGGACTCTTCGTAGCTCATCTGTCAGCTCCTCAGCGACGACGCTGCTCGGCCTCGTACTCGTCGTACGCGGCGGGATTGGCCTCGAACAGAGCCGTGACGGCCTGCTCCTGGGAAAGGGCGCCGGCGGACTTGCCGACCGCCTCACCGGCGATCGCGTAGACCTGCGCGACGATGTCGGACTCGATGCCGCCGTTGTAGCCGATCTCGTCCATGGCGTACTTGGCGATCTCGCCGTAGCCGGAGAAGACGCGGTCCAGAGCGGCGACGTCCTCGGCCGGGAGCACCTGGGAGGCGCGGTAGAGCAGGCCACCGACCTCCTCGGGGTCACCCAGCTCGTAGCCCTTGGCCAGCTCGGTGAACTCGCCAGCCTCCTGCGCCTCGACGAGGCCAAGGACCATGTCCTCGAGCTCCTCGTTGCGCTTGGCCACGGACTCGAAGTGGTCGAGTGCCTTGGCGATCACCTCGTCGCGGGCGTCCTCGGTCAGCGCCTTGGACAGGTCCTCGAGCACCGACTCACCCAGCGACTTGCCGAAGCGGTTGTCGGCGTAGGCGCCGCCACCGGCGCCAGCCGCAGCGGCGCCGCCGTAGCGGATGCCCTTGCGGCCGCCCTCGGGGATGGCGCGGTACTGCATGCCAGCAGCCGTGGCGCTGTTGCGGGCGCGACGGCCGGCGCGGTTGAGGCGCTCGCGGCCCTCGCGACCGTAGGCGCCTGCCTCCTCACGAGCGTTGCGCACGGCGCCGCGGGCCTGGATGCCGGCGCGCAGAGCGCGAGAGCGAGCCGCGCCCATGCGCTCGCCGGGCAGGTACCGGCTGGATGCGCCGCTGACCTCGCGGGCGACCGTGGTGTGCCGAACGGCGCGACGCGCGAGCTGGTCGCGCAGGCCCTTCTCGACACCCTCGTCGTCGTCCTCGAAGTCCTCGCCGTCCTCGGCGTCTCCCTCGACGAAGACGAGCTCAGTGCCGTCCTCGCCGTAGACGACGTCACCGTGCTCCAGCTCGGCCTCGTCGACCTCGTTCCCCTGAGCATCGAAAATGCTCATTCCGTCCTCCTGACGTTTTGCGATTGCGACCAAGCCGTGCTGGTTCGCAGGGCGGTCCACGAGGGAGACCTCGTCGATCTCGAGGCCCGAGAGCTTCTTCACCATGCGCGCCATAGCGTCCTCAGTTTGGATGCTGGTCTGTCTTGTTGGTTGGTACTGCCCCGCGACACGCCGGTCAGAGCTTACGCCCGGACCGAGCACCGTCGGGGATGTTGCTGTTGCGCATCTTGCCGCGGGCGACCCGGACACGCAGCGGGGTCTTGGGAGCCACCGGAACGCGCTTGGGCGCAGCCATTCCGGCGATCAGGCCGAGGCCACGCTGGACCCCGGTGGCACCGGTCTCGGAGAAGGCCGCAGCCTTGCCGAACGGACCGGAGCGCTGGCCCTTGGGGGTGTGCCGGTAGACCTCGAGCTTGGTGGCGTTGCGGCCACCGCCCGAGCCATGGCGCACGTGCGTCAGGGCGTTGCCGTGGCCGACGTGGCCACCGGTGGGGACCAGGGCGCGAATCCGGGTGGCGCCGGGCACCGGCAGGGCGACCTTGTAGGCCTTGCCGAACGCCACGACCTCCTCGAAGGGGTTGACCAGGTTCTTCGACATGGCGTTCTTCCTCTGGTGGTTGCGGTGGATCAGGTAGCCAGTGGTGCCGGCGGCCGCTGCCGCGCCCGCTCCGATGGCGACGTTTCGGCCCAGATGGCGTGCTGTCGGCTTGGCGACGACCTCGCGAAAGGTCTCACGCGTGGCTGCTGAAGGGCCAGCCGAAGGACGAGTAGCCGGACGAGCAGCTGGTGCCGAGTGGCGCGCTTGCATGTCCTCGAGGGAGCCGAAGTCGCGCTGGCTCCTGGGGACGAAGCCACCAGCCGGGCGCGGCTTGCGCCGCTTGCTCTGGGCCATCAGCGGTACGTCCTTCCCCGGTTGGTGTTGCCGTAGTGGTGCAGCGCGCCTGCAGCGCCGACGGCGGCTGCGCCGCCGCCGAACAAGAGCCCGTTGCGCCGGGAGACGGCGATCGCCTTTCGGCCGATCTTGCGCTCGACAGTGACGTCCGGCTTGCCGACCTCGGTGCGCAGCTTGGACGCGCGCAGGGCCTTGGTCTCGGCCTGGATGCCTCGGAAGCCCTTGTGGCCGGCGTAGCCGCCACCGAGCGCGAGTGCGGACTCGCCCATCCCCAGCCTGCGCTGTCGACGGCCCTCGGGGTCATAGCGCCGGTAGGAGTCAGCCTTGCCGAAGGTGGGCTGCGGTTGCTGGCGGCGCATCCCGCCGGTCGCGACGAGACCGCCGACAGCGGTGCCGCCCACGGCACCGGTGATCAGCGCGTTGCGCGGCGTACTCGTCGCGGTCTTGATGCCTGAGGCGATCTTGGGCTTGACGAGCGCACCAGCCACCTTGGCGTTGAAGTCGGCCGCCTTGGCGCCGTTCTTCAGCGCCGACATGCCGATGCCCTTGCGGACGCGACGGTTGCCGTTGAACTCCCAGTTGGAGCCCGTACGACCGCCGTACTCAGGCAAGGCGCTCTCGATCGGGGCGAAGGACCTCGAGCGCATGGGGGAGATCTTCTGCCCGGAGTTGCTGCGCTCCTGCAGAGTCGTGAACTTCCGCCAGGCGCGCTGGTAGTGCTGGTGCTCGGATCGCGCACCCGCGTCGGGGTCGCGCGCATACTTCGACCTGGCCTTGGGCGCGGCAGTCTTGCGCGCTGCGCGACTGACGTCGGCGCCCCAGCCCTTGCCGATGGGTTCGAGCAGCGGGGCGTCCGAGCCGGTCACCCGGCGGCCGCGGGCAGAACCGGCGCCGTAGCGTGCTGCCATCAGTAGGCTCCTGACCGGATGCGGATGTTGACGGGGTGGTAGGACGTCCGGCGGACCGGGTGCCCCTGTGCTACGAGAAGCATGCCAGCCGCGGCAGCCACCTCGGGACGAATCGAGGATGGGACGCGCCGCACGGCGTCGTCGATGGCCTTGATCTGGCGCAGGTGGCGCTCCCCGGGCGCGGTGCCGCGGGCGAGCACGCCCTGGGCGGCCTGGGCACGCTGCAGCGCCTCGAGAGCGAACTGGCTGTCCTTGGTGCGGGCCTGCTTGACCCCGCGCGCCAGCGCGGCACCCAGCATCCGAGAGCGCCCCAGCCCCCAGGCGCCCAACGCCAGCCCGGCCCCGGTCTCCACCGCGCGCACTGGGGAGGTCTGTCGGTCCCGGACGTACAGGCTCTTGGAGAAGGCGGTGTTGCGTCGGGTGTAGACCAGCTGTCCCACGTCAGTAGCCCATCAGCGAGTCGAGGTCATGGTCCTTGCGCATCCCCTTGCCGTGGATGCTGAACCCGGTGCGGCCGCCCTTCTTGACCTCGGCCCAGGTGTCGTCGTCGTGGATCTTGAAGCCGACCCACCAACCGCGCGGGAAGTCGTGCGGCAGGCCCATCTTGGCGATCTTGTCGTCGGTGAAGACGATCGACTCGACCAGGTCGGAGACCTTGTGCGGCGCCTCACCGGCGCGACGGTGCATGTCGCCGCCGACGCGGCTCTTGTGCACGTAGTCGTAGGCGGCCTTCTCGATGTCGTCGGTGGTGATGTAGTCGCCCTGCCGGTCGATCACCGGGGAGCCATTGAGCTCGGTGACGCTGGCCCAACCGAAGGCCAGGCGCTGGTCGTCGTCGAGCTTGGAGAACTCCCCGGTCCAGGTCACGTCGACGGTGCCGTCGGCTTTGCCGTAGTAGGCGTCCTCGAGCGCGGCGCTCTTGGCGTTGCGGCGCGCGGTGTTGGCGCGCCCGACTGCTCCTGCGCCGACTGCGCCAGCGGCCAGTCCAGTGCGTCCCTCGGCCGTCGTCAGCACCCGGCCTGTGAGCTGTCCGGCGCGCTCTGCGCGGCTCTTGGGCTTGGCAGCCCGGACCACCTCGCCAGGCACGACATCGTGGCTGGCTGGCACCAGTTCGCCCATCTGCTTGACGTGGCCGGCGACAACCTTGCCCAGCGCAGGAGTGCTGACCTTGCCGACCTTCTCCTTCTTGCGAGCGAAGGCCTGCCGGCCAGTGACCGCACTGGAGTTGATGTCACCGGCGACGTTGAGCCCCTGACCTGCGGCAATGAGCCCGGCAGCCACCTTTGCCTTGGTCGGGATGAGCTTGCCGCCGCCGACCTTGCTGCGGGCGGCCCGGATAGCGTCCTTGGTGGCCAGTACGCCCATGGTGCCGCCAAAGGCATTGGAGGCGAAGGCGGCCTGCGCCTGGCGGCGCTGTCCGCTGGCGTGCACGTCTGCCTGGTCGGGCCCGGCCTTGATGACCTCGTCCCACACCTCGTCGGCGTCGATCAGGTCGCCGTACAGGGTCTTGCAGAGCGCGACGAACTCCGGCGTCGCGCCATGACGGGCGATGGCGGAGGGCGAGGCAGTCACGTCAGACATCATCGCGGGTGGGCTCCCATCTAGTCGGCCAGACACGCTCACGACCGGTTCTGCATACGGTATCGGCGCACCGGAGCGTTCTGGAGGCGGAACTGGTGCATGACGGCGTTGATCGGGGTGGGACTGTCCGGCAGCGCGGAGAGCACGTCGGTCAGCACTCCGGTGTCGCCATGGCGGATCAGCATCTCGGTGGATCGGTACTTGCCCAGGTCGATCAGCTCGACGGGGTTGGAGAGGTCGAGGTCGTCGTCCACCTCGACCAGCGCCTGTTCCTGGATCGGGAAGCGGTTGGCGTACAGCACGTAGCCGCCGCCGTTCTCGGCGTAGTCGATGTGCAGCTGGGCGACGTCGGGGAAGGAGTCGAAGATCTGCCGGATGTGCTCGCCCATAGCGATCTCGTCGGCCTCGGTGCGCAGCGGCCCCTTGCCGGCGGGCTTGCGCTGCCAGACGTAGCCCTTGGTCGGCTCGCCCTCCCTAGAGCGGATCTCGGCGTCGACGTTGTCGCTCATGCTGACCACGGCTTCACTGCCGTCCAGCTCTGTCTTCTTGCGCAGCAGGTGCAACGCCGGGCCGTAGATCGGGATGACGCCGGACTTGTCCGGCTCGGGCAGCTTGGACAGGATCTCTGCGAACTCCGCCCCGGTCATCAGCCGGTAGCGCCGGCGGTCGTCCAGGACCGGCATCTCCTTGCGCTGTTCCTCGGGCATCGTTGCCACAGGACTGCTGGCATGCAGGGCCGAGCGAAGCGCCGAGCGCAGCTTGGCCGGCTCTGGACGGGCGCTCAGCGATGCGCTCATCCGAGCAACCGGCGTTGCCGAACGGGTCACTGCGCTGGGACGAGCGATGCGCATCTGCCGCTGCTGACGAGGCTGACGGGGCTGACGGGGTGCCACCGCAGGCTTCTCCTTGACCGGCTCAGGCAGCTCGACTCCAGGCAGCCGGATCGGGGCAATCTGGCTGGTGCGGGTCTCGACCTCCGAGAACCTGCCGCGGGAGTCCCGGTCGTAGCGGTCGCCGCCCATCGCCTTGCCGAAGCGGCCCGGGAAGATCTTGCCGGTGTTCTCCGTGGTCAGCAGCTCAACTTCGTCCTCGTCGACCGGCTTGAGCACGTAGCGCAGCACGATCACCTTGTTCACCGGGTCGTAGAGCTTCAGCGGCTCGGAGCCGACCACGAAGGCCTGGTTTCGGTCGATGTGCACCTGCGGAGAGCGGAAGCCGCCCTCGACGCCACCACGCACCTCGTCGGCAACGACGTACTCGTGCACCATCGGCAGGTTGTAGTCGCCGTACTGGTCTCGGGTAGGCACCACTGCCCAGTGCGCGCTGTCGTCGTAGTAGTCCTGCGCCACCAAGGAGTGCCGGTATGCCTCGTCCTCCAACCGTGGCACCACCTGGCCATCGGCGTTGGTGCTGACGTCGGTGGCCAGCAGCTCTCGGCGCCGACGCAGCTCGTCATCCAGCGACCCGCTGGTGAGTACGTCATCCGGACCGACCCTGGAGACCAGCGGGTCGACCACGCCGATGGAGGCGGTGTCTCCCAGCTCAGCCTTGGCCGCGGAAGCCGCCTCACGCAGAGACGCAGCAGACTGGTGGGTGTAGCGCGAGGACCGCTCACCGCGCCCAGACGGGTCGTCGGGGTCCATCATCTGCGGACCGTCGTAGGGAATCGCGTCGATAAGCGCGTGCGCGCGCAGCAGCAGCGGCGGGTCACCGATCAGGTTGCCTTCCACCGGCACCATGGAGCGTCGAGTGGCCATGCCCTCGGGCAGGGTCAGGTGGAAGGTCAGCCACTCCCCGTTCGGGGTGTGCATCATCCCGTACTGGTTGGGCTCCTCCTTGACCTCGAGCGCCGTGCCAGAGAAGTCCTTGCTGCGCCGGACGGGTCCGGGCGTGTCCTTGGGTACCGCCTGCGAGTCGGCGTTGGCCGCCTTCAGGTGCGCCTGCGGGCTGGCCAGCACCTGAGCGAGCTTGGCCTGCAGGGCAGGACTGGCATGCAGCGACGCCGACATCGTGGCGCTCTGTTGAGCGTGCGCCTGCGGCGCGGAGCGCTGCGCTCGAGGTTGCCGCTGCTGGCGCTGGGTGCGCTGCTGGCGAGGCTTGCGCGCTACTGGTGGGGCTGCCGGCTGGTCGGCCACCTTGGGGGCGCCGCCGATGCCTAACCGCTGGCGTAACCGCTCCAGCGGCGACTGCTCCTTGACAGGCTCGGGCAGCTGGATGCCGGGGATCTGGATGGATGAGTCGCGGCCCTCGCGCACAGGCGGCCCTGCGTGCGGCGAGGCATGCACGAAGCGGCCAGTGGTTGCATCCCGGGGGTGCTCGCGCTCCTCCCAGCCCTCCGAGGAGTCCCCCAGCTCGCGGGCGTGCCCGGTGGGCGACTTGGAGACCGTCTCCTTGATCCCGGCCGACTCCTGCTCGACGAGCTTGGAGACGTAGCCCAGCAAGGCGCGGTCAGCGGCGTCGGTCAGCACCGCAGGGTTCACTCGCGGGTCGGCGGCCAGCGAGGTGTACTTGCCGAGCTCCTTGGCCGGCACGCCGAACACCGCGCCAGCACGCTGGGCAGCCAGCGGCGGCGCGACGCCCTTGGAGACGCACGTGCGGTACAGCGACAGCGCGCTGGTCTCGGCGTCATCGAACACGTCGCGCAGCAGCAGCCCGGCGTAGGTCGGCTCGAGAGCCTTGCTCACGGTGTCCACAGCCGGGCCGGCTACCGCCGCCCGGCACCGGGCCAAGGCGTCCAGCAGGCCCATCTCGGATGGCACCGCTCCCTTGGCCACCGCCTCGCACGCGGCCGCCCCAGCTCGATGGACCGCCAGCAACGCGCTGCCCAGGTCACCAGCCGCGTCCCCGCCGGGCTCGAGCAAGGCGAGCACCACCTGGTCCGGCTCGACGGTGGCGCGCTGGGGCGCCCACCACCGCTGGGTCACTGGCCGATCTCTCGGCGGGCAGGGTCGATCACGTGCCGCACGATAGCGGGAGGCTGGATCTTGGCGTCGACCTCACGCATCGCATCGAACACCTCCTGCGCCTCGGGGACCCGGTAGCCGGTGGCGTACCGGCCAGACTTGTACTTGTCGAGTATCCGGTTGATGTCGAGCATCGTCTTGGGCAACAGCAGGTCGTTGAAGGACAGGTCCTGGCCACGGTCGATCTGCTTGGCCAACTGCGGGCTCAGCGCGACCGCGGCAATGCCGAGGTCGTGTCCGGCCTGCTCGAGCTGCTTGGGCGTGGGCCAGTCGGGCATGATCTGGCCACGCTGCGCGAGCTTGCCGAGCGCCGCAGCAGCACGGTGCACGGGCTCGATGAGAGCCCGGTCGATGTAGAGGTTCGCCTGGTTCTCCACCGCGTCGCCCAGCGGCGACGCCGGTGGAACTGCTAGCTCGCCAGTGACTCGAGGTACTTGCGCACCATTGCCTTGGTCTGCGGGCTCTGCGCGCTGAACACGGGCTTCAGGCTGCCGCGGCTCAGCGACTTCCCGACCGGCTGATCCGGCCCCTGCGGGGCCTGGTCTTTTCCCGGGCCGCCAGTCTGGAGCTCCAGCGCCTGCGCTGCCTCCACGACGTCGAAGGCCTTCAGGAACGCCCAGGCACGCTGCATCTGGTGCAGCTGCGCCTTGGCGGCCGGGTCCTGGCCCTGGTTGCGGTAGTTGGTCACAGCGCGGCGCACCAGGTCGCCTTGCGAGCGCGCCTGGCTGAGCGCGGAGACAGCCTGCACGAACATCGGCTCCTGCTGCTCCATGTTCGACAGGAACTGGTTGAGCTTCTCCGGGGTGTTGAGCACGATGATGTCCGCGAACGGCTGCGGCTTGGGGTCCTCACGGTCCGGCAGCGCGTTGTCGGGGTCTGGCGCCGGCTCGGCGTAGGGGTGCGCGAGGTCGATCAGACGCATCATGTCGTCGACCGCCTGGGTCACCTGCGGCTCCTGGTGGGCCGCACCGAGCTGCTCGAGCATCCCCGGCGCAGCGTGAGCGTAGGACTCCAGCCCCTGCTTGATGGCGCGCCGGTCGTCGTCGGTGGCCTCAGTGGCCAGCCACTTGGCCAGCCCGGCCGACTTGCCGTGCTTGTTGTAGGCCCACTTCAGGTAGAGCGGGCCACCGATGTTGCGCGCCGCCTCGTTGTCGTAGCTGTCCCCGATCGGCTCGCCGAAGTCCATCGGGCCGATCATGTTCAGCGCCTTGTAGGCGCTGTCGGCCAGGGCGTCCTGGAAGCCAGGTGCAGAGGAGGCCAAGTCTGTCAGCCTGACCTCGGGCTTGGCCTGCTGGCGACCCTGCTCAGCAGTGCGCTGCACAGGCTGCTGGCCGCTCTCGCGAGCCGGCTTGCCCTGCTCGCCCTCGGCCTCCGGTTGCTCACCACGGCGTGCACCCTGGTCGAAGGGGGTCAGCCGGTCGGGCCGGACGTACCCCTTGTCGGGCCCAGCGAAGGTCGGGTGGTCGCCGCGCGGCAGGCCGCGCTGTTCGTTCCACTGCGGCAGCGGGCGCCAGTCGGCGCGCCGGATGTAGTAGGGGAACTCCTGCTTGAGCGCCTTGAGCGCGTCGGCGTAGCCCGGGCCGTCCAGCCGGTACATGCGGTAGGCCGACTCGCCCGCCTCCTGGCGGACCCGGCCCATCATCTCCCGGTGCAGGTCGCCACGCTGAGAGGGGCTGGCGCCCCTCCAGTCCGGCAGGTCCTCCAGCCGGGCCATGGCCTCGGCCTCGATCTCCTGCTCGTCCAGACCGACGCTGGCCTCGAGCTGGCGGCGCTTGAGCTTGGCGTCGTAGTTGCGCTCGCCCTGCTCGCTGTCCCAGCCGGCTGCCTGGTAGGCCTCGCGGCGCAACCGGGACTTCTCGGCGGAGGGCAGGTCCTCGCGGACCTGCTTGCCGCTGGCGAGCACGCCGAGCAGCGCCTCGTAGCGGCCGACCATCTTGCGGGCCTTGTCGCTGTACCGCCGCCCACCGCGCAGGTTGGGGTCGAACTCGACGGTGAACACCCCGGAGTGGGAGACCACCTCGATCTGGCGGGCGCCGGACATCAGGCCGGCGTAGATGTCCTCGGTGGTCGGGCCACCGGACAGCCGGGTGCGCACGTACTGGCCGCCGCGCAGCTGGCCGAGGTTCTTCAGGTCGAAGGGCAGGTAGTGGTCGCCCTTGAAGCCCTGCGCCTGCACCACCACGTGGCCGTCGGCGTTGATGATGACGCCCTCGGACGGCGGGATCTCGTTGCTGGCGATCGAGAGCATCGCCACCTTCTCGTCGGGCAGGTTGCGCGACAGGATCGCCGCCGCGATGTCCCCGCTGGCGTACAGCTCCTGCTGGTCGCGAGTCAGGTTGCGACCGGCGTAGAAGGAGGTGATGTGGCTGGCCGGGTCAGCCTCTCGGGCGTTGGCACGCCTGTGGATGTTTGCCTCGATGCGCTCGCGCTCCTCGCTGGCCCTGGGTGCGCTGGCCAGCGCAGCGAGCTGCTCGTTGGCGTAGCTCACCGACGAGGAGAGCTCCTCTGTGGGGCGACGCTCGGTGCCGCGGTAGCGGTAGGCGGTGCGCCGGATGCCAGGGCCGAGCACCTTCTCGGCTTCCGGGCCAAGGTCGCCGACCAGCTGGGCGAGCCCGCCGATCATGGACGCAGTGCTGCCAGGTGCGCTGACGGCGTTGAGCGCCTGCCCGGTCAGCTTCAGTCGGCGCATGCCCTGCATGTCGCCGCTGCGGTTCCACTCCCGGCCGGCCTGGTCCCAGTCACCGGGGTCAGGAGCCTGTCCGGCGAACCGGCCAAGGGCCTCCAGCGCCTGCGGGTCGGAGGTGAAGGCGGCTGCGGCGTTGAGCGCCGAGCGCTGCTTGAGCCCGTCACCGCGCCCGAGCTGACCGCGCTGGATGGAGATGCCGGACAGCGTCGCGTCGGGGTAGCGCTCCTGCTCCTCGATCAGCCGGTCTGGAGTCATCTCCCCGGCGATCATCGTGGTCTGCTCCTCGTCGGTACCGGTCACCACGAGCTTGCCGGTGGCCGGGTCGACCTCGGAGTTGCGCCAGTGCAGCGTCAGCGGGGTCTTCTCGTCGACCAGCTTGGCCCGCTGCCACTGCTGTGCGATCGCCGCACCCTGGGTGGCGTGCGCCTGCAGTCGCAGGTTCTCGTCCTTGGCCGGCGAGGGGCGCACGTTGCGCCGCGCGAACTGGCCCTTCTCGTCACGCGGGTGGCGCTGGTTGAAGATGGCCAGCGCGTTGCCGACCAGGCCCTTGGACACATAGGCGTCAATGATCGCCAGCCCCTGGGCATAGGGCAGGTCGTCCGGGACCTCCTCGCCGGACAGCGCCTTGCCGACGTGGGTACGCAGCAGCGCGGCCCGCGCCTTCTCTGCACGCTTGGCCATCATCACCGTGGCGGCCTTCTCGAGCACCTCACGGTGCTCGTCGATCTGGTCGCACAGGGACTCGTACAGCCCCAGGCGCACCAGCTCGATCGCCGCGCTCTCGTCGACGGCGGCGACCTTCATGACCGTGGCGAGGACGCCCTCGACCGGGACCAGACTCATCAGTGCCCTCCTGGGGTGTATGCCCTCATCCGCTGCAGCGCACTGGCTGCGACCCCGCCGGGGGAACTGGCGTACGAAGCGCGGCGCGAGCGTGCGTGCTCACCATAGAGCTCCGAGGCGCCACCGAACACGCCGCTGGCCAGACCAGCCGTCTCGAAGGCGCGGTGCGGGACGCGACGCAGCCCGGGCGCGCGCCGGGCCAGCAGCCCAGCGCCGGCCAGGGTAGCCCCGGCCAGCCCGACGTTGCGCCCGACCTCGGCGGCGTCCGCCCGGCGCTTCCACTTCTCGGCCTTGCGACCACCGGAGGCGATGTAGCGGGCCTCGTAGGCAGCCATCCGCTGGTTGCGGTCCAGCGTCTTGGGCAGCGGGCCGCGGGTGTCGTAGCGCCGTGCGAGCTCGTCGGCGCGCCGGTCGCTCATGGTGGTGTCGAGCTTGGCCACCGTGGCGTCACCGCGGCGCACTGCCGAGCCGGTCATGCCCAGTCGTCCAGCCATCAGCTCAGCCCTCCGCGCACCGTGGTCGTGCGGATCATCCCGCTCGGGTATCGAGTCTGACGGATGAAGCCACGTCGCATGGACGGGGCGCGCCGCATGCCGGTGGGACGCAGGAGCGCCTTGCCGACCAGCGCCTGCTCGCGAGCTCGCAGGTCGCGACGCTGCAGGTGCGCGCCCTCCAGACCGTTGAGCGCCGCTGCGCCACCGGCGATGGTGCCGGTGGCGAAGGAGGCGGTGCGCAGCTTGCCGGCCCGCGGGGTGTGCCGGACCTTGGGCAGCAGCGAGCCGCCCAGCAGCCCGGTGGCCGCGATCGAGCCGGTCGAGGTGGTCGCGGCGATGGCAGCCGCGCGACGCTTGCGCCGGATCTGCTCGAGCTCCTCGCGCCGGGACATGCCGCTGCTCTGGTCGGCCTTGGCGAACGCCTTGGAGCCACGCCGGGCGCCCTGGTTGTGCTGGCGACGGTAGCGGTCGTCCCGGCTCATGATGTGCCCGTACATGGCCTGCTGGCCGGCCTGACCGATCACCGAGCCACCGACCAGCGCGCCGACCGCGGCCGGACCCTTGTGTGCGGCGATCAGTCGCCCTGCCCGGGTAGCTGCCGCACGAGCACCGGTGGCCCTGGCAGCACCAGCCACCCGCGGCGCCCGACGCTCGAGCTGCGCCCCTGCGCGCTGGCCCAGACCGGGGCCACTCGAGGGCTTGATCCCGGCTCGAGCCTTGACGTTGGTCTTGGCCCCCTCGATCTTGTTGTTGAGCGCGTTGGCGCGCTGCTCGAAGCCTACGAACCGGTGCGCCAGGGCGGCAGCTCCCACCGCGCCGGCAGCGTTGCCGGCCAGCCCAGCGCCGGCGCCAGCGGCGTAGTTCTGCGCCGCGGTGCGGCGACGGTACGGCTCAGGGGACAGCCGGGCCGCCTGAGCCGCCTGGGTGAAGTCGCCGACCACCGGCAGGCCGCCGGAGGCGGTCACCCGAGCACGGCGCTCGCCGCGGCTCATGGAGGCGCCCGGGTCGTCCTTGCGGATCGCGCCCTGTCCGGAGGCGACCTCGCGGACCAGCTTGTCCTTGTCGTTCAGGCTCGAGACGTCGTAGGAGACGGCACGCAGCGTCTCGGCCGCCTTGGTGCGGCCGGTGGCCACCAGTTTGCCGGTGACCCGCTTGGCGTTGGGCAGGTGTCGGTCGATCACTGGCCGCGGCCTGGGCTTCGCCCGCCGCGGGGCGTAGGGCTCGACACGGTCGGCCACCCGGGACAGGTTGGTGGTCCAGTGCGCCCCGACCACCGCGCCAGCGGTGTTAGCCGCGGCCCGCGGGCTCATCTTGCCGACCATCTCCTGGCGCAGCGCGTGCGGGGACAGCGTGGTCTTGCCCGGGCGCCCTTCGACGACGTGGGCGCTGCTGGACGGGCGCGCCGGCTTGGCCCGCTTGCGCCGGACTCCGGTGGGAGTGACCTCGTACTGGCCGTGACTGGCCCGGTTGGTCAGCCGGGACTGCAGCGGCAGCGCGGCCGAGCCAGCGACGATGCCCACCCCGCGAGCGATCCCCGAGCGTGCCGAGCCGCCGAGCTTGGTCCGCCCCACTAGCCGGTGGGTGATCCCGCCGGCGGCCGAGCCCACCGCGGCCCCGGCCAGGTAGTTGCCGAGCACCAGCTTGGCCGGCGGCTTCTCGGCGATGGAGGCGTTGCGCTCGTGGAAGGACTCCTTGGCGCCGGCCAGTCCCTCGCCCAGGAAGGAGCGCTTGCGGTCATCGGCCTTGGACGTCGTCTCCTTGCGGCGCATCAGCCGCGAGGTGCCGACGGCGGCCGGCGGCACCGAGACCAGCCCGAGCGCGGCGGAGGCAGCCCAGCGACCGCGTCCGGCTACCTTTCCCCGCCGCAGGTAGACCCGCTCGTGGCCGAAGGGGAACTTCGGGCGCGCCTGGCCGGCGTAGGCACGCTCGAGCCCGGAGTGCGCCAGTGCCCCACTGGCGGCCACTCCGCCCAGACCGAGCGTGGCGGTGGCGGCGTCCTGGCGGCGGTCGCTCACGTGGGGTTCCTCTCGAGGTTGTAGGCCAGCGTGCGCACCACCGCGCTGGCCGGCTGCCTGGTGGCGGCCGCGTGGTGCTCGAGCATGGCGGTGAACCAGCTCGCGGACGCGCTGAACAGCACCGCCCAGGCGTCAGCCGGGCTCTGGTGCTTCTGCGCGGCGTCGGCCATGTAGCAGTTGAGCAGCAGTGCGGCGTCGCTCTCGTTGCCGCCGATCTTGGCCGTCGCGATGCCCAGCACGGTGCGGGTGGCGTCAGGCAGTAGCGCCTCGGCGGCGTTCATCGTCGCTGGCCACCTTGGCTGCCGCCCTGCTGCTGGCCACCGCCCTGCTGCTGGCCACCGCCCTGCTGCTGGCCGATGGCCTGGAACATCTGCTGGGCCTGGTTGAGCTGGTGGTCGCTGTCTGCGCGCTGCTCCTGGGCCTGGCCGAACTGCATCTGCTGCTGGCCCTGCTGCATCTGCTGCTGCTGCTGGGCGTACTCCAGAGTGGGCTTGCCGGCGGCGAGCTGCTGCTCGGCCGCCATGGCCTGGGCCAGCTGGGAGCGCGCGGCCAGGTAGCGGGTCTGGGTCTCGGCGAACCGGGCTGCCTCGTCCAGCCGGGCCAGCCGGCGGTTGGCCGCCTGCGCGTCCTCGCCGAGCTCGGGCAGCCCCGCGGCGTGGCGCAGGTAGCGCTCCATCTCGGTGTCCGGGCCCCAGTTGAAGCCCAGCCCCGCGGTGGCGGTCAGGAACTGGGACAGCTGGGTGAGGTCGGGGGCGTCGACGTTGCCCGGCTGAAGGGTCGGCAGCGTGGACGGCTTCCAGCCGTTGGCCGCGAACAGCCGCGGGATGGCGTGCCGGTTGAACACCTCGGCGATGGACAGCGCCACCGCGTTCAGCGCGTCCCGGAAGATGCCGGTCTTGTCGACGTGCAGGTTGTAGGTGCCGGTGGAGCCCTGGTGGCCGACCATGATGAAGTCGGCCAGCACGGTCATCAGCTGGCGCTGCTCGTAGCGCTGGATCAGCTCGTTGGTGGAGAACTGCCGCTGCCCGCCGGAGCCCATCAGCTCGAACTTGAACATCGGCTGCTTGGTGTCCGGGTCGTAGGCGGTTGGGAAGACCAGCCCCTCCTGCTCGTTGCGCCGGATGGAGCGGACCATCTTCTTCATGGCCTCGACCATCTTGGCCTGGTCGGTGCCCTTGCCGGCGCGCAGGTACTCGCTCGGCACGCTGACCATGGGCAGACCGGCCAGGTCGCGCTCGACGCCCACGCTCTCGAACTCCTCGAGGCGCTTCTTGTAGTACCAGGGCCGGTAGGAGTTGCGCAGCAGCGAGCGCCCCTCGGGGTTGCCCTTGTGGTGGCCGAAGCGGAACAGCAGCGAGCGGTCGATCGGGATGGTGCGGGTCTTGTAGTCCGGCGGGGAGAGCTGGACCATGGCGCGCACGTCGCCGGTGTCGTCGAAGACCCAGCGCTGCAGGGTCTCCTGAGCGCGGATCGGCATCTTGCGCCAGCCGATCAGGCCGTCGCTGTGCTTGGAGCGGTGCCTGCCATCGCGCTGCCAGGGGCCCATCCGGCGCTTGTAGACGATCTCGTGCCAGGACCAGCCGTACTGCAGACAGGACAGGATCTCCATGATCGTGTCGTCCCACGAGCTGCTCATGTCGTCCATTGACGTCTCGACCAGCTTGGCCGCGTTGGCGTCGTCGCGGCTCTTGCCGCCGGGCACCACCGGCCAGTCGATGCCGCGCAGCAACTGGGTGAAGGTGAACAGCAGCGCCCCGGTGATCGGGTCGTTGTCGCCCATCTCGCGGAAGACCTGGACGCCCTTGCGCCCCTTGAGCTGGGGCAGGAACTCCTCGTCGAGGTAGCCGGCCGAGCGCTTGAGGCCGGTGACGCCGATCTCGTCCATCCACAGCGGACCACTGGTCAGCTGCTGGACCTCGGCTACGGCGTCCCGGTCAGCCGCCTCGGTGGGGCTGGGGTACCTGGTTCCGGCCACGCGCTCTCCTTGGTCGATCCTGTGCTCGCTGATCGTCTCACCCTAGAGGCGGGCAGCGTGGGATCAGCGGTACCTGTGCCAGAACCGGTCCCAGATGAACACCTTGGCCGCCGTCAGGACCACCACCGCGCCGAAGGCGAGGGCGCTGAGGTACTCGACCAAGGACAGCTCAGAGTGCTGGTCCACCGACCGGCTCCGCTGGCTCGGGCTGGGGCGTGGGCGGCAGCGGAGTGGGGATCACCGAGCCGTCGATCTTGCGCCGCATCACGTAGGAGACCACGGTCTGGACCACGGTCTTGGCCAGTGAGAAGCCGACAACGGCCCACTGGATGTCGCCCCAGCCGCCGGCAGTGGCGAACACGGTGACCAGCACCGTGCCGACGGCGACGGCCAGGTCGATTGCCAGCCCCTGGATGAAGGTGCGCAGCGCTCGGTTCTTGGCATCCGCGGTGAGCAGATCGGTGCTGGTCATGGCTTTCCGTTCAGGTAGCGCTGCAGGAGGGTGATGGTGATCGGTCCGGGGATGCCGTCCGGCTTGGCGCCGACCTTGAGCTGGATGCCGGCCCAGGTCTTGGGGCCAAGCACGCCATCGGGCTTAGCCCCGACCCAGCGCTGGATGGTGGTGACCGTGACCGGACCCCAGATGCCATCCACAACGACCCGCAGGAACTGCTGGGTGCGACTACGGGTGGCCCGGCCGAAGATGCCGTCGACCTTGAGCCAGATCTTGGTTGGCACCTTCTTGACCGGCGGCAGCACCACCACGGGCGGCTTGTAGCCGACCAGCCGGTTGGCCTGGGCCACCATGTCGGCCAGCGGGTAGTAGGGGCCGGGGTCGGTGTGCCCACCGACCGGGCCGAAGACCCGGGTCGCCTGGGCATGGGTGATCACCCCGGCGTAGCTGCGCGAGAGCAGCTGGGCGTCGGTCATCGTGCGCAGCGGGATCTGGTAGGCCTGGTTCCACTCGGCGCACACCGTCGCGGTGTTGGCGATGGTGGCCTGGGAGAACGGGTCGGACCAGTCCGCGGCGCTCTGGGAGGCCCGGCCGGCCTGCTCGACGTGCAGCCCGTCGGCGTTGACGTACGGTGCGCCCCAGGCGGTGTCCGCGTCGTCGACGTAGGTGCAGATCGAGTCGGCGTCGGTGCCCTTGTGCGCGCTGCCGCCGGCAGCCGGGTTCTGGAACCAATAGCCCATCCCCTCGGCCGCGGTGGGCAGCTCCTGGGTCTCACCGTCGTGCACGACGATGTACCGGATCACCCCGGCGATGCGCCCGGCGTGGTAGTTCTTCGGGCTAGCGGGGATCGAGGTTCTGGTGGTCATGGGTGCCCTCCGCGGCAAGTTCGTGGTCTGAGGATGCGACCCGCAGGTGCCGTACGTCGGCAGGCTCGCCGGTGGTGGCCAGGGTCTTGATCCAGCGGATCGCCCGGATGAAGACAATCGTGTCGAACAGGATCGTAGTGAAGATCCGGGCTGTGGCCACCCCGTTGTCGTGCGGAGACTGGATGCCGACCCGGAAGATGTTCCAGCTCGAGAGCAGGTACAGCAGGCAGATGCCGATCGGCAGAGCGGCGAAGTCGACCAGCTCGAACCAGGTGAAGGCTGCGCCCCGACGGCGCCGGGCCTTGACGGCCGATGGAGTCCAGGTGAAGACGTAGAAGACCGACGCCAGTGTCCCCAGCAGTGTCAGCGAGGCGATGGTCATCTCATACACGTCTTTCGCCCTATCCCTGCATCTACCGCCGAGCGCTCGCAGCGGCCTTCAACAGTGCATCATGGCTAGCGATTAGCGCGCTAGCCGCCCGTTCAGCCCTATTTGTAGCCCTGTTCACCCGAGATATCCGGTCGTTGAACACCCGAGTCTTGACCGCGGTCTCGGTGGCGATCCGGGTGCCACGCTCGCGGCTCTCCCTGACCTTGCGCCGCCAGAACACCACCATCGGGTCACGACTTCTCACGCTGTGAGCGTTCATAGGCCTGACGTTCCCTTTCAGCCTGCCGGTCCATTGCCTCGGCAGACTTCTCCAGGGCCACCGCCGCTCGTTCCATGGTCGCGGCGTACTGCTCGAACATCGGGAAGAGCTTCCCTTCGATCAGTCCCGAGAGCCGGGTGTTCTCGGCGGCCAGGGCCTTGGCTTGGGGGCCTGGGACAATCCACCCGGTGGCGAACCCCACAACCACTAGACCCAACACACCGTACTGGAGCCAGGGGCTGATCGGGTCCGTGGCGCTGGCCACTTCCGCGAACCGCTGACCGACCTGGTGGGTGGTCACCACATGGGCGTAGACCTGGTCGAGGCGTGACTGCACGGCGACCAGGACATAGCTCAGCACTTCAGCGCCTTCAGTTGAGCCTCGCTGATGCCTTGGCTGGCCAGGATGACGCACTGTCGAGCGGTCTCTTCGACCTGGAACTGGATGCGCTGCTGGCGGGAGTCCGACACGTAGGCGCTCAAGCCCCGGACCATGGAGATCAGCGTGAGGCTGACCAGCAGCATGATCACCACCGCGATGGTCAGCACCCGCATTGCCCACCCCTCCCAAGTGTCCGGCACGTCGACCACCTTCTTGAGGAAGTGGAGGGCGGGCATGGGCTCAGGATATTGGCGGTAGGCGGCGAAGCCGTGGAACTCAGACTGCCGTGGCTGGCGTCAGTGACAAAGTGGCGTTGACCAGCGAGAAGTCGCCCGAGCCGCCGGCCGCGGCGGCCCACTGCAGCGAGATGACGTTGCTGGCGCCGGGGAAGGCGTAGATGCCTGCGCAGCCCCACTCCCAGATGCTCGAGAGGCCGCCGGGGGCCCGGGACCAGCCGGCGTTGGACGCGGTGGCCTGCTGGGGGTAGATCGCCGTGGTCCCCTGCAGGATCCGAAAGCCCATCCCGACATCGCCGTCATGGGCCACCTGGGCGCCCACCAGGTAGGCGCCTGTGGCTGGCACCGTGATGCTCAGGTCTGCCACGGTGGCCCAGACGTCGCTGCGTGAGACCGTGGTCGGCCCCAGCGCCTTGCGGATCAGCGGGCCGGCGGTGCTGATGTGTCCGGGCACCCAGTCGGTGCCGTCCCAGATCAGGGCGTCACCGGGCTGCACTCCTGAGACGTGCACATCGCCCAGCTGGCCCAGCAGCGTGTCGCCGAGCGCGGACTGCAGGTCCTCGGTGGTCACGTCGGCCGGGGAGATGATGCCGTTGTCCAGGAACTGCAGCAGCTGGCGGCGCGACCAGGTGCTGGTGTCCACGGTGGCGCCCTGGATGTAGGCCCGGCCGTAGATGGTGGTGTCCAGGCTTGCCATGAACCTCATACGCTCATCGCCTCCCATGGGTCGGCGCCACCGGTGCCGGTGGGCACCAGCAGGCCGGAGTCGGTGAAGCCGTAGCGCTCGTCGACGATGGTGACCCCACCGATGGTCTGGAAGGTCCCGTCGTCGGGCTTGACGTGGAACGGGGCGTCCACCGCGCGCACGGTGTCCTGGCGCGGGATGGTGCCGTCGTGGCGGGTCGGGGCCGGCAGCTTCTTGATCGCCCGGTGCGCCAGCGCCATGGCGGCCAGGTCGTCGGGCAGGTGGGTGTTCCACTTCCCGGGGGCGTAGATGTCGGCCACCGTGGCGGACCGGTGCGCGCGGTAGAGCGGGTTGACCGCCACGGCCGGGTGCTCGAGGTTCTTCTCGATCAGCGGCAGCCGGTACTTGCCGTGCTCGAAGTCGGTGATGTAGTCCAGCAGCATCTGGGTGCGGGCCCGGCCGACCATGACGAACTTGTTGGTGGTGTCGGAGAAGTCGACGAAGTCGTTGACCACGTTGCCGACGCCGGTGCCATCGTGCTCGGCCACCGCCTGGTAGGCCTGGGTGTCCTTGTTGAACAGGCTGATCATGTAGTCCCAGGGCCGGCGGTTGATCCGGGTGAGCTTGACCATCCGGTGTGGCTCGACGTCGTAGCGCATCACCGCGATGACGGTCTTGTCCTGCTCCTTGGCCCAGTCTGCGCCGACCGCGTACAGCCCGTTGGCGACCGGGTCCTCCCAGACGTAGACGTCGTGGTCGCCGTTGCCCTTGTGCTCCTCGCGGATGGTCGGCTCGTAGGCCACGAAGTACTCCTCGACCTTGTCCAGGTCGAAGGCGCGGGAGCCGGCGGCCGGCTCGTTCAGGTCGTACTCGGTGTGCCACATCTGCGCCGAGACGGTCTGGCGCTTGTTGTCGATGAAGCGCTGGCTCATCCAGCCGTGCGGCTGCAGCAGCTCGCGCCAGCACCAGGTGAAGACGGGTAGCCCGCGCTCACGCGCGGTCTCGATGACCTGGGTGAAGGTGCCCTCGGGGTTCTGCCAGGTGCTCGAGGCCACGATGTACTCGTTGATGACCTCGCCGTGGGCGTTCAGCTGCTCCATCGCCTGGCCGAGCGAGGCGTTGTAGATGTCCCACTCCATCTCATCGACCTCGTCGAGGAGCTGCAGCGGCGGGTGCGGGCCACGGACCGTGGTCTGGGAGGCCGGCAGCGGCTTGATCGCCTTGCCGGTGGCCATCTGGATCAGGGTGGCCTGGTCCTTGGCCATCGCGTAGGTCGGGGCGTTGGGGTGGGCCATCAGCTTGCGCATGTGCTCGCGGACGTTCAGCGACTGGGTCATCGAGCCGCCCAGGATGGTCACGTCGATGTCGCGCACGAACGCCTTGACCAGCCCGAGCACGGCCAGCGCCAGCGACTTGCCGCTACCTCGAGAGGCGTACCAGACCGCGTAGTTCGGCTCCTTGCCGAAGAAGGCGTGGCTGACCGCCTCGAAGGGGGACACGTGGTCGGCGCAGACCTTCTGCCGCGGCAGCTTGATGCCGAACATGGCGTTGATGACCCACCACAATTCCTCCTCTGTCCTCGGAGGACGAGGAAGCACAAAGGTCATCGGGACTCCAGATAGGCGATCGCGGCTCTCAGCCTGTCCCGCGACGGACGCTCGTCGTCGTTCTGCGGGGCCCTTGGCAAGACGAAGGTCATGGGCTAGACCGTCAGGACGACCGCGTCGCCGTTGTCCTTCAGCTTGGCGCCCAGGTCGGCGTAGGAGAGCTTGTAGTAGCCGTGCAGCGGGCCCCAGTCGCCCCAGTTGTTCAGGCAGAGCACGGTGTCCTTGGCGTCGTCGCCCACGATCAGAGTCTCGTGCCCGCCGGCCTCGCGGCCGTCGGGGTGCAGGTAGCCCTTGGCGTCCGGCTCGAACATCGACTCGTCCCAGGTGATGCCCAGCCAGACCGGCTTGTCCTGCAGCGCGGCCAGCACGTGGTCGAGGCCGAAGGCGTGCTCCCAGGAGGTGATCAGGCCGTGGGACCGGAAGACCTTGGCCGCGCTGTTCGCGTCGGTGCCAGTGTCCTGGCCCGGGTAGGTGCCGGGGAAGGGGTCGATCGCGGTGGCCTCGGCGTACCAGCCCAGCGCGTCGGTCTGCTTCCACAGCCGGGTCCGGGCCTTGTGGTTCGGCTTGGTGTTCAGGTTGTGCGCCCCGGAGGTCAGCACGCAGCTGCCGACGTTGCCCTGGTTGAGCACGCCGCCCCAGTGCCGGTGCCTAACCGGGCGATGGGTGCCCGGCTGGGGAGCCGGGAAGCCGAAGGAGCGCGGGTCGTGGTTGACCTTGCGGCCAAGGGCGTAGCCGTTGCCTGCCATGTGCTTGCATCTCCTCCGCGAGTGGGGCGAGGCCCCGGGGCGCGCCAGCGGAGGGCAGGCCCACGCCCCGGGGACTCAGAGGCAAGGGTAGGGGCTAGCGCCAGCGAGCGAGGTCGCCACGCAGGAAGTAGCCGGCGACCAGACAGATGACGGCGACCACGAGCAGCACGGTGGCCGGCGCAGAGAGCACTCCGACCAGGGCCAGGATGCCGATGATGAGGCAGATCGCCCCGATGGCCAGGAGCAGGTTTCCGATCATGGATCGAAGGCTAGTCCGCGTCGGGCTCCTCGCGCGGGCCGCCGCGCAGGATCGCGCCGGCGGTCAGGCAGAAGACCAGCGTGGCGAAGGTGAGCGGGGTACGCACCGGAAGCGCGTTGATGAAGCCCAGGATGGTCAGCACGTAGGCCACCACCCCGATGCCGTACAGGATCTTCCAGGTCTTCACACTGGCCTCCGCCTCGGGCAGTGCGAGCCGTCACAGGTCAGCGGTGCCCAGCACCGCAGGCCGATAGCCCGCAAGCAAGTTGGGGGAGCAGAGAGCGCCAACGCGTGTGGAGCTCCGCGATCCGTATCGTCAATGCCCTCCGGCTCCATGCTCGACGGTCGCATGCCGGGGTGGGCCTGCCAAGAGGTTCCACGTGAAACCACTCGAAGTGACTACGGCGGCCTAGCTCAATGGTCCCGGCGGGTGAACACCGTTGTGGGGCTGAGCATCTCGCGCACGCTGGGGTGCAGCACCAGGTCCTCGAAGTCGGACTCGTCCCAGTGCAGCATGCCCTCGTCGTCCAGGAAGTACCAGGACCGGGTGTAGGCCCAGCGCATGTGCGCACTGGTCTGGCGCGGGTCCTCGTGCTCGAGCAGCCACAGCCCCTGGGACTGCGCCCAGGCCGGGTTGGCCTCGATGTAGCCGTGGCAGCCCCGGGTGCCGTCGCCGCAGACCGCCAGCAGGTTGGAGGCGACCCAGCGGGTGTCGGCATAGCGCCGCTTGCGCCGGTGGTGGGTGGTGTCGTGGGTGCCGAAGCAGACGTTGGGGATGGCCGCCTCGCAGCGCCCGTCGGCGCGCAGCCGGACGATGTTGCGCGCCTTCTCCTCGGCGACGGCCTCGCTCATGAGCCCATCCCGCCGGGGTAGCCCTGAGCCTTGACGAAGGCCTGCACCGCGTCGTTGAGCAGCTCGCAGTTCTTTCCCGGGGTCCACAGCTGGCCGACATAGCGGTTCAGCGTGTAGTCCTCCCGGTCGGCCCGCGGCAGCCTGGTGGTGACCAGCACGAAGGGCCACTTGGCCCCGAGCCGGGCGTTGATCCAGTCGACGACGAACTGGCGGGTCTCGGGCCCACCGGTCTGCTTCAGCTCAGGGGCGAAGACGTCCTGCAGCCGGATGGCCATGTCATAGGACAGCAGCGAGAAGCCGCGGTCGATGGTGACCGTCAGGGTGTCCCCGTCGTGCACGCTCTGCACCTGGGCGCGGTAGTCCCACATCAGCAGGGCGGCTCGGAGCCGACCAGGGCCTCGTCGAGGACCCACTGGTGGTGGACGTCGATCGGATCCTCGATGGCGGCCGCCTCCGGCGCCGCCACCCGGCGCATCTCGATGCCAGGGCTGCACTCACACGAGATGGCCGCCAGCTCGAACATGCCGTCGCCGATCCGGCGCGGCCAGATCGGGCGCACGATGTCCTGGTAGGCGCACCCGGGCTGGTTGCAGACGAAGTAGATCGGCTCGGCCATGGGCACAAGGTAGGGCATGTCCCGGACATCTGCCGACACATAACCAGATGTTCGGTATTTGACCAGATCGATAACATGGTATAAGGTGTGCCCCAAGCCCCTGGGAGAGGTGTATCTGCCGCCGGAACCGGCAGAGCACCCCGACCAGGGGCTTTGTCATGCCCTGGGGGCACACTTTCTACCCACTCAACAGCGAAGGAGCGAGATGCCGAACACCAAGTTCACCAAGATCCTGGTCGACTCGACCATCCACTACGGCAGCGACGCGGACACCCTGAGCCGCTGGCTGACCGAGAACGGGATCGACCCGGCCTGGATCCGGCTGGACACCATCGAGGTCGACCCGGTGCGCCGCCAGATCCGGCTGGACGCCTACCGGCACGACGGCGACACCATCAGCCGCGGCCCGGACGGCCAGCCGATCATCGAGCGGCTGCGCTGGGAGTGCGACCCGACCCCGGTCCCCAATCTGGCGTACACCGCGGTGGTCGAGACCGACGATGACCCGTCCTGACTACCAGACCAGCCTGCGCGAGCTCGGGGACGGCACCTTCGTCGAGATCATCGCCGGCAAGGGCGAGATCCTGATGCGCCACTGCGACCCCAAGATCGGCGGCTGTGGCAAGGACAAGCCGATCGACGAGTTCCACCTGACCGGCAATGGCCGCGACCAGCCCAAGCGCTGGCGCAGGCACATCTGCCGGGACTGCGATAACTCCAGGCACCGGCCGGCCACCGCCAACCGGGCCATCCGCAACCGGGCCCGGCACCGCGCCGTGGCCCGGCTGGCGGTCGAGTTCGCCGAGCGGTTCGCCGAGCTGCTTGGCGAGGAGACCGAGTACGCCGAGCACGAGTACCACGTGCTGCAGGCAGTCGGCGGCTACGCCAACCCCGCTGAGCCGGTGCGGCTGCGCCCTGGGGCGCGCCGAGCCGACCAGCACGTCACCGAACGGATCGACGTGGCGCGCTGCACCCGGTGCGCCACCCACCACGACCGCGGGCACGCCTGCCCGAACTGCGGTCTGACCCAACAGGAGGAGAGCAATGACTGACGACCCGTATGAGAGCGCGGCCTGGAAGCGCTATGCCAAGCACGCCCAGGACGAGCTGGTGCCCAAGCTGCGCGCCAGCGCCATGACGATCAGCCTGATGCCGTCCGACGGCGACTTCGACGCCAAGTTCGCCCTCGAGCTGGGCGCCTCGATCATGCTCGACAAGCCGATCGTGATCGTGGCCAGCCCAGGCCAGGTGCTGCCCGCGGCGCTGGAGCGGATCGCAGTCGCGGTGGTCCGCGGCGACCTGGCCGACACCACCACCCGGGCCAACATCCAACAGGCCATCGAGGCCGCGTTAGGCGCAGCGGACAAGGAGAAGGACTGATGGCTGGGTCGGGAGACCAACAGGTTGGGAGACCGATGAGCCGCTGGAAGGCCGCCGGCTGGCGCCGTCTGCCTCTGCCTGCGGACCTGGAGCGACTGCTGATCATGGGCGGCGCGGACGACACCTGGCTCTACCAGAAAGACCTGGCCGATGGGCACCTGACCGTGCTGGCCGGGCCCGAGCGGGAGGGCTTCCACCTCTCGATCAGCCACCGGACAGACGACCTGCTGCCCGGGCGCTACCCGACCTGGGACGAGATCCTCGAGGCCAGGAACTTCTTCACCCCACCGGCGATGGCCTTCGTCATGCACCTACCCACCAAGGAGGACTACGTGAACCTGCACGACACCACCTTCCACCTCTGGGAGGCCGAGTCATGACCAGCTACACCCTGAGCGACTTGGTCGAAGAGGTACTCCACGAGCCAGAGGCGCAGCAAACACGCCATGGCCATCTGAAGATGGTCCAGGACGGCGGTGACGTCGATGGCTGAGTACGGCGAGCAGGAGGGCTGGACACCCCAGCCGTGGATGCTGGAGCAGATCTCGACAGCGCTGAGCGACTCCCTGGTCGGGCAGGGCGACGTGCGGCTGGTGACCGGTCCCGCGGGCGCGGTCTTCAACGTCCCGCTGGGCGGCCGGGTCACCGACAACCACTCCGAGGACGACGTGACGTGCGACAAGTGCGACAAGGTCTTCCCCGAGGGGCTGTGGGGCTTCGGCATCGCGCTGGCCTCCCCGATCCCGGGGATAAGCGTCATCGTGACCGGCGGGTTCTGCGACACCTGCGCGGACGAAGAGGGCATCGAGCGGAAGGAGCGGATCTGATGGCCAAGATCGCACCGCCGCGGCGTCGGCCCTGTCCACACACCTACCTGAAGAGGAGCGCATGATGCACGAACCCATCACCCGAGAACGCCTGGTCGAGGTGCTCGAGCTGGATCTGAGCGAGACCATGACCGGTCAGGACGCCGGCGTCGGCACGCTGCAGGGCCTGCTGTTCGCCCTGGCCGAGAAGGTCTGGATCGAGGAGGAGGGCTTCGGCGGCAAGCGGCCGTTCGGCAACTCCGGCTGGCAGCACGAGGTCTACGCGGCGATCGCCACCAAGGGCTGGTGCGCGGTCGAGGATGAGAGCGCCGAGGAGAAGTGGCCAGCGAGCACGACGTGGGTCGACCAGAACCTCATCATCCCGGCGATGCGGCTGGCCTTCCTGACGCCGGTGGGCAAGCGCGAGCGCAAGATCGCCAAGCTCAAGGCCGAGCGGGACGAGCTGCGCTGGATGCGAGAAGGGCTGGAGAAGTGAGCAGCAGCGATCTCGAGAACTGGCACAACCAGGACAACGCACAGCGCATGGCCCGGTCTATGCCGCCGGGCACCTTGGTGCGGCTGACGCGGCACCACTGCAAGCGGCCGGCGATCACCGACAGGTCCGAGCGCAGGCACTACTGGACCTGTCCGGTCTGCCTGAGCGACTGGTCTTGGACCAGCGGACTGCTGTGGACCTGCGACATGCGCACCTACCAACTGGAGGTCCAGCCGTGAGCGGCGGCAGCTTCGACTACCTGTGCTTCTCCGACGACATCAGCGAGGCACTGGCCAAGCCCGAGGCACTGGCCGGCATGGCCAAGGCACTGCAGGTAGCCGCCCCGGACCACCCAGTGACGGTCTGGACCACGGCACTGGCGCAGCTGACGAACCAGCCCACACCCGGGCTGCCCGAGCCGGTCGCCAAGGTCTGGCACGCCATGGAGTGGTGGTACTCCGCCGATTCATCCCAGGACAGCGCCAGAGCGGTGCTGGCCCAGTACGCCGACGCCGACCTACCGGCGCCGAGGCTCTAACCCAATGGAGGAAGAGATGCACGAGCAAGACCAGAACCAGCCGACCACCACCGCGGTCAGTGTGGTGATCAGCGACGACCTGAGCGTAGAGCACCTCAAGGCGGTGCTGACCGAGCCGATGAACATCATGATCAGCGTCAAGGAGGCCAAGGGCATCGGGATGCACCTGGCCATCCAGGCTGAGGTGGCCGACATGGCGATGCTGACCGGCATCATCGAGATGCTCAACGCAGCGCTGCACAACGACAAGGCCCTGGTGCACGCCGGCACCACGTCCAAGGGCAACAGCGCGGCAACCATCAACGCGGTGCTGTCCGAGCATGCCGCCCGGGACCGCCGATGAGCCGCATCATTACCGACATCCAGCCCTACGAGTACGGGCCCGGCGCCCACGGAACAGGAGAGATCATCAGCGCGACCCCGGCCTGCCAGCACCCCGGCAAGGAGAAGTTCGTCGACAAGCTCGGCCCGATGCTCGAGCAGCCCGACGGCAGCGTCAGCGCCAAGGTGCTGGCCTGGCACTGGTACTGCCCGGACTGCCGGGCGCACTACTCCTCTGGGCACGACCTGATCTCCCGGCCGCTGCTCAGCGAGGACCCGACCGCCCGAGCCTGGCTGGAGGAGCAGGAGCCGGCCGTCTACACCAGCCTGCGCACCGAGCTGTGGACGCTGTTCAAGCAGTGGATGGGCATCACCCGACGTAGGCCGCGATGAGCGCCGCCGGCGTTGAGCCCTGCGGGCGGCTGAAGGCCTGGCTGGGCGAGGTGACCTACAAGCCGGGGGTGCAGCTCTTCATCCGGGACGCCACTGGGCGGTACGGCATGGAGTCGGTGCTGGTGGTGCTGTGCAAGGTCGCGGACACCTACCACCCGGGCCGCCAGGTCGAGGTGGCCCACCAGAGTGTGATCCCGCCCATCGCGGCCGACAGCAAGGAGGTGTTCATCGGCTTCGTGCGCCAGGCGCTGGAGAAGATGGAGCTGCACGAGTGCCAGGAGTGGTTCAAGTGGCGCGAGACCGGCAAGCCGGTCTTCGACCCGCACGCAGTGGACCTGCGATGAGCGTCCTGGACAGCGAGCGGATCCTGCAGTGCCCGGGCTGCGAGGCCTGGCAGCTGCACGTGCCGCTGGAGGTCTCACTGGCCGAGAAGCCGTGGGAGCTCGAGGAGGTCATCGAGGCGATGCTGCGCAAGCACGTGGCGCGGCAGTGCCCGCACCCGCGGCTGGTGCTCGAGATGTTCAAGGCCGGCTCACGCCGGCTGGTCTGACCCAATCCCCACCCAAGCGAATCCCCGAAAGGCAGATGAGTACGTACCGATGAGAGACATGGCAGCGAGCTTTGCAGGCGGCGCGCTGACGAGGGCGGTGGTACTGCGGGACCGAATGCGAATGCTGTTCGGCACCCCACTGTGCGAGCTGGCCGGTCACGACTGGACCGGGCTGAAACACGACCCGGTGATGGGCTACTACCAGTCCTGTGGCCGGTGCGGGAAGGGCGACTTGCTCTGGGCCCGAGCAGAAGGGTAAAATCAGCAACCTGACCCCGTCGATGACGCCTGCCTGGGATCCCCCTCCACAGGCTGGGCAGGACATCGGCGGGGTCTTGTCATGTCCGGATCCACCCCACCCAAGAAGGAGAGCCAGATGGCACTACACGCTCGAGTCGCCCAGGAACGCATGCGGATCACTCCAGCCCCCTCCACCCGAGAGCTGCTGGGACAGGCCCATACCGCGCTGTGGGGCATCAACCTGCGGCTGCACCGAGGCGATGACCTGTTCCGGGACGTGATCCACCGTCTGCGAGATGAGACTGCAGATCTGATCATCGCCCTGGACGCCTCAGAGGAGTCAGACCCGCTCTGACCTGCATGAACGCGGTCGACCGGGGCTGAACCTGAACCCTAACCCTCAAGTAGAGGTTGAGGGTGGTAAAAAGAGCAACCTCGCTCTTAATAGGTACTACGTACCTATTAGGTAGTACGTTCTAGAACGCTTCAGCGTCTGTAGGTCTCATGGGGGAACGGAGTTCCCCCATGCGCTAGACCTCTTCAACGCCTCAACGCGTTCTTCTGCTCCGCTGCGCTCCGCAAGTGTAACCGCGGTGTCAAGGTCAGCCCCGGTCAGCCGCTACAGCGCCCCAGCCGCCTCAGCCGGTGCAGGCGCGTCACCCGCATCAAGCGCATGGAGGGCTGGCGCCCTCCATGAGAAGACAAGGAGGTAGGCCATCGACGGCCAGCTACGCATCGAGTCCATGTTCGCCTTCATCGCCCTGGACCACGACGGCACTGAAGGCGTGATCGCCGGCGAGACGCCAATGGGCTTCCTGCCCCTGGTGGGAGCCGACATGGACAGGATCGACTCGCTACGCCCGATCGCCCAGCGCATCGCACTGGGCACCAAGACCAAGGTCTGCTTGGTCCAGTTCACCAACCGCATCGAGCTCGAGCCAGACATCCTGGCCGGGAAGGAAGACTGACATGGCACGCAAGACCCTGACTCGCACCGACGAGCAGACCCTGATTCACACCACCAACGGCGTCGACACGATGACCGAGGCGGTCTACGTCAAGGAGCTCAAGCCCTACGACAAGCCATTGCCCAACGGCTTCAACGCCGAGCTTGCCGAGGACGTCTACCAGCTCATCTCCACCTACCAGAGTCTGTGGGACCAGAACGTCTGGCGCCGGGACCTGTCAGGCGCCATGGGCCATGAATGGGCCACCATGCTGGAGCTCAATGGTCGAGGCGACGCGGATACCCTCCAGCGGGAGCTGGGCGAGCTGCGAACCTTCCAGCAGGACATGACCAACCCGACCTGTGGCACGGCCATGTGCCTGGCCGGCTGGGTGGGCGAGATGACCGGCGCGGACTGGGTGATCGACGCCAAGGTGCTGCGCAGAGACAAGCTCCGTGTCTCTCCCGAAGAACGCATCAGTCACATGTCCAGCGTGCTGGTCCCAAAGGCGGAGTGGGGCGGCTGGCTGAGCGAGCAGGGTGTCAAGGCTGAGCTCTGGCCCTCTAGTGGTGGTGCTCTGGCGCAGCACCTGGCTGCGCGTGGCTTCTCCAAGGACAAGCACGTGATCATCATGGTCTCGGAGTACGCCGCGTTCCGGCTCGGCATCACCCCGAAGGTCTACGACGCCGCTCCGCTGTTCGACGGCTCTAACTCTCTGTCGGACATCCGCCAGATCATCGACGGGCACATCGCCAACGGTGCTGACCACTGGGCGGATCCAGCTGAGGTGAGCGCGGATGTCTGATGGCATCGCCGGCATCGTCTCCTTCGACGTGCCGCACCACGGGCTAGTGCACAAGCAGTGGATGAGCTGGCCCCCGCCGGCTCACCTGGCTGTGGCCCGGGTGCACCCACCAGGGCGCGAGGTCGCGATCGCCGCGGTCAGCGCCTACGACTGGGTCACTGACCAGGCCTTCATCCCACACGTGTCGGCGGCCGGCGTGTGGATCTACGATCAGGTCTCCATCACCGCTGAGGATCCCAACCACACCCCTGATGGGGACCCCAGCACTGAGCCCCAGCTGCCTGCCGCGTACTACAAGCGCCGTACCACGGGGCTCGCCACAACCACCACAGGAGGAGAACACCCAGATGCCAGTTGACCTGCGTTCGGTCACCGACCCCAACAGCCCCAAGGGCAACCCGCTGCTGATCTTGGCCGACTCGATCGAGAAGTCCTTGGCCGAGCCGCTGCGCAAGATCGCGGACTCCGTCAGCACCCCGCAGCACGAGCACGCCTATGGCGTGGCCATCGCCGAGCTGCCACAGCACGGCAAGGTGTGGGGCTCCTACTGCATCGCCTGCTCGGCAGCCGAGCAGGAGTACGTCTACCCGTGCCGCCAGGCCGTCGACGAACAGGTCAAGCCGCCGCCGTTCTTCAGCGTCGGCAAGGCCTACGTCCCTCGTCCCGACGGCGCCTTCGTGATCTACGAAGGCGGCATCCCCAGCAACTGAGCCTTCGATCCGGTGCGTCCGGGCCCATTGCGAGTGGGTCCGGGCGTACCGTCGTTAGGCCGTGTTCCGGACGGAGGAGGGCACAGTGGCACGTGCGCTGCATCAAGTCGCCGGTGAGGAAGACCAGACCCCGTACTCTCCGGAGGCGCTGCTGATCAGCGCGCTTCTCGAGACGGGGTCCTTCGACCCCGCCAGGCACCACATCACACCCGATGACATCGAGGCTTGGCCCAAGCTCTGGGCCTTCTGCGAGGAGTACCAAGCCCGCGCCGGCGTTGCGCCGCCGCTGAGCCTGGTCAAGCAGCAGTTCCCAGACTTCGAGCTGGTTCCCGACGTCAACGTCAACTGGGCGGCCGACCAGGTCCGCCGAGAGTCATCCATGCGCCTCATGCGGCATCGGATGAAGGCAGGGCTGGCGGCCCTGCGCGAGGACGACCTCGAGGGGGCGTACGAGTCCCTGGACGGGATCGCTCGCCCTCGAGTGCTGCACCGCGCAGCGACCTCGGTGCTCGACCACTCCTCGATCACCGAGGAGTTCGGGGTCAACCGGATCGAGGTGCCCTACCCGACTCTGATGCGTGCCACCCATGGCGGTATCGGCGACGGCGAGCTGTGGTTCCTGGCAGCTCGGCTGGGCATGGGCAAGACCTTCCACCTGCTCGACTTCGCCGCCGTGGCGGCCAAGTGCGGGGCCAGGGTGTGCATCCACTCCCTGGAGATGCCCTACCGGCAGGTGGCCGCGCGCACCGCGCTACGGCTGGTCCACCGGGACAAGATCCTGGTCGACAAGCTGCGCCGTGGTGACGAGCAGGAGCGCAAGGAGGCCCTGGATGAGATCGCCGCCACCTTGCCGGGCAGCATCGAGGTGCTGGACCCCAGCCACGGCCCGGTCAACACGGTCGGGGCGGTGCGGGAGTCCTGCCACGACTACAACCTGGTCCTGGTCGATCACGTCGGTCTGCTGCGCGACAGCAGTGGCAAGCGCGCGATCGAGGACTGGCGCGTGATGGCGACCATCTCCAACGTGCTGCGTGAGACCACGCTGGAGACGAACACCTCGATCCTGGGCGCCGCACAGATCAACCGCGGCGGCGAGAAGCACGGCAAGAACACCGCACCCAAGGCCAGTGACCTGGCCCAGTCCGACGCGCTCGGGCAGGACGCTGACGTGCTGGTCACCATGGGCTACGTCAGCGAGCGGGTGCGGCTGTTCAGCGCGGAGAAGGTCCGCAACGGGCCCAACCTGCGCTGGCACACGCGGTTCGAGCCGGACCGCAACGACTTCAGCGAGATCACCAAGGAGATGGCTGAGGTGCTGAAGATGGAGGACGAGGACCGGTCGGTTCGCAACACCATCTGAGTGGTATAAAATGAACCCGCGATGGGTTGGGATGCGTGTGCCCATCGCACCGCCTTGGCCCCCTGCCTTCACTGGCAGGGGGCCTTGTGCGTCTACCGAGTCGGGAGGAAGTACATGGCGAGCTTCGCCTACAAGATCGGTGAGACCCACGGTCTGCACCAGGACATCCACATCTACGTCGGCCAGGTCATCGGCCAGCGAGCGCGGGCTGGCACCCTTCGCGTGCTGCACGACGAGGCGCTCGACCTGATCGAGGCGCTGAACAAGGCGGGCTTCGACCGCGTCGCCCCGCCGGCGAGCCTGCTGGCTCCGCCGACCATCCCACTGAAGGAGGACAGATGAGCGAGCAGGACCTGAGCGAAGCCGACCAGGCCGCTCTGGAGCAGCTGCGCAAGATGGCGCAGCTGGCCACCGAGGACCACAAGAAGTGCGTCTGGGGCGAGCACATGCTCTACCTCGAGCACGACAAGGCACTGATGCCCGGGCACATCTACTCGATGGCCGGCATCCGCGAGGCGCGGATCAGCGGCAGCTGCGAGTACCACTTCGACCGCTCCTTCAAGGAGGGCTGGGTCGACCCGGTCACCGGCGAGCCCGGGCTGAACACTGGCGAGGACCTCGATGCCTAGCCCCAACATGAAGTTCTACTGGGTCAGCTACCCCAACCGCTTCACCAAGCAGGAGCGGGTGCACAGCGCTGGCTGCGTGTTCTACGGCAAGAGCCACGGCCGCGGCATGCTCGAGGATGAGCTCACCGAGGAGATGGTCGACTGCAAGGCCTGCTACGGAGCACGTCGTGGCTGACACCGGAGGCATGAGCCTGGAGGATGCCCTGGCCTACGGTCAGGGCGAGGAGCGCCCGTTCCGGTGCTTCGTGCACGAGGACTCCACTGCGAGCGCGAGCGTGAACGTGCTCAAGAACGTCTGGTACTGCCACGCCTGCCATGCCAGCGGCGCGGTCAACAGCAAGCGGACCCCCAAGGTCGAAGAGCTCGCAGCCATGCTCGAGCCAGAGGCCACCGCACGCACCTACCCGGCCGCCTTCGCCGAGCTGTACGCCGAGCCGGTCTACTGGCTGACCCGGTTCAGCCCGTGGGTGTGCTGGGACAAGGGGCTGGGTGAGGACCCGTTCACCGGCGACGCCACCTTCCCGGTGCACACCCCAGCCGGCAGGTTCGCCGGCGTGGGCCGGCGTCGGGTGGTCACCGAGGAGAAGGAGGACGGCGCCAAGCGCTCGACTCGCTACCTCTACCCGCGGAACTGGTCGGCCTCGAGGACCCTGTTCGGGATGGCCGGCCAGCACCACACCATGCCGGTGATCGTCCTGCTCGAGGGCGCCGCAGACGCCACCAGCGTCTGGGAGGTCGGGGCGCCCGGCTTCGCCACCTACGGCGCCGGGCTGCACCTGCCTCAGAAGGCGCTGCTGGCCCGGTACCGCCCGCGGGTGATCCTGCTCGGCTTCGACATGGACGAGGCGGGCGAGCGCGCGGTGACGCGCGGGTTCAAGGACTTGGCCGACCTGGCCGAGATCAAGCGTGTGCGTTGGCCGGCCAAGGACCCCGGTGAGTGCACCCCACAGGAAAGGAGGAAGGCCCTGGTGCGTGCTGTCAGCGCGACCGACTACGGTGTAGATGTCGTACCACGGTGGGATCGCTACATCGCGGAGCGAGTCGAGGCGTTCGAGCGGTACACGGAGGAGAGAGCGTCATGAGCGAACAGAGTGAGCGCGAGCGTCAGCTCGCGCAGATGCAGAAGCAGGCTTTGCCGGCAGACGCCGACACCGAGGCTGCTCTGGCCCAGCTGCAGGCGCTGATCATGCGCCGGCGCAAGGACCCCGAGATCGAGGCGCGCTACGAGCAGCTGCGCGATGCGCTGGTCGACCAGCTCAAGGCTGAGGGGCCGCGGTACTACCTCGACGAGGAGGGCAACAAGCGCTACGCCTACGTGGTGCAGCCCGAGCCGGTCGAGGTGGACATGGACGAGCTGCTGGCGCTGTACGAGGCCGGCGAGCTGCCCCAGTCCCTGATGGACAAGATCGCCCCGCGCAAGGTCGACAAGGAGGCCCTGCGCCGAGCGGTATCCAAGGGGCAGATCACCCGGGCCCAGTTCACCAAGGTCGCCAAGCTGGTCAAGGGCACGGCTCACGTGTCCTTCTCCGACCCGGTCGAGTGAGTGCACCGGCGCTATCGCAGCCCCGGTGAGCACCGCTGGGTCTCCTTGGACCAGATCGCCAAGGAGATCGACCGCACCCCTGTGCAGACCGAGAAGCTGCTGAACAAGCTCGGCTTCATCGGCCTGCGCCCGAAGAGAGGACTGCCAGAACGCACCAAGAGCTATGACGCCTCCGCACTGGAGGCTCTCAAGGCCCTGACGGGCATCCCACACCGCCACATCGGAACCGATGACTGGCTGAGCAACTACCTGAACGGAGAACAGCATGGCTGAGGGCTTCGACCCCAGTGACGCCCCGGTATCCCGGGGCCGTCGCGACCCGCAGATCCAGATGGCCCTGGAGGCAGAGGACCACCTCGGTGACGCCAGCGAAGGCAATCGCGAGATGACCTTCATCGGGCTGGCGCCCGGTGACGTGGTGGCCGCCAAGGTCACCCACGCCTTCACCCGCAACGACGGCGGAGACTCCTGGTTCTCCTACGGCGTGCAGAGCAGGATCCTCGATGGCGAGAACGAGGAGGACGCCTTCGTCCGTGTCGCCACCGTGGCCAACGAGCGCGTGCTCGACCTGGCCGACGACGCAGAGCAGCGCATCGGCGAGCTTGTCGAGGCGCAGCGTCGCAAGCAGCAGTCGCGTCGCGGCCGCTGAGACATCACACCCAACCCTGAACGTCTACTGGAGGTAGAGACACATGAAGTTCGGCACCCTTGCCGCTGATTTCCCCGAGCAGGACCAGTCCAACAGCGACGACGTCTGGATTCGGACCTTCTCCCAGCCCAGCACCTTCATCCGGATCGCCCCGGTCACCGCGGTCAACGAGCGCGGCGCCGAGGTCACCGGTACCGAGGCCTGGGTCAAGGAGCTCGAGCACTACGACCGAGCCGGCTTCGGCCGCTCATTCCCCTGCCCGGTGCCGCACGGCTACGAGAAGGCCGACTGCCCCGGGTGCACACACAAGAACGAGGACGTCCGCAGGCGCAGCGCGAAGTGGTATTTCAACGCCCTCGACGACAAGAACTACCTGCGCGTCTACAAGATCGGGATGAAGCTGCTGCGCAAGTTCAAGCTGCGCGAGCAGCGTCTGGGCACGGTCTCAGACCGTGACTACGAGGTGATCCGCTCCGGCAAGGAGTTCAACGAGATCGAGTACGACCTCGAGGCCGGCGAGAAGGAGCCGCGCAAGTTCCCCGACGAGATGCACGACATCGGGGAGATCCTGTCGCGCAACTGGCAGGAGGCGCTGGACTACTACTCGGGCAAGTCCAAGGCCGAGGACGAGAACGACGCCGAGGAGGACGCACCACTGCGCTCCACCTCCTTGAAGGACAAGCTGGAGTCCGAGCGCACCTCGCGCGAGGACAAGGCCGCGTCCAACGGCGAGGCTGACGAGGAGGACTTCAAGGCCTGGGGCAAGAACCCGGACGAGGAGACCATCAAGTCCGCCGACACCGCGGTGATCAGAGGCTGGCTGGACCACATGGAGGTCGAGTACCCCTCCAGGGCCCCGCGCAGCCGGATCATCTCCCTGGCCGTGGAGAAGGCGGCCGAGCCGCCGTTCTGACCGGCCTGACACGACAAGGGGCGGGCGCTCACACCCGGGCGCCCGCCCCTGCCACATCTCAACCGTTGGAGGAGAAGAGACATTGGCCAGCGTAGCCGATCATGGCTTTTGGTCCCTGCACACTCACAGCAAGTACAGCTTCAACGACGCCATCGCCCCGGTGCAGGGCATCGTCGACCGAGCCGTCCAGTACGGCTACCCGGCCATCGGCCTGACCGACCACGGTTCCGTCTCCGGCTCCGTGCAGCTCTACCGCGCCGCCCGCAAGGCTGGCGTCGAGCCACTGCCCGGCATCGAGCTCTACGTCGTGCCGGACACCGAGTACGCCTCTCGGGCGGACAACCTGCACCTGACCGTGGCCGCCTACACCGAGGCGGGCTACCGCAACCTGATGCGCCTGGCGACGCTGTCCCAGCGGCGCTACTGGTACAAGCCGCGGGTCGACTTCGCCGACTTCGCCCAGATGGCCGAAGACGGTGCGACCAAGGGTCTGGTGGTCTCCACTGGCTGCTTCTTCGGCGTGCTGCCGCAGGTGCTCATGCGTCAGGGGCACCGCCAGGCCGTCCGGGTCGCTCAGACCCTGGCCGGCTGGTTTCCGCGGGTCTACGTCGAGCTACAGAACCATGGCGTGGAGAACCACAAGGCCGACCTGAACATCACCGACGACGAGCTGGTCGAGGCGCTGTTCAACGTGGCCAACGACGCCGGGCTGCCGGTCATCCTGGGCCGTGACAGCCACTACCTGGACGAGGGAGACCGGCACCTGCACGAGGCGCTCAAGCGACTGGTGTCGTTCTCCGACGACGTCGACGACGCGGTCTTCCCCGGCTCGGGCTACTTCATGACCGACACCGAGGGGATGCGTCCCTACTTCGAGCCCCGCGTCCTGCAGGCCGGGCTGGACGGGCTGGCCCACCTGGCCGGCGCCGCCTATGTGCGGCTGCCGGAGCTGGAGAACTTCTCCCTGAAGATCCCGGATGTCTCCCTTGGTGGTGACCCGCAGCACGAGCTCGAGCAGCTGGTGATGGCGGCGCTGAAGGAGCGTGGGCTGGACACCAACCAGGTCTGGCTGGACGACGTACGCAAGGAGTTCGACGTCATCCGCGCCGGCGGCATGGCGCCCTACCTGCTGCTGGTGAACATGGTCTGCGTATACATGCGCGAGCACTCGATCAGCTACCACGCCCGCGGCTCCGCAGCTGGCTCACGGTGCAACTACCTGCTGGGGATCACCCAGGCTGACCCGGTGCGCTTCGGGCTGCGCTTCGACCGCTTCCTGTCCTCCAACCGGATGAAGCCACCGGACGTGGACCTGGACGTGGAGCACGAGCGCCGCGACGAGGTGATCGCCTTCCTGCAGAGTCGCTGGGCGGTGCGCAGCGTGGGCAGCCACATGAAGTACTCCCTGCAGGAGGACGAGGCCGAGGAGGGCAAAGGCAGCCTGCGCACCCGGTTCTACTCCTCGCTGAAGAAGCGCGGCATCGAGGCCAAGGACTGGACCGACATCCCGCGCAAGGATCGCGATGAGCTGCTGGCCCTGTCGGACCTGAAGCTCTACTCCGGCTACGGCACCCACGCCGCCGGCTACATCGTGGCCCCGTCCGAGAAGGTGGTCTCCGAGCTACCGCTGGCCTACATCGCCAGCAGCAAGAAGCTGGTGACCGCCTACGGCAAGAAGGACGTCGAGATCCTCGGCTTCCTCAAGCTGGACCTGCTCGGGCTGCGCACCCGCACCGCGATCCGGGTCACCGAGGAGCTGACCGGAGTGGCTTTCGAGGCCATCCCGGAGAACGACAAGACGACCATGCGCGAGATCGGCCGCGGCAACGTCGCCGGGGTCTTCCAGCTGGAGGGTGGCGCCTCCAGGCGAGGCTGCGAACGGCTCAAGCCCAAGAAGATCGAGGACATCATCGCGGCTCAGGCGCTGTTCCGGCCGGCCACGATGAACTCGATGGCCACCCAGGACTACCTGCTGCGCCGCAAGGGCACCGAGCCAGTGCCCAACCGGCACACGGACATCATGAACGCCACCAAGGAGACCTACGGCGTGCTGCTCTACCAGGAGCAGGTGATGGACGTGATGGAGTCGCTGGGGATGAGCCCGCCTGAGCTCGAGGAGATGCTGGACGCCGTCAAGGCCTCCAACGAGTACTCCGCCGGCGCGGCCGTGGTGATTGAGTCCAAGATGCCCAGGATCCGCGAGCTGGCCCATGAGCGGGGCTGGACCGCGATCGACATCGACTGGCTGGTCGACGGACTGGGCGCCTATGCGGACTACTCCTTCAACAAGGCCCACGCCGCGTCCTACGGCGTGATCAGCTACCGCACGGCCTTCATGAAGACCAACTACCCGACCGAGTTCTGGACCGGGATGCTGGTGGCGTACGCGAACACCGACAAGGAGCGACCGTACGTGGTGGCAGCGCGCAAGGATGGCGTTCGCGTCCTGCCACCGCACGTGAACAAGTCCGGGGCCACCTATGGCCTGGACCCAGAGCGGCACGCGATCCGGCGCGGGCTGCTCGCCGTCAACGGGGTGGGCAAGGTGGCGAGCAAGGAGCTCGCCGATAAGGCCCCTTATCAGTCGCTGGCCGACCTCGGTCAGCGGGTACTGCCCAAGCGGGTCAGCGGCGCCAAGGCGCTGGCCCTGAACACCCCGCCGGAAGAGTGCGGCGGGATCATCGAGGCCCTGCATGAAGCAGGCGCCCTGGAAGGACTGGAGTGATGGTGGACCCGACACAGACCCTGGCCGAGATCCGGGAACTGGCCGAGGAATGGCCCGAGATCGACGACTTCGACGCGCTGCCGCAGAAGGTCAAGGACCTCGACGACTGGCTGAGCAAGGGTGGCTTCCTGCCCGACCAGTGGAACCGCAGGGGCCGCCCGCGCAACACCACGTACGGCGAGCCGCTCGAGGGCGTCAAGCACGGCACCCCGGGCGGCTACAACAAGGGCTGCCGGTGCGAGGACTGCACCGACGCCAACCGGCGCAAGTCCGCCCGCTGGCGGATGCGAGCCGCAGAAGCAAACCAGTGATCACCCCAGACAAGGACGGACGATTCGTGGTCGTACAGCAGAGCATCACCGAGTCAGAGATCAAGCACCGGCTGGGCTACCACCGGGCTACCTTCCCCAAGGACTACGACTTCGCCAGCGGCTCCCCGCTGTCCGAGCACTATGGCGAGCCGGACGAGAACGGCCGCACCGCCACAGCGCCGGCACACGCGGTGCTGCGCGAGGCGTACATCCACCTGGCCAACCTGGTCGTCAAGGTCGCGCCAGGAGGGCGCGAGCAGTCGCTCGCGCTCACTGCCCTGCAGGAGTCCCTGATGTGGGCCAACGCCGGGGTCGCCATGCGCGCCCCGCTGATCGAGGAGTGAGGAAGTGCGATGTCCAAGAAGGACTACCCCGTCTCCGAGGATGAGCTGAACGCCGGCATCGAGGCACTGCTGGAAAGCGAGCGCTCGGGGCTGTTCTTCGGACCGACTGATGACCAGCGTGTGCACGCGGTGCTCAACGCCGTGCTGCCCAGCGTGACTGAGCGCGTGGCGGCCGAGGCCGTCCAGGACGCGGCCATCATGATCACCGCCATCACCATGGCATCCGGTGGCCGCCT
>Ga0308176_10000059_pt1 | contig 69706 bp, 61 predicted proteins | sample PhyCR2_3_FD_203890 | JGI IMG/M metagenome (GOLD analysis project Ga0308176, IMG submission 203890) | Soil microbial communities from UC Gill Tract Community Farm, Albany, California, United States - DLSLS.C.R2 | ecosystem: Environmental > Terrestrial > Soil > Agricultural land | place: USA...
CCGCGGCCGGCTAACAAAAATTTCTTTCTTGTATTCGTTAAGCTTTCCCAAAACCCGTCAAAAATTTTATTGTTTTTCAGTGAGTTATAAAGGGCACTCTAAAAATAACCATCCAATTGCTTGGCTTGAATAGGCAATGCGTCCTACATTCGCGCCTCATTAAAAAACGCTGCGGGGATGGCCGCAGTTTTAAACAAACAATCATGAGCAAATTACATTTCACCACCAAACACGCAAACGCGGCTACCGTGCAGCGCAACTGGTATGTTGTGGACGGTACCAATCAAACCGTGGGACGTATGTGTGCACGCATTGCGGCAATCCTTCGCGGCAAGAACAAGGCATACTACACCCCGCACGTTGACACGGGCGATTACATCATCGTCATCAACGCAGAAAAAGTAACCCTTACCGGCAACAAAATGGACGAGAAAGTGTACGACCACTACACGGGCTATCCCGGCGGCCGTAAAGAAGAAATCGCCAAAGATCTTCAGCGCCGCAGACCTGAGGTATTGGTTGAAAGAGCGGTAAAAGGCATGTTGCCAAAAAATCGCCTCGGACGCCAGATGTACAAAAAATTATTTGTGTATGCCGGCGACCAGCATCCACACACAGCACAACAACCGAAGGAGTTGAAATTCTAAATTGCAAAAGCCAAAAGCCAAGATTGGGAACCGATAATTTTCAAATCTTGGCTTTTCAAATCTTGAAATTCTAAAAATGGAAAAGCAAAAAAACAGTGTTGGCCGCCGGAAAGAAGCCGTTACCCGCGTCTTCGTCTCCAAAGGTTCGGGCAACATCACCGTAAACGATAAAGATTACAAACAATATTTTTCACTGGTTTACCTGCAAAACCAGGTTGACCGCCCGCTTCGCACCGTGGAAGCTGCCGACAAGTTTGACATAAAAATCAACGCCGTTGGCGGCGGCGTAAAAGGCCAGGCCGAAGCCGCCATGCTGGGCATTGCCCGTGCGTTGGTTGAAATCAATGCCGACTTCCGTCCTACACTGAAAGCGGCCGGCCTTCTCAAACGCGACCCGCGTTCGGTTGAACGGAAGAAATTCGGTAAGAAAAAAGCTCGTCGCAGCTACCAGTTCTCGAAACGTTAAGTTGTCAACGGTCAACAGTCCACGGACGACAGATTTGTCTTTACTGTGGGCCGTTGTCTGTGGACTGTGGACATCTCAATTCAAAACATCACAACACAAATTCAAATGGAACAAAACACTTCGTTGCAACAGCAGCTCCTCGAGGCGGGTGTACACTTTGGTCACCTGAAAAAGAAGTGGAACCCCAAGATGTTGCCCTTCATCTTTGCCGAGAAAAAAGGCATTCACATCATTGACCTCAATAAAACCGTGGAAGGCCTGCAGGAAACCGCCGCAGCCCTGAAGCAAATTGCCCGCAGCGGTAAAAAGATTTTGTTTGTCGGCACCAAAAAGCAGGCAAAAGACATCGTTACCGAATGCGCTCAGCGTGTGCAAATGCCTTATGTTACCGAACGCTGGCTGGGCGGCATGCTCACCAACTTCAATACCGTTCGCAAGAGCGTGAAGAAGATGCAAAGCATCGAAAAAATGCTGGGCGACGGTTCTTTCGACTCCATTACCAAGAAAGAGCGTTTGACACTCACCCGCGACAAAGACAAAATGGAAAAAGTATTGGGCGGTATTGCCAACTTAGGCCGTATTCCCGCTGCTTTGTTCATCGTTGACATCGGCCACGAACACATTGCTTTGGCTGAAGCAAAGCGCCTTAACATTACAACCTTCGGCCTGGTAGATACCAATTGCGACCCAAACAAAGTTGACTTTGCCATTCCCGCAAACGACGACGCGACAAAATCAATTGCCATCCTCACCAATTACATCACAGCAGCCATTGCCGAAGGTTTGGCTGAGCGTCAGGCAGCAAAAGATGACGAAGGCGATGATGGGGCAAACGATGCCGAAAACGAACGCCGTGCAGCACGCCTCGAAGCCGAAGCACAGTCTGAAGCTGGCGGCCGCGGACGCGGCGGCCGTGGCGGACAAGGTGGTCCTGGCCGTGGGCCGGGTGCTGGCGGACAAGGTGGTCAACGCCGTGGCGGCGCCGGTGCAGGCAGCCGTGGTCCAGGACGTGGTCCCGGTGGCGGAAGGAGATAATTCAACAATATGCAAATGTGGCAATGAATTAATCTCTGTATTTCCGCAAACTGTAAACAGATTTAAACGGACAATGTGCTAATGATTCATTGGCACATTGCCGAATTATAAAATTGTCAAATTGAATCTTATGTCAACAGCAACAATAACCGCACAGGATATAAACAAACTTCGCCAGGCTACCGGCGCCGGTATGATGGATTGCCGCAAAGCTTTGACAGAAACGAACGGCGATTTTGAAGCCGCTATCGACTGGTTGCGCAAGCAAGGCCAGAAAGTTGCGGCCAAGCGCAGCGACCGCGAAGCCAAAGAAGGTGTTGTGATTGCCAAAACAACGCCCGACAACAAAACCGGTTTTATTGTTTCCATCACTTGCGAAACAGACTTTGTTTCGAAGAATGCCGACTTTGTGGCTTTTGCACAAAGCATTGCCGATGCGGCTGTTTCCAACAACGTGAAGAGCGTTGAGGAGTTAAACGACGTAACTGTAAACGGCGCAAAAGTGTCGGACATGATCAACGACAAACTTGCGTCCATTGGTGAGAAAATCGGCGTGGGCCGTTTCGAAAGGATTGAAGCGCCTTACGTGGCCTCTTACATTCACGGCGCATACCGCATGGGTGTATTGGTTGGCTTGAGCAAAGAAGCCCCCGAAGCAGGCAAAGACGTGGCCATGCAGATTGCGGCCATGAATCCCCTGGCTGTAGATGCGAATTCTATTCCTGCTGAAACGGTGGAGCGTGAACGCAACATCGTGGTGGAACAGATGAAGCAAGACCCAAAGATGGCCGGCAAGACCGACGAGATGATTGGCAAAATTGCCGAAGGAAAACTCAACGCCTTCTTCAAAGAAAATACCTTGATGGCGCAGCCTTTTGTAAAAGACAACAGCAAATCCGTTGGCGATTATTTGAAAGGCGCAGGCGATGTGAAAGTGACAGAATTCAAGCGTGTAGCGCTGGGCTAAATTGCTTTTTCAAATACACAAAATGCCATCCACTTTCGGATGGCATTTTTGTTTGATAAAATTTTGCAAACGCGTCTCTTATCACAGTTTTCGGGTTATTTTTTTATTCAGCAAAGCATCGCTGATGCCACAAAAAGCCGGGCACGATTTTAATAATGCTTACTGTATAGTTAAGTAAGTTCGGCTCTTTGTTGCCACAACTTGCCTTGGTGATTTAAATACATTAAAAAAATATAACGCCATCTGTCTATGCCTTCAAAAACAAAAGCAGCAAGTCCCGTAAAAAAAACATTACCCAAAACACCCACCGGTGTTCAAGGCCTGGATGAAATTACCGGTGGTGGCTTGCCAACCGGACGACCCACGTTGGTTTGTGGCGCTGCCGGTTGCGGGAAAACCTTGTTGGCAATTGAATTTATTGTACGCGGCGCCACTGAATACGGCGAACCCGGTGTGTTTATAGCTTTTGAAGAAAAGGCCGATGAATTGGCAACGAACGTGGCCTCGCTTGGCTTTGACCTTGCGAAATTGCAAAAAGACGGTCTGCTTCGTGTTGATCATGTTTACATTGACAAAAGCGAAATTGAAGAAACCGGTGAATACGATCTTGACGGTTTGTTTATTCGCCTGGCCTACGCTATTGACAGCATCGGCGCTAAACGCGTGGTGCTTGACACCATTGAAAACCTTTTTTCGGGACTAAGCAACGAAGCCATTCTTCGTGCTGAGTTACGCCGCTTGTTTGGCTGGCTAAAAGGAAAAGGCGTTACCGCTGTCATCACTGGAGAAAAAGGCGAGGGAACGCTTACGCGGCAGGGTTTGGAAGAATACGTTTCCGATTGCGTAATCCTGTTGGATCATCGTGTGATCAACCAAATTTCCACCCGCCTTCTGCGCATCGTTAAATACCGCGGCTCGGTGCACGGCACCAACGAATACCCGTTCCTGATTGATGAAGACGGCATTTCGGTTTTACCTATCACCTCTTTGCTGTTGAACGCAGATGTTTCTTCGCAACGCATTTCCTCGGGCATTCCGGCGCTTGATGAAATGTTGGGTGGCAAAGGCTTTTTCCGTGGCAGTTCCATTCTTGTTTCGGGCACTGCGGGCACGGGCAAAACAAGCATCGCTGCCGTATTTGCCAACGAAACCTGCAAGCGCAAAGAACGGTGCATCTACTTTGCGTTTGAAGAATCGCCGCAGCAGATCGTTCGCAACATGTTTTCAATCGGGATTGACCTCAGGCCGCACATTGATAAAGGCCTGTTGGAAATGCATGCGGCCCGTCCTACGCTTAACGGTTTGGAAATGCATCTCGTTGCCATTCACAAACACGTCAAACGGTTTAAACCACGCACGGTTATTCTTGATCCCGTCACCAACCTTGTTACTGTAGGCTCTATCAGCGAAGTGAAATCCATGCTCATACGCCTCATTGATTTTTTACAAGCCGAGCAGATCACGGTCATGTTTACCGCACTGTCGCTGAACACCGCTGTGAACGAACAAACCGATGAAGGCGTTTCTTCTTTAGTGGATGCCTGGTTGTTGGTGCGAGACCTTGAAGCGAACGGCGAACGCAACCGCGGTTTATACATCATGAAGTCAAGAGGCATGAAGCATTCTAACCAGGTTCGTGAATTTGTTATAAACGATAGCGGTATCAAGTTGGTAGATGTGTATCTCGGTCCCGAAGGCGTGCTAACCGGATCGGCCCGCGAGGCACAACAATTGAGTGAAGTAACCGGCGAAGTTTTGCGCAGTCACGCCATCAACCGCAAAGACGTAGAAATACAACGCAAACGAAACGTGCTGGAAGCAAAAATTGCGTCCCTACAGGAAGAATTTGAATCGGTGCAGGACGAGTTGAACAAAGCATACGTTGAAGAAAACATTCGGAGAGAAATTGCGCAAAAAGACCGCAACCAACTCATCCAAGCCCGGTACAGCAAAAACACAGGCAATGGCAAAGGCAAGTAAGACGGCTGAAAGGAAGGCAAGCAAATGGGAACTGCGGTTATACATTGCCGGCAATACGGCCAAATCGGTAACGGCATTGGCCAACCTGAAAAAGTATTGCGAGGAACACATGGAAGGTCAATATACCATTGAGGTCGTTGACTTGCTTATGCACCCGCAATTGGCAGCCGGCGACCAGATCTTGGCCGTTCCCACCCTGGTGAGAAAAGTGCCCGTTCCCATCCGCAAAATCATCGGCGATTTGTCCAACGAAGAAAAAGTTTTGGTCGGTCTCAATATCCGCCCGATAAAAAAATAGAATGAAGAAAACAGCAGTACCGTATATTGAAGACATCGAGAAAGAGAGGGATGCGAAGAAGTATGTGCTTCGGCTTTTTATCACCGGCGCTACGCCCAATTCGGTTCGTGCACTAACGAACATCAAGACGATTTGTGACGAGCATTTAACGGGCAATTACCGGCTCGAAATCATTGACGTTTATCAGCAACAAGAAATGGCCTTGAAGGAACAACTCATTGCCCTGCCCCTGCTCATAAAAAAACTTCCGCCCCCCGAACGAAAATTGATTGGCGACCTGTCCGACACCGAAAAAGTTTTAAAAATATTAGGCCTTGCACAACCGTGAGAACCGAACACCCAAACAAAACAAACGAAGAACTGCTGGCAGAGTTGGAAGAACTCCGGTATCAGTTGCACGAAGCAACCGAAACCATTGAAGCCATTCGCACCGGGCAGGTTGATGCGCTGGTTGTACACGGCAACAACGGCCATCAGGTTTATACCTTAAAGTCAGCCGACCAAACGTATCGCGTCTTTATAGAAAAGATGACCGAAGGCGCTGTTACCTTAAACCAGGAAGGGCTTATCCTGTATGCCAATTCACAGTTTGCGTCCATGGTCGGTTGCTCTTTATCGGATGTAATCGGCTTGCCTTTTCAAAATTTTGTTGCGGCTGAAAACGCCCCCCGCTACAACCAACTTTTCGTGCAATGCTGGAAAGAAGATTGCAAAGGTGAAGTGCTTCTAATTGCCGGAAAAGACAAAACCCCGGTACAGCTTTCACTCACCACCTTAGCCTTGGAAGAAGGCGTTTCGCTCAGCATCATTCTTACCGATTTAACCGCACAAAAAAGAGCGCAACAGCAACTGCACGAAAACAACATAAAGCTGGAAGAAAGCAACCGTGCGCTGGAAACCAGTAACCACGATTTGCAGCAGTTTGCCTCCATTGCTTCGCACGATTTGCAGGAGCCGCTGCGAAAAATCACCATCTTCTCCAACCTCTTAAAAGAACGGAACGAGGCGCTGTCGCCGGAAGCAAAAAAGTATTTGGAGAAAATTATCGAGTCGTCTTCACGCATGAAGACGCTCATTATTGACATTCTTAATTACTCCAAGCTTTCGGCCAACGACTACACTTTTGAACAAGTGGATCTGAATAAAATTGTTACGGATATAAAAGAAGATTTCGAATTATTGATTGCTGAAAAAGGCGCCACGATTCGTTGTGGTGAATTGCCCACGCTGGTGGCAAACAAAGGGCAAATACGGCAAGTATTTCAGAACATCGTCAGCAATGCGTTGAAGTTTACAAAGCCCGGCATCAATCCGGTTATTGCCGTTAAAGCAAAACGCATTGGCGAGAAATCATTTGCCGCAGCGGAGCAAAAAGACGGTACTTATATTCTTCTTTGTTTTAAAGACAACGGCATCGGTTTTGGCCAGCAATACGTGCAGCACATCTTCTCACTTTTTGAGCGGCTAAACTCAAAGGACAAATACGAAGGCACGGGAATTGGACTCGCCATTGCAAAAAAAATTGTTGAAAAACACAACGGGCTCATTAACGCCGTAAGCAAAGAAGGCGAAGGTTCGGAGTTTCAAATTATCTTGCCCTTCACACAAAACCTTGTCTGAATAATCAATGGTAAAGCGAAAAATTTTAATAGCCGAAGACGATGCGGATGACCAACAATTTTTTTCCGATTTCTTGCAGTTGCGCACCGATGTGGTTTTGTTGCCCATCGTTGAAAACGGCGAAGAATTGCTAAAGGCTCTGAACAATCTTTCCTGCGAAAATGACTTGCCCCATTATATAATACTTGATCAAAACATGCCGCGGAAAAATGGCTTGCAAACTTTGCAGACATTAAAGGATGATGAACGTTTCTCGCACATTCCGGTAATGATTTACTCCACGTTCACCGATGAAAATCTTATTCAGTGCGGTACAGAATCGGGTGCCTGTCTTGTGTTTCCGAAACCGGTTTCAAAAGAAGGATACAACAAAATGCTGGATGCGCTGTTTGCAACCGCTGGTTAAGGTATAAGCCAACCGGAAAGATTACGCAACCCCTTCTTTTTTCTACAGTAAAACATTACCAGTTTCCCGCCTGCTCCTTGTTTACCCGTTCCGGTTCTATCACATCCCCTTCTTTCCAATTAGCGCTGTACGAAATGAAAAACACAATCCACACGGCGCGGGAAAGCCGCATGAGCACGGGCTGCAACAATACAAGCAAGGCCGCATTAATGCCCATCCACCAAAAAAAACGCGAGTCTTGGGTAGAAAGACCAATTGTCAGTGCCCAAATCACCAGTGTTAGTGCGGAAAACAAAACCGCCAGCGCATAGCTTACCATATTGGTACCAAAATAAAAGCCCGGTTCCATGTCCAGGGGCTGGCCGCACACCGGGCAGCGTTCGTTCATCTTCATAAAGGTTTTCAACTTGTACGGATTTCTTTCCCGGAACATATCGCCACGTCTGCAACGCGGACATTTGCAACGGAGAACGCTCAAAAGGAGATTTGGTTTTTCATCTTTGATAACGGCACACATCATCACAAACTTTAGTTAACAGCAAAGATAACCTTCGGTTGTCGGGAGTTTGATGTTCGGGTTTGATGCTGTAGCGAAGCAGAGCCGTCGCATTTTGTATTCTTTCATTCAAAGGAAAATGGAAAGCCTTGCCCTTCCCTTGTGAAGCACGAAACTTCGAACATCAAACATCGAACCCGGAACCATCGCTGGCACAAAGTTTTTGCCGCTCTGTACATGAACGAACAACAAAACGGCAATCCCGATGTATTGCTCATCGGTGCAGGCATCATGAGCGCAACGCTTGGCACGCTGTTAAAACAATTGCAACCCTCGTTGACGATTGAAATCGTTGAGCGCCTCGACGGCGCTGCCGCTGAAAGTTCCGATGCCTGGAACAACGCCGGTACGGGCCACTCCGCGTTTTGTGAACTCAACTATACGCCGGAAAAGGCCGATGGCTCCATTGATACATCGAAAGCGGTGAAGATTGCTTCGTCCTTTGAAGAAAGCAAACAGTTTTGGGCTTACCTCGTGCAGAACAGCATCATCAATCCGCCATCTTCATTCATTCATTCCATTCCGCATTGCAGTTTCGTTTGGGACGAAGAAAACGTCAAATATTTGCGCAAGCGATGGGAGGCCTTAACGCAATGTCCGCTTTTCAAAGGCATGCAGTTTTCCGCCGATGCTGAAGAAATCAAAGGATGGATGCCGCTGGTAATGAGCGGAAGAAAGAACGAAGCCGTTGCCGCAACAAAAATGGATTTGGGCACTGATGTAAACTTTGGTTCGCTTACGCGATGCTTGTTTGAACGCTTGCAAAAAACAGAAGGCGTTGCCTTGCACTTTAACCAGGAAGTACGGCGGCTGTACAAACGCGGCAACAAGTGGAAAGTTAAAATCAACGATACAAAAAACGGTGCGCAAAGAGTCGTTCAGGCTTCTTTTGTGTTCATTGGTGCGGGCGGCGGCTCTTTGCCTTTGCTATTAAAAAGCGGCATTTCCGAAGGCAAAGGTTTCGGCGGTTTTCCCGTGAGCGGGCAATGGCTTCGCTGCACAAACGAAGAAGTGATTCAACAGCATTTTGCAAAGGTTTATGGTCTTGCCGACGTAGGCGCACCGCCCATGTCAGTGCCGCATTTGGACACACGGTGGATCAAGGGCAAACGCGAATTGTTGTTTGGCCCTTATGCCGGCTTCACCACAAAGTTTCTAAAGACGGGTTCTATTTGGGACTTGTTCAAATCCATTAAATTTTCCAACATCAAAGCCATGTTGGGTGCGGGCATACACAACCTGCCACTCACCAAATATTTGATTGACCAGGTACGCCTTACGTCTGACGCAAGGATTGATGCGTTGAAGGCTTATTATCCCGAAGCGAGAAGCGAAGACTGGAAACTGGCCGTTGCGGGTTATCGCGTGCAGGTAATTAAGAAAGACGAGGACGAAGGCGGTGTATTGGAGTTTGGAACCGAAGTAGTAAGTGCCGCCGACGGAAGCATTGCCGCATTACTTGGCGCCTCACCGGGTGCGTCCACGGCGGTTCCCATCATGCTCGGCCTGTTGAAAAAATGTTTTCCGCAACAGGTTTCCTCAACCGAATGGACGACAAAGCTGAAAGAAATGATTCCATCGTATGGTCGTTCGCTTGGCGATGACGAACGGCTTTTAAAAGAAATGCGCAAATGGACGAGCGATGTGTTGGGACTTGCTGTTCCGCAGGAATCAGTTAACTAACCCTGGCTTTAATCGTTGTAAAAAGATGCGCATCTGTTCCGACCCGAAGGGTCGCATGTTTATAGCAACAGGTAAGCAATATTTTTCCCGGCTCGAAGAGTCGAACGTACAACTTGCGACTCTTCGAGTCGAAGAAAGCGTCCTGCATCTTTTCTATAAACCTGCGACTCTTCGGGTTGGTCTTTGAATGCGCTGCAATCCTAAATAGTGTGTGCCAACTCACACCGCATTGTTTTATCTTTCTTCAAATTTCTACAGCGTGAAAGCAAAGCACTACATCCGCTACCTCGTGCCAACAACTTTGTTCGGCACGCAGCGAACCAAGAAAATTGTGGACGTTAATCCTACTGTTGAAACGCGCCGGCAAGATGCAAAGCAAAGCTTTGTAACCGTTTATGATTATAACGCGGATGGCTTTACCGAAGACCACTTAAAGAATGTAGAGGAAAGCTTTCAGTACCTTGAAAACAAGCATATCAGTTGGATCAACATTGACGGCATTGTTCGCGCCGACGTGGAAAACCTGGCCGCACACTTCGGCATCCACCCGCTTTTGACCGAAGACATTTTGAGCGTGGCACAACGCCCCAAAACCGACGAAGTGGAAGGCATCTTTTACTGCCTGCTCTACATGCTTTATTACAACCACAAACACGACGCGGTAGAAACCGAACAAATCTCCATCGTGCTTGGAAAAAACTTCGTCATCACTTTTCAGGAAGATCCCGAACGCGACGTCTTCAATCCCATTCGCGAAAAGCTGAAAATGCACAACAGCAAGCTGCGGCAACGCGGCGCCGATTACCTCTGTTACTCCATGCTCGACCTTATCGTGGACAACTATTTTCTGGTGATGGAAAGCCTCGGCGAACGCATCGAAGCGGTGGAAGAAGAAGTCATCCGCAAGAGCAACACCATCACGCTGGCAAAGATCAACCAACTGCGCAAAGAGCTGATTATCTTGAAACGCAACATCGGCCCTGTACGCGACATGATCGCGGCCATCATCCGCAGCGAAAGCGAATTGCTCGACGACCGCACCACCAAATATTTTAAAGACGTGTACGACCACATTGTGCAGGCTTACGACCTCAGCGAAAACTACCGCGACGTGATGATTTCGATGCAGGACCTTTACATCAACAACGTAAACCTGCGCATGAACGAGGTAATGAAAGTAATGGCCATTGTTACCTGTTTGCTGGCGCCGGCCACTGTCATCGGCGGCATCTTCGGGATGAACTTCGAAAGCATTCCGCTGCTGCACAACAAATGGGGTTTTATGGTGGCGGTAGGCGCCATGTTGTTAATACCGGTTTGGATGCTGCGCATGTTTCGGAAAAGAGGATGGTTTTAAGAGTTTCCCTGCCCTTCACTGGAGGGATTGTTCAACACAGCCCTTGCTTTTACACAATGCTTAAGGAAACTCAATCACTCCTTTTGATTAGCCTTTTCTTTTTATGTCACCAGCAGAAGAATATCCATTGAACTTTTGTTGCGTCGCACTCTTCAACGTTCGGTAACGCTATTCAGCGCCGTTCGGCGCTGCACCTTGGTAGAAGAACAGGCGGTATATGAACAGCTCCGCAGGAGCTGCACTCAGGCATCTTGTTCGGCTCCTACGGAGCCGGTTAGGATTGCTTTGGTTTTGCTACCGAGGTTTGTCTCCAACGGAGACAGAAGAAAAAACGATAAAAGAACAGAACGATAATCTGCCTGCCGGCGAAGGCAACGTTAGCTCAATGATAGCAATGCAGCCGGTTGCTCCATTCTCCAACCTACTTTTGTTTAATGGAATTCTCCATTCAACCACTGCAAAACATGCGGCGTTATTTTGAAAGCGGCGCCACGCAATCTTATGCTTTTCGCAAACAAATGCTGGAGGCTTTGCGCAGCGTAATTACACAGTACGAAGACGAATTGATGCAAGCGCTTTACAGCGATTTAAAAAAGAACAAAGAAGAAAGCTGGGTGACGGAAATTGGTTTTGTGCAAGCCGAAATACGGCACGCCTTAAAGCATTTGCGCCGTTGGATGAAGCCGCGCAACGTTGCGACCAATCTGTTGAACTTTCCGGGCAAAAGTTTTGTGTACAAAGAGCCACTGGGCGTTGTTCTCATCATCGGTCCGTGGAATTATCCCCTGCAACTTTTGTTTGCGCCGCTCGTTGGCGCCATCGCTGCGGGCAACTGCGCCGTGCTAAAGCCAAGCGAGTTTGCAACGGCCACTGCCGCGGTGGTGAAAAAAATCATTGAACAAATTTTTGCACCCGAATACATTTTGTGCGTGGAAGGTGAGGGTGCGCAAGTGGTACCAAGCCTGATGAACAATTTCCGTTTTGACCATGTTTTTTATACCGGCAGCACGGCGGTAGGCAAAGCGGTTTATGAAATGGCTGCCAAACAACTTGTGCCGGTAACGCTGGAACTCGGCGGCAAAAGCCCCTGCGTGGTGGAAAGCGATGGGGCTTTGAAAGTGGCTGCGCGGCGCATTGCTCTCACCAAATTTTCCAACGCGGGCCAAATGTGCGTGGCGCCGGATTATGTACTGGTTCATCGCTCCGTGAAAGATGCGTTTGTGAACGAGCTCATTTCGGCCATCAAAAAATTTTTCAGCGAAGAGCCGTCTTCCAATTACAACTACGGGAAAATTATCAACGAAAGAGCCTTCAATCGTTTGATAAAATACATGGAACAAGGACAAGTGATTTACGGCGGCAAAACCGATATGTCTCTGCACTACATCGAACCAACGTTGCTTAGCGGTGTACCGCTTGATGCAATGGTGATGAGCGAAGAAATTTTTGGTCCCGTATTGCCTATTCTTTCTTTTGAAAATTTCGACGAAGCAAAGAGCATTATCAACCGCAACCCTAACCCGCTGGCGTTTTATGTGTTCACGAGCAACAAGGAAAAAGAAGAACGCTGGCTGCGCGAGGTTCCCTTTGGCGGCGGCTGCGTCAACAACGCATCCTGGCACCTTACTAATTTTAATTTGCCTTTCGGCGGAAGAGGGGCCAGCGGCATTGGCGCTTATCACAGGGAATATTCATTCGCCGTTTTCAGCCATCAAAAAGCGGTGATGAAAACACCCACATGGTTTGACCCGGCGGTAAAATATCCGCCCTTTGAAGGCAAGTTGAAATTGTTTAAAAAGATTATCCGCTAAGGTTAGAGAATGAAAGTCAAGAGCCGCTTGCATGACATCAGCCGAACGTCCAACCTTTACCGCTTCACTGTCAGCACATAGTTTTTTTGCAGGTCGTCCACAATGAGTTTACCGTATTTGCCCGCAAGGCTTTGCGCCGATGTAACGTCAAAGGCTGTCGTGCGTGCATTGTATAAAAGGGCAATTGTGTTGACGTCGTAAAAATTGCTTTCCCAGTAATATTCTGTAGTCGTCACGTAATAACCGGGCTTGCCGATTTCTTGTTTTACTGTGGTTGCGGGTGATTCCCAGAAGCTGCCCATTGGCGCACTTTCGGGTCTTGCGGAAACGCGGTCCTTTACATAACTGCTCTCGCTTTCTTTTGCCAGCAGACCAATGGTAATCACACCGTCAATACCCTTTTCGGAAAGCCGCTGCCGCACCGAGTCATAGCGCATAGACCGCAGCGCTCCCGGCCTGAACGCCTGGTGAAAGGCTATGGCGTTGTATCCGATGGTTTTGAGAGCAGCCACCATGCGGTCTTCCATGGCAATGCGCAAAACACTGTCTTCGTTTTGAACGGTACTCACCACCAGGAGTTGTCTGTAATTTTTTGCGCCGGCGGTTGGTGCTGTCCACGACGACGTAAGCTTTGTGGCGGTGCAACCAAGAAGAAGGAGAAGCGGAAAAAAATAAAGGCCTTTCATGTTGCTTGTTTGAAAGACAAAGGAGGGAAACAAAAACGCAAACGCAAATGACGGCCGTTAACGGGGCACAGGATTTTAATCAGGCAAGTTCTTTCTTCATCAGCCAGTCGCGCTGCAAATCATTGCCCAGAAGAAAATCCCATTCGCCAAATTTTTGAAAGCCCCAGCGGGCATAAAAATCAATGGCTCGTTTGTTCTTTTCCCACACGCCCAGCCAGGCCACGGCCTTTTCTTCTTTTCGGGCTGTTTCAATACAGGCCTCCATTAACACGGCGCCGATGCCTTTGCCCAAAAATTCTTGCAATACGTAGAGGCGGGCAATCTCAAGCGAGGTAACGTCTTTCAATGCCACCGGCACTCTTGCATCGCGCAACTTTGCATAGCCGGCAAGTTTGTCGTTGCAATAAGCCAGAATAAAACTGTTTTCCGCTGCGCCTACTTCCAACATCAGCCTTCCCCTGGTGAACTGTTCGCTCAGGAATTTTTGCATGTCTTCTTTGGAATTGTCGGCGGCAAAAGTGTCGTAAAAGGTTTGCCGGCTGATGTCGGCAATTAATTCGGCGTCTTCTTTCGTGGCAATGCGAAGCGTAACGTTCATGCGTCAAAGTTCACCCGTTCACGTGTTTACTTGTTCACTTGTTAGGCGTAAAAAATGGAAGCCACTCTCGCGGTTTAGCTGGCAACAAGTGAACAGATGAACAAGTAAACTAATTTCATTGCGTGAAGATCATCAACCGAACGGTGCTCGTTCTGTCTTTCGTTTCGCTGTTTGCCGATGTGGCCAGTGAAATGCTTTATCCCGTCATCCCGGTGTATTTAAAAGAGATCGGCTTTTCTGTTTTGCTGATTGGTGTGCTGGAAGGCATGGCCAATTTTACAGCCGCCATCAGCAAAGGTTATTTTGGCAAACGCAGCGACGAAAGCGGCTTGCGGCTTCCCTTTGTAAAGATGGGTTATCTTTTCAGCGCGGTTTCCAAACCCATGATGGCGGCTTTTACCTATCCGTTGTGGATCTTTTTTTCGCGTGCCGTTGACCGCCTGGGCAAAGGCCTTCGCACGGCGGCAAGAGATGCGCTGCTTTCGCAAAACGCTACGCCGCAAACAAAAGCAAGAGTCTTTGGCTTTCACCGTGCGATGGACACGTTTGGCGCAGCCATCGGCCCTGCGCTGGCGCTGTTGTTATTTATTCTTTATCCAAAAAATTATGCGCTTATCTTTTTGCTTGCAGGCATTCCCGGCCTTTTGTCCGTTGCGCTTGTTTTTCTGCTGAAAGAAAAAAGACAGCCTTCATCTACCTTAAACGAAGGCGGCTTTTTTTCTTTTTTTGGCTACTGGCGAATTGCATCGCCGCCGTATAAAAAATTGGTTGCAGGCTTAGTGGTTTTATCGCTTGTAAACAGTTCGGACGTTTTTCTTTTGCTGAAAACAAAAGAAGTAACCGGCGATGACCGCCTGGCCATTGGCGCTTATATTTTTTACAATGTGGTGTTTGCGTTAGTAGCTTATCCGCTGGGCGTGCTGGCCGACAGAACCAAGATCCGCAATGTCTTTTTAGCCGGGATATTGCTGTTTTCTACCGTGTATTTTTTGTTTGCCGCTTCGCCCTCAACACCGATAATTTTTATTGCTTTTTTCCTGTACGGTATTTACGCAGCCGCTGTTGAAGGTCTTGCCAAAGCCTGGATCACCAATCTCTCGCACAACCGCAACACGGCCACGGCCATTGGCTTTTATACTTCTTGCGAAAGCCTTTGTACGCTGCTGGCGAGCGTGGTTACCGGACTGCTCTGGCAGCGCTTCGGCAGCGGCCCTGCTTTTTATGTAACAGCGGTTGTAGCCTTGTTGGTATCACTTTATTTTCTGGTTGTTGTTCGTTCGCCAACAAAGGAAACCTAAGGCTTGCAGAAGCCCGAAAAGCAATTTATCTTTTGTGCATGGCTGCACAGCTTTGGCACAAGGCGCCCTTTGTTCGTTTGTTGATAGCAACTGCCGTCGGCATTGTGCTGCAATGGAATGTTCAACTTCCGCTTTCTGTCTTGCTTCTTTGCTTTGCCGTGTGTTTTCTTTTCGCGATGCTTTATTCATTCACGGGCATTCGGAAACGCTATCAATTAAGTGCGGTGAACGGCGCGGTGCTTTGCCTTTTGTTTGTAGCGGGCGGATGTCTTTTGGTTTGGCAACAAGACATTCGCAACAACAGGCACTGGATTGGCCACGATTACAAAGCAGGAAATTTTTTTACCGTAAAACTGGAAGAGCCGCTGGTAGAAAAAGCAAACTCGTACAAGGCTCTTGCGAGTTTCGAAACGTTGAATGATTCTTCTTCCGGTGCGAAACCGGTGAAAGGCGCTGTGATTCTTTACTTCAAAAAAGATTCACTTCCTCCAACGTTGCAATACGGCAGCCGCATCCTTTTCAACAGGCCTTTGCAGGAAATAAAAAGCGCCGGCAATCCGGGCAGTTTCGATTACAAAACCTATTGCCTTTTCAACGGCATCACGCACCAGGTTTATTTGTCCGGCGATGATTACGTTTTGTTGCCCGGCACCGATAAACGCATCTTTGCAGAAGCCGTTTTTGCCTGCCGCGAATGGGTGGTTGGCGTAATGAAAAAATACATTCCCGGCGAAAAAGAACAAGGCCTTGCCGAAGCCTTGCTTATTGGCTACAAAGACGACCTGGATAAAAATTTAGTGCAGGCATATTCCAACACCGGCGTTGTGCACATCATTGCTATTTCGGGCTTGCACCTCGGCTTGATTTATTGGCTGCTCATGTTGCTGACAAAGCCTTTGAAGCGAAATAAAAAATTGGTTGCAGTTCGTTTGCTGTTGGTGATTGCCTCGCTTTGGCTGTTCAGCATTTTGGCCGGCGCACAGCCGTCTGTGCTTCGTTCGGCGGTGATGTTTAGTTTGATTGCGGCCGGTGAACTGGCGCTGCGGCGAACAAACTTTTTCAACACGCTTGCGTTTTCGGCGCTCGTTCTTCTTTGCACCAATCCCTTTTGGCTTTGGGACGTGGGCTTTCAGCTTTCGTACACTGCGGTCTTGAGCATCGTGCTTTTCTTTGGCCCGGTTTACAATTGGTTTCATCTAACCAACAAAGCCGTTGATTTTTTCTGGAAGCTAACGGCCGTTACCATCTCGGCGCAGGTTCTTACAATTCCCATCAGCGTTTATCATTTTCACCAGATGCCGCTGCTTTTTTTGTTCACCAATTTTGTGGCCGTGCCGCTAAGCAGCCTTGTTGTACTTGGCGAAATTTTGCTTTGTGCTTTGTTCTTTTTTGCTCCCGCTGCACAGGTCATTGGAACGGTTTTACACTACTTGATTTTGTGGATGAACGGATACATTGAACAGTTAAATAGCGTTCCTTTTGCCGTATGGAACGGGCTTTCCGTCAACGTTGTTCAAACGCTGTTGCTGTTGATTTTTGTGGTGGCAATTTGTTATTGGCTGATGGAAAAGCAGCGCCGCTTTGCGTGGGCGGCACTATCTTCTTTTGCTGTTTTCATGTTGATAAGAACGGTTTCTTTTAGCGAAGCAGAGCGGCAACAAAAGCTTGTTGTTTACAACGTGCCAAAGCATACGGCTATTGACGTAATCAACGGAAGAAATTATGTCTTTCTCGGCGACACATCTTTGCTCTACGATGATTTCGCACGAAATTTTCACCTGCAGCCGTCGCGCATTCTGCACCGCGTATCTGCACAAAAAACGGATGCCGATACAAAAAGTTTTTTGCTGAACGGCAAGCAGGTTGTGGTGATGAATGAAACGATGCCTTTGGTAACCGCCAATCCGAAACTCACCGTTGACGTATTGATCCTGTCGAAAAACCCCAAGCTCTATATTTCAAAGCTTCTTGATGCGTTTGCGATAAAACAAATCATCATTGACGGCTCGGTGCCGGCGTGGAAAGCCGCACTGTGGAAACGGGATTGCGATTCGCTGCGCATCCCCTGTTACAACGTAGGTGAAGACGGCGCTTTTGTGATGAACTGGTAGACGATAGCTTGTCGTTGAAGCCGTGGTTACGCATCGGTTGACCGCACATTTTTTGGATGCAGCGTTCAACCGACCCGAAGGGTCGGGAGGCAAAACAAACTCGCACACAGGAACACTGAAATCCACCGCCACCTTTCAATAAACCCACCCTACTTTTGCGGCGCATTTCAATCCCTTCCAATCATGAACAAAAAAATTTCCGCTGCGCTTATTTCTGTTTTTTATAAAGACGACCTTGAACCAGTTGTACGGCAACTGAAAGAACAAGGCGCAACAATTTATTCCACCGGCGGCACGCAAAAATTTATCGAAGACCTTGGTCTTGATGTAGTGCCGGTGGAAAGCCTGACGAGTTATCCATCCATTTTGGGCGGACGTGTAAAGACCTTGCATCCTTCCGTATTCGGCGGCATTCTGGGGCGACGAAACAACGAAACCGACATGCAGGAAATGCAGCGGTACAACATTCCAACGCTTGATCTGGTGATTGTGGATTTGTATCCCTTTGAAGAAACACTCGCACAAACCAAAGAGGAAAAAGCCATCATTGAAAAAATAGATATTGGCGGCCCCTCGATGATTCGCGCAGCCGCAAAAAACTTTGCCGACGTGACGGTAATTGCATCCAAAGACGATTACGGCAAGCTCGTTAAATTGCTTCAATCGCAAAGCGGTGAAATCAGCCTGGAACAACGAAAAGCTTTTGCTGCAAAAGCTTTTAAAGTGGTAGCGAATTACGACATCGCCATCAACAATTATTTCAATGCCGATGATCCTTTGACGGTTGTTGGCGCTGGCAAAGAAACGGTGCTTCGCTACGGCGAAAACCCGCATCAAACAGCCGTGTTTTACGGCGATTTAAACGAGTGCTTCGAACAACTGCACGGCAAGGAAATTTCCTACAACAATTTGGTGGACATTGATGCGGCCATTGAATTAATTAAAGAATTTCAAAGCACAACCTTTGCCATCATCAAGCATACGAATGTTTGCGGCATTTCCAGTCGTGAAGACGTAAGCGATGCCTGGAAACACGCATTGGCCGGTGACCCTGAAAGCGCTTTCGGCGGCGTACTGGTTTGCAACCGTGAGATTGACAAAGCAACGGCAGAGGCCATCAACGAGATTTTTTTTGAAGTCTTGTTAGCGCCTTCGTTTAGCGATGAAGCGCTAAGCATTTTGAAAACGAAAAAGAACCGCATTTTGCTTCAATTAAAAAACACGGCCACAACAAAAAACGTTTACAAGAACGCGGTGAACGGAACATTGCAGCAAGGCAAAGACGCCGGCAACTTTGAGAAATGGGAAGAAGCGGGCGGACGTTCGGCAAATGAAAGGGAAAAAGAAGACTTGCTTTTTGCCAACCTTGTGTGCAAGCATTTAAAGAGCAACGCCATTGCGCTGGTGAAGAACAAACAACTTGTAGGCAAGGGTTGCGGGCAAACAAGCCGCATTGATGCCTTGCGCCACGCGGTTGAAAAAGCGGCACAGTTCAACTTTGAGTTAACCGGTGCGGTGATGGCGAGCGATGCATTTTTTCCATTCAACGACTGCGTGAAGCTTGGACACGAAGCGGGCATTACCGCTTTCATTCAACCCGGTGGTTCTATCCGCGACAAAGACAGCATTGAGTATTGCAAGGAGAATAACCTGGCGATGGTGATGACGGGGTTAAGGCATTTCAGGCATTAGTCTTATCTGAACCATTTTTTGGGTGGATTTTGAGGATGAATAAGAAATAAAAACATCCTGACAAAGTAAGAGTCGTTCGGTGATGAACGATTCTTACATTTTCATTCCCTTACATTTTTTTCATCCACCCAAATCGTGGTTCAGACATTCTTGGGTCGAATGATGCTCCAATCGGTTTCTTCGGCAATGATGGTATTGTTTAAAGTTCCCAATCCATCAATCTCCAGTTCCACCACGTCACCGTCTTTCAGCCATTGTTCCTGATAATTTTCGTTATTCAGTTTTCCGGTTCCGTTGAGTTCCAAAAAACAACCCGTGCCCACCGTGCCGCTGCCAATGATATCGCCGGGATAAAGGTCCACACCGTAGGAAGCCCGTTCAATAATTTCCGCAAATGTCCAATCCATATCACCAAGATTGCCTTCGCTTACTTGTTCCTCATTTACGCGGCAAACCATTTTTAAATTCCAGGCTTTTCCCACGTGTCCTTCTTTTGCGGCCACTTCAAATCCTTCCAGCTCATCAAGCGTTACAAGCCAAGGGCCAACCGTTGTGGCAAAATCTTTTCCTTTTGCGGGGCCGAGGTTGAGAAGCATTTCCTGCATCTGCAGCGTGCGGGCACTCAGGTCGTTCATGATCATCAGTCCGCCAATGTATTCATCCGCTTCTTCTGCTTTAATGTTGCGGCCGTGTTTGCAAATCACAATTGCGGCTTCCAGTTCAAAATCGAGTTTTTCAAAATGATCGGGCATGCACAGCACTTCGCCCGGGCCCTTAACGCCGTGGTGATTGGTAAAATAAAAAACCGGGTATTGATCAAACTCCGGAATCATGGGCACTTTGCGGTTTCGTCGCGCCGCTTCCACGTGTTGGCGAAACGCATACGCATCCCTGCACGATGAAGGAAAAGGAACGGGCGCCAACAACTGCACGCTTTCTACCGGGATGCCTTTGCCTTGCGCAATGCGGCCTTCTTCAATCATGCGAGCGCCTTCCTGCGCAAAGGCAACCGAATCTTCCCAATAGGCCAAAAACATGCTCATCGTGTTGGGCAAATCGGGATGCAGGTATTCCATGTCGTAAAGCAATCCATCTACCAAAACTGCAAGCGCATCGTGTTCTTCTTTGAGATAAGAAACCAGTTTCATGATTGCGAAATTTAGGCGACAAATGTAGGAAGGTATGGATGACGATGAAAGATGACGGATGGCAGATGACCGCATCGAAATGAAAAAGCAACTACTGGATTGCTTTTGTAAATGTTTGTACGCCTGTAACCTAAAGCGGAATGCAGCGGGAAAGAAAAGCGGCGGTGGAATAAGCAGAAATGCTTATTGACGGATGTTGAAACCTTACCTTGTTGCCATCCTTACAAATTCCTTAACCATGAGAAGATTTCTACTCTTTCTTGTAAGCATTGTTTTATTGGGCGGCAGTTGCCGCAAAAGCAAACCAAAAAGTTCCGTTGATCAACTGCCACCCGAAACACAGACTGGTGCTAATACGTTTGGGTGTTTGGTGAATGGGCAGGCCTTTTTGCCGGGAGGAACTTCTTTGACAGGTGGATCACTATCATCAAATTATCAGTTCTTGAATGGTGGTTATTATTTTAGGCTCGCCGCCATAAGTAGAAATAATACCTCTGCCGAAAGCAAATCTATTGGTGTGTTTACAGACAGTTTGAAATTAGCCCAAGGCAGTGAATATACTTTTTCATCTGTACATACCAAAGGTTTAGCTTATGCTTTGTATGGATATTCTAATCCTAATACAGCTATTATAGATGATTACGAAACCAATCCTTTGATTTCTGGGAAACTAACCATTAAAAAACTCGACACGCTCAATCAAATTGTCTCTGGTACCTTCTGGTTTGATGCTGTTAATGCACAAGGTCAGAAAGCAGAAATACGTGAAGGCCGTTTTGATGTACGCTATACCAGATAAATAAACCCCTTTTTAAACTTAAACCACACTACTTATGAACCCTCAATCCATGAAGCGGCTATTGCTGCTCCTGACTTTCTTTGCTTTTTCCTTTCTTTTGCACAAAATGAGGTAAACACAGAGTTCATCACCAAAATGAACCAGGCCTTTTCTCCACTTGAGAAACAACGAGTACCCAACGGGCTATTGCTGGATTATGCTTTTGAAAAGCTATAATGGTGTACTTACGGATAGTAACAAGGTAAGCGCAGGCAGTTTGCGAGACATCTATGCCACGGTATTTACCAGTGCCATCCACACCAATGCCGGTGGCTTTTACAGCCCCGATTACGTGGATAGCCTATGGGACAGCCAGCGGCAGGCAGGCATTATTACTTTAAGCGGCGTGTATTACAACTATGCCCGCTTTAGCGATGATGCGGTAAGCGGCGGCAGGCTTACAGTAAGCAATAACCAGTTTTACGACCGTTATGTAAACGGGGTGTGGCAAAGCCCCTATCAAACCGAAACAGTGTGTTTGCCATGGCGCCCCCGCTGCATGCCTACAGCGGCAGAAGCCTGCAGGTAGTGCTTCCTTCCAATCTTTGGTTTACCAACAATGGTGCGGCTGTTAGTAGCATTGCCGTGGATTTTGGCAACGGCAGCGGCTATCAAACCTTAAGCATGGGGCAGGCAGTAAACGTAAGCTATACCGATACCGGCAGCAAGACGTGGACGTTTAAGCTTACGCTGAACAATAACACCACCCTGTACAGCCATACCCTGATGCAAATACAGCCGGAGCCGAACAACTATGGCGGCACTTGCAGCACCTGCCGTTATCCAAGGCCCGGAGGCCCTGTATTTTTAACTGCCGATGACCCCTATAATGGGGGCTATGGGCAGGGTTGGATAACGGTGGACTATGCCCAAGCTGATTTGAAACTGCACAAGCCCTTGATTGTAGTGGAGGGCTTTGACCCAGGCTATTTGCTTGCGCCGGAAAATCAATTTGGGTATTCAAGTTTTTACACATTTAGAGAGCAATTGCGGTTAAGTGGTTCAAATTTAGATGCATTACTAAGAGGTAGCACCCAACAATACGACATTATCTATGTGGATTGGTATAAAGGCGCTGATTACCTGCAGCGCAACGCCTACCTGCTGGAAAGAGTAATCCGCTGGGTAAATGAGCAAAAGGCAGCAGACGGCACCACAGAGCCAAATGTAGTGTTGGGGCAAAGCATGGGCGGTGTAATTGCCCCTGGGCGCTAAAAGATATGGAAAACAGAAGCCTTAATCACCAAACCCGCTTGTACATTAGCTGGGATGCACCGCACCAGGGTGCAAATGTGCCCGTGGCGTACCAACATGCTAATCGCCATGCGTACAATTTATACCTGCAATCGGCTATACCTTATCTGTTAGGCGGCACTAGTACCTTTCGGATAGTCAGAAATGCACTTACATTGATAGACCAGCCGGCGCCCCGCCAGATGCTGATGAACCGGGTGCTGGACAACGGGCAGTTGGATAACAGTTGGCATACAACCTGGCAGCAGGAACTCCGTAATCTGGGCTATCCGCAGTTGAGCCGCAATGTAGCGGTGAGCAATGGCTCTGAATGCGGCATCGGCCAGGGATTTCAGCCCGGAGCTACTTTGTTTTACTTTAACGGAAAAGCGAATACACGAATACTGACCGACATGATAGGAAGTTTGGGCGGCATGTTTATGCTTGGCAATCTTACGGGTCAGCCTGCTTTTTATTTGGATATTCTGCCCGGTCGGAACGAATTCTTTTTCGATTTTCAATGCAATGCACAACCCGAAGGAGTGACACAACAGATTTATAAGGGAAAAATAACCTACCGGAAAGTCATTCTTTGGCTCGTCAATGTTTCAACAACCATTACCGATAGAACAAGAAATTCAGATCTTTCTGTTTTGCCCATTGATGGCACACCCGGCGGCATGTACGATACAGAATTAAATTTGCAAAGCTCTTCTTTTCAAAATTGGGCCATTAAATACAACATCAGTGCATCCAGCATTCCACAGTTCAACTTTATGCCTACGGTCAGTTCATTAGATATTGGCGGCGGAAACACAACGTTAACCATAAACGAGTATAGAGCAAGTTATGTTGGCGCCAATCCTCCTGGTTCTCCTTTCAATACACCATTTGCCAATTTTACCACTGCATTTAATCAGGTAGCCGTTTCAAACGGATCTGTCAATAACAACGAAAATCATATTCAAATTGCAGCACGAAATGGAAATTTTGTTGCGGAAGAATTGAATGGCAATATCAATGTCAGGACTAATTGCGCGGCATTTTGCACCAATGGTGTTATTTCCGGGAATAATCCGGTTTGTACTTCGCAAACATATGCAGCACCATTTGCCACTGGGGCAACCTACAATTGGTTTGTTAGCGATCCCTCTCTTGCAACGCTTACCCAAAATGGAAATTCGGTATTGGTTAGCAGAAACGGAAAGGCGGCCGGTCAGGTGACGTTGTCCGTGTCCATTTCCGGGCCTGCGGCACGACTGTTTTGAACCGAACGGTTGACTTGGGCACACCTACTCCGGGCCCAATCAGTTGGGCATGGAATGCTCCTCCCGGCAGAGTCATGCTTAGTGTGGATAACGTTCCCGGCGCAACCTCCTACGAATGGTACGTGGATGGAGTTTTGAAGGCAACAACTATCCGGCCCAGTTATAATTTGCCAATGAATGGAAATGTAAGCTGCGGTAATTCGTATTATTTTGGCGTAGTGGCGGCGGGCAATTGCGGAAACTCTCTCCAGCCATACATTATTGCAGAAATGCCTCCTTGTGAATTCCCTTATACTGTATCGCCCAATCCAAGTTCAGACAACGTCAGAATAGAAATCAACAACAGTGAAATGGCCAAGGCAAATACAAAGAAATCTGCAGAAATTCAGGAGGTGGAATTGTACGATAAAATGGGCCTTATCAAGAGAAAGCAAAAATTTGGCAAAGGCCAAACGGCTGCAACCATTTCAGTGGTTGCGTTGCCCAACGATGTTTACACGCTACGAATTTTTGACGGAAAAATATGGCAGTCCTGTAAAATTATAATTCAGCATTAATACGCCTATCGTATCATCAAAATGAGGCTGCCTAAATTTTTAGGCAGCCTCATTTATTCAAGTGAGTAGAAAGTTTTCGCACAGCCAATTCTCAAGGAACTCTGTTTTGCTATTGAAACAACCTCCTGCATAAAAGCGTTTATTCCAATTACGCATTCACGCTCTCGTTTGTCAAAACTTTTTGAATAGCGACCACCATCTTCTCGCCTTTCTCTTTTACCTGCTCTTCCGTCCACAACAATGAAATAGACGTGGAAACGCAACGGCTCATCACCGCGTCGGAAGCGGAAAAATCCTGTGAGGCCAAAGCCTGTAAAGCTTTGCGCTGCTCGTCGTGCAAAGGATGAAGCGATGATGCGTTTTTCAAATGGTCCCATTTGCGGATATAATGCCAGTTGTTGTCGAACCAATAAAAATTTCCCGCGGCAATGCCTTGTGCTTTCATTTCGGCAATCACCGCTCTTGTCATTTCTTCTGTGGGCAAAAACCAGCTTAAAAACGTGCAGCTATCACCTTCTGGATCGGGAAGCTTGCGGAAAGAAATTTGAGGAACGGTTGAAAGAATATTTTTTAATGCGGCTTGATTTTTCTTTTGAATGGAAAGAAATTCATCTACCCTTTTTACCTGCGCTAACCCAACGGCTGCGTGCAGTTCAGAGATGCGAAAGTTGTATCCAAGAAAAGGATGCAAGTCCGCGCCGCGGTCAACGCCTTTGTGGTCGTGACCGTGATCGCTGTACGCATCGCACTTTGTATAAACGTCTTCGTTGTTCGTCAGCACCACGCCGCCTTCGCCGCAGGTCATTGTTTTTACAAAGTCAAACGAAAAGGTTCCGGCATCGCCGATGGTTCCCAAACTTCTTCCTTTGTACGAAGCGCCGATGCTTTGACAGGCGTCTTCAAGCAAGAGCAGGTTGTGTTCTTTGCAGATGCTTTGCAATGCGTCCATGTCGGCCATGCTGCCGCACATGTGCACGGGCATGATGCATTTTGTTTTGGAGGTAACAGCTGCACGAACCGCATCAGGATTTAAGGTGAGTGTTTCGTCAACATCAACCAAAACAGGAATTGCACCAACGCTCAGTACCGCTTCAAAACTTGCCACGAAGGTGAACGAAGGCATGATGACTTCGTCACCGGCGCCAATGCCCAATGCGGCCATTGCCGTTGTCAGCGCAGCCGTTCCACTCGATACTAATTGCGCATGTTTCGCACCAAAACGATTGCAAAGGGCTTCTTCCAATTCTTTTGCTTTCCAGTGACCTTTGCGCTGCGCATCAAAACCGTAACGCATAAGCACGCCGCTTTCTACCACGTCCATTAGTTCTTTGCGTTCCGCATCGCTCCACAATTCGTATCCGGGCATAAACAAGTTGAGATTTAAGATTTGAAATTTGAGAAGAGCAAAGGTAGGAAGGAATGCCCTCAACCCTTGCCAACGAACCGGAAGGAGCAGCCAGCGCCACTAAGACTTACAAAAATTTTTTGCACAGAGCCAAGGAGAAGAAAAGCATTTGCGCCCAGCACGCCAACTGCAAACCACCAACGACAAACCATAAACCATTTACGGTCTTTCCTGAGCCCGCAACCAGCGTTCGGGATAGTCGTTGTTACTGGCTACGAGGTAATCTTTGTACGAGCAGGCAATGAATTCTTTGCCGGGCATCTGCATCCACCAGCGGCCGGTTTTTTTGCTTTGCAAAAACACGGTATCCACATCGGAGAACATCGTGTGAAACTCGTTGAAAGATTCGCGGTCTTCCAGCTTTGCTTCGCGTTTGTTGCGGCTGAAGCCATCAATAAAATACCAAATCATCTGGCTTAGTTGCTTGGCCGTTAAGTTCTCCACGTCGCGTTCGGGACGGTAATTGTAAAGGCCAATACTTTGCAGGTTTGGGCTCATGCCGGCATATTGCATCAGCGTGCAGGCTTCCTCGCCGTTCAAGCCGTTTGGTGTAAGATGATTGGCCGGCGCAAAAGCTGCCGCAAGAGCCGAAATGTCGAAGGCCATGAAACTGCAATTGCGAATGACAGGCTCCATTTCTTCAATGTGTTCCTTTACCGTGCCCACGCGAAAACAATCGAAGCGCAGCTTGTCCATCGTCTCCAACATGCGCGGATGCACATAATAGCTTTGAAAGCCGATGTGGTTGTAATGCCGCATGTAGTTGGGCTCAAGCGTTAAAAGCTCCATTAAAAAGTTATCGGCGCGAAAAGGCGATTCGAGGTTGATGTCGATGAGCGCATCCACGCCCACCGCATCTATTGCTTTTTTGTCGTCGGCAAAAGCGTGGTATTGCGAAAGCGCAAGATCGTTTGAGCCGCCGAGGATGACAACGGTTTTGTTCGCGGCCATTAATTCGTGCACCACCATTTTGAGTGCCGCGTAGGTGTCGTTAATGGTCTTGCCAATTTTTACGTCGCCTGCATCGGCCAACTTTACGTCGCTGTGCCATTGGTACAAATTATAAAACTCGCTGCGCACTGCCAATGACGCTGTGCTTTGGTGCAGTAAGGCCGCGCCGCGTTGTTCGGCACACCCGACCAACACAATGTCGGCTTCGTCAAGGTTGGGAAATTCGTCTTCGTAGGCGTCAATGCTTTTGCCTATTTGCCCTTCTTTGTAACCGGTGTCGCTGCTGATTTCGGCACGGTTGACGGGTTGTAAAAAATCTAATATGGAATCAAACATCCTGCTTTAATTATTTAGTGCTAATTATTGATTATTTCACCTAACAATGGCGCTTCCAAATAATGAATAATAACTAATCAATGATTCAGAAGACTTTCACATCTCACTTCTCGTACACTGCATAGCCCCACGGTTCGATAGACGTAAGCGCCGGTTCTTTGTTCATCAAAAAAATATTGCTCCATTCTTTTTCCGAAGGTTGGTCAGTCCAGGTAAACTTTTGCGGCTTGCTCGAAAGATTGAGCACAACCAAAATTTTGTTACCATTCTTTTCTCTTTCGTAGGCATAAATGGCCGCATCGTTTGAGGTACGCAGTTTTTTAAACGATGCGTTTGCCGCAAGCGCAGTGTTGTTCTTGCGAAGATTTAAAAGTGTTTTATAAAAAGGCGCCCGGGCATATTTGCCCATCGTGATGGTGTCTTTGTAAAAGAAACTCACGCTGTCAAGAAAAGGTTCTTCCTGCCCGCTGTACACAAGCGGCACGGAACGGGCATAGGTTTGCGTGAACACGGCAAAAGGTGCATGAGAAGCGCCGGGCATCGTGCCGTAGTCAGCCTTGTTCCAACTGTTCTCATCGTGGTTGCTGGTAAAATACATAGGAATGGCTGCCGGCGGATAAGCCGTATCGTATTTAGCTTTTATGCTGTCCAAAGCGAATGCCGGACGCTTTCCTTGTGCAACGCTGATCATGGTGTGGAAAGCATCCCAGGGATAAAAAGCATCAAAACCGTTTTGCAGGAGATAAGGCTTATCGCCTTCGGCAAGAAAGAACATTCCGGGCTTTGCAGTTTTTAACTGCGTGATGCATTTCTTCCAAAAATCGCCGGGCACATTCCACGCAACGTCGCAACGAAAGCCGTCAATGTTTGAAGCTGTAACCCAGTATTTCATCGCGGCAATCATGCTGTCTTGCATCTCCGTGTTCTTGTAATCCAGTTGCCTTACATCAGACCAATCAAAAGCCACGGCCGGTTTGCCGGTGCTGTCTTTGATGAAAAAGTTAGGGTGATTGGTTAGCCAGGGATGGTCGGCGCCGGTATGATTGGGCACCCAGTCAATAATGACCTTAAAGCCCATATCGTGTGCTTTGGCTACAAGATTCTTCCAGTCGTTCATGTTGCCGTATTCGGGATTGATGGCATCGTAATCTGATACAGCATAATAACTTCCCAACACACCTTTGCGGCCGGCCTTTGAAATGGGATTGATGGGCATGAACCAAAGCGTTTGAACGCCCATGCCTTTTAAGCGTTGAAGGTTTGGCGCAAAAGCATTGAAGGTTCCTTCAGGCGTGTACTGCCGAACGTTAACTTCGTAAACATTTCCTTGTTCAATCCAAGCCGGGTTGCCGTCAACAGTGGCCGCAGAATCGGATGATGTTCTGCTTGCAGAGTCGTTGGCCGTACTCGTGTTGGCGGTGTCGCTGCAAGACGCCAAAAAAAGAACAGCGATGACCGCTGTTGAAAAAAGTTTGCACATAGCAATTGTGTTTGCGCTAAAGTAGGGAAAAGGGGACATTCCATATCTCGCAGATATGGAATGTTTTTTTGCGGAAAATATTACTTCATGTACTGCGCACGGTTCTTTTCCAGATAACGCACCACGGCCAAACGAATGTCGGACAGGGGTTCGCCTTTGCCGGCGGCGGGATAAACTTTCACCACGTCCACGTTATCGGGTTTTAAAAAATCCATGTTGGCTTCCTTGCCCGAAAAAACAAACTCCGGCAGCACTACGCGGTAGGTTTTTGCCGGGTCAATGGCTTGCCCGTTTAGTATCCATTTATCAGCAACGTAAGCAAGGTTTTCGCTGTACTGCAAAAAGCCCCCGCTGCCAATGTTTTTCCGTCCCGCTTCTAGCGTTTTAATCACCAGGCTTCCTTTCATATCGGCTTCGCTAAGGGCGCCGCCAAAGGGCAGCGTCCGCAAAATATCGTATTGCGTAACGGGTGGCTGCACTACATCGTCTACGCGGATGGAGCCGCCATTCATCACGGCAATATCGGCCTGTGGTGCGGCGTCTTTGATGGCCGCAACAATTAATTGCGTAAGGTTGGTTGGACGGCTGCGCACGGCTGTTTCGCGGCCTTCAAGTGGTTCGCCTTTTTCGATCATTGTCTTTTTTGCATCGAAGCCCAAAGAGCCGTAATTCTCTTCGGCAATGCGGTTCCATTTCTGCACCACCACATTTGTTGCACTGTCCAGCGCTACTTTTTCGTTCAGTGTTTCGATGCTTGTTTTTACGTTGTGCGTGTGCTTTTTTTTGTTGATGCGCAATTGAATTACGTAAGCATTCTTCGCATTGGCAACGGCCTTGGTAATGGGAATGCTGTTGATCTTCGCGTAGCGGCCGTCGTGCTCGTGTCCGCCGATGATGGCCGTGAGGCCGGGAACTTCTTTTGCCAGCAATTCATCGGCATCCATGCTTTGGTGCGTGATGGCGATAACGACATCGGCAGAATCTTTCAACGCATTGTAGGCCTCTTTCGCCGCTTGCATTACATCGGTATAGCTTACAAAATCCGCTTTGTTGAAAGGGCCTGTAAGCGCAAACAATCCAATCTTTGCTGAAGTGCCATCGGCATCCTTTACCCGCAGGATAAATGTTTTTGGCAGCGGCCCCTTGCCTTCTTTTACAAAAGGCTCAACACCGCTTTTTGTTTTGTGAAAAGCATTGGAAGAAATCCATCCGAAAGATGACTCGTCAATGCGGTCCTGCAACTCACTTTCCTTAATGTCAAATTCGTGGTTGCCAAACATGGCGTAATCCAACCCGGCGCTGCTCAGGGCTTCTACCATCTGCTTGCCGCGTACGGCTTTGCCAGCTATCTGTAAACTGTTGTAAACAGAAGGACTGACGAAATCGCCAGCGATAACCAAAAATGTGTTTGGGTTCTTTTGCAGGTATTCTTTTTTCAATGTGGCTACTCTTGCAATGCCGCCTTCTTTGCCACCGCCCAGCGGCGCTATTTCATACACATCATTTATCTGGAGAAAAGTAACATCAATCTTGCCGTTGTCTTTGTTGCCGGTAATTGAGCTTGCCGTTTTGCACGACACAAGAAAGGAAAGCGGAAGAATGAGAAGGAAGAAACGTTTCATGCCGGTTAAGTTGTGGCGCAAATATAAGCCTTGCCCAAACCGGCCTTCGGTCTGGAGAAGGAGATACCTGCACACAGGCACTTGCTTTTCAACGAGACGAAAAAAATCAATCAGACTTTTGGTTGCGTTTTTTATTTAAGGATTCAGCGGCGGAATCACTATTCAGCATTCCTTGCGTCGCACGCTTCAACATTCGGCACATTATCGGACAAAGGAGACATCGCCGGCAAGCAAGATTTGGCGTAGCGTTGGCACGGCACATTTTTTTTACCTTCAAACTCTAAACTTATTGTTATGCGTTGGCAGGGACAAGAAGAAAGCGGTAACGTAGAAGATCGCCGAGGCATTGGCGGTGGTCACATTGCAGTGGGCGGCGGCATCATCGGCGTCATCGTGTTGCTCTTCAATCTTTTTACCGGGAACAACGTTGATCCCTCGCAGTTGCCCATAGGAAACGGACAGCAATCAACGCAACTATCGCCGGACCAAAAGGCTGCGCAGGACGACCAGGCTAAGTTTTCAAAAGTGGTCTTGCGTTCCACTGAGAAAGTTTGGGCGCAGCAACTGCCGCAGCAGGTAAACGTTGCGTACACAAACCCGATCCTTGTGCTTTTTAACGATGCCACACAATCGGGTTGCGGCGGCGCCAGCAGTGCTACGGGTCCGTTTTATTGTCCGGCCGATCAGAAGCTTTACCTCGATCTTTCTTTCTTCGACATGCTGAGTAACCGTTTTCACGCCGCCGGCGATTTTGCCAAGGCCTACGTCATTGCGCATGAAGTCGGCCATCACATTCAATACCTCTTGGGCACATCAGATAAAATGGACCGGCTGCGCCAGCGTTTGAGCGAAGAGGAATACAATAAATACTCGGTGAAACTGGAATTGCAGGCCGATTTTTTTGCCGGCGTATGGGCACATTATGCGCAAGGCCAGGGCTTGCTGGAAGCCGGCGATATGGAAAGCGCATTAAAAGCCGCGCAAGCCATCGGCGACGACCAATTGCAAAAAGAAGCGCAAGGTTATGCAGTACCCGAATCGTTCACGCACGGCACATCGGCGCAACGAATGTTTTGGTTAAAGAAAGGTTTTGAAACCGGCGATATAAAACAAGGCGACACATTTAATGATTCGAGTTTGCAGTAAGAGGTTTGTCGTTGATAGTTTGTTGTTTGTGGTTTCGTGTTGTTGGTTGAAGGCCAAAGCCCGTAACGTTTATGCCCTTCGCACGCCAACCACAAACCACCCACTACAAACCACAAACCTGCTTCGGCTTGGGAATTGCATAGGCTCATCTGAACTCATGCTTTAACCTGACCGCAATGAAATACGTCTTTTGTTTCTGCTTTGTGCTTTGCTGCACTACCCTTCGTGCCCAGGACACCGCAACCCACCGGCTGAAGGGTGTGTTCTTTCCTTATCCCATGGACAGGCCCTGGAAAATTTCGCTTGGCTTTACCAATACGACAATGCCTTACGACATTACCGAGGAGGTTCATTACCGCATTCCCGCACTTGACATTCACATTCTCAAAAAGCTTGCGCCAAATTTTTATACCGACATACGCGGCAGTGTGCAAGTGCTGCAAAATCTTTTCACCATCGGTCCGCGGTGGGTGCACAAGTTCAGCGAACGTTATTCAATGGCTTTGGGCAATGACGTAGGCGTGTGGTTTGGCAACGTAAACGTGCAGGAGATTAAAACGCGGGGGCACGGCTTTGAAAACATTCCCAACTTTTCGCTGGGCCGGCGTTTTAACAAAAAAGTCCTGCTCACTTTTCGCGCCGATGCGTTGATGGATTTTGGCATTAAAACTTATGCGGTGGACACCGAGCTGAGAACAAAACGACGCTTGCTGAGCGGCTCTTCATATTCAATTATTCTGGAACAGCCTTTTTACGGCAAGAAGGCACTCACGCTTGGTTTCCGGGCTATTTACAGCGATTTCTTCTGGCAAACCTGGACACTGTTTGAATCCTTCGACCGCAACATCTTTTACCCGCAAATCATTGTAGGCCTTAACTTATGAAAAAGAAATGCCTTCTTTTTTTGTTGCTTCTTTTGTTTTTCTCCTGCAGAAAAAAATACGAAGCACCGGTTCCTTCGCTTAACTGGGATTTGTACAATGCGTCTTCGGCCGTAAAGCTAACGAGCAAGGCGGTGAAACTGATCGATGGCGTTTACAACATCAGCGACGGCAGCGATCGCTTTGGCAACGATTGTGCATTGAAGTGGAGTTATACCGCCAACGGAACGGATACGACTTACAACCTTTCCTTCTTTTGTCAAAAAGACATCATCTATTTTGTTTGCGAAGGCAAGCGCACCGCTGACAGCTCTATTTTACTTAACGGTTATTGGCGAAGAATGATTGGCACTGAAACCGGAAAGGTATGGCTCACCATTGCCAGAAACAACGGCGCCATGAAATTGCTCAACAACACATGGACACCAAGCGACAACATCATCATCACCGGCAATTACGGCCTCTCGGCTGATGCGCCTTCCATTCCTGTTTCGCTGCGCTATGCAAGACCATTGTACAAGGGCAAGCCACTTGAGATTGTGGCACACCGCGGCGGCGGTCGTTCTGCTGATTTATTGCCGGCTTCGGAAAACACCGTTGAAATTGTAAAGCTGGCGTCACGCTTCGGCGCCACAGGAATTGAGATTGACGTTCGCCTGACTTCCGATGGCGTACCCGTCTTGTTTCACGATGCCACGTTGAACGAAAGGCTAATCCAAAAAAACGGAATGGTGGGGCCGGTCAGCAGTTACAGTTATGCGCAGTTGACATCGCTGGTGCGGCTGGTTAACGGCGAACGCATTCCCACCTTGCGCGATGTGCTCAACACAGTGGTGTACAACACGGCTTTGCGCTACGTATGGCTGGATACAAAACTTACCGGCAATCTTCAGGTAGAACGCGACCTGCAGGCCGAGTTTATGCAAAAGGCCGCTGCCGCTGGCCGCACTTTGCTCATCACCATCGGCATCCCCGATAAAACCGTGTTGGATAATTTTAGAGCGTTGCCCAATTACGCTTCGGTGCCTTCGGTGAACGAGCTAACGATTGACGACGTGCACGCCGCCAACTCAACCATTTGGGGCCCGCGATTTACACTTGGCTTGCAAAACGACGCCGTTTCGTCCATGCACGGTGAGGGCCGCAAAGTGTTTGTGTGGACGCTCGACAACCAAGCCGATATAAACGAATTTTTAACCAACGGGCAATTCGACGGTATTCTTTCCAATTACCCATCAGCCGTAGCGTATGCGTATTATACAAAACAATAAAACCTTTTTATTGCTGATTGCCTTGGTCGGTGTTTTTGCCGCAAAAGCGCAAGAAGAAAAATTTACGTCGCGTCCTACGGGCCGAGGCGAGTACTCGCTGGTGGCCTATTTTGGTGGCGGCATGAGTTATTATTTATCCAACGGCGGCACACCTGCTTATCTGCAACCTACTGTACACAAATTCAACCCGGTGGGCACGCTGCGCATCATGTGGTTCCCTGATCACTTGCTAAAGGCTGGTTTGGAAACCGGACAGGTAACATTTTACAAATACGATTTAAAAGACTCGGTGGGAAAGAGCGGAAAAATTTCGCTGAACGCAACACCCATTTTACTGGAGTGGGGCATGTCGCTAAAAAAGCACCTGAACATTTTCGCCGGCTCGGGTATTTATCTTTTAAACACAAAACTTGATTATGCCGGCAATGTCACAGCTAATAAGTTGAGTGTAGGCTGGATGGCCGCGGCCTCGTACATCTATCCACTCGGCTCTCAAACCGGACTGGGTGCTGAAGTAAAATGGCTTTACGCAGCCGAAACGTCCAACGGCTCTCTTTGCGGACAACTGCAACTGGTGTGGCGGTTTTTAAGGTGGTAGGAATTGGGAGGATATTGGGATATTGGGTTGTTGAGATATTGCGTTTACAGCCCACAACCTAATAACCCGATATCCCACAATATCTGAATCCCCTCCTTTCGCAGCCAAAACCACCGCTCCTGCCGGATTTCACGAAATTTTGTTTTTTGGGTTGGTTAGCTTTGGTATGTTCTCCAAACAAACCGCGAAAACACAACCCCTTTTCCTATGCTCAAGCTTCTTTGCCTTTTCCTCCTTCTTGTTTGCGTAAAACTCCATGCGCAAACTGTTGCCGACAGCACCGAGCTTTGCTTTGCCTCGGACACGCAAAAGCCCATGTGGGTAGAAACGCTTTTTCTGAAGAAAGATCACAACCAGCAAGCCACCAAACTGTTGTTTGATGCCGTGACCAAACGCAAGCCCGGCGCCTTTTTCATTATGGGCGATGTGGTGAATCTCGGTTACAGCAATCACCAGTGGAAGCCGATGGACGTTTACCTAAAAAGCCTTCGTGATGAGAACGTGCCGGTGTATGCGGCCCTTGGCAACCACGAAGTAATGGGACAAGCCGGTAAAGGAATGCGCAAGTTTCAGCAGCGTTTTCCCGACCATGTGCCTACGGGTTATGTAGAGGTAAAAGATTCGGTTGCGGTGATTCTGCTGAATTCAAATTTCGGAACGCTTTCGGCTGAACAAAACACCGCACAAATAGCTTGGTACAAACAAACGCTCCAAAAACTTGATGCCGATCCCGCGATTCAGTTTATCATTTCCGGTTGTCATCATTCGCCTTATACCAACAGCAAAATTGTGGGCAGCAGTAAAGACGTGCAGGAGAAGTTTGTCCCCTTGTTCATGGCCTCGAAAAAAAGCCGGCTTTTTATCAGCGGCCACTCGCACAACTACGAACACTTTCAAAAAGGCGGAAAAGACTTTTTGGTCATTGGCGGCGGCGGCGGACTGCACCAGCCATTGCGCACCGGCCAGGGTTGCCTTGATGATTTGGCGATTGACTACAAACCGCAATTTCATTACCTCACCGTAAAGCGCTGCGGCGATGAATTAAAAGTTAGCTCGGTGCAATTAAAAAAAGACTTCAGTTGTTTCGACAGCGGGCAATCATTGGTAATAAGGCGGGAGGCCGCTCCGCTGGCCGATGTAGCCGCAACTGCGAGAGCAAAATAGAGTTGCCGTTGGCCTTTGAAATTATTCTGAACCCAATCACGTTTTTTGATTGGGTTTTTCATTTGACCCCGGATTGCCGGGATTTTAAAAGGATTATGAACCGGAAACCATTGCTTCCATTGAGCTTCTCTTGCGCCCACGCTGTACGCTTGGGAATTCTATTCGGTAGCGGCGAAAGCTCTGTTTAAATAAAATCAATCCCTTGCTGTTCTTCAACGAAGAAAAATTTTATTGCGGAAACGGGTGCGGTTGCGTCGCCTTTAACCCGTCCTTTTGCTTAGAGGCCCACGGGACGCAAGGGCTTATATTTGCCCGATGAACAAGGCACACGTTGCAACTCCTCTTTCTTTTCATCCGGCCCTGCGCACAGCCGCCAAAGTCGTCTCTTATCTTTTTCACCCCCTGTTTGTGCCGGTTTACATTGCGTGGTTTTTTGTTTTTGTGTTGCGCTTATTTCCCGATCTGGAGCCTTTTCGTAAAGGCCTGCTCCTTATTCAATTTTTTGTAAGCTACACGTTGTTGCCGCTGGCAACAGTGCTCATTGCAAAAGCCCTGGGTTTTGTCAAAACAGTTCAGCTAAAAACCCAAAAAGACCGCATCATCCCCTACATGGCTTCCATGATCTTTTACTTTTGGATGTGGTACGTTTCAAGAAATCTTGGCTTCCCAAAAGAGTCAGTGATGTTTAGTCTGGCCGTGTTTCTGACAACTTGTTTCGGTGTTTTTTTCAACACCTACTTTAAGGTCAGCATGCACGCACTGGCTATGGGTGTTGTTATTGCTTTGCTTCTTTTGCTCTCACTGCGCAGCAGCCTTAATTTCGGGCCTTATTTATCTGTTGCCTTGTTTATTGCCGGCTGCGTTTGCACGGCGCGGCTGCTCAACGCCGACCACAATCCATTTGAAGTTTATGCAGGCTTGTTTTTGGGTGCGCTGTCGCAGGTAATTGCATACATTTTTGTTGCGTAATTCTTTGGCAACCCTTGTTCAGAAAATAGCTTTCCGGCACAAAAGAAAAGCACCCCGGAATTTCAGAGCGCTTTGCAAAATTTAATCCCGGAGGCAGTTGGCCTATCCCGGTATTCGTGAAATGTATTTTTCAATTTGTTTGATCTGATCAACAATTTGCGGAGTGGTAGGCTTTAAGGCCTTGGCTTTACGAAAGAAATCTTTGGCAGCGCGGTAAGAGTTCATGTCGCGTTTGTTCATCATGATAGAACACATCTGCAAATAAGCCGCGGCCTGGCTTTCTTTGTCGTGCAGACCTTTGCGCAAGGCTTGGCGGATGTAGCTTTCGCCCTGCTTGAAATCATTTTTCTGCAAAGCCAACATGCCCATTTGCAACAGGCTGGCACCTTCGGCTTCTTTCATTGGCATGCCCAAATCCAATCCTTTTTTCATGTTCTTTTCGGCCGTGTCAAAATCTTGCTTCATCATAGCCAGGTTGCCCTTGAGGGTATAATAAACCGAGCGAATAGGCTTGTACAAAAGGTTGGGAAATTGAATGGAATTGACGATGCGTTCGGCTTCTTCCATGTTGCCTTCTTCCATGTGCACTTGTATCAGGCGCAAAGGCCCGAAGAAAAAATGACCGGCGATTAAAATAACACCAATAAGATAAAGCGGAAACACTGGCCAAAAGCCGCTGACGGTAAGGTTGAGTGCCAGGCCCCCGATAAGCAAAACGATTCCTATATAGAGACGATACTGAATGAGCCGGTTGTAAAACTTCATAGACGATTTTCAGGGAGGGCAAAGATAAGCGCTAAATAACATTCGCTTTTGCCGGCTGCGTCCTTGGCTGTCGGGCTCAACAGAATAGCTACCTTCTTCTTGCGAGATAAAATTTAAGGGTCGCTTTACTGCGCAGCGTCGTTGATCTCTATCCAATAGCCATCGGGGTCTTTAAAATAGATTTGCTTCACGCCGTCCACTCGCATGGTGATTGATTGGGGTTTGCCGGGCCAGTCTTCATAAGGAATGCTGGCTTTATTCAACCGCTTTACAAAAACCTCTACCGAGGGAACACTAAAACAAAGATGATTGTCTTTGGCATGAGGGGTGGGAGAAGCCGCTCCGGCGATGACGTGCAGATGGCCGGTTGGCCCAACGGCGAACCACGTGTGCTTGCCGTCGTGAAAGGGTTCGGGAATGGTATCAAGGCCAATGACATCTCTATAAAAGACGGTGCTCTTTTGCAAATCGGTTACGTACAAGGCAAGGTGGTTGAAGACCGGTTTTTGTGCGTTCATATAAAAGGGAAGAAAAAGGTAAACGGTGAGAAAACAAGAAGAAAAAAATCTTTTCATTGCCGCGCTTTTGGTTGGCTAAATGTAGGTTTTCCACCTGATTGTTTTTGGGTAAGGGCCGAACCTTTATTTTTGTGGCCTTTCGCCGGCCCCGTAGTTCAATGGATAGAATAGAAGTTTCCTAAACTTTAGATACAGGTTCGATTCCTGTCGGGGCTACCCAAGCCGCACTCTCTAAATTTTTTGAGGGAGTGCGGTTTTTGTTTTGCGCCAAAACCCTTTCCAGGTCTTCGATATAGCGAAAGACTGGATTTATTCCTGTGGTTCGACACTTGTCTTCTGTGCGGTTGTAGAAAATTCCTTCAGGAAAGAGCAAAAATTGCAGCCGCTGTCTATCGGTATAGGTACTGAAAGCCCACGTGGTGGCGAGTTTAGCCGAATAGTCAACGGCAAACTCAACACATAATTCAGGGTTCGACACCCCTTTTGAGGCTTTGGCCAATTTGTCCGTGATTTTCTTCTTTTCGGCTTCGTACTCGCCTACAAATTCCTGGTAGAGTTCGTAGGGCAGTTCACCTTTCTTCAGCCGCTCTTTTTGCCTTGCTATATCCCTATCTATTTCTTTCAGCCGTGCTATAAAGGTGGATTTATTATCCGTTTTTTCTTCGTTGAGCTTATAGTAAGTAGCGAGCATTTGTTTTTTAATCAACGGAACAAAAGGTTCTGACTTTAATGAATAGTTATTCAGAACGTCCGTGAACTGTTCGTGTAAGGATGTTGCGCTGCGGTTGCAATTACAACCCTTCGTGTTACACTTGTAGTACCAAAGGCCTTTTGCCTTGACGATGTAACCCCTTAAAAAACTGCCGCACGTTTCGCAGCGCAGGAATCGCTTTAAAGGGATAGCGTTGTTTTCTTCCGTGGTGGTGTAGCCGTGTGCGTTGCGGTTTTGCGCTTCGTTTACCTTCAGAAAGATTTCCCGTGAGACAAGCTTTTCGTGGCTTCCTTCTACTACTTGCCCTTCAAGCAAGTTGTGTGAAAGCAGACCACAGTAAAACGGATTGCGGAAGATGGAAGACATCTGCTGATGCGAGACCTTTAGCCCCAACTTTTGGAGCCTTTCTTTTGCTTCTTCGTTCGATACCTCTTCGGTTGCTTTCCAGAGGAATGCTTTTCGAAGGAGTCTTCCTTGCTCGTTCACGACCCACGACTTCTTTCCAGCCATCTTGCCTCGTTCGTAGCCGATGGGCGCAGCTTGGCACCACTCGCCTCTGAGCAGAGCTTCCTTGATACCTGTGATGCACTTCTCTCTTCGCAGTTGGTTATCGTACTCTGAAAAGATGAATTGAATGTTTTGCTGAAGGCTGCCGTTAGCCGTGGTTGTATCGGTGGGCTGCGTTACCGAAAAAATAATCACGCCTTGCTGCTTTAGCTGCTGGGCGATATAGATGGCGTTGGCACCAGAGCGGGAGAACCTGTCCACGCTATATACGATGATGTAGGAGATTTTCTCCCGGCTCTTTTTTACAAAAGTGAGCATCGTGTTAAACCCCTTTCGTTCATCCGTCTGTGCACTCTCGTAAGTGCCACCAAAGTAGCCCATAATGGTGTAGCCGCTTTTTTGAGCAAACTGCTCACAGTACCGCCGTTGGGTGGAAAGGCTCATGTTGTTGTCGGCCTGCTCCTTGGTGGACACGCGGGTGTAGATTACACAATTGCCTGTCTTGTCTCTTTCAGTCTTGGTGCCTTTTCCAAATTGGTGGAAGATTTCTAAATCATTCATAGTGGTACAGTATTATTTGGTTATGCTGCTTTTTTATTCTCTTCTTGGTTCGTAAATGCAACAACCTTTGCGCTTTGGTTGTCAAACCGGCTTTGGGTAAAGCAACCATAAATCACTTCGGTATATACCCGGATGGCGTCTGCGATCCCTTGGGCCAGTTCGTCGCTGATGCCCTCATAGCCTTTGCTGGCCTTCACATCGGCTGCCGTCACGTCCTTGTATTTTGTTTTTGCTGGTGGGTTTTCGTCTTTCATAGGCGTTTCAAATTTACAAAATGTTGATTGTCAATAAGAATTGAATTTGGGGCCCGTAGAAGACTACCTTGTTAGGGAAATTGCTTCTGCGGGTTTCTTTCTTTCCATTAATCTTCGTCCTCGTTGATGTCCGTTTCATATTCGTCTATTAGGTCAATGATTTCTGAGACGGCGTCCTTCTCTTCTTTTTCATAGCGGATCTCCAGCGTGATGGTTTCTTCCCCTTCGTCCGCACCCGTGATTTGGTTTTCGATTTCGTTTTCCGAGAGCAGGGAGGCTACTTCCAAGATGGCGTCTTCGGGTACTTGCAGTTCACGAACATAGATTTTGCGCATGTGTTTTGTTTTTTTGGGTTTAATAAAGGATTTGGGTTGTTGTAGTTATTAATAATTAATTTGTTTAAGAACATTTGTTGCAAAAAAAATTAAGTGTCCAGGTCTTTCAGCTTTGCCTTCACTGCGTGGTCAAGCAAGGTCTTTACCCCTGTAACGGTGTTAGAATTTCCTTTAAACGCCTTCGCCAGCGTCTCTTCCAAACGCTGCTTACAGCTTCCGTCCGCCCATTCTATGAGGGTAAGGAAATTGTAAGCCAGCACAGGTCTTTCCATCTTTTGGTACACCGCATAGGATTCCAACTCCTCTTTCAGCTTTTCGGATAAGGTGTCCTCAAAGCCCTGAAACAACAATCGAGCAGCTTCGTAAAGCTGGCCCACCGTGACGTTTGGATCACCGAAATTGAGGACACCTGCCAGTTCGCTCCCCGTTTTCAGTGAGGCCAGCCGTAGTTTGGGCTTGAGGTACTGCTCAAGGACTTCTAAAATAGAAAGGGAATAGAGCTCGTATTTCCGTTTCAGCCCTTTTAGATCATACTCTCCTTTTTCTTTTCTTGCCTCATACGTTACAATGGACTTAATGGCTTTTTCTTCAAATCGTATGAGTGAAGGTTTTACTTCATCAAGACTTGCGTAATACTCACCGTACTTGCTGCGAAACTGCATGTTCTTGCGCCTGTACGTCACTTGTACGTAAAGCGGATAATACTGTTTTTTTCCTTCTCCTTTCACCGGCTCAACTGCTTCATTGAGGAAAAACTTGACTGTGATTTTCTTTTCGCGCCTACTCTCTTGCATAGGGCAAACATACTGATGTTATTTTTATTTACAAATTTTAATAACTTTGTGTCGCGATTTATACGCTCCGAGAAGCATTTAAATCACAAGTTAAAAACCAAGACTAAGTTAAGCTTAGCCTTAGAACAGAGCAAGAGCGGGCATAGAGCTGGATTAGACGCCAATTAGAGTTCGCTTAGATTACTAAACAAAACCTATCAAAAGCCCGCTGTACAAAAATTCCAAACCGATGAAAACAACCAATAGATACGGCCTGTTACACTTAAGCAAAGAAGAACTGATTGAAAAACTCCACGCGCAGGAAAAGGAACTAACCATCCAACACGATTTGCTCAAGCAAACCTTTTTCGAACACCAAAAACTGCAACAAAGGTTCAAGCAATTAGAAACGCAAGCGCTTGCAAGCACGGAAGGATATGACCCTTCAGCAAGCTGGGTTAGCAAAATCGTCTTTGCGCTGCAAAAAGAAAAAAAGCCACTTAAATCTTCAGAGTTGATCGCCGTGTTGGAACGCAGGGAGCCGATGCTGCTGAATCACCATAGCAAAGAGAAATACTTTTCTGCGTTTCTGAATACGGCGGTCAAATACGGTCGCATTGGACAGCAAACGGTCAAAGGCGTTCGCGGCTATTATTACCTTCTTCCTGAATGGTTCGACGACGCGGGAGCGGTAAAATGCTCCTACAAAGAGATGATGATTTAATATCTGGACGAAAAGAGTTCCTTCATCTTTTAAACGGTTGAATAATTCGGTGGCTGAACGACAAAGGGCTATAAAAAACCGGTGGAGTGGCTTATGCAAACGTTTGAATCCAATTTCTTACAAACAAACCATCGTGTAATTACGCATTTTTAATCGTGAAACTTCGCTTTTTTATTTTTCTCAGATGAATTATGGCGAGACCGTAAAAACTTATGGAAGCCAAGTGGAATAAGCGTTTGCGCTAATTTGTAGGAAGGACACAACCGATGCTTGTACTCCTTTGGGGTATTTCTTTTCTTTTTCCTTCTTTTTTTCTTCAACCTACAAATTCACACCTACTATCAAAACAACCGCTTTATACCCAACGCTGCTGCTCCTGTTCGTATGTCTTTCTTCTGCTGGTTTTGCCCAAGAAAAAGAAAATGAGAGAAGACCACTGCTCTCCGATAAAGACTTTTCTTCCCTTACAAACAAAGCTGAAGAAAAAGATTGCAAAAGTGGATTCGCTCAAGGCCCAAGCCTTGTTTGCGGGCATAGAAGAAAAATATGCGTCCTTGAAGAACGCTCCGCAGAAGCTAAGCAAATACGCAAGCGTGTATTCAGGGCATTTGGATTCGCTCACGACGTCATTGAAGTTCTTAGAAGGCCAAGGGCTCAGCCCCGAAGAATTGAAAAAATCTCTTTCCCGGTTTTCGACGTTACAAGAAAAACTCAACCAGACCGAAGTTATTAAACAATTTATACAGGAACGCAAGAAACTGCTAATGCAAAATCTTGAGCGACTCGGAATGCTCAAAGAACTGAAAGGCTTTAGCAAAGAGGCGTACTACTATTCTGCACAGCTAAAGGAGTTTAAAGCAATGTGGGAAGACCCTTCAAAACTCGAAAAAAAGCTTTTGGAATGGGCCAGCAAAACCGAAGCTTTCAAGGACTTCTTTCGCAGGAACTCCCAGCTTGCCTCCCTGTTTGCGCTTCCCAGTGGCAACACTTCCACCGCTTCGCTTGCGGGGCTGCAAACAAGAGCGTCGGTGCAACAAGCGATTGCCGCACGCTTTGGCAGTGGCTTAAATGTGCAGGCGATGATTGGGCAAAACATCGGGGCTGCACAAGGGCAACTTAGTGAACTGAAAAACAAACTCTCTCAGTATGGAAGCGGAAGTTTTGGCAACAGCAGTAGCGATATAGACATGCCGGAAGGATTTTACCCCAATTCGCAACACACAAAAGCTTTCGTCCAGCGGCTTGAATACGGCGCGAACGTCCAATCGCAAAAAAGTAGCAGCTTCTTTCCGGTAACCTCCGATTTGGGTCTTTCGCTTGGCTATAAGCTAAACGACAAAAGCGCCGTTGGTGTCGGGGCCTCTTACAAGCTTGGGTGGGGAAGAGGCTGGAACCATATACGAATGACCAACGAAGGCTTAGGGCTGAGAAGTTATCTGGATTACAAGCTTAAAGGCTCGCTATACATCAGCGGTGGCTACGAGCAAAACTACCGCACCGCGTTTAGCTCTATTCAACAATTAAAAGATTACTCAGCTTGGCAAAGTAGCGGGTTGATTGGCTTGAGCAAAAAATACAAAGTGAGCAAAAAACTGAAAGGGGACATGAAGCTGCTGTGGGATTTTTTGAGCTATCAACAAATACCAAGAACACAAGCCATTTTGTTTCGCATCGGCTATTCATTTAAATAAGCTATGGTGAGAGGCACAGCAAATGGAATGAAAACGCAGTAATAATTAAATAAATGAAATCTACACGCATAGAAAATTTACAAATTATCCAAAGTCAATACACAATGAAAGGCATTAAAATCACTTTTTCGTTTCTCTTGCTTAGCTTATTTGCTTTTAGCCAAACAGTTACAAATCACATTGGCTCAAGTGGTAATGTAGGAATAAATAATCTCAATCCTGCGTATCCCTTATATGTTAATGATCCCTATGCTTATAATTCTGTTACTGCATACTTTGGCAGGCAAGGCACCGATGGTTGTTGGATTGGAAGCGGTAATTATTGGACACCATACGAATACGGGCTTTATGATGGCGGCGGCGACCTTCCAATGGTTGTCTATGATCCAGCAGTCGGAAACATACACATTGGTTGGAATTTAGTAGAAAGTATAGATGGAACCGTGGGTATTGGCACCCAAACGCCTATTGCAAGTTTGACCATTAAGGGGCAAAATTCTTCCTGGGGACTATTGGCTTTGCAGGATTATTGGAATTCGGGCGCGGGAGCTTCAATCGATCTTGCCTTTTTTGGGGCGGACGAAAATAAAATAGCCCATCTTGGGCCAAGCGGCGGAAATTTCATTATCCAAAATGACCAATCCAACAAAGTTTTACTTTCTCCTTCCAACGGGAAAGTGATTATCGGTACGAATACCGATTATGGACAAACCTTACAAGTTTATGGGACCACCTTTCTATCTGAAAACGTAGGCATTGGTACAACAGACCCCAAGGGCTATCGATTGGCCGTCAACGGCGATGCCATTTTTACCAAAGTAAAGGTAAAGGCATACAGTATCTGGCCGGATTATGTGTTTCATGCAAACTATAAGCTTCCGCCACTCCAGAAAGTCGAGTCCTGCATCAAAGCAAACAAGCATCTTCCTGGTGTTCCATCAGCAGAAGAGGTGGCGAAAGAGGGACTCGATTTGGGCGAGAATCAAGCTATTCTGCTCAAAAAAATCGAGGAGCTCACCCTTTACGTGATCAAACAGCAAAAGCAAATTAACACGCTTCAAAAGCAGGTAAGCCGAGCCGCTGCCAGAACTGTGAAACCAAAACTTGCCCTTCACAAAGCCACCATTAAACAATAACTACCCCATGAGAAAACTTGTTTCTGCCTGTCTTTTTCTTTTCCTGCTTTCCAAAAACACAATTGCCCAAGACGCGACCCAGTTGCTTTCCAAAGACACGCGGTCAACGGCGACGGCTCCCGATACGTATAACAAAGACCTGGAATTTCACTTTAAGTTCTATTCCACCCTCGGGATTCAAGGGGTGAACAGCGGTTATTATGCCTCTGTGCTCGGCCTTCGCGGTTGGGGAGATAACAGCGGCGGCAAGGCGCACGAACTGGCTTTTACCGATGACAATCAAGTGCGAGTGCGCTCCGGCTTTTCACCTACGTGGGAAGCGTGGCGGCGGATCATCAGCGAAGACAACAACGGGAATGTGGGCATCAACACCACCGCTCCGATTTCCCCGTTGAGCGTAAACGGTGCGACGGCCCTGCTAAACGGAAGCGAGATTCGGTTTTACAATCCGGGCAATACCAATTGGGCGCAGATAAAATCACCCAATAGCGGCGATTTTGCCTTCAATACCGGAGGCGTGGCGAATGCGTTTTATATCGCTAATAGCGGCAACGTGGGCATCGGTACCGCCAATCCGCTTAAAAGGCTGGACATCACCGCGCAAAACGAACATCTTCTGACGCTTGCCAACAGCAGCCTTTCAGGGTCCGGTGCTCGTTGGGATTTCAATGTCTATCAGAACACCTTGCAACTGGGGCGCTCCGGTGTGGCCAACGATTTTATCATCAACAGTACGGGGAACATTGGCATTGGCACCGCCAACTTGAACGACGCCAATTACAAGCTTTTCGTGGAAACCGGAATTCGAACAAGAAAAATAAAAGTGGACCAGACCACTTGGGCTGACTATGTTTTTCATTCCTCCTATAGACTGCCTTCCCTTCAGGAAGTGGAGGCTTACATCAAACAAAACCGGCACCTGCCCGGTGTTCCTTCCGCAATGGAGGTGGAACAAAACGGTCTTGACGTGGGCGAAAGCCAAGCCGTCCTTCTAAAGAAAATCGAAGAACTGACACTCTATGTGATTGAACTGAAAAAAGAAAATGAAAAGTTGAAGCAAGAAACAGAGGTGCGGTTTAAAAAACTGGAAGCTAAACGCGAACAATTCCAGGATAAATAATTAGGAAGCTTATGAGAAAAAGATTATTCAGTCTCGGGGGCCTTTGTCTGCTTACTACAGTGTGTTCGCAAATAAACCACCTTATAGATTAAAATGTTTCGTTCAACTATAAACTGAACTGCTATGTTCTACCCGAAGAAGTTCTGTGTTTTCGTGTTCTTTTCCTTCTTCTTTATTATTGCAAAGAGCCAGGTCAACCTTCAGACCGGCAGTGCGACTTTTTCGCTCCCCGTGTTTAATTGGCAGGATAACAAGAGCAGGCTTACAACGACTCTTGCCCTGAACTATAATTCGGGCAACGGGTTAAAAGTTGCCGAAGTCTCTTCAAACATCGGTCAAGGCTGGAGTCTGGTTGCCGGTGGTGTCATCAGCCGTATTCAAGTGGGCGAACCCGATGATCAAATGCCTTACGGTAGCACAGACTCATGGGATACAAAAAAGTACCCAGCCGGTTATTTGTACGCCAGCACACCGGCTTCGCAGGGTTGTCCTTCGGCGCTTACGCGCTACCCCGTTTATGGGTATCGCAACCAACTTTACAAACAGCACAACGCGATTGCCGAAGACAAGCAGCAAGACGTGTTTGCCTTTCAGTTCAACGGCAAAACGGGCACGTTTATCCTGAATACAAAAAATGGTGATTACGGAGAAAGCATTGGCGACAGCAAAATTAAAATCAGCTTTCAACGCGACCCTTCTGTAGCGACCAATAATGCGTCTGGTGTTCGAACCTCCATTGTTTCGTTCACCATCCAAGACGTTGACGGGCTAATTTACCGGTTTAGCCAACGCGGCCTCACAAAAATCCTGTCATCAAGTTACTGCGACCGCAACTTGGTGCAGTCCCAAACCCAGCCCAAGTTTGACGATGGCGGCGTTTACAATCAAGCTGGATTCGACAACGTGGACGTCAATCCTTGGGTAACAAATAGCTGGTATCTCAAAGAGATTGAAGACCCGTTTCTTCACACGAAGGTCTTGTTTAATTACGTTGTTCGAAATGTCAACACGAGAGCAGGCCAAGACGTTACGTATAACGAAGGAGACAAAAAATACGTCATTATCACGCACCGTAAATCCATTACGCAAACCCCGGATATTATTTCAATCGCCTATCCCGATGGTCATTCCGTAAGCTTCAGCTATGGAAGTACGCAACGATTTGACATGACCGGGGAGTACCCTTTGTCCGCAATTGACATCAGTTACCAAGGCAGAAGTCTTTCGCGGTATAAGCTCAATTCGACCTACTTTATTTTGAATCGGTACGGTACGCCGGCTTCAGACTATCAAAAACGCGTATCAAGGCTTTGCCTTAAATCGGTAAAAAAAGTTGGTGTAGACCTTAAGGAAGAGAATTTGCCATACATCTTCGATTATTACCTAGGCTCAAACGCACCCGATGATTTTGTGCCACCGCCGTTTTCTTATCTAAAGGACATTTGGGGATTTTACAACGGCTCAAACAGCCAAGGATGGTGGGCCAATGAAGATTTGCCCTTAAATACCACTGTCTTGGATTTAAACTACAGCCAACTGAAAGGGCTTTGCTTTTTAAGACGTAGCGGAAGCAACACGGTCTTCAATTATTACAACCCAAAATACAATTACGCAAAGAATGGCCTTCTTCGTCAAATTGTTTATCCAACAGGTGGAACGCTTACTTATCAATACGACCAAAACACAGGCTATCTGGATGGGTCGGTACGGCAGGTTGGCGGTGTGCATGTTTCGCAAACGAGTTCAACGGACGGCAACTTTTCCAACGGCTGCAACAACCCGCTCACAACCTCCTATAATTATATTTTAAGCAACGGTTCTCCTTCGCTTTGGGGACTTGAAGGGCCAAGTACGTCTACAACAATTTACAATCATTATCAACCGGAAGCCCGGTACTATAAATGGAGTTTCCCATTTGGCTCTTGTTATTGGAGTTACCAGTATCCGGGAATTCTTTCGCAGCAGCAATCAATGGACCTACCGGGCTGGGTAAATACGTTGAACTCGATTGCGCCGGCAATGGGCGTTCTTTCCACTATCTCCATGATTAAAGACATCATCACCGTGTGCACGGGCGGTTCGCCTGTAGCCCTGATTGTTGATGTGATATTAAGCCTGGCTCAAGTCTTCATTACGTGCTTTGGCAGCAATGAAAAAAACATGACCCTGGGTGTCTACTACAGTTTTGATTTGAATAGCAGCAACCCGCAACCCACGCAATTTAAACGCGTTGAACTTATTGAAAACCCAGGCACGCGAGGTAAAACCGTGCAGGTGTTTACAAGCGATGATGATTACGCACTATGGGAGCCTTCCAATCCCGACTTTATACCCAAACAACGATTTGCTCCCTGGGCTTATGGCCTTCCCAAACTAATATCGAATTATGACGCGAACGGAGCCAAAGTAAAGGAGATTGAAAATCAATATAGCTTCGATAACGCCAAATCATTGATGGGTTACTGCTCCCTTGGCCACGGACAAGCCTGTGATCCCAACCCGACCGGCTTGCCGACAAAACTAATTTCCTGTCAATGTAGCGTGGTAAAAAATTCCTCTCAACGGGAAGACCAATGGAGCGATCCCTCCGTTTATAATGACCCCAACAGTTACACACTTTTGTCAACAAGCGACTTGAAAGTCGCGTATTACGGCTATTATTCGGGGCGGACAAATCTTGTAACGAGCAAAGAAAGAATTTACAAACAAGGTGATCCAACAAGGTTCTTGGAGACGGTAACCAATTTTAGATACCGGGATCAAGCCAGCAGCAGCTATAGCAATAACGAAATTTACGAAAAATCAATAACGCAAAGTAATGGCGATGTTGAGGACGTAACATTCCTTTACAGTAACGAGATTAATACGGGCGTATACAATACCCTCACAGCTAATAATGTTTGGTCAGTACCGGTTTCGGTCGATGTTGCAAAAATTAAAGCGGGCGCTGGGTACGGTTATAAACAGACCAACGTTACCGAATACACGACGCTTTCAAACGGCGATGTAAAACCTTGGCGCAAATTGCAAGAAAGAACCGATCAATTTGTTGCTCCCTATACTTCCGCTTGGGCATTTTACAACGGACCCAGTTCAACCGATTATTCAAAATTCAACGTGGTTGAATCCTACACTTATGATGATGCCGGAAACCTGATCGGCCTAAAAGACGAAGGCGGCAGAACCGTCAGGAATATTTACGGTTACAATGATAAATACATTGTCGCATCCGTCATCAATGCGGAGGCCGAAGTTGACGGCTGTGCGTATGCTGATTTTGAAAACGGTGCAGGGCTCTACGGATGGGTGAATCAAAACCCGAGTTTGACCAGTTATGTCAGTGTGCCGCTAACAGGAAAGAGCTGTTTAAACATGCAAGCCGGAGCAACACTTTCCGCAGCCATCAACCGCACCAAAACGAACATTATTTCTTATTGGACCAGCGGCAATCCTTCTATTTCGGTTGCCAGCGCAACGCTGGTAAAGACGCATAGCGGCATCAATGGTTTTACCTATTATGAATGGGAGCTGCCTCCTCAATCGTCCGGCACGTTCACGGTTTCCGTTACCGGGAGCGGCTTAATCGATAACCTGCGGCTTTACCCCAAACCTGCACGAATGCGTACCGTAACCTATGACCCGCTGCTTGGCAAAGTGGCTGACTGCGACGAAAACAACCGCATTACCTTCTACGAATACGATAACTCGGGGCGTCTTTCCATTGTACGGGACGAGCAGAAAAACATCGTGAAGATGTACGAGTACAACAGCATTTCGCCCGCAAAGCAAAACGGCTGTCCCGGTGTGTATTACAACAATTTGATTACCGAAACTTTTAAAAAGAACGACTGCGGATCAGGGTTCGTTGGCGCCGATTACACCGTTACGGTTCCGGCCAATGCGTATACGTCTGCTTTAAGTCAAGACGATGCGGACGCACAAGCCGAGAATTACCTGCAACAAAACGGTCAAACCTTGGCAAATACGTACGGTAGCTGCATACAAATCTTTTACAATGATCCAATATCAAAGACGTTCACTTCTCAAAGTTGTCCGGTAGGATATGCAGGCGGTTCAATTACTTACAGCGTGCCTGCCAACAAATATTATTCACTGGTAAGTAAGCCCGACGCCAATCAAATGGCCCAAGATGAAATTGACGCCAACGGCGATGCCTATGCCAACGATCCGGCAACGCGGGTCTGCGCAATTGATAACAACCCCGTTTGGCATGGCGATGATAATTCACCCACTGATTGTCGTTGGGTGAATAGTGAAGCGCACATTTATCGCTTGTACACGGATGTCAATCCGAACAGTCCCAGTTACAATTCCACTTCATGGCTGGATACGGGCGAACCCGGCAACTGTGCACCTTCTGGTTTTGACCTATCGTGTGATAACGAGACGGATTGCGCACAATACATTCATTTGACAAATGCAAGTACGGGTGAACAATACTTCTTTTATGTTGACCCGTGGACGGTAAACTCATTGGGGACAATTCCTGAAGCTACTTATGACATAGAGATTGACGGTGATTGTTCTTACAACTCCATCAATACCTACGCTGTGGGTTGTGGCACTTATGCCAGCGGTACCAGCATTCAATTGTATGGAATACAACTCGGTGGTTCGTGCAGTTCAATAAACATTCATCACTAATAGACTCAACGTTTTTATGAACAAAATAATTTTGTTTGCGTTCGGCCTGCTTTTCTTTTCTCATGCCACTTATGGCCAGAACTTTTACGGTCTTTCCTTTAAAAAACTCTCCGGCGACAGCGTTTCATTGAATACTTACGCGGGAAAAAATGTTCTTTTCATCGTCGCACCTCTTTCGCAAACCGATTCGGCTTTTACACAGTTGCAAGCGTTCCGAAACCGTTACGGCGATACACTACAAATCATTGGCGTTTTATCCTTTGAAGACGGGTATCAACCGGCAAATGCTTCTGCAATTCAAGCCCTGTACAACAATTCGGGTATTGTGTTGACGGAAGGGATGTACACTCGAAAAGCTTCCGGCACTAACCAATCGCCGCTGTTGCAATGGCTTACGGACAAAATCAAAAACCTACACTTCAACATGGATTCAAAAGGAATTGGACAAAAGTTTTTTGTTTCCGGGAGCGGAAGACTATACGCGGTCATGCCGCCGCCGGTTTCCCTCGGCGCGCTCATTATGAACGCGATTGTTCACACACAGTAGGTAGTAAGCATGGCAGATTCGAAATAAGACCAAAGAGTAAGTGATGCCCATCGTGAATATTCCCATACTTGACTAAAAAGCGCACAATGCAACGCCAAAGGATTTTCCGACTAGCCGCAATCTTGATTGCTGTACTTAAAAGCAGTCTAATTCTTGCCCAGAACTGGAGCCCGAACCATGCGGTTGGAACTGTTGATGGAGCTTATAATTTCTCCTATGCCCAAACACCAAGTCAATTGGTTGAACTTCGACCACCGGCCTTTCCCAATACTGGGTATGTTTACCAATGGGAACAAAGTACAGAGCCGACAACGGGCTTCACCTCCATTGTTGGCGGCACACAGAGCTCTTACACTTTTTCCGGTGCCTTGGCACAGACAACGTACTTCCGCCGAAAAACAATGGATCCCGGGAACTGGAACTTTGTTTACTCTAACATTATTAAGATTAGTGTCGTTTCTGTCAATTGGGAAGACCTCAACTATGTCCGGGAACACGACGTTACGACTACCGGTGTTTATACAGCCCAACAGGTAGATGCCTTGCCCGTTGGACAAAAGTTTCAAACTACAACCTATCTGGATGGTCTGGGAAGGCCCATTGAAAAAGTGAGCCGCGAAACCGCCACACCGGCAAACGCAAATGGCTTGTGGGGCGACGTTGTGGCTTTTTCGCAGTACGATGCGTACGGCAAACAACCGGTGAGTTATCTGCCTTATACAACTACAACACAGTCGGGTAAATTCAAAACAGTTCCCTTAAACGAACAACCGCAGTATTATCAAACCAAGCTAAACGAAACATCGGCTTACTCCTCCGTCACCTTTGACAACAGCCCGCTGTACCGCGTATTGAACATGAAAGAACCCGGCGCTTCTTGGGCAGCCGGGCCGGGTAAATCGCTCAGCTATGATTTAAACGATCTATCGGACGACATCAAAATTTTTGACGTCACCTACGTTCAGGCGAGTGTACCGATAGTCAGAGGGGTTTATGGCGCGAATGCCCTTTTTAAAATGGTGAGCACGGACGAAAACGGAAAGCAAGTCGTGGAATTCGCTGACAACGCCGGCCGGGTTGTTCTAAAGAAAGTTCAGTTGGACGACAACCCCTCCGGTCCATATCAAGGGTGGATTTGCACCTATTATGTTTACGACGACTTTGGGCAGCTTCGCTACGAGATTTCTCCCGAAGCCGTCAAATACCTGAATGGCAACGGCTGGTCGTTTTCAGGTACGGGTGGTACGGACGTGCTCAATAACCTGTGTTTCCAGTATTATTACGATGCCAAGGGGCGGCAAACCTGGAAAAAGACACCGGACGCGAAGCCCTTAAACATGCTCTACGACGTTCGTGACCGGCTGGTTTTTACGCAGGACGGCAACCAGGCCACCTTGCCTACACCGCAATGGACGGCCACGTTGTACGATGAGTTGGACAGACCCGTCGTTTCTACGCTTTACAACACAAGTAAATCGGTTGGCGGTCTACAAACCGATATTGCTAACGCTCTTTCCTCCACGGTGACCGTAACGAACAACGGCGGTGACCCGGTGGTCAAGATGGTTGTGATTGACCGCAACCTGACCTCACCTCCTTACAAAGCCAGAGAAAGCATTGAGTTTGTCGATGGATTTTCCAGCAACCCAGGCGATGATTTTACCGCTGAAATTGACCCAACCGCCGTGACGCAGCCAACTACGGTAACTGCATCGGTGTACAAAGACCCCATTAGCGCTACTGATTTAAACAACCCGGCTATTTGCACGGTTTTAAAATACCAGTTTTACGACGGTTACACGTTCACTGGTGCAAAGCCCTTCGACGCAGCCTTTGGAAATACAGCGGCCTACCAGAACAGCGATCCCAATGTGCAAGCCATAACACCCACAAAGCGAACCACCGGCTTTGCCACCGGAAGCATGGTGCGGGTGCTGGGCACCAATACCTTTTTGTCTTCCACCGCGTATTATGATGAACGGGGTTTGCTGATACAAACGGCAGAAGACAACATCAAGGGTGGAAGTGACGTCGTGACCTCGCAATATCACTTTGACGGCCGAATCCTCAGTACGCACAGCAAGCACACAACCGCCGGCACAGGCTACACAGCATTTGGCATCCTGACCAAATGCCTCTTTGATAAGATTGGCCGCGTAACGGAGTTGCAAAAAAGTTTTGGCAGCAACAATCCGCTTAAAACCATTGCCACCTACGAGTTTGACGATTTGGGTAAACTCAAAACCAAGCATCTTGATCCTGCCTATACCGGCAACGGAAACGGCGAGTTGGAATCGCTCACTTACAACTACAACATCCACAACCAACTTACAGGGATCAACAAAGACTATGCGCTGAAATCGCCGGGGACTTACGACAAGTGGGGGCATTTCTTTGGCCAATACCTCGGTTATACCAACAGCGACGGTGTGTTTGCCGCAGGCCGATTAAACGGTCAATTGACCGGCGTGCTCTGGAATACGCAAGGGGACGACGCGCAGCGCAAATACGACTACGAATACGACAACGCCGGACGGCTGACAAAAGCATCGTTTACGGAGCAACAACATCCTGGCGACGGCTTCACGGCAACAAAGATGGATTTCTCCGTCAGCGGCTATACCGGCAAAATCACGTATGACCTGAACGGCAACCTGCTTTCGCTCTTGCAAAAAGGCGTGATGCCAGGCAGCAGTGCACCCATCACCGTGGACGATTTACGGTATTCTTACGTTAGCAATAGTAACAAGCTATTGTCGGTTTCGGATTGGATGACCAACCAGAATGTCAACGGAGCCTTTGGCGACTTTAAAGACGGCAGTAACGGGTCAAATCCCGATTACGTGTATGACGACAACGGCAACGTCGTGGTTGATCTGAATAAGAATGCAAAGGATTTTGCCAACGTTGCTGGCGCAAACGGCATCCATTATAATTTCCTGGACAAGCCCGACCAAATCCGTTTGGCAGGCAAGGGCACTATCAATATTCTTTACACCGGTGACGGGCAAAAGCTGCAACGTACCTACACACCCGACTCTGGTCCTGCATCAACCACAACTTACATCAACCAGTTTGTCTACCAATCCACGGGCGGTAGTACCGATGCGCTTTCCTTTATCAACATGGAAGAAGGAAGGGTACGGGTGGTGACGCCTACGAACCAGGACAACGGTTACGACCGTTTGCAGGTGGACGGCAACATTGACCTGCCCAACGGAAAGCGAGGTGCCTTTGATTACTTTATTCTCGACTATCAGCAAAACGTGCGCATGGTGCTCACGGAGCAAACCCGCGTGGCCTCCATCACAGCCTCTATGGAAACAGGAAGAGCTTCCGTGGAAGAACCGCTATTCGGGCAGACCGGCGGGGCCAACGAAGTTTCGGCTACAAGGTATCCTACGGCTTCCACCGGTTGGTCCGGTAACAGCACGGCGTCGGTAAGCCGATTGGGAAACATTGCGGGAAAAAACATTGGTCCCAATACGCTGCAAAAGGTAATGGCGGGCGACTACGTGAACGCACGGGCCGAGTATTATTTTAACGCAGCCCCTGGCAGCGGCAATCCCAATCCTGCAAACAGTCTGCTTACCTCCCTTGTGCAGGCACTTGCGTCAGGCCCTACGAGCAGCCTGATAAAAGGCACTGCAAGCAACATCACCAGCCAGTTAAACGTGAACCAGGCCTTTCTTGATTATGTGCAGCCCACCGGTGGTGGCACGGGCGGGCCGAAGGCATACCTGACGCTTCTTTTCTTTGACGAGCGGTTTAATTTTGTAGGGGCACAGGACGGCGGGGCTTACCAGCAGCAGGTGGCTTCGTCGGTGGATGCGAACGGCAGTTCTTTGAACATCAACGGCGTGCGGGCACCGAAGAACGGCTATGTGTATGCCTACCTTTCCAACCAAAGCGACGGCGATGTGTATTTTGACAACTTTGCCCTAACGCTTGCGCAGGGCAACATCGTCGAGGAGAATCACTACTATTCTTTTGGGCTCAGGATTGCCACGCTTTCCTCCAAAAAGTACAGCGATTCGTATGACCGCGGTGTGGAGAACAAGTACGGAATGCAAGGGGCTTTTGCGGAAATGGATGACGACATCGGCTGGTCGGACTTTGCCCTTAGAAACTACGATGCGCAAATTGGAAAGTTTGTCCAGCAGGATCCCTTCGGGCAATTCTACTCTCCTTACACCGGCATGGGCAACGACCCGGTCAACCTCATTGACCCGAGCGGGGGGATTGGCATTCCCTGTCCGGGCACATCGGCCTTAGCCATTTTCATGGATGGTGCTTTGTACGCAATAGGCAATGCGCTCAATTCCATCAGCAAAGTGGGAAACATCGTGAGCATCGGCATCGCCGTTACACAGACAACAACCGTTGTCGGCAACGTCATCGGCGCCTCCAACGTGGTCAATGGGCAACTGGAAACAAGTGGGGTGGGACAAATGACCTCGGGATCAACAGGGGAAGGATCTTCTACAGTTGGAAATCCGGACAAAGAAAGTCCATATTGGATATCCTATGATGGAACGCATGTAAATATTTACAAAGGGAAATATGGAGATGTATCAAACCTTTATGCATCTTTTGGAGGTTCCTCTGGAAATTCCGGCTACGAACTTGCTGCAAATGAAGATGTAGAAAACATCGGGCCCGTGCCCCAAGGAGATTATAAGATAAACCTATCATTGGATACAAGACGTTTTTCGACATACCCATTAAATGAGGGTCATGGAGTACAACTATTGGTTGATCCTAACGCAAAACAAAACCGCGTATGGACCGGTGGTCCTGATTGGGGCCGATGGAGGGCTAGGCTAGATAAAGTCAATGTCAATTCAAAAAGAAATAACCTTTATTTTCATGATTCTTATAAAGGATATTCTCACGGGTGCATAGAAACTGAAACGCCTCTATTTTACTTTCTAACGATGTTGCATGACCAAGGTATAACGGAGATAAAAGTGCAAGTAAAATATCAGTCAAGGCAAACTCACACGTACGGAGGGACTGACAAAATAAGATTTAGTTTACCTGAAAATGTTGATCCGTTAATTAAAAAACAAATTAGTCCTCCGAATGTAGGTAGAGATCATCCATTCATCCCGATTCCAAAGAGTGGTTATATTTTTACAACTAAACTCAAATATTATTGACATGCGTGTAGCAGTAACCATCTCCCTTGTCTGTTTATTTAGTTGCTGTATTAAAGCCCAAGAACAAGTACAGTTATTACTGCTAAGAAAGAGTAGTTGCTTGGAGGTCTATAAGACAGATAGTATCAGAATTTTAATTAAAAATAAAAATCAATTTCTTGTTGAGGGCTATATTGCTTTAGAATATTGGAGGGGCAACTCGTGGCATGAGTATGATAATAGGGTTTTTGTAAACACAGATAAACAGCAATATATTCGTGTTAATGCAAATAGTCAGAATACGTTTTCTTCTTCTACGACAAATTTGGATTTGAAAAATTTGAAATCAAAATTTCAAGATTACAAGTTCCGATTAGTTTTTCACTACATAAATCCAAACAAAAAAACTGTTCTCACTTATCAAAATCGAAAGATCGTGAGTGCCCTATATGATTCCTGTCACTCTTCAAATTTTACATTTTGCACCTTGAATGAGTAGAAGTTAAGACTATTGATTTGCTTAGATTGGGTTATTGGAGTTCAGGATTGCCACGCTTTCCTCCAAAAAGTACAGCGATTCGTATGACGGCGGTGTGGAGAACAAGTACGGGATGCAGGGTGCTTTTGCAGAGATGGACGACGACATCGGCTGGAACGACTTTGCATTACGGAATTATGATGCGCAGACCAATTCAAAGTGCACGATTCAAATAGGGTAGTGCATAAAAATTCCTTTCTTATTTTAGCAACCAATACATCAATGTTACGGCTATGTTCTCTAAACCAAAGCTATCTGAATTTAAAACCTATACGCTTTTTGTGCTTGCTGTAGCATCCTTTGCCGCCTGCAAATTGCCCTTGGGAGAAACGAGTACAAGAGATTCCGAAAAAAACACTCTGTTTTTAAAATTCAACCCAAAGCCAGGATCGGTTTATCATTACGACGTGGACAATAAAGCGGAAATCTCGATGGAGATGAACGGTAAAAAAACAGAAAAATTGTCCGCGTTTACCGTTGGCATGACTTACCGGATCAACAAGGATTCTTCCGGGAATTACCTGTTTGAAACAAACTACGACAAAGTTCATATGGAGAGTAAGAATGATGAGGTAGAGAGTGTGTACGATGCAGAAAATGCGTCTTTCTCTCCGAATGGAACGGACAAGATGCTTGGTGCCCTAAAGGAATCAAAACTTACCGTCTCGGTTTCGCCGGGACGGGAAATCAAAATCGTAAGCGGCTACGAGGAATTATCAAAAAAGTTAATGGCCACGCTGGATACAACGAATGGATACGCGAAGCAGGTTGCACAACAGAAAATCGACGAAATCATTAAAAAAGGACTGATCCAAAGAAACGTGGACCAACTGTTTCGTTTCTTTCCGGATTCGGCCATGCACATCGGTAGTAAGTGGAAAATGGAATCCAAAGAGCAAAATGATTTTACCTTAAACGTCAGTACATTTTATACCCTTAACGACATTGAAAACGGGAAAGCCTTCATTAATTCTAAAAGCACCATCACCAGCGACAAAACGCCGCTTGCGGTTATGGGTTATAGTGTTGTTCCCGATCTTAAAGGCGAACAAGAAGGGGTTTATCAAGTGGAGGCGAGTACGTGCATGTTACTGAACGCCTCAATTACGGCTACAGTAAAAGGTAAACTTGAAATGGGCGGCTCGGCCATCCCTATTTCGATTAAACTTAAGGTAAACATCGAAGGAAAGAAGTCATGATTGTTGCTTTGGTTGGTTGTTAAAAAACCCTAATTTTCCTCAACGGTTCTGGCAAAAGACGTTACTACAACTGCGTTAAGTTTCACACCAACTGAAAGCAGAAGCCTCCTGCCCTACGATCATCCATTCGGTGGTTGCTGTTAAGATAGTAAACAACTCGAATTTGATATCGATGGTCGGGTATTTATCGCAAGTGGGGGTAGCTTCCAAAACGAAAATTGTCCAAGTGCAAAAAGGTCGTCAAAATTTTACAAAATAAAATCGCAAATTCTGAGGACGCGCAGCGCGGTTTCCCGGTAAAGAAAAGTGTGCTTACGGAAGATTTGTTGCGCTCTCCAATTGCAAATTTTCCTTTATCCAAGCGTACAATAAATAGCTTATCCAAAAGCGGCCTTTACACAGTTGGAGACCTGGTAGGTTTTGGAATCGAACGGTTGGAAGTACTCCATCACATTGGGACCCGGACAGCCCATGAAATTTAAAAAACATCTTTTTAAAATAAAGTCTTTTTACTGCAACCACCGTTGCGAACGACTGGAAAAATCACTTTCACGCGTACTTCGATGAAAACGAAGTTGCGTTGAATCGCAAACCATTTCACCTTTCTTCTAAATCAACAAATGTGTCATTGAATTTCATGCAACCACTCCTTCAGTCGACTTACCTGTTCGTTGAGGATGACTAAATCGGCATAGCTTATAGTGAAGTCTTGTTGGTAGCGGGCATCAATGTAGGCTTTTTGCAAAAGGGAGAAAAGCCGCTTGTCTTTTTCGGTTTCTCGCGGGAAGAGTGCCAGTAGTTGTGGCAGGAACATGGAGCAGTACCGCAGCAGTTTATCCAGGTTGTGCGTGTTGAGCGAAAACCCTGTATTGATTAAGAAAAGCGAAAGCAGGGTTTGTTCTGCTGCTTGGTGCAGCATGAAAGCCGCCATCTTGTAGTCTTTGCGAAGGGTAAATAAATCGGCTCCTGCCAGGAACGCCTGCACCTTTTGTCTTGAAACGGACAAGCATTGATTGTTTTGTTTTCGTAACACTTCTTCGTTTACTTCCTTAGCGTTACCGAATTCGTATCCGCCTCCGTTGTAAAGAAGGGTAGCGTTTTGATTCACTTGACTGGCAAAGGAGTGTCCATCCTGAAGCCACCTTGCAAACGTCTCTATTTCCAATACAATCGCCGTGGTAGGCCTGTAATGCTGGAGGTTGTTTTCGATTTTGTCCTGCACGCGGTTTTTGCTTTCTTTTCCGCTTTTAATGAGCACAAGAAGATAATAGTGGTTTACGCATTGGACAGTTTGGGTAGCGCTACTAAAGATGGATTCCACAATCTGTTGCCGGTAAGCAGTTCCCAACAGGTGAATCATTTCTACGTCTACGGCTTTTACAACAAGCGAGACCAACTGCCGGTGTTCTTCGCTTAAAGGACTTGTCGCCGGTTGACGGATGGCTTGGCACATGGGTGAATGACGTTTGCTTTGATTAGATTTTTCGCCGGATGGTTTTGAACCATTTTTTAAACAGGTAGGTGTAGTGCCGTTTTCGCCAGGCGGAATAGGCGTCAATGAGCTTCCCGGCGCCTGAATTCGTCGGCCATACCGCGCCAAGGTTGTCAAAATCTTCAAAAAGCAGCCGCACGTCCTCTTCGGAAAAGTAGGCTTTGCCGTAACCCATCTTAACCGCGTAGTCCACCAAACTTTCCTTGGCGGCGTCTCTGCCTTCCCGCTTTGAAGCGTCGTGTGAGAAATTGTCCAAGAAGTCCGTGATAAGTTGCCGAGGGGTGATGTTCAAAATCTTGCAAAGCAGCAATACGTTGTAAGGCAGGTAGTCGCTAAATTCAAGCGTGCGACTGTAGGGGCCCACTTGCCATTTTTTTGTGGGCTTCAGTTTTTTTAAGCGCCCAAAAGCCTTGCGTTCTTCTTTGCTTGCCATCAGTTCAGATTTGAGGAATGGATGATTCTTTTTTCTGTAATCGCTCCTGTTTGCGGGCCGTCCAGAGGTCGTGGGCTGCACTTATGAGGTCTTTTAGGTGCTCGTAAAACGAGAGCATCAGATCACGGTCAGCCGCACTGGTTTCGTCGGCTTCATTGGTAAGGGCCCGTTTGAGCATGTCCCAAAACACCTCCCCGTAATCATCTGCGCCAAAGGCGTAGAAAAAATCTTGGATGAGGAGCCATTCGGGGATATCGCTTTCCTCCTCCTCTTCGTCATCGCTATCGGGCCCACCGGGCAGTTCACCCTCTGTTGACCCTTTTCTTTCATCTACGTTCATGATCGTATCGTACGATCCGGCGGGCGGTTTCTCGTCGGCCAATTCCCGATGCAACGAATCATTGGGGTGGACACTTGGTTCAAGCCTGTTCGTTCCAACTCCCACGTTGGTTCCCACAGTCTCTAACAAGTCGAAAAGCGCATCCATGTCACCAAGCAGCACATTGCTATCTTCGACTTTGTTGGCCTTGTCGTTAGAACGCAAGTAGTGCAGGAGCATTCGCCGAAGATGGCCGACAAGGCGAGTCGGCGATTGATGGGCGAAAAAGGCTTGTAGTTGGCTTAAAACCGCTTCGTTTGAAGAAAGGGCACTTCTATCCATTGCTTTGAGTTTGGTGTCAGCAAATAACAAAGGCCCTTTGGTCTAAACCATTCAAAAGCGGGTTATCATATTCTGCTAAGGGAATATCTTATTCAGGCAGTGTAAATACACAAGTGCCCTTTTCTAAGTCGGCTGGTTCGTTATATTTGTTTCATGAACCATTCCCCCAACGCTGCCGCCGAAAAAAAGATTCACCAGGGACGAAACGTCAAACGCTTTCGCGAAATGCTGGGCATAAAACAAGAAGCTCTCGCAGGGGAGCTGGGCGAGGATTGGACGCAAAAGAAAGTGTCGCTCTTGGAAGGAAAAGAAGAAATCGAAGAAGGCTTACTGGAACAAGTGGCCGCCGTGCTGAAAGTTCCCGTAGAAGCCATTAAAAATTTTGACGAACAGGCGGCAATCAATGTTATCTCCAATACTTTTAATAGCCATGATAGTTCTACATTGAACGCAGTTAATCATCAATGTAATTTTAATCCTATTGATAAAATGGTGGAGCTTTATGAGCGAATGCTAAAGGATAAAAATGAGTTGATTGAGGAACTTAAAAGAAAAGACAAGCAGTAAGTTATTTACTTACTCCAAATTTTGAAATCAAGAGCTGCCGAAAGGTGGCTCTTATTTTTTCACCAAAGTGGCTTCATTAGAGTTGGTGCTGGTTGGCCTACGACCAAAATTCAGTTCGCTTAAATCTTTCACACATCCGCGTGGCTTTATATTTTAAACTCCTGAGAAAATCGGCAGATGAAATCTTCTATGCTGCACTTTCGCAGAAGGTTGTGGTCAATTCGCTCGTACAGAAAACCTTCACCGAAGTCAAAGAAGAGTGGCGCCTTCGCTTGTTTCCAACTCGCTCGCTCCCGTACCCAATAAAAAGAATAAAGCCCTTTGTTTTCCCGCATAATGGCGCCTCGTGCACGTAAGTGTTCACCTTGCTCGTTCTCTAATTCCTTTAGCGCTGCTTCTATTTGCCTTTGTGTTTGCGCCTTTCGTTTCTCAAGTGTCACTTTGCTTGCTTCCAATTCAATCCGTTTTCTTTCCATTTGCGCAAGCCTCCTTTCAAGCTCGCTCAACTTCACTTTGAACCAATCTTTGGCTATAGCGAGCATTTCAGCGCGGACGGCAGCAATGCGTTTGTTGAGCGACGTATAGACGTTTTCTGCTTCAGCCAGTTCTTTTGCGATTTCGTTCAGTTTCTCGGTTGGCTCAAACGCAAACACGTACCTTTCTTTTTTGTACTGGTAAGCGTGCAGTTCTTTAACGCTTTGGATGGGGTGTGGTTGCAAGAACAGGGAGTTGAGTGAATCTTTTTCAACGGCAACAACCAAGCGTGGAAGATGGTGGAGCAAGGCTTCAAAACTTATGGCCTTGTACAGCTTTCCGTCTACAACAACAGTCTTCAAATTTTCAATTGCGTTTTGGCTTGCTTCAAGGCGCTCCATTTCTGCTTTTAATTTGTCCCACTCGTTTTTTATAGCTTGGAGTGCTTTGTTTTGAACGTCGAGGCACTCATCCAAGCGCCAAGACCTGATGCCATTAAAAACCTTTTTGCCCCACGCGGTTATTTGCTCTTCAACTAAGCTTTCTACGTTTTCTTGTTCTTTGCGCAATCCGGCTTCACGACCGGTTTGATATTTCTGATTGCTCACGTGAATTCTAATAGCGTCCTCCGTATCTTTTATCTTCTTATCTATTTCATCCAAGTCTTGCCGGTAAGAGTCTTCAAGGTCTTTTTGCCGGCTAGCAAACCGTTCGTCCAACGCCGCAAGCTTTGATTTTACCACACTGCGCAAGTGAAGATTGTCACGAAAGCCTTCTGCGTTTACAACCCAGAACATTTCACCGTAAAACGCTTCCCGCTCCCTTATCTCATTGCCGGAGATGGGTGAGTTTTGAAACTCGATCACGACGCCTTGCGGCGTGAGTATATCGGCGCGGTGTTTTATGCCGTCTCGCTGCAGGATGCGTTCTTGCCAATCAATTGGAAACTGAGCTTTCCACTCCCTGTGCCAAGCCGTTTCATGTTCCTGCCAAGGGTCGCAATCCCTGTCCTTTACGTGCTGCCAATGCCAGTTGTAAATCTCACCACACTTTCCAATCACGTTTCCGTTACAGAGCGGGCAAAAAGCTCTCTGACTGCTGGCAGAAGGAGTGATTCGGTTACCCTCACTGTTTATAGCAATCTGCATCTGTCAAAACCTGTTCTTTTTACAACTTTATACAGCCCTGCCGTCATCTACCTTTCTGTATTCATTCATCTTCTGTTCAACGAACCCGTAATTCAGAAACTTTTTCATGAGCTCTTCTGCCGGCTCGTTTATATCCAAAATATGTGCAGCGTGCGCAAACCTTGTTTCCATGTCTTTTAGGGCTTCAGCTGAAGGTGTAAAGTCTTTGCTCTTGTTTCTAATAAGCTCCAAGTGAAATTTGTTGGTGTACTCATTTTTTTCAAAGCCTGAGCGACTGCTCGACGACCAATCCCAAACACCCCACTCTTTCATGCCTTTTAGTAGAGCTGCTCTCACCTTCGTTGGTAACCATTTGCTGTTAGCCGATAACAACCAGATCACGCAATCAATCATATCATACCGGCGTGTGCTCGGGCCGATGCCTCCGCCGTTACCGCTAAAATAGGTGCAAGCAATGGCAGTGGGATCGTATCCGCCGAACTTGGGATGCCGAAGGGCAATCCGTTCGTCGCAACTGTAACACTCGCTGTTCTTTTTGTTGTTTAGCATCTCGTTAAACCTCCCTTCCAAAAAACCACCAAACCCTTTTATTGTCAACTGCGGGAAGTACAAAGCCACATCTTCAGGATTCTTTAAGCAAGTCTCTTTCAAGCCTGCCTGCGTTTCAATGAAATTTAAAACTTCGGATGGTGGCGTCAGTTGGGACAGCCACCGCTCGTCGGCTTCTTCCTGCCACATCTTTCGCATGGCGTGTCGGGCAATGTATTCGCCTCTTGCTTTCGGCGCATCTCCTTTCCAAGGAATGGAGAAGGATAAATATTCCATGTGTCCCCATTCTTTTCCGGAATACTCCACGGCGTCAAGCCACCAATCGTCGGTTACAACGGGCGGTACAAAACTGTCTTTGATAAGGTATTCTCTGGCTTCAATCAAAGTAGAGCCTTGAGGGTAAATGGTCTTCAGTATTTTGGCAACAACTTGTTCGATGCCAATCGACGCATGGGCTGCGACTTTATCGGCCAAAGGCGGCGAATAATTTAAAACTTCGTCTCTTTCGACGTTCAGCCATACGGGAAGAATCAACTCGCTTTCGTGGGCATTTTGCCGGGCAACCAAACCGTCCAACTCCCAATTGGTCCACTGCTTTTTAAAAAAGTTGGGGCTTAGCACAATTAGGCCGAATCGTGATTTTGAAAGACCGAGGTCAATGGATCGCCGCAAGCTGCTTCCAACTTTTAACGAAAACTCATCGTACCACACTTCCACCCGGTTTGCTTTGAGCTTACTTGCAAGTTCCCTTACGAACGGGTCTTTGTCTTCTGAAGCATGGCTGATAAACACATCGTACAGCATAGCGTTACTTTATATCCAAGAATTGTTTTGCTTTCTTGCGGATGTTGGTCATCGCTTTGGATACCGGACTGTGATTGGCATACCCCAAAGCTTCGCCTATTTTGGTTAGTTCCGTCATTCCGTTTTTAAGACAAATGACAATCCGCTTTTCCTTTTTATCAAACAAGGATATGAAATCTTCCCATAGCCTGTTTTCGTGGATTTCTGCGGTGGGAGAATGAACGGGTAACGCATTATCAATTTCTACCAGGGTTACTTTTATCTTGTTTCGTTTGTTGTACAACTTTCGTTCAAAATCTTCTTTTGCAAACGACCATTTTTCGGAAAAGTCGTCTTGGATGCGGTTGGATTTGACGGCATCAATAATCGAACGCAGGTTCCCCATTTGGTCAGCACGGGTAATCAATTCTTTTGAAAATTGCCACGCTTCGTCTTCCCCCTGCCAAACCATACCGCCCATTTTTGGCCGTTTTACCGTTATGCCGTCAGGCATCGTCTTTTGCGCTTCCTTGCATTTTGCACGCTGTGCGTCGTTTTCAAATTCGACTCGGGGCAATTCGGATAACTTTTCTTCGATTAACTGGTGAAGGATTGGCAGCCAATAATTGAGGTTGTGCGAAAGCAGAATCAATGGGTCGTTCTTTGAGAATGCTGAAATCTTTGACCCTTTATTTAAAAGTGGCCAAATGTGAAAGGCAAAGGCCTTTGACAACCTTTCGTCGAAATCCGTTGGCAGGATACTGTTGATGTACCATTTGTCTAATTCCGAAGGCCAGTGTCCTCTTTTTAAAAGCGGTAGTCCATAGCCTAATCTTGTTTTCGCTGGCAGGAGGTTAAGCAGGTGTTGATAAGCGTAATAATTAGATTTTTTATGGTAAGGCAGTAGATAAATGTTGCTCGCCTCATAATTCTTTAGCCAATCCATCGCTGTAGGCACTTCGTCAAAGAACATGTCCATCCGCAAGTGCGCAGGCTCCCACACGCTGTTCCATTGCGCAATAAAACCATTAATTTCCGTCCACCGTGCTTTGTTTACGGCTTGCTTCACGTAAATAAACTCCGGGCTCCTTCGCTGCTCTGGAACCGGTAGTAGTGAAAAAAGAAACGCACTGGATAGGTTGCGCAAACTAGGGTAGGTCTCCCTGTTTGCTTCATCCGCACCGGCAAGCTCGGAGGCTAAAATTTGTTCGAAGATTTCTTTGTCGCTCATAAAGATTCAAATTAAGGTATAGGAAATACGACAAATTCAACCCCGAATGTTCCGCTGCAAACAAATAATTTCGACCTTACATGATACAACGGTGCTTGGCATCGAAGTAATTCTTTACACGGTCTTGTGCCTAAAGAAAACGATGTCTGCCAAGTGCCACTAATTAATGCTGTTGACGAACGAAAATGAGACAATTACTTCTTTTTCTTTTCACGCTGACCGCGCTTAATCTTTACTCACAGCGAATGAAAATTATAACGCTCGACAAAGCAGAAGTTGGCGTAACGATTTTGGACGAAGCAACCAAAACGCAGCTTTTGCAGCAGTTCAACGGCAGGCAAGACAACTCGCTTCGTAAAAAATGGACAGCGAGAACCTTCACGCTTTCAGACGGAAGGCTTTTAGTTGAATTTTATGACCGGCAAGCTGCACTCATAAGGAACTTAGCCGATTTCAAAAAACTGGATAAAGCAAGGTTCACGAAGAACACGGTTGACTTTCTTCAAAAGAACGTCTCTTACAAAATTGAATTGAATTTTGAAGAAGGAAACCGTATGGTAAAAGATGAAAATCCACGAAGGCTCACCAACCTAAAAAGTGACATGCCTGAGTATTATGATTTTGAAGTTTATGCGCTAAATACGGGGCAAATTTTATTTCTTGATAAATCGCAACATTTCAAAAGCGCTGTTGTTTATCCCGACTTAAAAACGCTTTCCTCTGACAACACAACTATAGAACAGCAGGTTTATGGCTCTGATGATGAGGAGCACTTGATGAAAAGGCTGGCGGCAGGCGATCCATTGCTGGACTATGAACCCAACGAACATCTTATTTATCTAAAGTATTTGCAGGATTTAATTAAGAACCACAAGCTCACCCTTATCGAAACAAAAGTTTTCGTCGAAAGTTTTTACGGTAACCTTTATAAATCCGAAAACGGCTACTACATTTTGGTGGATGAAATAAATCAAAAAAATGGCGCTGGTGATAAGCTGCTAATTCTCACGTTGCGTATTTATGAAACGCTGCAAGAGGTTCGGGACGCACAAGCCAGATACGAAACGTTTAAAAACAAAGGTGTTACACCCGAACACTTTTACCAGAAGATTTCAGATAAGTATGGGAGTAAATTTCCCGAGTTCGTTACGCAATTAATTGACAGCCTACCGGCAATACTAAATTTTGACAAAGCGCAACTCTCTTTTGACAGCACGGGTATTGACTTGGTTGACGAAGCCCTGAAATGGAACAGCGCAAACTACCAACTTTTTGATCGCTGGTTTTCGTCCGTTCTTGCTTATTACGGGCAAGCCTATATAAAGCAAAAAGAAGACGGCAAATGGACGATGTTCTACGACAGAAAGTCCAAGGTTTGGATACCGGAAGTAAGACTAAAAGACGGCAGCGCTGCCTGGAATTGGAGAGACTTCTACAAAGATTTAGCCGAAGGTCCGATTCCTTTGCGCTGGGCTGGTGATTGGGACAGCACAAGAAAAAACATTCGGTCCACTATCGAAAAGGCCAACGATCACTAACCTTGCATTTCTGCGACGCTTAAATATTCGCTGACCCAAATCGAAAGCAAGGTTGGCGCGGAAAGCAGATAAAGCTAGTCTGCAAGCACTTCAAAAAAGTAATTATGATTATCAATCCAACACTTAAAGACACCGTCCTGAAATATTTAATCGCAAACGCAAAAGTTGAATACCATCAATCGGGGGATACACAAACCATTATAAAAGAGATGGAGGTTGATTTTGATTCTTTTTATGCGGTCATGACTTATTTTGAACGCATTGGGTTTTTGCGCGAACTTGGGCTAAACCGGCGCGGTGTCCATTTTATTTTGCTCACAGAAGCTCACGACTTTTATTTGCGTGGCGGCTTTACCGTTCAAGAAGAAGTATTGGAGGTTAATTTGAAAAAGCTCTTGCTTGAAGTTGACCACCTCAAAAGGCACCTTGGCCCCAATCACCTTGACACCGTTGAAAAAATATCGACCATTGCATCTGCCCTGTTTGCGGGTCTGGGTTTGTTGCCCAAAACTTAGATACGTTACTAGTGAATCAAAGTACCACCTTGACCTCCAATCATTGTCGGAAATTGTAGTTTAAACGAACATTGGTTAACGAACAGCCTTCATGGAAAATTTGCTTTATTATCCCCATATCAACATTCCCAAAACAGCTTGGACAGCACGTACGCTGCTCTATTATGATCGTGTGGGCACGATTGTTCCGCAAAGCTATTTTTATGAGCCTGAAAACTTTGATCGGTTCATGCGAGAAATGGTGCGCAACGAGCTGGTAGAACCCATAAACCCGCTTGATGCCTTGGATAACCCTTGGCAAGTTGCAGAACCCTTTCTCAATTACCTTAACAGCGAGCGTTTCAAATTGGAAAAACGCCGGGAAGGGTTTCGGGAAGGAGGGTTTGGACGAATACATCGCGATAAATTGGCTTTTAATGGCCCGCGTATACACGTCGATAAATTTGACGGCGAAATCTTTTACCAACTTGAACAGGCGGGTCTTGCTGTGCGACTCGACCACCCGTGGTTTCTTGTTGAGCGCAAAACGGCAAACGAACTCATGACATTTCTTGCGGCGGTCATTGGCGGCAAACTCCGGTACCGGCCGACAACGGACGAAATCAAAAGACGCTACAAAGTGATACGAGAGAAAAAGGACGACTACCAAACTTTTGTAAGCCAAAGCAACAAACGGGAATGCATCCTGAATGAGCTAATCCCGTTACCGGAAGAAATTGACACTGAAAAGCTAAGAAAGTTCAAAGACAAGCGCCGGCAACTGCTCAAAGCGTTCAAAAACAAGGTTGAATTGGTTGTTCTTAATCCGACGATGAATGAAGACTCGCCCCTTTTTTCCGAAGCTATCGATGAACTTAAGATCAGAAAGGAGGAGCTAAGCGCAAAAATGAACGAAAGCAAGGTTGGAGAGATTTTTTTCGGAACCGTTTGCGGCATCGTCGGTGCGTTTGCGGGCCTTGCTGCCGCAGACACGCCAGGCGCTTTTTTCGGTGGGTTGCCCGGTTTTGCAAATGCCGTCTATTCAGCACTGAAGGTTGAAAAAGCTGAAGACGTATTCGATCAGTCGGGCATGAAGTATTTGGCCCTTGTTGACAGGAAATTGCGAAGACCGCTTTGGCCGTAATGCTGTGGCCGTGGATAAACGAGTTTAATTTTTTTGATTGCTACTCCTGGCCAAATGCCTAGCAGTGGAATGCGTCTTAATATCGCCAAAGGTTCAACGACAAGGAACACTAAGAATTTCGGTTCAGGCAGTTGAATGATTCACCTATACAAAGCAGTGAATCGAATGTCGTCGGATTCACTGTCTGTCATGTAAAGGAATTCTCCTGTTGATGGAAAGCTCTTCGTTCCTTATCGTAGAAAGAAGCTATTTCTGAATGCAGCCAGAAGTTGTTATGCGTCTTTCCCTCGTAGGCGTTGAACTTTTGTTTCCATTCTCCAAACTTTTCGGCAGCGCTGCCTTCCAACTTTGTTAGCGTCGCAAATGTGCCTCCTTTGGAATCTTTAACGATCATGCTCTTCTCAGTAAACGAAATACTGTTGCAGGTGAGCCGCAAAAATGGAATTGGAGTCGTCCGAGGTTTCGGGTCATTGGTAGGTTCATGTTCGGGGACCGGAAAGACAGACGCAAAAAACAGAGATACTTCTTTTGGCTTTTTCTTGTTGTTGATAAAACCAACTCTTGCCAGAAAGACCGTAGAAATGTTGTTTTTCATTTTCAGCAGGGCACCGCTGTCACAAAGCGACTCAAGCTTTTCTTCGTAGCGAGTGAACTGCTCCATTCTTCGCTGCCTGAGCGGAATGATTTCGTACAAATCATTAATTAAATCCATTGTGTGAAGAATCCACTGCCGCATAATGGGGCCACCGTATCCGTATTGCTTTCGGTGGGCAAAGCCGTTTCTTACGCTCCGCAAGTGGTCTAGGAAATATTCGTTGTATACCTCAAAGTAGCTTCGCGATTCAAACCAATCGATTAACCTTGCAAGCGGCTTTTTTTCGGGCCATTCTTCACCGTTATTTACTTCTTTGTAGCGAATCTTGAGTGCCATTTCAAAGGCGAACAAGGCTTCTCTTGCTGCCACATCAAAGAACTCGTATTCATAGTAGCTGTGCTCCAGCAGTTTCCTCACGACGCCAAAAGCTTTTTTTACGTTATCGTCTACTTGCTCTTTCAAAAAGAGTTGCGGTAGCATCTTGCTTTTAAACGTTTGAAAGGTTTGGTCGAACTCATAGGCTTCCCACCGGTTATCCATTTGAAGTTCCATAGAGCCGTAATTATTTGTTAGTAAGCTGTTTGATTAAAGCTAAAGCAGTCCGCATTTATTTTCTGAAACTGAATCGAAAACCGGTGCACTATCGCTTTTAAATTATAAAGGTTAATGTATATCTCATCATTTATGCGATAAGCGCTGTACCGGAACGCATCGCTACACGCGTCAAAATCAACACCATCACGACTGATGTTCTTCAGTTTCTCCGGCGTATGCTCCCGATAAATGTATTTGTATAACTGCCCGTTCTCGGAAAGATGTTGGCCACACACTTCGTAAACCGGTTAGCTTATTGACCCTTTGCATTCGATGGGTCATTTATCACTCTTGCCATCTAAGTTTAATTCAACTAGTGCTTTGGCTCCAACCGCAACAAATATTTTAATCCTATAATGCTTTACTGACCCACCAATAATTAACAATAGTGGTTCAGGACAATTATACTGGCGGGAAGTAGCAATTTGTATCATTTGGGTACTATCACAAAAACTCGGATCAGGTGCAGCATTTGGGTGAAAATGCCACTCACCCAAATAATACTGACCGGTTTGCCAATATGTATCCAGAATTTTTTGAAGTCCTTTTGTGCCTCTGATAAACCAGGCATGACCACTTTTCGAATCACTGGCCGGGCCAGTAACCTTTGAAACTATCGCAATATTTCTTTGTTGATTATACGATCCGATTAAAATTCCGCCCGTTTCTTTTTTGCCAGCCTTCTGCACGCACGCAAGAATATCACTTATACATCTAGCGTTGATGTTTAACCCAAACC
>Ga0308176_10000062_pt1 | contig 69214 bp, 64 predicted proteins | sample PhyCR2_3_FD_203890 | JGI IMG/M metagenome (GOLD analysis project Ga0308176, IMG submission 203890) | Soil microbial communities from UC Gill Tract Community Farm, Albany, California, United States - DLSLS.C.R2 | ecosystem: Environmental > Terrestrial > Soil > Agricultural land | place: USA...
TTGGCCGTTTAGGCGATTTGATTGGGCGGAAATACACGTTCTTGCTCACACTTGTTTTAATGGGAATGTCAACGTTTTTAATTGGTTGCATTCCTTCCTACGCAACAATCGGCGCAGCAGCGCCCTTGCTTGTTTTATTACTGCGTTTACTACAAGGTCTTGCATTGGGCGGTGAATACGGCGGCGCGGCCACTTACGTTGCGGAGCACTCGCCCAGAAACAAACGCGGCTTTTATACAAGCTGGATTCAGACCACGGCCACGCTTGGGCTCTTTCTTTCACTCGGTGTAATTCTTTCTATCCGGCGCATTGTCGGTGTGCAGGAATTTACAGGTGGCAATGGCTGGCGCTATCCTTTCTTATTGTCTATTGTTTTGGTTGGCGTTTCCATTTTCATTCGCCTGCGCATGGCCGAATCACCACTCTTTGCTAAGCTGAAAAGCGAAGGCAAAACGTCCGTAAACCCACTCAAAGAAAGCTTTGGTCACAGGGCCAATTTCAAGATGGTATTGCTTGCACTTTTTGGCGCCACGATGGGACAAGGCGTTATTTGGTACACGGGACAATTTTATGCGCAAACCTTTTTGCTTACCAAATGCAACGTTGAGTACGAACAAGCCAACACCATCATTCTGATTGCGCTGGTGATTGCCACACCTTTCTTTGTCATCTTCGGAAGTTTATCCGATAAGTGGGGCCGGAAGAACATCATGATGATTGGAATGCTTCTCGGTGTTTTGCTTTACCGGCCCATCTTTGAGCAGTTGTACAATTTGTCTGATCCTTCGAAAAAAGAAATAGCCAACACGTCCAAGGGCTTTAAGATGGAAGGCGACTTCGGCGCTTTTGTTCAACACGCAAGCGACACAACAACATATACAGACGGAAGCATACTGAAAACAACCACGAAACAATCGTTGATTAAAGGCGAAAAAACAACGGTGAAAGAATTGATATTGGGTAAAGGCAGCATGTGGACGATGGTCTTACTCATTGCTGCAATGGTGTTGTTTGTAACGATGGTGTACGGCCCAATTGCCGCATTTTTGGTGGAATTGTTTCCAACGAAAATTCGCTACACCTCGATGTCTTTGCCTTACCACATTGGCAACGGCGTGTTTGGCGGTTTGGTGCCTTTTATTGCTACGTTGATTACAACGCTAAAAGGCAGTAATCCGCTTTCGGGACTTTGGTATCCGATTGGTGTAGCCGCTTTAAGTTTTATCATCGGCAGCTTGTATCTCTCAAACAAAATTGACGAAGACATTACCGACTAAAACCTTTGAACATGAACGACGTAAAAAGATATCTCGGTGTTCTTTGGATGCTCATTGGCATTGTGGCCATTGCCTTGTTGATTTATAGTGCGGCCAGCAACATTGGTACAGCAAAGGGCGACATCGGCAAGCCCATTCCCTGGGTCATCATCATTGTTGTTTTTACGCCTGTTTCTATTGGGCTTATCATCTTTGGCTGGTATGCGTTTAAAGGTGAGTACGGCCCATCCCGACCTTCCCGGTAGGAAGGTCACCGGCCGCACAAAACCTCGCCTGTCGGAGAAACTGCAAATAAAGCTGCGTCGTTGCAAAGCAAGAGGCTGTGTTCAGATGGCCTTCCCACCGGGAAGGTCGGGATGGGCCGGTGTTCTTATCTTTGGACAATGTCCATAACGGTAAAAAACCTGACGAAGATTTACGGTGAGCAACGTGCGGTTGACAACATTTCCTTCTCGGTGAACAAAGGCGAGATTGTTGGCTTTCTCGGGCCAAACGGCGCCGGCAAAAGCACAACGATGAAAATGATAACGGGTTACCTGCAACCCGATGCCGGTGAGATAAGCGTTGGTGATATTGACGTTACTAAAGATCCTCTGGCTTCAAAAAAGAAAGTCGGCTACCTGCCCGAATCCAATGCACTTTATTACGACATGTACGTGAAGGAATATTTGGATTTTGTAGCGAATGTTCACGAGTTGCCGACCAAAGCTTCTTTGAATGCGGAGGAAGCATATGCAATTGGTAAACCTTATTTATCTAAAAATAGGAAAGCAAGAATTGCTGAAATTATCGATGTAGTTGGTCTGACGAAAGAAAAAGCAAAAAAAATCGGACAGCTTTCAAAAGGATACAAGCAACGAGTAGGTCTTGCTGCCGCTCTCCTTCACAATCCCGAAGTATTGATTTTAGACGAGCCCACAAGCGGTTTGGATCCGAACCAGATCGTTGAGATCCGCAACGTCATCAAGGAACAAGGCAAGGACAAACTTGTGCTTTTTTCTTCGCACATTTTAGGAGAAGTGGAAGCCATCTGCGACCGCGTCATCATCATCAACAAAGGAAAGATCGTGGCCGATGACAAGTTGAGCAACCTGCAAAAAACCTCATCCAGCAATATTGTTCGTGTAAGCTTTAAGGAGGCGCTGGAGACGGAGTGGTTGAAGCGTTTACCCGACACGAAAACGGTAAACAAAGTGGATGCGTTTACATGGAACATCGAAACTGAAAAACCCGAAGCCGTAAGAAAAGCATTGCTGCAATTGGCGCTGGAACAAAACCTGAACATCGTTTCGCTGCAAAGCCAAGACCAAAGCCTGGAAGAAGTGTTCCGGCAGCTTACGGGTAATGGAGTAAATTTGGAAAAATGACTTTCGTATGGAAGCGAAAAGAAAATAGGAAGAGGAGATCCTGCGCCGGGTGCGAGAGATGCCGGAGGAGCAATTGGCGAAAGTGATTTCGCTGATGGATAAACTTCGGGAAGAAGAAAACAATAAAAAAGTTGAAGCGTACCGAAAAGCCATAGAAAGAGCCTGGGGATTTTTAAAAGATTCACCGTCTGGAACGGAGGAATTCATGCGTAGAAAAGAAGAAGAAAAAAAGTTAGACAGGTGAGATGAACAAATTTTATGTTTTGGATGCCTGCGCTCTAATTGCCGTATTAGTGAAAGAACCTGGAAGTGAGAAAGTGCAGAATCCATTGGATCAAATCTTCTACAGGCGAGTGTACACTTTTTCTTCACCGCGTAACATTGCAGAAGTTTTGTACGACCAACTAAGGGCAAATGCGGGGTTAACAGCCGACACGCTAATCAAGGTTATCTCGGACTTGCCTTTGACGATTGTACAGGACATGTCCGATACTTTTGTTGCGATAGCCGCTTCATTTAAGGTGCATTACCGTATTTCCTTTGCCGATTGTTTTGTGTTAGCGCTTGCGAAACTTAACGGTGCGAAGTTGTTTCTTCCGATCACCACGAATTCGACGCCGTTGAAAAAAGCGGCGAGATTAAGTTTGAATGGATTCGATAAAATCCTTATCGTTTCTTTGCAGCCAACAACAAACCATAAACAACAAACCACAAACCAAATATGAGCTACATAGCCGAAATTTTTGCCCGCCAGATTTTAGACAGCCGCGGAAACCCCACGGTAGAAGTTGACGTTATTACCGACGACGGCGCCATGGGCCGCGCTGCCGTTCCCAGCGGCGCCAGCACCGGCATACACGAGGCCGTTGAACTGCGCGACAACGACAAGAAAACCTACGCCGGCAAAGGCGTGACCCAAGCGGTTCAAAACGTAATGGACATTATTGCACCCGAACTGGAAGGTTACGACGTGGCCGACCAAACGGGGATTGACCAATTGATGATTCAGTTGGACGGCACGGAGAACAAGGGCAAATTGGGTGCAAACGCATTGCTCGCAGTGAGCATGGCTTGCGCTAAAGCAGCCGCCGAAGAAGCTTCACTGCCGCTGTTTCGCTACATCGGCGGAACAAACGCGAAGACGTTGCCGGTGCCAATGATGAACATTCTGAACGGTGGCGCACACGCGGATAATAAAATAGACTTCCAGGAATTTATGGTGATGCCCGTTGGTGCATCTTCGTTCAGCGAAGGCTTGCGTTGGGGCGTTGAAATTTTTCACGCATTGAAAACCGTACTTAAGAAAAAAGGCTACAGTACCAACGTCGGCGATGAAGGCGGCTTTGCGCCCAACATCGGTTCCAATGAAGAAGCCATTGACACGGTGATGGAAGCCATCAATGCAGCGGGCTACAAAGCCGGTTCGGAAATTTTTATTGCGATGGACGCAGCCAACAGCGAGTTGTACAAAGACGGCAAATACATCTTTCACAAAAGCGACGGCAAGAGCTTAAGCTCTGATGAGCTGGTAAAGTTTTGGGAGAATTGGGCGAATCAGTATCCCATTGTTTCGATTGAAGACGGCATGGCCGAAGATGACTGGGAAGGATGGAAAGCATTGACGCAAGCGCTTGGCAGCAAAGTGCAATTGGTGGGTGATGATTTGTTTGTTACCAACGTAACACGCCTTTCGCAAGGCATTGAAAAAGACATCGCCAATGGCTTGTTGGTAAAGGTGAATCAAATTGGAACCGTTACCGAAACCATTGATGCCGTAAGCATGGCGCAACACGCCGGTTACAACACCATCATGAGCCATCGCTCGGGTGAAACGGAAGACACGACCATCGCCGATTTGGCCGTTGCATTGAATTGCGGACAAATCAAAACCGGTTCGGCTTCGCGTACTGACCGCATGGCGAAATACAACCAGCTTATCCGCATCGAAGAATTGCTGGGTGCTTCTGCTTACTACCCCGGAAGCAAATTGAAATTTGGAAAATAAGATAGATTGATTCGTTGGTCGTTGACCGTTGATTGCTGTTCGATTCCCTTCGGCCAACAATCAACGGCCAACGACCAATTTTTTTTATTTCTGCCATGCAAATTGACGTTTCAAAACTTCGCGGCCAGCACGTTTATCTTACGCTGCTGCATCCCGATGATGTTCCTGCTTTGCGCAAACTTGCTCACGATGAACGCATTTGGGACTTTACCAAAACCCTTCTCGTCAACGAAACTTTTGATGCGCAATTTGATAAATACATGATTACCGCTTTTGACCCGCGAAACACCGGTATGCAAATCAGTTTTGTCATGCGGGATGCAAAAACAAATGCCGTAATGGGCATGACCCGTTACTACAAGATCGAACCTTCGCAAAAACGTTTGAGCATCGGCTACACTTGGTACACGCCGGCTTATTGGGGCAAGGTGCACAACAAAGAATGCAAACTGCTGCTGCTGCAATACGCCTTTGAAGAACTCCGTTTTCAACGCGTGGAATTTGAAGTGGCGCACCAAAACATTCGTTCGCAAAAAGCCGTGGCAAAAATTGGCGGTGTAAAAGAAGCGGTGTTACGCAAACACGGTCTTCATGCTGACGGCACGGTGCGTGACACAGTTGTCTTCAGCATCATTGACGACGAATGGCCGCAAACAAAAGAAAAACTTCGCCGGCTAATCGAAACTAATCAGCCCGCCAAAAAAAAATAGGCGGGCAAGGTTTCTTTTTTACCTTCGGCAAACGCAAGCCCCGTGCGGCTTGCCAACGTAAACTGCCAACTTTCGCAAACACCATGAAGTTCGTTCGCCGCATACCGCCGTTCATCTACAACAAATATTTTTTAGCCACTTCGCTTTTTGTCGTGTGGATGCTCTTCTTCGACCGCAACGATTTTTTTACGCAAATGGCACGCAAAAAAGAACTGGCCGAAATTGAACAAAGCAAAGATTACTTTGCCCAAAAAATCAGCGAAGGCAAAAAGTTTTCGCGGGACATGCGCTCCAATGCCGACGCGGTGGAAAAATTTGTGCGGGAAAAATACCTGATGAAACGCGACAACGAAGACCTCTTCCTCATTCAAAAGCCAGCCGCGAAAGAATAAATACTGCACCGGCACAATAAGGACAAAGCCTCTTCGTTTATAAATCCGTACAAGCCAACCGGCACACCATTTTTGAACGATTTATCTGGACGTATGCACAATTATACTCCCGAAGAGCTGCTTCTGTATTTATACAAAGAATCTTCCGCCGCACAGAGCCTTGCTATTGAAGAAGAACTCAAAAGCAATTGGGCGCTTCGCGAAAAATTAGCCGTGATGAAAACCGCTATGGAACGGCTGAACAACATCGCTGTTTCTCCCCGCACCGAAGCCGTACTGAACGTAATGCGTTACGCACAGGAAGCCACAGCCGTAAAGACCGAATCAAAATCATAAACATTCCGGTAACAAAGTCTTTGTTTTTTTGGACCCGGCTGCGTTGCTCCTATTGAGCTTTTGTGGAGTTTATCCTGAGCTTGTCGAAGGGTCGCACTCTTGTGCGTTCTTCTCGCTATTGAGCGAACCAATTAACATTCTCCTTTTCTCCTTTGCTCTGTGCGAAACATTTTTAGGACATGCCAAGGGTGTGTCCCTACGTCAGCGCAGGCCCTCATTGGCTAATCATCAAATCAGCTAATTGGTTCTTACATTCGCTTCGATGACCCGCAAAGAACGATTTGCTGCCTGCATTGACTATTTTCAAAAAGCAATGCCCGAAGCCGAAACGGAACTCACCTTCGGCAATACTTACGAGCTTTTAGTGGCGGTTATTTTATCGGCGCAGTGCACCGACAAACGTGTGAACATGACCACGCCGGCGTTGTTCAAAAAATACCCTGACATTTCTTCGCTGGCTAAAGCCCAATACGACGACCTGTTTGAATTAATCAAAAGCATTTCTTTTCCCGGCAACAAAAGCCGGCACCTGATGGGAATGGCGGCAATGGTGAAAGAGAAATTTGGCGGCGAAATTCCCATGACCGTAGAAGAACTGGTGCAGTTACCCGGCGTGGGGCGCAAAACGGCCAACGTCATTACCTCAGTTGTTGATAAGCAGCCCAACATGGCCGTGGACACACACGTCTTTCGTGTTTCAGCCCGTATTGGCTTAACGGTGGGCGCTAAAAATCCTTTGCAAACCGAATTGCAACTGGTAAAATACATTCCCAAAGACCTTGTTTACATTTTTCATCATTGGCTCATTTTGCACGGCCGTTATGTGTGCATTGCCCGCAATCCCAAATGCGAAGAGTGTGGTTTGCGTCCCGTGTGTAAATACTATCAAAACGTTGTGGCCAAACAAAAATAATATTGGGACATTTCGCTGCGGCCTGTATAAAATATCCTAATATCTCAATATCCCAATATCTTCTTTTTAAATTTGGCGTAGGGCTTGCTCATTAAAACCGTCAAACGACTAAACATACATGACATCTGTTTTACCAACCTTTGCTGATTTAAACAGCGTTCTTTCGCTGCGGCCGCTGGTGAGTGTTTTAAAACGAATGATTGACGAGGAGAAACCCGGCGCCCGAAAACTGTATGAAGGCATTCTGCAGGAAGTGGAAGCCGTGCCCGAATTGCTGCAACCCGTAAAAGGCGAAACCCTGTTGCAACATACCGCGCTGGTAGAAGCTTTGTTGGCTTCTATCTTTCCGCCCTCTACTTCGTCCAACCAAGGCCTTTACGCTATTACATACCCTTTCAGTTCCGAAACCTTTTACGCATCGCCCGACTTCAAGAAAATATTTTTGAAAAAAGGAACGGCCATCAATGTACCTGACCGCAAAACAACCGTGGGCATCAGCCGCGCCAGCCTGGCGCTTGCTTACGATGTTATTTTAAAACGCTTGTACGGTTTGCCCATTCCCATCACCACCACGTCAGTTCACCCGTTTACACAGGAAGACACCGGGCTGACAAAATATTACGAACTGAAATTGAACGCGGAGTTTGTGGACGTAAAATGCGTGGGTGAGAAACCAGAACTGTCGCCCACGATCTCAGCGGGGCATGTGCCCGACACGGACGAACTGCGCGAATTCCTTCCGCTGGATAAATTTCGCTTCGAAGGGCTGATTGTCATTAACGTGGCAGACGTAACATCCGAACAAACCGCGGTGGAAATTAAAACGGCCCTGCTCAACATCAACGCCTTTACCGAAGCCGAAGTCTTTGACGAACTGCAACAGCACATGCAAAGTCTCATCGGCTTGCGCAACGTAAAAATCGGCATCACGCCGTTTTTCAAAAAGAACGATTACTATCTCTACACCGAGACGCATTACCGCAACAGCCTGTTGTTTAAAAACAGGGACGTGATTGCGCACAAAGATGCCGTGAGCCGCTTGTGCCAGGACATTTTCCGAGATGTGGATGAACCGGTGCTTTATCAAAACCTCGAACGAAGCGGCGGCGCTTACGGCGAACTGCTCGCCTATTACCGGCACACCGGCGCCAAAAGCCTTATTCTTTGTCCGCTTAAATACGACGACGGCGAATTGATCGGTCTTTTGGAAATCATGAGCGAAGAGGGCGGGCGGCTGCAACACGTGCATTTGGCACAAATGGCGCCGGCCATTGATCTTTTTGAACTCGCTTTAAAAAAGACCGCCGAAAGTTTAGAAGCGCAGATTGACAAAACTATCAAAGACCACTTCACCGCCATACAACCGGCCGTGGAATGGAAGTTTACCGAAGCAGCTTTTCATTTTCTTCAACAAAGCCAGTCGGCCGGCGTGTCCAAAATGCCGCCCATTTCCTTTGACGAAGTTTATCCCCTGTATGGCGCCATTGATGTGCGCAACTCTTCGCTGGAACGGACCAATGCCATTCAGCTTGATTTACTAGAGCAACTGAACATGGCCAGTAACGTGTTGGCAAAAGCGGGCAAGGTGATTGATTTCCCGCTGCTGAAAGAAACGCAATACCGCATTGAAAAATACATTGCCGCCACATCGGATACCTTGCTTTCGGACGATGAAATGCAGATTTATGATTTTCTGCAAGAGCATCTCAATTCGGTTTTCAACAACCTCTTGCGCCTTCGGCCCGAAATGAAAAAGGTGATCGGCAGTTATTTTGCCGCGCTGGATTCGCAACGAAAAGTGATCTACCACCACCGCAAGGATTACGAGGACAGCATAACCCGCATTAACGACGTGCTGGACCGCTTTACCGATGTGGAGCAAAAGGCCGTTCAGGAAATTTATCCGCATTATTTTGAACGCTACATCACCGACGGTGTGGAGTTCAACATTTATATCGGCCAATCGCTTTCGCCGCACAAGTCGTTTAATGAAATGTACGTGCGCAACCTGAAGCTGTGGCAACTGAGCTTTTTGGCTAAGGCTGCAAGGCTCACGGCTTCGCTGGAAAAACGCTTGCCGCTTCCCTTGCAAACCACGCAATTGATTTTGGCGCACGCCATTCCGCTTTCCATTTCGTTCCGCAGAAAAGAGCGCAAGTTCGACGTGGACGGCGCCTACAACATTCGCTACGAGATCATTAAAAAGCGCATTGACAAAGTGCATCTGCGCGACTCGGAAGAACGTCTCACACAACCCGGTAAAATCGCCATTGTTTACTCGCAGCACAAAGAACTTTTGGAGTACACGGAGTACATTGAGTTTTTGCAGAACGAAGGTTTGTTGGGCGAGAACATCGAGCACCTTGATTTGGAAGACACGCAAGGCATCAGCGGACTGAAAGGCATTCGCGTAGACGTGAACCTCACAACCGAAACGGCCTCGCAACCGAAAGAACCCGTTATGCGGTTGAGCAATGTGCCTACGTGAGACGGCAACCGCAACGGAAGAAACAAACACAGCCTATCAAACGATAGGCTGTGTTTGTTAAAATGCTTTGTGGCCGATTCCGTTTGCCGGTTATGGAAACATACTGCGTTTGCATCTTCTTACAAACCGCTGTAATGAAACGCACTGCCTTGCTTCTTACACTGCCCTGTTTTTCGTGCACGAAAAATGCTTTATTCGTTGGGAAAGAAAATGTAAAAGATTCTATACGTCTTTCTACAATCGTATCAAGAGAAATAAAAGACAGCAGCAGTTGGAAATATTTTCTCCAACACTTGCCGGAGAGAGACGGACCGTTACTTGATTATAAAGGAAGGCCGATTGCGAACCAGGAAAAATATTTTGCCGTGATTAATTACGATGTGGACACGCAAGACCTGCAGCAATGTGCCGATGCCCTCATGCGGCTTCGCGCCGAGTATTTGTTTGCAAGAAAACGGCTTGATGAAATCTCTTTTCATTTTGTCAGCGGTGAAGCCTACAGTTTCAACGCTTATTGCAACGGAAAGATTCCCGTAGCAAAAGGCAATGGCGTTCGGTTCGTTTTTGTATCACCCAAAGCAAAATATCATTCTTCACTACGCAAGTATCTCGACATTGTTTATACTTACGCCAGTACCATTTCGTTGTCGAACGAATTAAAAGACGCAGATGATTTTGCCATCGGCACCGTTGTTATAAAAGCCGGCAGTCCGGGCCATTGCTTCATCATTACCGATGAAACATTAACAGCATCAGGAGAAAAATTATACAAGCTGGTAGAAGGCTATACACCCGCACAAAGCATCTACGTGTTGCGCAACGTGGACGGACCGTTGCTCGGTTACTGGCACCGTTTGAAAAAGGGAACAATCACTACAGCCAGTTATGAATTCACAAACTACAAATTGAAAAAGTTTGAATGAACAGATTCGAAGTCTGATGTTCGATATTAATCGTTGCACGGAACCTCAAGCTTCGAACCTCAAACCTCGAACAGTTTTATTGCCGCTGAAGCGTGTACGTGATGTTGAAATAATTGCCATTGATCTGCACTTGATCTACGCCGCGAATGATGTAGTTATCCAATTGCTGAAGCGAAAGGTTCAAATCGTCGTTCGGCAAGGCAATGTCCAGGTTGCGGTTACCGTTTGTTAGCTGCCAGCTTGTATTTTGCCAGCCTGCGTTACAACCTTGCCGCATTTGCCCGTAACCGTTTGGTTGAAAAACCACAACAATGTCTCGTTGACAAGAAGTGTAAGAACCGTAGATATCTGTTTCGGAATAACCATCGCCGTTAAAATCATACGCTCTGTCGGACCGAATGCCGGTAACGGCCCACGTGCCTTCAAGGTTTTGTTCGTTGGCGATAACGCTTGTTTTTTTACAACTGGTAAAGGCAAAAGCAGAAGCAATAAAAAGAGTTGCGTACAAAATGCGTTTCATAGTTTGTGTTTTGATAGGTTAAGAAAAATGTTTTCATTTTCCTACAATCCGCAATTGTGCCACGAAACAACCGTTTGGTTTTTCCGCACTGTTTTTAATAATTGCTTAAGTAAAAAACGGTGAACAAGCGTTAACAACCATACTATTTATCCAACGCTTCTTTCCAATCGCTCCTTGTCTTCTTTCTTGCGAACACTTCGGAGCGACGGAATAAAAGCAAGGGCGGCTGCAATACCAAGCAGGCCTTCCCAAAAAACCGTCTTCGGTGCGGAGCTTTGATGCGCGGCCCAACCCACCAACAAACTGCCAAGCGGCTGCATTCCCTGGAAAGCCATCACATAATAACTGAGCACTCTTCCGCGCATTCGTTCTTCCACGCGGGTTTGCACGTAGGTGTTGGTAGCAGCAATCTGTGCCAACATGCCGCTTTCGCCCAAAAAGATAAAGAACAAGGCAAGCGGAAGATTTTGGGTGTACGCAAAAAGCATCATGGACAGGCAAAACAGGCTGCTTGAAAGAACAATCAACCGCAAAAAATTGGCATTCTCTTTTTGCCGCATCATGTACACGGCGCCCAGCAAAGCACCGAGTCCACCGATGCTGTTCATCCAGCTAAACGTAGTGACGTTGCCTTTGTAAACCGTTTGCGCAAACACCGGGTAAAGATTGCTGTACGGCATGGCGATAAATGAGGTAAACGCCATGAGCGCAATAGCGGTCCGCAAGCCGCGATGACCTTTCAAATAAGCAAAGCCTTCCTGCAAGTTTTTCCAAATTGGATCCGTATGTTTCTTGCGTTCGGGTATGTTTAATTTCATCAGGAGCAACGAAGCGATAACGGCGATGAAGCTGACGAAGTTCAAGCCAAAGCAAACGTCTTCGCCAAAGGTGCTCAACAAAATGCCCGCGGCTGCAGGTCCTGCCAATCGCGCCATCGTTACCATCGAGGAGTTGAGTGCAATGGCGTTGGGCAGATCTTTTTTGCTTTGCACCAACACAATCATCAGCGATTGCCGCGCCGGTGTATCAAAAGCGTTGATGACGCCAAGCATAAGACTGAGCAGAAGAATGGTGAGAACGTGATAGAAGCCAAAGAACACCAGCGCTGCCAACGCACCGGCCTGGATCATGGACGCGATTTGTGTAGCCAGCAAGGTGCGGTAACGACTGTGCCGATCCACGTAAGCACCGGCGTAAGGCGAAAGGAGCAGCATTGGAATTTGCCCGGCAAAGCTGATGAGGCCCAGGTAAAAAGCCGAATGCGTAACGTCGTACACCAGCCAGCTTACCGCAATGCGTTGCATCCACGTACCGATGAGCGAAACGGCCTGGCCGAAAAAGTAAAGCCGGAAATTGTAATAGTGCAAGGCCCGAAGTGAAGAAGGAAATGTCATGCCGCTGTTTGAATCGTCTGGTGCAACAGTGCCGGTAAGTTGATGCAAAGAATGTGCAAACCTAAGCAGGGAAAAGAATGAGCCGACGTAACCTTCGTTGTTGTTGGTGGTGTGAGTCTCAGGTTTTGTGTTTAGCCCACCAACTAGAGCATAAGAGCAAAAGCTGCTTCATTGTAATGAAGCAGCTTTACCTTTTCAAAACATCTTTCTCTAAAACCTGAACCCCAAACTAAAATACGGCAACACACTCTCCTCGTTCGAATGCGCCAGTGAAACCGCCGCCACCCAGCGTTTAATGGGCGCTATCCAAATGCCGCCGCCATAACCATCGTGCCAACGCCCCGAGACTTCATTATCAGCCCACACGCGGCCAACATCGTTAAACAATAAAATACCCAAAGCACCCGGAAACAAAAACGTATTGAACTCCGCTACCCGTATTCTTACCTCCGCGTTGTTAAAGAGCATCGTCCGGCCGGCAAAGCGGTCGCGGCGGAAGCCGCGCAAGTTATCGGGACCACTCAGGTATTGCGCCTGCGGAATTTCGTAAGCGCCGATGTTGTGCGCCACGCCCAGCCGAATGGCCCCAACCAATACGGGGTTAGGATTTTTGGAGATGAACACGCTCATGTCCCAGTGCATTTGCGTAAGTCTTTTGCTTTGGCTGTTCAGGCCAATCAGACTGCGGGCGCCGGCGTCCAGCACAAAACCACGCGACGGAAGATTCACGTTGTCCTTCGAGCTGATGTCAACCAAAAGTTCCGGGCCTGCATAATATTTTGCGCGATAAAGATTGTTGTTAGCAACGCCTGCAAGCGGCCCGTGACCAATGTACTTGTCCGTGTTCTGATTCTCGTGAATGTGAAAATGCTGAAAGGCCAAACCGTAATTGATGCGCATCCACGATTGCAATTGCTGCCGCACCAACACCGATACGTTGGCCGTGTTGTAACGTGCCCGGTAAAACGATTCGTTCATGTGTTCTTTGTCGTTTGCCGTATTGTTGCCAATGCCGAAAAAATTGGTGACGTTGATGGGTGCCCGCAGGTCGGCATTTACCAATAAATCTTTTGGACCAAAGACCTTTGTAAACTCGCCGTTGTAGGCAAAAAAGTAAGACGAGGTGCGCAGTGCATGGGCGGCCCTAATCATGTGCCGCGTGCTGTACGGTTCTTTGCGAAAACCCTGCGTGCGGTATTCGCCACGCAGGCCCAGGAACAAGCCGTCATCAACGTTGTACGAAGCCAGCAGTCCGGGATCGAAAAAGTTGTATTTGTACGAAAGCCGGTTGTATTCGTTCAGCCGCGGGTCGGGGCCAATGTGTTTGATAAAGCCCGAAACGTTTCCGCTGAAATTGTTCTCTTCAAAGTTTACGTCGTACACGCGAACGGGCCGGCCGTCGTTGCTTTCGTTCATAAAAACATCATCGCCCGGGCCTCCGATGATGCGAATTTTTATGTGCGTGTTTACGCCTTTTACCACAAAGCTGTCGCGGTCTTCAAGACCGTAAATGTTGAGCGTTTTTGTTTCGCTTTCGTCAAAGGTGCGGTCGTAAATTTTTGTGCTCACCGCGCCGCTTTTGTCAATCTTGTTTATGGTAAGGTGAAGTTTTCCTTCGGGCAGTTTGTCAAGTGTAAAAAGTTCGTGTTTGTTGGTGCCCACCACGCTCACTTCCTTTGCCAGAAAAGCGTAATACTTCATCATCTCGTCTTTGTAATACTTCTTTCTTTCCTTCAGCGTATTTACGATTTCATCGTAATGAAAGCCGCGTATTTCCCTTGGTTGTTGCCGCAAGGCTTTTTCAATTACATCATCCGTCATTTTTGAAAGAAGCGTATCAGCGTAGTGGCTCCAGGTTTCTTTCGACAATTCGTTCAGGAAAAAGCGGTCGAAGTTGCGGGCCGGCTTGTTAAAGAACTTGATGTTCCGGGCCTTTGCCTTGAAGCCCTGAAGTTCCGGCGCGATGGATGGCGTCCGTATCAGGAAAGGAAGGATGCCTTGGTTTACAAAAAAAGTCTGGTCCTGGTCTTTTGGAATGGGGTAATAAATTTTGCCCTTGCCCGTGTCGCGGGTGGCCCATTCCCATTGGCCTTCGTGGCGGTCAAGGTCCATGTAAAAATTGTCCAGCAGGCGGGCTTTTAATACGGCTATTTGATCCACGTGGTCGTCGTTGTCCTTGGCTAGGTCTAGCACCGTTTCGTCGGTGTTTTTGGTTTTTTTTAGCGTGTCGGGCTGGCGTTCTTCCATAATCACCAGTGTGTTTTTAAAGGCCTCGCGAAAGCGATCCAGCCGCGGGTCGTCGGGAATGTAAACCAGCCGTCTTTTTAAAAAAGGAACGCCGGCGGCTTTGGCAAAAGTTTCCGTGGAAAGGCTGGCATAGGGATACGATGCCGAGATGCCGTCGGCTAAAATGTCCTTTACCGCTGTTTGCCGCAGATCGGGCGGGATGGCGCCTTCGGGGTATTTTTCTACCGAACGCAAAGCCCATTCTTTGCCGTTCTTGTCCTCTATGCGCAGCGAACGGGTTTGCTTGCCGCCGCCCTGTTTCTTTGGCTTGTAGCCATCCATATTCAGCACAGGCACCATCACCCGCGTTGTCCATTCCTGCCGGTAATTTTTGCCGATGAACAGATTGCGCCAGAAGGTTGGCTTTAGCTTGGAATTGGCGGCCACCAGTACCGAGTCCGGAAATTTAGGAATGGTGTCTTTTGAAACCACGTCGGGCACGGCGTGAATCGGCTTCAGGGCTTTGGTGAAAGTGGGTGCGTTTAAGTCCGCGCTTCCCACATTGTAGTATTTTGTGGTAACGCTTCCGCTCTTCGACACTTCAAGCACAACAAAGCCGGGACTTACATCATGAAACAGCAAGTCGCCTTCGCGGTGGTTTTCCTTCACACGGCTTAAGTTGCTACCCGATCCGCTAACAATCTGAAACATGCTGTCGTGCCGAATTAGCTGCAGGCTGTGGTCGTGGCCCGAGGCCATGATGAAATTGGGATGAGCCTTGGTTGCATTCTTCACAGCCTTTACCATTGTTTGATATAGCGGATGCTTTACGTCCTGCAGGTTGCCGAATACGCCGCGTTCAACAACGTAAACCAAACCCAGGGGAAAGGCTGGTATCCAGAGGTTTTTGTTCAACGCGGTAAAGGGAAAGATGATTTCTTTCCAGGTATAATCGCCGCCGTGCACACCAAAAGAATACATGGGGTGATGCGTAACAACGAGAAGCAGTTGGTTGCGATGGCTGTCGGCAATGTCTTTCAACAAGGTTTGAAATTCGTCCACCGTGCGGGCCTCGCAGCTTGAGCCGGGGCCGGGTTTATCATGAACGTACATAAACCACTGGCTGTCCACAAAAACCACCACCACCTGATTGTTCAACTCTACCAGCTCGGGTCCGGGACAACCCGGTGTTTTGGGCAGGGCTTCCACATTGCTCTTGCCCAGGCTGTTGATGAAATTTACCTGGTTTCTTACCCGTTGCCAACCGCCCAACTTCCCGTTCTCCCAATCGTGGTTGCCCATAATAAAGTAGGCCTTGGATTTGGCATTCAAAAAAGGCGAGAGTTCGTAGTCGAGTATGCGTTTGGAGGAGTCGTAACTGGGTTCACCTTTCATGGGCAGGCCAAGCGGGTAAATGTTGTCGCCCAAATAAATGGCCGTGTTGCGTTCGTCGTTCCAGTTTACGTGTTTTTGCAGCCAGTCAACCACCGGGTGCGAGTTTGGGGTTGCCAGTTCGCCGGCATCGCCAATCAAATAAATGCGTTGAGTGATGCTGTCGGGCTGCGCGTGTGCCAACAGGTGCAAAGTGGAAGCGAAGACGAAGGCGATAGCCGGTAAAGCTCTTCTCATGGGTTGTCTTTTTTCTTTCCGTTTTGATTGTAAGGAAAATACAACAACGCCGGGGGTGCGTTGTTCTTTCCTTCGTTGCTGATGTACATATCGCCATTGGGTGCAAAAGCAATGCCTTCGGCCTGCGGAAATTCGTCGGGGTTTAAATCGTAAGCATCAATCACCTTGCCGCGGGTATCGGCTACCACCAACAAATTGCCCGCCGACGACAAAATGTACAGCCGCTTGTTTAGCGGGTGAATGGCCGCCGCCGACGGATCGAACTTTGCGTTGGCATTGTTTAGCAAGCGGCGCACCTCACTTTTGTCAATGGTAAAAAAGGCAGAGCTGTCAAAGGTTTTGGTAGCAAGGTCAAAGCGGTACGCCGTTCGAATGCCGGTGCCTTTTTCGTGTGCGCAGGTTTTGCAAAGCATAATCAGGCCACCGGCCGTGCGGTCGTAATAAAGGGTTTCAAAATCATTTTTGCCGGCTAACGGCAGTTCATAGGTTTTCATACCGATGGTGTCGGTCATGCCGTCTTTTATTTCTTTTATCACCCCCTTGCTTTCCAACACGTAAATTGAAGAATCAACCTGCACCACATCTTCCAAGTCGGCGTCGTTTTCAACAATCTTTCCCGTGTGGTCTTTTAGCTTACGGCTGGCTAAATGAATTTCAAAAATCTTGTCTTTGCTGTCCGACACGGCCAGCAGGGTGTTTCGTTGCGCAAAGCAAATGCCCGAGATTTCGTTCAGGGCTTTGCCGAGCGGGTTTCGTTGTGGATGATCGAGTTGGTAATTTTCGGGCGACAGACTTTCGCGACGTTTGCAGCCCGTTGTCATCAAAAGCAGTACGAAAGCGGCCCAAAGAGGCAGGCATTTGTTTTGAAAGGACATTTTCCGCATTTGTACATTTACTTATCAAACAATGCACCAACCACATGAACGAAACAAACAGCCAGCTACTTGCCGCCGTCCGTGCTTATGTTACTGACATCTTTCAGCACAAAGTGCCTCCCGTATTTGTCTTTCACAGTTTAGAACATACCGAAGACGTGGTAGAAGGCTGCAGCCACATGGCTGATTACTATAGCCTGGCTGATGAAGACCGCCTGGTGCTGCTGCTGGCCGCTTGGTTTCACGATACGGGTTTTCAGTCAGGGCAGGCCGAAGGCCACGAAGAGGTAAGCGTGCAAACCGCCACACATTTTTTGCAAAGCAAAGGCGTTGACGAAACAACCGTTCAACGCGTCGCCTCCTGCATACAAGCCACGCGAATGCCGCAATCGCCGGTGAGCCTGGTAGAAAAGATTTTGTGCGATGCCGATTTGTACCATCTTGCCACCGATGATTTTAAAGCCCGTAACGAGTTGCTGAAGCAGGAACGCGAAAGCTTGCTGGGCCGCAAAATTGACAAACAAGAATGGCGTAAAAACAACCTGCAGTTTCTTTCGCGCCACCAATATTTTACCGATTACGGCCGCGAGGTGCTGGCGCAAAAGAAAGCGGAGAACGTGGCGCTGCTGCAAAAAAAGAAGCAGCAGAAAAAGATTGCGGAGGAAGAAGAAAAAGTACAGGCCTTTCCGTACATAACCGGGAGCGGCAAGAGCCAGAAGGCCGACAAGGAAACGGAGCGCGGCGTACAAACCATGTTTCGCACCGTCTCGCACAACCACATGCAGTTAAGCAGCATGGCCGACAGCAAAGCTCACATCATGATAACGGTGAACTCCGGTATTCTGGCCGTAAGCGTTGGGTACCTGGTGCCACGCATTCAGACCCCGGAATTTAGCTCCTACATCATCCCCACCGGCATTCTCATGCTCACTTGTCTTGTATCGGTAACGTGTTCCATTTTGGCCACGCGGCCAAGCGTTAACCGCGGCATGTTCACCGAAGAAGACATCCGCAACAAAAAAACCAACCTGCTTTTCTTTGGTAATTTTCACAAAATGCAGTTGAGCGATTACCAATGGGGCATGAACCAAATGATTCGCGACCGCGAATACTTGTACGACACCATGATTATGGACGTTTATTATTTGGGCGTAGTGCTGGCCAAAAAATACCGTTACCTGCGCATTGCTTATACCGTGTTTATGCTGGGACTTATCATAGCGGTAATTGCATACGGCATTGCGGCGCTGCTGCCCGATTCAACACAGTCGGCCGCAAAGGCAGGCAGTGTGATTGATTATTGAACCTGCGTAAACGACGCCGCCGTTTGCACATAACGTTCGTAGGCTTCCCGCCATCCTTCGTAAAGGGGATCGTTACCCAAAAAATTGTTGTGCCAAATGGTGATCATTTGGCCGCCAACGGAACGAATGACTTCAACATACTGCATCAATTCTCGCAAGGCATCATCTGCTGATTTTTTTTCTTCAAAAAAAGCGTTGGCATCCATAAAGCAAAACGGGTGAACGCGAAGTGGCGATTTGATCTCGGCCTTTAAATCGTACCAATAAAAAGACGCGGCCGCCGAGGCCCGAAAACCGTTGATGCTGCCATAACCCATTGAATAATCATTCGTGATTTCTGCCGAAAGAAGCTGACGGTAAGTAGTGGGCAAATGGAAGCGAATGTAATGCTGCCGCGAGGCGCTGATGCGGCCGTCAATCGTTTTTTCCAAGCGGGTTTTTTCTCTCTTCAAAAGAGCCGGATGATCGCCGCTGGCCCAGGATGGATGCAAGCCAATTTTGTATTTGGCGGCCGTGTCTTTTATCAAGGCCAGAAACGCCGGATTGGCAACGTCAATGTTCTTGTCGAGCTTACCTTTTTGTTCGGCCACCAGAAAAAAATAAAGCGGTTGCAAGTGGCTCTTGTGATGAAGTTCATCCATCCAATCGTAGGCATCAAAAGGGTCTTGCGCCTTGCCGCGAATAACATGAATGCGCTGCATCATACTGCGCCATTGGCCGGTGAAAAACAACTTTGTCAGGGCGCCGGCGTTTCGCTTAAAGCCTTTGTTTTGAAAGCTCCAGGCAATGTCAATGTCGTAGGTGAGTTGAAGACGGAAGTTGGAAGTTAGGAGTTGGAGATTGGAAAATTTTTCGACGAGCAAAGACCGAAAATCTTCAAGCCAGATGTTGACCAAAGGCAGGTGCAAAAAGTCTTCGCGAAAGGCCAGCGAATTTTGGTGTGCGTACCGGCCGTATTCATCTTTTTGATGTGGCAGGTATTCTTCGTATCGTGTGAGCAGGTAAAAGATTCCCGCAAACAAATCAAAGCCCGTATCGCCTTCGGCATGAAAGAAAACCTTGTAGCCGCGGTGTTCAAAACATTCAACCTTTACCAAACGAATGGCCGACTCAAAGAGCAGTGCATGGGGATGAATCCAGATTTCCGCATCGTTTAAGCGGTGGTAACTGTAATTGATTCGGTGCGGATCGGGGTGGGCCGAATATTTTTCTTCGTCAAAGAGTAGCCGAATGGGCGTGTTGTAATACTCGGATAAAAAATCAACGACGTACTGAAGCCTTGGCGTTGACGTATGGCTGTAAATGATCACGACTTAAGGTAAGTCAAAATTCAAAAGTAAAAAGCAAAAAACCTCTACAACGAAGGCCTCTTTTTTACTTTTGAATTTTCACTTTTTACTTTTTTCGCGCCAAAGTTGATTAAAGGATTTGGCCGGGAAGTCAAGATTGGCCCGATGCTGCGTCCAACTTTTCGCCAGGCCGTTCACGACTTTGTTTTTCATGCTGCCCGTGCCGGTGTTCATGATGCGGCGGCTGAGCATGGCCTGCTTCCAAACCTTCCAGGTAATCTTCTCGGCAAAGGTTGCGTCGCCTTCTTCAACGGCTTCGTGACGGTTCTCCAACAATAATTCGTGCAGGTTAATTTTTACCGCGCAAACTTCAGTGCAATTGCCACAAAGCGAAGAGGCATAACTGAGATGTTTCCAGTCGCCTAAATCTTTTAAATGCGGCGTAATAACCGAACCAATTGGCCCGCTGTACGTAGTGCCGTATGCGTGGCCGCCGATGTTTTTATAAACCGGGCAAGCGTTCAAACAAGCGCCGCAACGAATGCAATAAAGCGATTCGCGGGTTTTGGGATTTGCCAAAATATTCGTGCGGCCGTTGTCGAGCAAAATGACGTACATCTCTTCGGGACCGTCGTTTTCAGTTACTTGTTTTGGGCCGGCAATGATGGTGTTGTAAACCGTTACTCTTTGTCCTGTGCCAAAGGTTGCCAGTAAAGGCCAGAACAATCCGAGATCGGTTAAAGACGGAATGACTTTTTCAATGCCCACAATGACGATGTGCGTCTTTGGATAAGAAGCGCTGAGCCTTCCGTTGCCTTCGTTTTCGGTTACGGCAATCGCACCTTCGTTCGCAATAATAAAGTTGGCGCCGGTGATGCCAATCTCGGCTTGCGTGTATTTTTCGCGAAGCTTTTCTCGGGCAACAAGCGTCAGTTGGCTCGGCGTCAGGTTTGGCGCTGTTCCTAATTTTTCCGTAAAAAGTTTGGCCACGTCTTCCTTGCTTTTGTGCATGGCCGGCGTAACGATGTGGTAAGGCGGCTCGTCATCCAACTGTTGAATGTATTCGCCGAGATCCGTTTCTACACTTTCAATGTTGTGCTTCGCCAGAAACTTGTTCAGGTGCAATTCTTCCGTCACCATGCTTTTGCTTTTCACAACGGTGGAGCAATTCTTTTCGGTGCAGATTTTCAAAATCTCCGCAAGTGCGTCGTCGGCGGTTTCGGCCCACAACACTTTTGCGCCCCGCTTTGAGATTTGCTCTTCAAAAGTTTGAAGCTGTTGATCCAATGTTTCAATGGCTTTCCATTTGACATTCTTTGCTTGTTCTCTTGCCAGGTGAACATCGGTAAACTGCTGCTTGCCCACGGGCACAACCGCGTTATAACGAGCAATGTTGAAATTGATTTTGCGGCGGTGTTCTTTGTCGGCTGCCTTTACCGTGCTTTTGGCTTTGAAGGAAGATGATTGTTCGGACATCGCTTATTTTTTCTTTTCGTCGAAGTGTTCAACAGCTACTTGTTCAAGTGCCTCATAAAACTCTTCGCCAAACTTACGGATGATGGGTTCTTTTAAAAACTGGTAAACCGGCATTTTTAATTTCTTGCCCAGTGCACAAGCCGGGTTGCACAAGCCTTCCCGCGGTTCGTAATTTACATACGTGGCGTGTTTTGCTTCTATAATTCTTATGGGAAAAAGATGACAGGAGATTGGTTTCTTCCATTTCACTTTGCCGTCGTAATAAGCCTGTTCAATACCACATTTGATGATGCCCTTTTCATCGCGATAGCCATAGGCACAAACGCCGCCGTTCACCGTTGGCGTTACCCAGCCAAACTCGTGATCGTAAAGATATTTGCCCTGCCGTTCAATGGCAGCCAGGCCTTCGGGTGTGAGGTAAGGTTTAACGGCTTCAAATATTTCGTCAAGAATTTTCTTTTCTTCTTTTTCAAGCGGCGCGCCGGCATCTCCGTCTTCGCAACAGCCGCCCTTGCATTTGTGCAGGTCGCAAACAAATTTCGCTTCCACCACATCATCACTCACCAGCACGTTTTCAATTTGGATCATGGGGCAAAGATACCGATGCGAGATGTGAAACGTAAGACCGTAAAATCATTTAAACGGTCGTTTACTACGGTCTCACGTTTCACTTTTCCTATCTCACGCGAAATTATCTCCACCGCAAGGTACCAATCAGGTGCTGCATGTCTTCGCGCAAAAAGTTGTTGACGGGTCGAAGTGAATCTTCGTTAGGCGGAGCGTTGAAATAGAGTGCGCCGCGCAAAAAATGTTTTACCGAATCGGTGGCGAAAAACTGGTTGGCCGTGGCCGCGTTTCCTTTTAGCGTAAAATAAATACCGCTTACATGGTTGGGCATAACAAATTTTACAGGCTTAATGGCCGATGCAATGGACGTGTGCTGTTTGTACGCCATCGTGAAAGCGTCCTTTATCAACGTGTCAAATTTGTTGCGGCCAATGTCTTTGTAGCTTAAATGCAATTCGCCGTCGAACTGCGGAAAGAAGATGTTGATCCAGTAAGGATTCTCGGCTTTTTCGTCAAAGAAAGTAGAGTCGGGAATGATCGTAGCATATACCGGATATTCAAACGTGTACGGAAAGCCGGCTTTGTCAAAGAGTTGATATTTTTTTTGCGGAAGCGGAATTTTAAAATAGCCGCGTTCCTTCTGCACAAAGTCGCTGTTGCAAGCTGTGAAAAAACAAGCAATGAGCAATAAGCAACAGGCGGTGTTACTTTTCATTGCCGGTAGCTGATTGCCGATTACGGATTGCCTATTGTTCGCTTTCATGGTTAACAAAGATCTTCACGGTTTTAATTCTTGCTCTTTCGGTTTCCAGTACGGTAAATTCAAAATCGCCGCTAGTTACTTTTTGTTCGGGCTGAAGCAACTCGCCGGCGATTTCCAACACCAACCCTGCCAGCGATTCGCTCTCGCCTTTTACGGCATCGAACGTATCAATGGGCAGGCGCATGGCGCGGCACAAATCGGGCAGCATCACCTTAGCATCGGCAATATAGGTATGGTCATCAACCTTGCGAACGGTGTTTTCTTCTTCATCAAATTCGTCGCGTATGTCGCCGATGATTTCTTCCAGAATATCTTCCATGGTGACAATGCCGCTGGTGCCACCGAATTCATCCACCACAATGGCAAAGTGAATGCGTTTGGTTTTAAAAACCGTCAGCAAATCTTTGATCAATTTTGTTTCGGGAACAAACAAGGTAGAGCGAATAACGCCGTGCCAGTCAAAGTCTGTTTCGTTCAGGTAAGGGAGCAAATCTTTTGTGTTTAAAACACCCACAATTTCGTCAAGACTGCTTTTGTAAACCGGCAGGCGCGAGTAATGCAGTTCTTCTACCTTCTTTACTACTTCGGCAAACGGTGCGCCGTATTCCAGACCATTCACGTCAAGTCTTGAGCGCATGATTTGCCGCACGGTGATGTTGCCAAACTTTACGACACCTTTTAAAATATTTTTTTCCTCAACGCTTGTTTCAACGTTTGTAATCTCAATGGCATCGTCCAATTCCCTCATGCTCACGGCATCGGATTCATCGGCGCCGCTGGTTTTGGAGATGCTGTCGGCAATGCTTACCATGCGGGCACTGATGCTACCCAAAAGCAGGTGCAATCCCTCTACCAGCGCTGCCGATGTATAAGCAAAGCGCAAGGTATTTTGCGTGGCCCAGAGCTTGGGCAAAATCTTGCAAACAAAAACCAGTACAAAGGCAATGATGATGATTTTGACAAGGATCTCCAGGTCAATGTCAATAAACGTGTGGAGGGTAATGATTTTGAGCGGCGCCAAAAGTAAGTAAGCAAGAAAGATGATGGAGATATTGAAGATGCCCCCGGAAATGAGCAACGTCGTATAAACCTCCTTTCGGTTTTCAAGCAAAGATGTGATGCGTTTGGCCGCATCGTGCTGCTTCGTCTTGAGCATGTTTACGTCGCGGGGCTGCAGCGAGAATAGCGCTACTTCGGCTCCCGAAACAAGAAAGCTTAAAAACAAAAGGACCAAGAGCAATACCGCCATTAAAACGGTGCCTTGCGAGGCCAAAGGATTTTGTAGAAGGATATGGAGAAGCCCGCAGGCCGCGTAATAATCCAAAGCAAAGGTTTTGGTTCAAAAATAATCCTTCGGCAGGCTCAGGATGACAATCAGTGTCTTTTTTTAAAAACCGTTGTCAGATTAGCCTTGTCAAATGATGCCAAGTATATATCGAAGTATCAGTACGGCAAGTCACCCGGATCGCCTGCGGGTGCGTCGGTTCCCGGAAAATTTTCTATTTCGTTGTCCGCATGTGGAGCCGGATGCGGAGCCGCGCCGGTGTGATCGGTGCGTTTGTCGAGCATGATCAAATTATCACCCACCACCTCGGTGGCAAACTTGCGAATGCCTTCCTTGTCTTCCCAACTGCGGGTGCGCAGGCGGCCTTCAATGTAAACAAGGCTGCCTTTGTGTAGATACTTTTGCGCCAGTTCGGCCAGTCCCCGCCAAAGAACGACGGTGTGCCATTCGGTTTGCGAAACCAGTTTCCCCGACCGGTCTTTAAAGGTCTCGGTCGTGGCCAGTGGAAATTTGGCTACGCCGATGTTTCCTTCCAGGTACTGCATGTCCGGGTCTTTTCCCAAATTGCCAATGAGCATCACTCGGTTTACGCCTCTCATACAATTACGGTTTAATCGTTAGAATAAATTTCGTCTAATACTGCCTCTCTGTAAATTTAAAAAGATTCATCAAATTTCCGGCCAGCACGAAAGTTGGAAGTTGGAGATCCTGTGTTTGAGGTGGTGGCTTCACCATTGTTTCGATGTTTTCCATGATACGCAGACATAAACCTTGAACGTTAAACATCGAATCTTGAAGCAACGATTTGTTGCAAGGCCCGCGGAAAAGCCAGCTCCTTTACATCGGAAAGCTTCGTCCACGTATAGTTTTCGACTTTCTTTTTTCGTTTCAGTTTTACGTGCACAAAATGAAAGCACACGCTTTGGTGCGAGAGATGTTGCTGCGTTTTCCAGTCATCCGTGACCGTGTAGTTTTCCAGGCCGTATTGTTTTTGAAACAAAACTTCCAACTGTTTTGTTTTGCAGGTCTTCTTGGTTTCAATCAGAACAAACTGATGCAGGCCGTTCCAGATGTCCTTTTCCAGCCGCTGTTGTACCGAAACCTCATCGCCGCATTGTACGATAAAATAGTTCAACCAGCGTTTTTTCAGGACCGTCTTTTTTTCTTTTACGGGCAAAAAGCTTTGTTTGCCTTCTGCATAAGCGGTGCATCTCTTCTGAAAGAAGCATTCGTCGCAAAGGGGCGAAGGTTTGCAAACGGTGGCGCCAAAATCCATGATGGCCTGGTTGTATTCGCCGGCTTGGTCCTTCGGCAAAATTGCTTGTGCAAGCGCAGAAAATTTTTTTTTGCCTTGGGTAGAGTCAATTGGAGTCTCAATGCCGAAAATGCGCGACAATACGCGAAAAACATTGCCGTCCAATACAGCATAGGGCAGGTTGTAAGCAAAGGAACCAATCGCCGCAGCGGTATAACTGCCTACGCCTTTCAAAGACAGAAGTTCCTCGTAAGTTTTTGGAAAAATGCCGTTCAATTCATTGGAAACATGGCTGGCCGTTGTCATCAAATTCCGGCAGCGGGAGTAATAGCCCAATCCTTCCCATACTTTAAAAACCTTGGCTTCGGGTGCTGCGGCCAAGGCATGTACGTTCGGGAAGACCGCGATAAAGTTTTGATAATATTTCAGGCCTTGTTCTACCCGTGTTTGCTGCAACATGATTTCGCTGAGCCAGATTTTATACGGGTCCTTTTCGCCTTTCCACGGCATCTGTCGGTCGTTCTCGGTATGGTTCCAATGCAAAATGGCGTTTGCAAAGTCGGCTCCTCTCTTTCTGGTCTTCAAGATCCCTTTTTCCCCGCTTTCTTTTTTCATAAATGAGAAAGGACTAATTTAGGCTGAGATTTTTTCTATTCTGTTGACAGCCACGCACCTTTGTGCTATATTGGTGTTTCGTTAACAATAAAAAAGCCACTATGCGAAAAGCAGATTTAGTTAACCAGATCTCCGAAAAAACAGGCATTCCCAAAGTTGATGTTTTGATGACGCTGGAAACCGCCTTCCGCGAAATCAAAGGGTCGCTTTCCAAGGGGGAAAACATTTACATCCGCGGCTTTGGTTCGTTCATCACCAAAAGGCGAGCCGCTAAAATTGGCCGCAACATCAAAAAAAATGTGGCTGTTCACATCCCCGAACACTTCATCCCGGCCTTTAAACCGGCAAAGGAGTTTGTGGCCGATGTGAAAAAAACCGCCGTCGCCGAGTAACTTTGCTGCTCTCGTTTCAATTCTTCGAAACAGGAGCAGAGATGTATGAACAGACCTCAGTGGATTACGCTTAGCGTTGCTATTCTTTTGGTAATTGGCCTTTTTGCCGCTACACAGGCCTCGATTTTTGGCGAACGAAAGGCAAAGAAACCGCAGCCGGCAATGGCTGAACATTTGCCGCACGACGACGGCTTTGGCACCGACAGCGTTTTGTATTACGCCAAAAAAAATCTCCCGCAAGCACAGGCGGCCCGGTTGGCATCGCTCGAAAACAGCGTCGTACGCGGCGATGTGGCCGAGCAAAAGCTGCACCTGATGCACCAATTGGCCCGGTACTGGTCCGACAGCGGCCGCACCTTTACACCGATGGCTTTCTATCCTTACGCCTTCTACACCGCCGAAGCGGCCCGGTTGGAGAATTCGGAAAAATCCCTTTCCTTTGCTGCCCGTTTATTTTTGGATGCCCTGAGCAACGAAGAAGCCCACCAACTTAAACATTGGGAAGCCGAACAAGCCCAGGATTTGTTTCAACGTTCTTTGAAGCTGAACCCGGAAAACGATTCAGCGAAGGTAGGTTTAGGCGCTACCATTTTGTACGGCGGCCTGGACATGCCGATGAAAGGCATTGGCATGATACGCGACGTAGTGGAACGCAGGCCGGAAAACGTTTATGCCCAACTGACGCTGGCCGAAGCAAGCCTGATGTCGGGACAATTGGACAAAGCGGTAGAGCGTTTACAGAAGGTTTTGCGTTTGCAGCCGTCCAGTTTACAAGCCACACTGCTTTTGGCCGACACCTACGAACGAATGAACAAAAAGAAGGAAGCAGCGGAGGCTTATCAGAAAGCACTTCCGTTGGTGACCGTACCGGAGATGAAGAAAGAAATAGAGAAGCGAATAACCCAGTTAAAAAACAAATAAGTACTAAAACATTTTTGAACTATGCCGTGTGGTAAAAAAAGAAAGCGTCATAAAATTGCGACGCACAAACGCAAGAAGAGATTGAGAAAGAACCGTCACAAAAAGCGTAAATAAGGTTCTTTAGACAGACCGGAAGCCACGCCCCGTAGCTTCCGGTCGTCCTTTTGTGGCTACGTTCATTCAACCGGTTGCAGTTCCCATCAATTTGCTCCCTCAATTTGCACAATCCTCCATCCGCAACGGCAAAAAATGAACAGGCCCGTATTTATTTAAAGACATTGTAGTGTGAACAAGGAATTGATTATTCATTCCACGCCAACCGGCGTGGAAATAGCCCTATTAGAGGATAAAAAATTAGTGGAGCTTCACAGCGAAAAAAGCGATGCCCGTTTTGCCGTTGGTGATTTGTATTTGGGAAAAGTAAAAAAGCTCATCCCCGGCCTGAATGCCGCTTTTGTAGATGTAGGTTACGAGAAAGACGCCTTTCTGCATTATACCGATTTAAGCCCCTATGCCCGGTCGCTGCTAAAATTTACCCAGCTTGCCATCAACGACAAAACACCCAGCGGACTTGATTTCGCTACTTTTTCCGTAGAGCCGGAAATCGTCAAGACCGGGAAGATTAACGAAGTCCTTAACGGCAAGCCCAACATCCTCGTACAAATTTTAAAAGAGCCTATTGCCGCCAAAGGCCCGCGACTAAGTTGCGAAATTTCTTTGCCCGGACGCTTTGTGGTACTAACGCCTTTCAACGACATCGTCGCGGTTTCGCGTAAGATTCATTCCTCGGAAGAACGAAAGCGGTTACAGCGCATTGTCGAATCCATCAAACCGAAAAACTTTGGCGTGATTGTGCGTACCGCAGCCGAAGGAAAGAACACCGCCGAACTGCACGAAGACCTTTCGGAGCTGGCGGCCATGTGGGCGTCTATTCAGAACAATTTGCGTGGCGCTGTCCCGCCAACGAAAATTTTAAGCGAGCAAACAAAGACGGCTTCCATTCTCCGCGACTTACTGAACGAAGACTTCAACAAGATTGTCACCAACGACAAGAACATCTACACCGAATCCAAGAACTACATTCAGAAAGTAGCGCCGGAGAAAGCAGAGATTGTTCAATTTCATCAAAACGGTTCGCCGGTGTTTGACGCTTTCGGTGTAACAAAGCAAATCAAATCGTCGTTTGGCAAAACAGTAAACCTGCAAAGCGGCGCCTACATCATCATCGAACACACCGAAGCCCTGCACGTAATTGACGTGAACAGCGGCTACAAAAGCGTGGGCAACAACCAGGAAATAAACGCCCTGGAAACGAACTTAGAAGCGGCAGAAGAAATAGCCCGGCAGCTTCGTTTGCGTGATATTGGCGGTATCATCGTAGTGGATTTCATTGACATGAAGCTTCCGGAGCACAAAAAGAAATTATTGGAGGCAATGGATGGTTTTATGCAAACCGACCGGGCCAAGCATGCCGTGCTTCCCATCTCCAAATTTGGCCTCATGCAAATTACAAGGCAACGCATGAAGCCGGAGATGAACATTCAAACGCAGGAAGTTTGCCCGACCTGCAACGGCACCGGAAAAATCTCGTCCACGCTTTTGCTGGAAGACGAGATGGAAAAGAACATTGCTTATCTCGCCACGCACAACCACAAAGCGCTTACCGTTGTGACGCATCCCATTCTTCATGCCTACTTAACCAAAGGATGGTTCTGGAATAACATAGCCGCCAAGTGGAAAAAGAAGTACGGACCGAAGATTACTGTAACTCCAGATACAAGTTACCACCTCACCGAGTTCAAATTCTTTGACGCCAACGGCGATGAAATAAAGCTCTGACGATTGCTTGCCTAATAAAAAACCCCGAAGAGATTCGGGGTTTTTACTTTAAAGGCTTTTGTAATTAGTTTCGATCCCGGCTTCCCATGTAAATCAGAACGTACTGAACCAGTGTTACCACGGCCGCCAGCGCCGCTACCACGTAGGTCATGGCCGCCCATTTCAGGGCGCTTTTGGCTTTTGGGTATTCTTGGGCATTGGTAACATTTGTGTGTTGCAGCCAAGCCAAAGCCCGGCGACTGGCGTCAAATTCAACCGGCAAGGTAATCAGCGAGAAAAGCACCGTTGCCGCAAACAAAATAATGCCAGCCAGCAACAACGTCGGATTGCCCGAAGCCGCCATAAAAACGCCAATCAACAAAACCCAGTTAACGATGGTGGAACTGAACTGTACCGCCGGAACCAGTTTGCTCCGCAGGTTCAGCCAGGTATAGGCTGTTGCGTGCTGAACAGCATGGCCGGTTTCGTGGGCCGCAACAGCCGCGGCCGCTACGCTGTAATTGTTGTAAACTTCGGGGCTGAGGTTGATAGTTTTGTTGGCCGGATTGTAATGGTCGGAAAGAAAGCCCTCTACCGAGACCACCTGAACGTCGTAAATTCCGTTCTCCCGAAGCATTTTCTCGGCTACCTCCTTTCCGGTAAGCCGGGCGGCCAGCGGAATTTTACCGTAAGCAGCAAACCGGCTCTTCATTATTGAAGAAACCAGCATACTGATACCAATGAAAATCAACGAGACAAGCATAATTGAGGGTGTCATGGACAAGTTCCTTTTTCTTTCTTTTGCTCAAATCTTTGTCCAAACATGCTTTGAAATAGTTCTGGCCAAAATTTGGCAGTCGAACCTCGCTCTGCACAATTTTTTGTGACAGTTTAACAGCCAATAAATTTTTAATATATTTTGAAAATGCTTTTTTCAACTCTGAAAATCAATCGTTTATAAAATGTTTTGGATTGACAGTAAGTTCTTAAAACCCTCAAAAAGTTTTGCACAAGGCCAAAAAATAATTTTGTAAAGTGCCGCAGAATTGTAATTTAGTGTCAGAATTTAATGGGTTAGTAAGTAAAAGGGTTGGTCGAAAGACCAGCCCTTTTTACTGAGATTTTCTCCGCAAATTCTTTCTTCTCCAACTGCACGCGATTGCATCATTTTTCTTTTTCAATTCGACTAATTTTAAAAATGGCGAAAGTAAAAACAGCGTATTTCTGTCAGGTATGTGGGTATGAAAGCGCAAAGTGGACGGGTAAATGTCCGTCGTGCGGACAGTGGAACACGATGGTAGAAGAACTCATTCAAAAAGACACAAAAAAAGCGGCGAACGATTGGAATGATTATCGCGAAAACGGAAGCAGCAATAAAAAGACAAGACATTTAAACGAAGTAGAAACAAAGGACCGTTCACGCATGTTGACGATAGACGCGGAGCTCAATCGTGTGTTGGGCGGCGGAATTGTTCCGGGGAGCATTGTGTTGGTAGCGGGTGAACCGGGCATCGGCAAAAGCACCTTGTTTTTGCAAATGGGTTTGCAACTAAAAGACGCGGTTGTTCTTTACATCAGCGGTGAAGAAAGCGACGAACAAATTAAAATGCGAGCCGACCGTTTGGGTATTCAAAGCGAAAATTTTTACCTGCTTACCGAAACATCCACGAACGTTATTTTCCAGGAAATAAAAAAATTAAAGCCACAAGTCATCATCGTTGACTCCATCCAAACTCTCGAATCATCTTTCATTGAATCATCACCTGGTTCCGTTTCGCAAATAAGAGAATGCGCTGCCGAATTTCAACAGTTCGCAAAAGAAACCGCTACGCCTGTGTTCTTAATTGGTCACATTACCAAAGAAGGTTCCATCGCAGGTCCAAAACTTTTAGAACATATGGTGGATACGGTGTTGCAGTTTGAAGGTGACCGCCATTATGCTTACCGCATTTTGAGAACGTTGAAAAACCGTTTTGGCAGTACCGCCGAATTGGGCATTTACCAAATGAACGACAACGGCATGAACCCGGTGACAAACCCAAGCGAAATTCTCATCACGCAAAAAGAAGAAGACCTTGGCGGCATTGCCATTGCGGCTACTATTGAAGGACAACGGCCATTGTTAATTGAAGTGCAGGCACTCGTAACCCAGTCGGTTTACGGAACGCCGCAACGCACCGTTAGCGGCTTTGATACGCGAAGACTTCAACTCTTGTTAGCCGTACTAGAAAAACGCGGCGGCTTTCATTTTGGCGTGAAGGATGTCTTCTTGAACATCGCCGGCGGCTTAAAAGTGGAAGACCCTTCTATTGATTTGGCTGTGTTAGCAGCCTTGCTTTCATCTTATGAAGACACGGCCATTCCGCATGACGTTTGCTTTGCCGGCGAAGTAGGGTTGAGCGGTGAGATTCGCGCCGTTAACCGCATTGAGCAACGCATTGCTGAAGCGGAAAAATTGGGCTTCAACAAGATCATTGTCTCCAAGTACAACCAGAAAGGTTTGAGCAAAAAGAAATTCGACATTGAAATCATCACGATGGGCCGCGTGGATGAAATGTATCGCTATCTGTTTTAGAACGAAGATTTAGAGCCGGGATTTACTGGATTGTGATGGATTAGGCAGGAAAAAATAAACATCTTATTTTAAGTGAGAATTCCTGCTGTCATGAAATTTCTGCTCCCGCATAATCTTACTAAATCCCGTCAAACATGGTTCTAAACTGGTTTGCTGATGCGAAAGAATCCGTTCTTCATCTTCTCTTTCCGCACGTTTGCGAAAGCTGCGGCAGCGACGTAATTGCGCAAGACCAGTTTCTTTGTTTGCAGTGTCACGCGGCTTTACCCAAAACCGAGTTTCATCATTTCCCGGCGAATCCAATTGAAAAAATGTTTTGGGGACGAATGCCCGTGGTGAACGCAACGGCCCAATACTATTTCTCCAAAGGTTCCAAAATGCAACACTTGATGCACCAGTTGAAATACAAGGGTGATAAAGAAATGGGACTTTATTTGGGAAGATTAATGGGTTACGCTTTAGCGGAAACGAACCGCTTTCGAACAGTAGATGCCTTAGTTCCTTTGCCGCTTCACCCGTCGAAAGAAAAAATGCGCGGTTACAACCAGGCAATGGTTTTGTGTCAAGGCATTGCCGAAGTGTTGGAAAAACCCGTTTTGAAAGAGGTCATCATTCGAACTTCGCATACCGAAAGCCAAACCAAAAAGAACCGTGTGCAACGTTGGGAAAACATGGAAGGCCGTTTTGAACTGGTGAAGCCGGCGGCCATTGAAGGCAAGCATATTTTATTGGTGGACGATGTCATCACCACCGGCGCTACCCTTGAAGCCTGCGGCTCTGAATTGCTGGAAGCCGAAAACGTTCAACTAAGCCTTGCCACACTTTGTTTTTCCAGCCGCTGATGTACTTTTAAGCCCTTATGATGTGGCTGAGAAATCTTTTTTTACTTGTTGCTTTTGTATTGCTTCTTTTTTCCTGCCGTAAAGAAAGCTTTACCACCAACGCCGCCGCGCAATTGCGCACAAGTGTTGACAGCCTGCATTTCGATACCGTATTTACCACGGCCGGTTCTACTTCGCAGTATTTCAAAATTGTAAATGATAACAACAAAGGCATCCATCTTTCATCGGTACGATTAGCCGGCGGCGCTGCTTCTCCCTTTAAAATAAATGTGGATGGCATTGTCCGGCCGCAGGTAAACAATGCCGACGTGTTGGCAAACGACAGCCTCTATGTTTATGTAACCGTCAGTATCAATCCAACCGCGCAAAACCTTCCATTCGTCGTTCGCGACAGCATTGAGATTGATTACAACGGCAACAAGAAATGGGTGCAACTGGATGCCTTTGGACAGAATGCCCATTTCCTTCGCAATAGAAAAATTACAGGTACTGAAGTTTGGAACAACGATTTGCCATACGTGATTTTGGGAAGTCTTACCGTGGACACAACCGCAACGCTGATCGTTAACAAAGGTTGCAAAGTTTACATGCACGCCGATGCGCCTTTTATCGTCAACGGTTCCTTGCAGGTGAACGGAGAGAAATATGATTCAACCCGCGTGGTTTTTAGCGGCGACCGTTTGGATGATCCTTACCGAACCTTTCCGGCTTCTTACCCCGGTTTGATTTTTACGGCCAGCAGCAAGAACAACGCAATCAATTACGGCATCATCAAAAACGCCTACCAGGCCGTTGTGGTTGCCGGCGCAAGCGCATCCAACCCAAAGCTTGCGTTAAACGAAACAATCATTGACAACGCTTACGACATTGGCTTGCTTGGATTGAACACGAGCATCAATGCACGAAACGTTTTGATCTCCAATTGCGGCAAAAATCTTTTTTTGGCAGGCGGCGGCGTCTATGATTTTAAACACTGTACCGTGGCTTCTTTCTCCAATGATTACATTCAGCATAAAAACCCGGTGTTTGTGCTCACTAATTATATAACGCAAGGGAATTCGGTGACGGCCAACAGCCTCTCTGCCAGCTTTACGAATTGCATTTTTTGGGGCGAACAAAACGGCTTTGTAAAAGACGAAGCCTTCGTTGACGCAAAAAATCTTACGCCTTCTATTACGTTCAACAAAGTGTTGTGGCGGGTGCAAAACACGCCTTCGTTCAGCGGCTTAGCCATCAACGGTGCAATCAACCAAAACCCGCTTTTCGATAGCGTTAGTACCGCAGAACGATATTACAGTTTTCGTTTAAAGAATGGTTCTCCGGCAATTAATGCCGGTATTAACGCCAACGTTCCGCTTGATTTGGACGGCAAGCCGCGGCCGGTCGGTGCACCCGATCTGGGTGCTTACGAAAAGCAATGAGGTGACGTTTGAACTTTGGCGATGACCAATTTCTGTGCAGTCAACTATCTTACCTTTATGTTGTTATTTCGTCATTAATATTTAAGTTATGAAAGCACTTATCCTCGCATCGCTCATATCGGTTTTTCTCAGCGGCGCATCGCTGTACGATTTTAAGGTTAAAGGCCTCGACGGCAAAGACATTGATTTTTCGGCCTACAAAGGCAAAAAGATTTTGATCGTGAACACGGCTTCCAAATGCGGCAACACCCCGCAATACGCCGACCTGCAAAAACTCTACGACAAGTACAAAAACAAGTTGGTGATCGTTGGTTTTCCGGCCAACAACTTTGGCCAGCAGGAGCCGGGCACGAACGAAGAAATCGGAGAATTCTGCAAAAAGAATTACGGCGTTACCTTCCCCATGGCTGAAAAGATTTCGGTCAAAGGCGATGACATTCATCCTTTGTTCAAATGGCTTGTTGAACAGTCAAACGAGTTGGCTAAAAAAGTTCCAACGGATAACACCAAAGACATCGTGTACAAAAAATTTTTGCAAGACCCTGTGATCTGGAACTTCACCAAGTTTTTGGTGGACGAGAAGGGAAACCTTGTGGCTGTCTTTCACAACAAAGTAAACCCGATGAGCGAAGAGATTACGAAATTTCTGAACTGAGATTTCTGGGATGAGTTGAATTTATAGGATATTTGAAGCCGCCCAATTTTGGGCGGCTTTTTTATCCCATTCATCCCGCAAGTCCTATAAATCCTGGTTCAGAAAATGTTGTTTAAAGACGCCATCGGCCAGCAGGAGGTAAAGCAGCAATTGGTAGAAATGGTTCAGCACAACCGCCTGAGTCATGCCCTTCTTTTTTTAGGGAAAGAAGGCAGCGGCGCTTTATCCTTAGCGCTGGCCTTTGCCAACTATGTTGCCTCGTTGCCAAAAGAAACCGATGCCGCACCGTCTATGTTTGGCGAAGCCGTTGAAACAAAGCTTCCCGCATCTCCAAGTGAAGCCGACGGTTACATGCAAAAGCAGCCTTCCTTTTCCAAAGGCCAGCAGATGGTGCATCCCGATATTCATTACGCTTACCCCGTCGTTACAAAAAAAGCCGGCAGTCCGCCGCTGAGTACCGATTATGCTGCCGAATGGCGCGAGTTCATTCAGCAATATCCTCACGGCAATGTTTACGATTGGCTTCAATTCATTGGCGCCGAAAACAAACAAGGCAACATCACGGCGCAGGAATGCAACGACATTATTCGAAAACTCTCTCTCAAAAGCTTTGAAAGCGGCTACAAAATGCTGGTGCTTTGGATGCCGGAGTATTTGGGCAAAGAAGGAAACAAACTTTTAAAACTCATTGAAGAACCGCCAGCCGATACGCTTTTCATCCTGGTGGCCGAAAACGAAAGCGCCGTTCTCAGCACCATCCTTTCGCGTTGTCAACTCGTGAAAATTCCGGCCCTGAACACCGAAGAAATCGAAGCCTCCCTTGTTGCAAGGGCAAATATTTCCGCTGACAAGGCCCGGCTCATTGCCAACGCCAGCGAAGGCAATTACCGTGAAGCGCTTCAGCAATTGCAGCACGCCGACGAGGATTATTTCAACCTGCTTCGTGAATGGCTGAATGCGATTTTGCGCAGCGGACCGGCAGGACAGATAAAGATCATTGAAGAAATAGCCCGTCTGGGCCGCGAAAATCAAAAACAATTTCTTCGATATTTTATTCATTTGCTGGAGCAGGCCGTGCGGCTTGAAGTAACGAGCGGTGAATTGCAGGAAACCCTTCTGGCCGGCATGTCCTCCGGCGAAAGGGATTTTGCCGTAAAGCTGAACAAGCAAATGCGCCTTGAACAAAAAGAAGCCATCGCCGAGGAACTGGACAAAGCCTCGTATTACATTGAGCGGAACGCCAACGCCAAAATTCTTTTTCATGCGCTGACTATTAAACTCTTTCACATTGTGAAAAGCAACGCCGTGGTTTCGGTATAAACCCCCAAACTCCTAAAGGGGGGACTTCGGTCGTTTATAGCACAAAGCCTCTAACGAGTAAAAACGCCTCTGACTTTAGGAGTCAGAGGCGTTTTTACTCGTGGGACATTTTATGCTTTGAGCGGCATAAGCCCCCTTTAGGAGTTTGGGGGTTTATACTATATTTGCTTCGTTCCCGCCTGGCGGGACTCAACATATATCCGAGGTCATCGGCAACGTGAAGAAGGAAAAGGAAGTTATTTTTTACTCGCTATACACAATTGGTCAAAGCAATCAATGGTTGTTATGAATTAAACAGCAAACTCGAATCCGTCATTGAGCCGCGCAAGCGCAGATGCCTTGCGTGTCGTTAACGCTACGACGTAGTTCGATTTGATCCTTTTGACTCCGTAAACTTTCCCTTCTTTTCCTGCCTCATGCCCCGGGATTTTTAACCGTATAAATTAGTAGTATGGGATGTGGTTCATGTGGCACGGGCAAACCCAATGGATGCAAAAGCAACGGCGGCTGCAGCACCGGTAGCTGCAACCGGATGAATACGTACGATTGGTTACGCAACTTGCCAATAGCCGATACAGACGACGCCTGCCGCGTGGTGGAGATCAGCTTCAGCCAGGGCGGCCGCAAAGATTATTACCGGAATTCAACCCTTCATCATTTTGAAAAAGGCGACATGGTGGCGCTGGAAGGCGTGAGCGGTTTTGATGTAGGTGAAGTTTCACTGACAGGCGAAATCGTTCGTTTGCAATTAAAGAAACGGGGCGTTAACGAGATGGCGCCCGACATGAAAAAAATCCTTCGTCGCGCCAGCGACCGTGACCTTGATAGTTGGAAGGCGCAAAAGGCCCGTGAAAAAGAAGCCCTCATTCGCAGCCGGGCCATTGCCAAACAACTTAACCTGAACATGAAAATGAGCCAGGTGGAGTTTCAGGCCGACGGCAAAAAGGGGACATTCTTTTACATTGCCGACGACCGCGTTGACTTTCGCGAACTCATTAAAATTTACGCCGCCGAGTTCAAGGTAAAAGTCGAGATGCGCCAGATTGGTGCACGGCAGGAAAGCGGCAAAGTAGGCGGCATTGGTTCTTGTGGCCGTGAACTTTGTTGCGCCACTTGGCTGACGGATTTTAAATCGGTGAACACGGCCGCCGCTCGCTATCAAAACCTGTCCATCAATCAAACCAAACTAAGCGGACAATGCGGCCGTCTGAAATGCTGTTTGAATTACGAACTGGATACCTACCTCGATGCCTTGCAAGGCTTTCCTGAAAATTGCGACATGCTGCAGGTAGCCAAAGGAACGGCAACGCTGATTAAAAAAGACATCTTCAAAAACCTGATGTGGTACGTGCTGCCGCAAAGCACCAAGCAATACCCGCTGACCATTGAAAGGGTGCGAAAAATTAAATCCTTAAACCAGCAAAACATTGTCCCCGAGGAATTAGAGGCAGTGGAAGTTGTGTCGTCCAAAGTCAAAGAAGTAGAACCGGAATTTGTTGACGTAGTTGGGCACATCAGTTTGCGCAGTTTGGAAAAAGCAGACAAGAAGCGGCGCGACAAAAACCGGGAGCAAAGAAGCGGTACCCGGCAGCAATCGGCTCCTTCGACAAGCTCGGGAGGCAACAAGCAAAGCGGTCCGCAGGCCAAAGGTGGCGATAACAGGCCAGCCGCGCCAAGACCCGGACAACAAGGCAAGCCGGTTCAAAAACCTGCGCCTCAGGGTCAGCGTCCGCAAATTCAACAAAAGCCAAACGTGCAGCGTGATGAAAAGACTCAGCCGCAGCCGCCCCGACCAGCAGGCGGTCAGCAGCAGCAACGTCCACCTCGTCCGCAAGGAGCACCACAGCGCAGGCCACAAGGCGGGAACCAAGAACAGCAGGATAAGCCGCAATAACGGTTGCGGTTTCTCAATAAGAACCGAAAAATAAAAGCAGTGGTCACGGCCACTGTTTTTACTTGCTGAAGACAAAAAGAAATATGTCGTTGGTTTCTTCCTTGCGGATTTATTTTGGAATTTGTGCAGCAACAAAATGGGTTGTTCCAATTTTGTGTTTCTTTGATACGTTTTAAAAAAATTTGAGTGGCCTTTTGGGAAACCTTCTATAAAAAAGAAAAAGATCCATCCTTCAAAAAACAGCTTAAAGGAATTCTTGGTTACGCACCGGGCAATCTTTCCTTATACAAAACAGCGCTTACGCACCGCTCTATAAAAGATACCATTGACCAAAACAACGAACGCCTTGAATATTTAGGCGATGCCGTGTTGAGTGCTTTGGTGGCTGATTATCTTTTTAAACGCTATCCCTACAAAGAAGAAGGATTTTTAACCGAGATGCGCAGCAAGATGGTGAACCGCCAGCAACTGAACGACATTGCGCTAAAGATGGGTCTCAAAAAAATAACGGTCTTTAATAAATCAGACAACTCGTTGCGAAGCAGCCAAATCTTTGGTAATACGCTGGAAGCCCTTGTTGGCGCCATTTACCTCGATATCGGTTACAAAAAAACCGCAAAGTGGGTAGGCCAGCGAATCATCATGCCGCACATGTTTGTGGATGATTTGGAGAACCTTGAAATCAACCACAAAAACAAATTGTACGGCTGGGCCAACAAGAACGGCAAGAGCCTGGAGTTTGAAACCATTGACGAACGCATGGAGAATGGCCGCCGCCTCTTTACCGTTGCCGCTACCGTTAACGGAAAAGTAGTGGCGCAGGGAAAAGCCTTCAATAAAAAAGATGCCTCGCAGATAGCTGCACAGTTGGCGGTGGAGAAATTGGGTATTGTGAATTCGGATAGCGTGGGGAATGAATAATTATGATGGGTTCGCGCATTAAAAAAATGAAGCAAACAAAAATTTTGCTTCTTACGAAACGGCAAACTTTCTGGCATTTTTCTATTATTCCTCTTCTTTTAATCAGCCCCGCTTTTATTAGCCTCGAAATATTTAAATCCTATGTTTTGCACACGCATTATGGACGGCCAATTGAAGAGATGCTCATACCCTGTTATAGTTGGATTATACCAGCCTTGCTGTTTTTTTTTATTCAAAAACGACGATTAAAGTTTAAAGAAGTACATGTATCAGTGGACAGTGTTGTTTTTTGGGAGGCAATCAAGAAAGTAGCAGAAGAGTTGGAATGGGAAATTAGCTATAAATCAACAGGCCTTCTGTTGCTTCATTTGGTATGAACAAATTCAATAAGAAAATGTTTGAAAAGGAATTATTTAGAGCGCAACACACCGCTGAAAAAAAGCTTCCTGATAGTTTCTACAGATAGTTCATGTCTTGTCTCAATGCAAAAAGAACGTCACAATCCCCACCAATATCAGCACCGCGCCGCTGATTTTTTTTTCGTTGTGTTCGATAAATTCTGCCGGCAATAAATTCACGCCTTTCATGCCGAGGGTTACCAGTAAATAAATTCCTAGGATGCTGATAACGGCATAAATGGCCGAAAGAGAAAACACAGCGCCCATCCCAAACGCACCGGCGGATAAAAACAAACTCTCTACTTCCAGGCAAGGTGAAAGAAACATCATCCCAACAAAAATGAGCAGCCATTTGCGCTTTGATTTTTCATACGTCGCCACATCCTGCTGCGTGCTGTGGTGATGATGCGGAAGATTAACGGTGAAATAAATCAAGCCAAACGCAATCAACAAAACCGATGCGGCAGCGGTAATGGCTTTGCCGTATTCTTCGCTCAATTCTTTGCCAATAAAGCCCAGCACAAAACCCAGTGCAATGGTTCCAAAAACGTGTGCCGCCGCGGCCAATAAAGTAATGGTGGTAAGTTCTTTTTTCTTCCAGCCTTCGGCCTTTGCCACCGCTACCAGGGGCAACCAATGGTTGGGAATGAGTGCGTGCACGGCGGCCAGTAAAAGTGTTCCGGTGAGAAGGCTTAACATGAAAATGTAAAATGCAGAATGGAAAATTTAAAATGGAAAACGAACAGCAAAAGTAAACAGGTGAAGAATGATAAACTTGCGGAGTGGCAGTTTTACATTTTAGATTTATGATTTTACATTCTTAACGCAGCAGCAATTCACAAGGCTTTAGGCCCGTGTGTTTTTTAAAGGCCGTTGAAAAATGCGAGATAGAAGAATAGCCAAGCAGCATTGAAACTTCGGTAACCGACAAGCCTTTTTCGTACAACAAATATCTGGCATGCTCCATGCGCTGGCCTTGGTAGAATTCGAAAATGGTGGTGCCAAACATTTCCTTAAAGCCTTTCTTCAAATAACATTCGTTCATGGCCACCTTGCGGCTGAGTTGTTTGATGGTAACGGGTTCGCCAATCTGTTGCACCAAAATCTCTCTGGCCTTCAGCACTTTTTCACGGTCGGCTTCGTTGCTTAAAAACTTACAGCTGATAACGTCCAGTTCTTTGTCGTCCAAACAGTCCAGCGTATTTAGCAACAGCAATTGCGTTTGCGCATGCAAGAAAATGTTTTCAAGACTTCCGGTGTGATTGTGATTGAGCAGTCCTTCAATCAAGGCTCTTGTCTTGCCGCAAAGCATTACCGTTCGTGTAAACGAAGACGGATGTCGAAAGGAAAGAAGCTTTTCACTTAGCGTATCCGCCGTGCGGTTTCTTACAAATTGTTCCAGCAGCTTTGACGAAAAGGACAAGGAAACAAAATCAACGCTTTCCATTCTTGCTTCGCAATCTTTGCTTAGATGCGCCTTACACTGGTTGCACTCGTTCCGAAATTTTTTGCAGTAAACATTTCCAATCAGGCAAAAGCGCAGCTCCAAAGAATTCTTTGCGGGGTTCGACGGCTCGCAGTGATAACGCAACTGCGCTTTTTCATCACCCATCCACGAAGCCGGTTTTGCAAAACGCTTTACGGCTTGCTGCACAAGGCCGGCAACCGAATGTTCTGTTTCAAAAAGAATATTGGTAGCGAGGCTTTGCGCTTCGGGTAATAGTTCGGTGTAAACAAGGTGCTGCATGAAGGAAGCAAAAATAAACTGCGGAGCACGAAGGCGTTTCACAGGTCTGTCATTTTAAGAAAACGATGACGAAAGTCAGAAGTCAAAATTTCAATTTCTCACGGCAGGTTCTCTTCCGGCTTCCGACCTCTGTTTTCCGTCCCAAATAGTTTCCTACTTTCGCCGCCTATGCAATTGAATCTTTCCGAACACCAGCACACGATTGCGTCCGGTGTTTCCATCAGTGGCGTCGGCATTCATTCCGGCCACACTGTGGACATTCACCTCAAACCCGCAGAGCCCAACACGGGCATTGTTTTCAAGCGCATTGATTTACCCAACGCACCCACGGTAAAAGCCGATGTGGACAACGTGGTGGACACCACCCGCAGCACCACCATCAGTGCCAACGGCGCAACGGTCGGCACCATCGAACACCTGATGGCCGCACTGGTGGGCAACGGAATTGACAACGTTCTTATCGAGATCAATGCAGGCGAGGTACCCATTCTCGACGGCAGTTCAGAACCTTTCAGCCAAATTCTGCAACAGGCCGGTGTGCAAAAACAAGACGCAACAAAAGTCTATTACACGCTTCAGCACAACATCACTTTTGTTGACGAAGAAAAGAAAGTGGAGATGGTGGCGCTGCCCTACGATTCCTACCGCATCAACACACTCATTGATTTTAATTCGCCGGTGCTGGGCACGCAACACGCTGCGCTGACCGACCTGGCCGACTTCAACAAAGAAGTAGCACCTTGTCGCACCTTTTGTTTTTTTCACGAACTGGAATACCTAATTGACAACAACCTCATTAAAGGCGGCGACATCAACAACGCCATTGTGGTGGTGGACAAACCCGTGAGCGATGCGCAGGTGCAACACATTGCTAAGGCCTTTAAAAAAGAAAACGTAAAGGTTTCCGAGGGCGGCATTTTAAACAATCTTGAACTTCGTTTTCCGAACGAGCCCGCACGACACAAACTCCTGGATGTTGTGGGTGATTTGGCGCTGGTGGGCATTCCTTTTAAAGCGCACATCATTGCCAATCGTCCGGGACATTCCAGCAACGTGGCTTTTGCTAAAAAAATAAAGGAGCATTTAAAAAAGTTCAAAAACAAAGCGGCCGTTCCGACTTACGATCCCAACAAACCGCCGGTTTACGACATACACGCCATTGAAAAAAAGTTGCCGCACCGCTACCCGTTTTTGTTGATTGACAAGATCATTTCCATTAACGAAAAAGAAGTGATTGCGGTAAAGAACGTTACCTACAACGAGCCTTTCTTTCAGGGACATTTTCCCGGCAATTGCGTGATGCCCGGTGTGCTGCAGGTAGAAGCCCTGGCGCAAACGGGCGGCATTCTTACCATCCCCGATGACCCCGATCACAGCTACGACACTTACTTCTTAAAAATTGACAACTGCAAGTTTAAAAACAAGGTCGTGCCCGGCGACACGCTTCTCCTGAAGATGGAACTAATGAACCCCGTGCGCCGTGGCATTTGTGAAATGAAAGGAACTATTTTTGTCGGTGATAAAATTGTTGCCGAAGCTGACATGGTTGCGCAAATTGTAAAGAAACCCAAAGAAAAGCTATGATCTCTCCGCTGGCGTCCATTCATCCTGATGCAAAACTCGGCAACGACGTAACCATCGAACCTTTCGCGGTCATTCACGACAACGTAACCGTCGGCGACGGCTCGCACATCATGTCACACGCCGTCATCATGCCGTACAGCCGCATCGGAAAAGGATGCCGCATTTTTCCAGGCGCGGTTATCGGTGCTATTCCACAAGACTTGAAATTTATAGGCGAAGAAACCACCGCTGAAATTGGCGATTACACCACCATTCGCGAATACGTAACCGTCAACCGCGGTACAAAAGATAAATTCAAAACGGTTGTGGGAAGCCATTGTTTGCTGATGGCTTATGCCCACGTGGCGCACGATTGCACACTTGGCGATCATGTGATTTTGGCAAACGGTGTACAACTGGCCGGACACGTGGACGTAGGTGAGTACGCAAGAATTGGCGGATTGGCCGGGGCCCATCAGTTTACAAGAATTGGCGCCCACACTTATATAGCTGGCCACACCGTCATTCGCAAAGATGTTCCTCCTTATGTAAAAGCAGCCCGGGAGCCATTGAGTTATATGGGAGTGAATATTGTAGGTCTGCAACGCAGTGATTTTTCTCCGGAAAACATTGAGACCATCTCGGAAATCTATCATCTGCTGTTTGTAGGAAGTCATAGCATCGCCAACGGCATTGAAAAAATAAAAGACAAGGTGCCCGACAGCGAAACCAAACAGGAAATTTTGCAGTTCATTGCTTCGTCAAAAACCGGCGTCATTAAGCGCAACGCAAAATTTGGCGCTGATGAAGATTAACCTCACCAATGCCGGTAAGCGCTTCAACCGCGAATGGATTTTTAGAGGCGCAACCATCAACTTTGTTTCAGGAAAAGCTTACGCCGTAACAGGACCGAATGGTTCGGGCAAATCAACGCTGTTGCAAGCCATCGGCGGTGTGTTGCAGTTGAGCGAAGGAAGCATCGGGTATGAAATTAGCAATCGGCAATCGGCAACCGGCAATCAGAAATCTGAAATTGAAAATCAGAAATTAGGCGACGAAGAAGCCTACAAACACATTTCGTTTTGTGCGCCGTATTTGGATGTGATTGAAGAAATGACGCTGACGGAGTTTTTAGAATTCCACCGGCAGTTTAAGCCGCTGCTTTCATCGTTCAACGTAAAAAAAATCATTGAAGAAATCGGGTTGGAAGCGGCGGCCGGAAAACAAATTCGCTATTATTCTTCGGGCATGAAACAAAGGGTGAAACTGGCGCAAGCCATTTTTTCCGATACGGCCATTGTTTTGCTGGACGAACCTTGCAGCAATCTTGATGCGAAAGGCATCGAGCTTTATCACTCCCTCATCAACAATTACTGCAAGGAACGTTTGGTGATTGTTTGCTCCAACGATCCGGTAGAATACAGCTTTTGTGAAACCGTTTTTTCAGTCACGGACTTCAAAACATCAACCGCAAGACGTTAGCGAAAGCAGCATCTACTATTCACTACTGACTATTCACCGTTTACTGCTTAGTGCATTGCTTCGGAAAGATCAAGCTTCTTCTTTTCCCTGCTGCTCTTCACTATTAACACAAAGGGAATGCAAAGCAGGAACATCACACCAAGCCCCAGAAATGCATCCATGTACGATAAAACAGAAGCCTGTTTGGCGACAACGTAATCCAGCGATTTGTAGGCGGCCTTTAACGCCACATCCGGCGTCATTCCCTTTGATATAAAGGCGTGCTGCATCATCTGAACCCGGTGCTGTACATCCAAATCATTCACGTTTAATTGCGAAACCAGGCTGCTTCGATGGACCTCGTTTTTTGTGGCGAGAAAAGTGGTGATAACGGCCACGCCAAACGAACCGCCCAACTGCCGCATCATGCCAGTAAATGCGGCACCCTGACCGATTTGCTGCCCTTTTAATGTTGACAAAGCCAAGGTGGTAACCGGTATAAACAACATACCCATGCCCATGCCGCGAACAATCAACATCCAGAAAAAATTCTCCTGGCCGGTATCGGGCGAAATGATCTTGTAGCCCCAAAAGCTATAAATAAAAAACAAGAGCATGCCCAGCGCCACAAGGTATTGTTGCCTTACGCCTTTTTGCAGGGCCATGCCAATGAGCGGCATCATAAACGCGGTGGTGAGCGCCGAAGGAATCATCAGCATACCCGATTGCTGCGCCGTCCATCCCAACGTTGCCTGTGTGTATAAGGGAATGATGAAGGTGGAACCATAAAGACCAAAGCCCATGATAAAAGAGAGTATTGTACCCACCCGAAGGTTCCCGTTTTTTAAAACCCTCAATTCAACAATGGGATTACGAAACGTTAGTTCACGCCAGATAAAAAAGAAAAATCCAAAGACGGCCAACACGGCAAGAACAACAATATTGGCACTGCTAAACCAATCGTCGTCGTGGCCTTTTTCCAATACGTATTGCAAAGAACCAACGGAGAGAGCAAGCAAGCCAATGCCAATCCAGTCAATATCCTTTACCAGGCTTTTCTCAGCGTATTTCGGGCTGCGTACAAATTGCAGCGTTAACAACACCGCAATAATGCCAATGGGAATGTTGATGTAAAAAATATACGGCCACGAAAAGCTATCAACGATATAACCGCCCAACGGCGGGCCTAACGTGGGGCCGATGATGACGCCTAAACCGTAAATGGCTTGCGCCATGCCTCGCTTTTCCGGCGGATAACTTTCCGTAATGATTGTTTGGGAAGTTACCAGCAAGGCGCCGCCGCCGATGCCTTGCAGAAAACGAAAGGCAACCAGCTCCCATATACCGGTAGCATTGCCGCACAAAAAAGAGCAAAGCGTAAACAACATGATGGACGCCGCAAAATAATTCCGGCGGCCAAACTGCTGCGAAAGCCAACTGGTCATGGGAACCACGATCACGTTGCCGATGGCGTAAGCGGTAATCACCCATCCTACTTCCGTCATCGTTGCGCCAAGGTTGCCGCGCATGTCATTCAAGGCTACGTTGACAATGGTTGTGTCAACGATTTCCAGCAAAGCACAAATGATAGCCGTGATGGTGATGATAACTCTCCGGCTGCCGTATTCAACTAAAGACGCTTGTTGTTGCATAATAATGAGTGATGAGTCATCAGTAATGAATGTCTCCGGGCACATTCATTACGCTGTGATTTAAAATTTCAATTGAAAACAGGTGCTATGCGTAATCCATAACCAACTCATCACTGATTACCGATTACTCATTGCCTTAATCCAAATGCACGTCCACCACTGCGTTCATGCCGGCCCTTAATTGTTTTACCGCGGGATCGTTCGGGTTTTTAAATTCAATTTTTACGGGCAGGCGTTGTACCACTTTCACAAAGTTTCCACTGGCATTGTCGGGAGGCAACAAGGCAAAGCTTGAACCCGTGGCGGGCGAAAAGGAAGTGAGCTTTGCGTCGAAGTCGTGGCTTGGAAACGCGTCAATTTGCACCGTAACATTCTGCCCTATTTTCATCTTGTCGAACTGCGTTTCTTTGAAGTTGCCGATCACCCATACTTCGTCGTTCAATACAATGCTGAAAAGCGATTGACCTGCCTGAACAAACTGACCCGGTTGCACAGAAACCTTCGACACCAAACCATCGGCCGGCGCTGTAATGACCGCGTAAGAAAGATTAAGCTTTGCATCTTCCACATCTACCTGGCGTTGCTTAATAACTGAACCCGCGATGCCGATTTGCGAAGACGTTGCGTTGCTTTGCGAAGCCACCGCCGCCGTTTGTTGCGAAGCCTGTGCTCGTTGTTCTTCCAATACCTGCAACTGGCGTTCCGCTGTTTGTTTGGCAGCCAAAGCCTGCTCGTATTGTTGTTGCGTGATGGAGTGATCTTTTATCAGGTTGGCGTAACGGTCATAATCTTGTGAGGTACGCCAAACGTTTACTTTGGCCGTTTCAATCTGTGCGTTGATGGTGCCGATAGACGCTCTTGAAGAGGCGATGTTTGCAGAAGCGGCATTTGTTGATGACTTGGCTGCGCTTAAATTGCTTTGCGCCGTTTGCAGTGCGGCTTCGGCCTGCTCCAGTTTCATTTTCAAATCGCGGTTGTCCAGTACAACCAAGGTGTCGCCTTTCTTCACTCGCTGGTTGTCGTTCACGCGAACGTCGGCCACGTAGCCGGAAACACGCGGAATAACAGGGCTGATGTTTGCTTCTACGTGTGCGTCGTCGGTTTCTTCGTGGTGTTGTGCATGTGTGTATTTCGAAATGCCAAACCAAGCGCCGAAGGCCACCAACAAAATCAGAACGATTAAAAAGCCTTTGCTCTTTTTCTTTGGTTCGTTGGTTGTTTCCGTTGTTTTTTCTGTTTCAATAACTTTTGCTTCCATGACTTCTTATCTAATTGGTTGATTTATTTATTTATTTGTTGATCCTGTTAGCAGTCCTGCCGATTGCAGCAAACGGTTGTAAGCCACCACCGCATCGGATTGGGCAAAGGCATAATTTAGCCGGGCTTGTAATTGAGCCACGTCTGCATCAAGCAGTTCGGTTGTCGTGGCCAGACTGTTTTGATATTTGTTGTTGACGATGCGGTAGTTTTCCGTTGCCTGTGCAATGGCTGTTTTGTACACATCTATTTTTTTGTTGCTGGCCAGATAATTTTGATAGGCTTGGTTCACTTGTAAGCGAATGGCATCGGCCAACAATTCTTCGCTTGCAGCCACTTGCTTTTCTCTTGCTTCCGCCTGCTTCACTTTTGAATTGTTCTTCCACAAAGATGAAAAACTGTACTGCACGCCAAGGCCAAGGTTGACTGCGTTGGTTACCGACAATACCTGGGGAATATCCGCGGCTATGTAACCGCCGGAGAGAGCCAGGCTTGGGTATTTTTCGCCCTCGCTTATTTTGATGGCCGTTGCCGCTGCTTTTTTCCGGTAACCAATTGCGGAAAGATCCTTTCGGTTTTGCAAGCCGGCTTGCACATACTCTTCAACGCTTTTTAAATTGACGGCTGTTTGCAGGCTGGCAGAATCAATAACCAATTCGGTTGATTCGGGCAAGCCTAACATGAGGTCCATGTTGATGTTGGCCAGCTTCCAGTTGTTTTGTGCGTCCAGCAAAGAAAGTTCCGTGTTTGAAACTTGCAGTTGTGCTTTTAATAAGTCGTTGCGGGGAAGTATGCCGTTCTTTTCGAGGCTTGAAAATTGCGTTGCCCGCCCTCTTGCAGATTGCAGGTTCTCGTTCACCAGATCTACGGCAGCCTTTGATTTGTAAAGGTTGTTGTAAGCGTCAATCGTATTGAGTACGATGGCTCCTTTATCGTTGTCTGCGTCAAGCTTTGCGGCCTGTTCTAAATACTTTGCCGATTCAATGCCGTATTTAATTCTAAAGCCGGAGAAGATAGGCAGCGAGGCATTAATAATTCCATACATCGCCTGGGAAGGCTTTGGGCTTTCCGTTGTTGTTCCACCGCCGCTACTGCTACTGCTTTTTGTTTTCAACGAAATGTTGGGATTGTTCAACCGGAGATAAGAGCCGCTTACACCCGCATCCGGTAACCTGCGTTCGACTGCTTCTTTTAAAGCGAAGGTTGCTTCTTCAATTTTTGCCGCGCTGCTTTTGAGTTGCTTGCTGTTTTTAATACTCAGGTCAATGGCTTCTGTTAAGGTGAGGTTTTTCTTTTCCTGGGCAAAGGTGCTAAAGCTGATCGTCGTACAAAATAAGAACACGGCCAGGCTTGCGATTCTGCTACGCTTCATAACTTAAGATTGCTTTAAATAAGGTTTTTAAATAGGCGCTTAATTTCTTCTTGATATGCTTTTCAAATTCTTCGCCAGAAAGGGATTGGAGGTTGTTGGCTTCGCGGTAATAATGCTGGGTGGTGATCAACTGCCCGGCTGTGCCCACCAACGTCATCATCAAAAAAGGAATGTCAATGCCCTTTTTAAAATCACCTTTCTTTTGTCCTTCCTGTATGATTTGTTTGAACAGCGTTTGGTTGGTTTGTTTCAACTGCGCAATTTGTTCGGCTATCGGGCCGGTGTTGTCCATCATCTGTTCACGAATCATAACCTTGTGAAAGCATTGCTTCTGAAAGATCCGGTCAATGTATTCATCAATCAGCCTTTCCACTTTTTGAATAGGAGCCATGTTGCTGTTCACCAGTATGCTCTGCAATTGCATTTTCATGTGCTGGCCCCGGTGCTGAAACACCGCCTCCATCATTTTTTCCTTTGAGCCGAAATAATAAGAGATCATGGCCAGGTTTACACCGGCGGCTTCCGCAATGTCTCTTACCGAAGTGCCAGCGAATCCGCGGTCGGCAAAAAGCCGTTCGGCTGCCTCCATGATTTGAATTTGCTTGTCGTTGTATTCCATATTCACCTCCTTGGCGGGTGCAAATTTAAACAAATGTTTGATTTAATCAAACGTTTGTTTAATTAAATTTTTCTGAACCGGGTTTGTGGGATGATTTATTCCGCCGCGCATCATTCGTTCCGCAAATTCTGGTTCAGACGAGTAACGAATAATGCGCTGAATAGTTTGATGCTTCGGCTGCGGCAAGCACGATCCCACAATGCTCAATGGTTAAATAAACTACCGGTCTACGCAAAATCATTGACTCAAAAAGAAAGCCGCAAACGAACGATGCAATTGAATTTCGTTCGTTTGCGGCTCAGATGCAGAAGAATTTTACAGGTTGTGTTCGGTAATCATCCGATCCACTTCGTGTTCGGCTTTTGTTTGTTCCTGTACCCGTTTCAGGCGCTTGCTCTGCGAGTACTTTGTAATGAGCACGAACAAGACCGGCACCACAAAAATGGCCAGCGTGGTGGCGGCAATCATTCCGCCGAACACCGTCCAGCCTATAGTGCGCCGGCTTTCGGCGGCCGCACCCGTTGCCAAGGCCAAAGGCAATACGCCGAGAATAAACGCCAGCGATGTCATCACAATGGGCCGCAGGCGAAGGCGTACGGCGGAGATGGTGGCCTGTATCAATTCCATGCCGTGATCAACACGTTCCTTTGCGTATTCCACAATCAGGATGGCGTTTTTCGCAGCCAGACCAATCAGTGTAATCAAACCAATTTGTGCGTAAATGTTGTTGGTTAAACTTGGGATGAGCGTCAATGCAATAATGGAACCCAAGGCACCGATGGGCACGGCAAACAAAACCGAAAACGGAATGGCCCAACTCTCGTACAAGGCTGCCAAAAACAAAAAAACAAACACCAACGACATGGCGAAAATATACAGCGAACTGCTGCCTGCTTTTATCTCTTCGCGGCTCATACCCGAAAACTCGTAGCCGTAACCGGCGGGCAGGGTTTGCGCCGCTACTTCTTTCAGGGCTTCAATGGCCTGTCCACTGCTGAAGCCCGGCTTTGCCGAGCCGTTGATTTCAATGGAGCGGTAAATGTTGTAGTGTGTAATTAAAGCCGGTGCTTCAATCAACGTCGTTGTTACTAATGAACTTAAAGGCACCATGCCACCGCCGCCGTTTTTCACGTAATAACGATTGAAGTCGGTAAGCGATGCACGGTAAGAACTATCGGCTTGCGCTACCACGCGGAAGTTGCGGCCGTAAAGATTGATGTCGTTCACGTAACTGCTGCCGAGCAAAGTGGAGAGCGTTGTGTAAACGTTGGCGATGTTCACGTTGAGTTGCTTTGCTTTTTCGCGGTCCACGTCCACTTTGTACGAAGGCGTGCGGGTGTTGAAAAACGTATAGGCCATCGCAATCTCGGGACGCTTGTTTAGTGCTGCCAGAAAGTTTCGGGAAACCGCTTCAAACCCCTTGATGTCATCGGTGCTGGTGGTTTGCTGCAATTCAAATGTAAAGCCCGACGATTGTCCCAAACCCGGAATGGCCGGCGGCGTGATGGCGAGTATTCGTGCTTCGCGTATATCCGACGTAGCTTGCGTAACCTTCCCTACAACGGTTTGCACGTGGTGTTCTTTTCCTTCGCGTTCGTCCCAGGGTTTCAGGCTCACGAAGATGGTACCTACGTTTGTTTTACTGGAGAAGTTCAGGATGTTCAAACCGGCCAATCCGCCCACTACGCCCACTTCAGGCAACTTTCGAATGCGACCCATCACGTCGTTCAGCATGGCAATGCTTCTGGTGGTAGACGTGGCTTCGGGCATTTCATAAGTCACGTACAAACGGCCTTCGTCTTCGGTAGGAATAAAGCCTGTAGGCTTGTTTTTAAAGAGAAGAAACAGGCCCACAAAAAGAACGGCCATCATCACCAGCACATAAGGCGTTTTTCGAATCCACGATGCCACTCCTTTGCTGTACGACAGCGTTAAACGGTTAAAGCGTTTGTTGAAGCCCGCGAAGAATTTTTCCAGCCAGTTTTTCTTTGCGCCTTCTTCTTTCGAAGGGCGAAGCATGGTGCTGCAAAGCGCCGGTGTTAAGGATAAGGCCACAAATGCAGAGATGATAACCGACACCGCAATGGTGATAGCAAACTGTTGATACAAGCGTCCCACAATGCCGGGAATAAAACCAACCGGCACAAACACCGCGGCAAGAATCAGCGCAATGGCAATAACGGGACCGGAGATGTCACGCATGGCTGCACGGGTGGCTTCTTTTGGCGACATTTCGGCCGCGTCAATGTAGTGCTGCACAGCCTCTACCACCACAATCGCATCGTCCACCACAATGCCAATGGCCAATACAAAAGCAAACAACGTAAGCGTGTTGATGGTAAAGCCAAAAGGTATAAAAAAAATGAAGGTGCCGATCAGTGAAACGGGAATGGCAAGCAATGGAATTAGGGTTGCCCGCCAGTTTTGCAAAAAGAGGAACACCACAAACACCACTAATCCCAAGGCTTCGAGTAAGGTAAGCACTACTTCTTTGATAGAGGTTCGCACCACCGATACCGTTTCCAGCGGAATGAGGTAATCAATGTCACTGGGAAATGTCTTCTTCGCCTCCTGCAAGGCTCTCAAAACACCGTTGTAAGTGTCCAGAGCGTTCGCGCCAGGCGCCTGGTAAATCAAAAGAAAAGAAGCCGGCTTGCCGTTGACAAACGCGTTGCTGTTGTAATCAAACACACCCAGTTCCACGCGGGCCACGTCCCTTAGATACACAAGGCTCCCCGTTGCTGATGCGTTGCGCACAATGATGTTTTCAAACTGGTCTTTGGTGTTGATGCGGCTGTTGGTTAACACGCTGTACTCGAAGCTTTGTTGCAGGGGTTGCGGGTTCCCGCCTACTGTACCGGCAGCCACTTGAAGATTTTGTTCGGTGAGTGCGGCCGTGATGTCGGCAGGTGTTAAGCTCAGTGCTGCAAGCTTTTCGGGGTTAAGCCAGATGCGCATGCTGAAGTCGGCCCCGCGGGTTACAACGTCCCCTACGCCGGGTACACGCTGCAAGGCATCACGCATGTAGATGTTGGTGAAGTTGCCGATGAATTTTGCATCGTGCGTGCCGCCCGGCGAGTAAAAAGCCAGGGCCACCATGATGCTCGGGTTTCTCTTCCGCACCGTGATGCCTAAACGCTTTACGGCATCAGGTAAAGATGGTTGCGCTACGCTTACGCGGTTCTGCACGTCCAGTGTAGCAATGTTGATATCGGAGCCCACTTTGAATGTAGCGGTAATGGAGCTTTGGCCACTTGATGTACTGTTGCTGGAGATGTAGTCCATACCCGGCGAACCGTTCACTTGCGTTTCAATGGCGGTGGTAGTTGTTTGTTCAACGGTTTCCGCGTCGGCGCCAGTAAACAAGCCGGTGATGTTCACCGTTGGCGGTGTGATGTCGGGATATTGCGCTACCGGCAGGGTGAGCATGGCAATGATGCCCACCAACACGATCACAATCGAAATGACGATAGCGGTGACCGGCCGTTTGATAAAAGTTTCTGCGATCATGAGAAGAGTTAAGAGTTATGGTTATTCGTCGTTGGTTGTTGTTCGTTGATCGTTGGTCGAAGAGAATATCGAACTGCCAACGGTCAGCGTTTATTTCTTCTGCGCCGGCGGTGCGGGTTTCGTTGTGGTAATCACCGAGCCTTGACGAAGGTTCTGCACGCCTTCCACAACAATCTTGTCGCCCGGCTGCAGGCCGCTTTTTACAATTACGTTCGCACCAATTTGTTGTCCTAATTCCACTTTGCGTTGCGCTACCTTGCTGCTGTCGCCAACCACGTAAGCAAAGTATTCGCCCAATTGTTCGGTAACGGCTTTATTCGGAATAAGGATTGATTCTGTTTTTGCGTTGCTGGCCACCCGTACCGTTGCGTTCATGCCGGCTTTCAGCATCCCACTTTTATTGGGAAACAAAAGCCGCGTTTTAATGGTTCCCGTTTGCGGATCCACAGCACGGTCAACGAGGTAAACGTGGCCGGGATAAGGATAAACATCGCTTCCAAAAACAAGACGAAAGGTGGAATCATTCGCCGCTGTTTTTTGCTGTTGCAATTGCGTAAAGCGAAAGATGTCCTGTTGGGCCACGTTAATGTCAACGGCTACAGGATCATCAGTAGAAACGGTGTTTAAAATCGTCTGACCTGCAACAACGGCAGTTCCGGCTTTCACCTGCGAAATGCCGATGGTGCCCGTGAACGGCGCACGAATTTCCGCAAAGCCCACGTTGGCTCTTACCGCCGAAACGGCTGCTCTTGCTGCGGCTACTTGTTTCTTTGCTGCATCCAACGCAGCATCGGCGTAATCTACCTGTTGCTTGGCAATGGCATCGTGCTTGTCCAACTCGTGATAACGCTCCGCATCTTTTTGGGCTTTCAGCAAATTCGTTTCCTGCACTTGCTGGGCTGCAATGGCTTGCTGAAGGTTGGCGCCGTACACTTGTTGGTCAATGCTGTACAGGCGCTGTCCTTTCGATACTTTGCTTCCGTCTTTAAAATAAACACCGGTAATGTAGCCGTTCACTTGCGCCGTGAGTTTGACTTCATTCAGAGCCGTAAGCGTTGCAGGATATTCTTCGTAATAAACGGCGGCGGTGTCTTTCACCGTTATCACCGAAACGTAAACCGGCGGTGGTGCAGTTCCTTGCTGCGCCGCTTTCTTGTCATCGCCGCAGGCAATGAGCAGCAATGCGGAAAAACCCACAAAAAAAGAAGAAAGATTTTTTGTATTCATGATTGTGCGAATGATGTTGTGTAAGAAAGGTTTTCGTTTCTATCAATAAGCGAGTGTGCCCAGTGCCCGTTCCGCATCTACTTTGGCGGCCAGCACCTGGTACAATGCGTTGAAGTAATTTATCTGCGCCGTGCGCAAATCGGCTTCGGAGGTAATGACTTCCAAATAGGTTTTTACGCCGGACTTGTATTGCAATTGAATCACGTCGTACACTTCCTGCGCCAGCGCCACGTTGGCCTTTGATGCGTTGTAATTTGCCAGGTTTGCTTTGTAATTACCAAGTGCCGTTGCAAACTGGCTGTTGATGGCGTTCTTTAAATTAATGATGTCAAGATCGGTTCGCGTCAGTTGCAATTGCGCCGAACGAACGTTTATCTTTCGCTTGCCGCCCTGGAAGATGGGCACACCGGCGGTTAAGCCAATAAAGGAATTTGGATAATTGTTGCCGTACAATTTTCCAAAATTGTTGTTCAGGAAATTAAAATTATAACCCGCAGTTGCCGAAACGTTTGGCAGAAAGGAGTTGCGTTGATAAAGAACATTGGCTTCTTGCAATCGTCGTTGCGTAGCCAATTGCGAGTACTCGATGCGCCGTGAATATTCGGGCATTTGCAAGGTATCAAAAGCCACCTCTCTTTCCATTTGCAAACTGTCGTACACCACGTTAAGCGATTCGTTTACAGGATAGCCCATCAGGTTTTTTAAGTATTCAACTTTTGCTTTCAACGCGGCTTCGTTTGCCTGCTTTGTAGCCGTTGTGTTGTTCAAGGTTATCTGTGCACGCTTGTAATCTGTTTTGTCGGTTACGCCGGCCGTGTAGCGGTAATAAGCATCGTTCAAACTTTTTTGCAGCCGCGCAATGTTTTCGTCCGCTACCTGTATTTGTTGCCGCGTGGTTAATACATCATAGTATGCTTTGCTTACACCGGCCACCACGTCAATCTTGCGCGACTCGGTTGCCTGTCTCGCCTGCAGGCGCACGTCGCCTTGCGTGCTTCGGGCCAGCAGCACATCGCGATTAAAAATGGACTGGTTTAAATACAATTGCGCGGCCGAGGTGTTGGTGGCGCCAACGGGTGTAGCCACGCCGTTAAAGAAACTCGTTTGCCGTTGAAAGTTGTGCTGCAAACTGTAATTGGCGCCAATTTGCGGATACCAGTCGGCAAGGCGGTTGCGCACCGACAGGTCGGTTAACTGCTCGTCAATGCCGGCCTGTTGAATGATTGGTTGATGCGTAAGCGCATAGCGAATGCATTGGTCAACCGTGGCGCTGGGCAGCAGCGAATCACTTTGACTTTGCGCCTGCAAACGTAAGGCTGCAAGGGATAGAAAAACGAATGAGACAAATCTGGCCATAAAAATTTTGGTTCGGGTGTTGAAACAGCAAGCAGACGTCAGTCAGTCTTCATTTGATAAGAATCGTTGCCTATCGTAGAAAGATCGGCAAAGTAAAGTAAAAATGAATAATTATTCATTTATTTTTGCGCCGTGCGTACAAAAGACGAATCGAAAATTGCGGCGATTTATAAAGCTACGCTAAGCCTGGTAAAAGAACGCGGGCTGGCCGGCATTACCATAAGCGATATTTCCAAAGAAGCGTCCATCGCTACCGGCACGCTGTACATTTATTTTAAAAACAAGGACGAACTGATCAAAGCATTGTTTTGCGAATGCCGCGAGAAATCAGCCAAAGAATATTTTGCGGGTGTGGCGGCGACTGAATCTTTTGAAGAGAAGATGCGAACGGTTTTCACCAACATCATCCGGTACAAGATGACGCATTTTGAGGTATCGGCTTTTTTGGAACAATCTTATCATTCGCCCTTTGTCTGCATGACCGACCTGAAGAAAAAACAAAAAGCCTTGAACCCGCTCGTTGCGTTGATTGAGCAAGGCATTGAAAAGAAAAAAATAAAGGACGTCGGGCCGGATCTTGTGCTGACTTACCTGTTCGGCATCGTGAACGAAGTGGTGAAGAAGGCTTATTTCTCCAACAAAAAATTATCGGCAGACGTAATTGACCAGGTGTACGGTATGTTCCGTGATGGCGTACGTTGACGTCTTTCGATGACCTTATTACCTTGATAGAAACGTATTTGAAATCAAGTACCAACCTTATTCTCTCATTGCCAACCTGTAATGATAAGCAGATAAGGTTAACCAAAAAGATTGTGAATTGCTATTAAGAGAATAAGCTTTTGATCCGCTTTCGTAGCAGAAAGCATTTTTCCATGCAGGCGGGATTTTGTACGTAACGCTTGTGCAGGTTACGCATCAGTCATGTACATCCCTCAACAATTTATTTTTTCAGCCGGGTTGTGTCGGCAGGCTCTTTTTATCACGGCTAACACGTCTTCTTTTGTGCCTTTAAACGGCCCTGATGATTGAATTTTCAAGGTAGCCATTGCGGCCGCAAACTCACCGGCTTGCTGAATGGTGACGCCTTTGATTCGTTGTGATAAATAGCCGGCCATGTACGTATCGCCGCAGCCGGTGGCGTCTTCAACCTGCGAAGGCGCAAAAGCCGGAATGCAATAAAATTTGTTTTCGCTGAACACCACCGAACCGTTGCCCGCCAAGGTAACGATGGCTTCCTTTACTCCCCAAGAAGCCAGCACTTCCAAACCTTGATAGATATCTTCTTCTCCGGTGAGCACCCGCATCTCTTCTTCGTTTGCTTTGAGGTAATGAATAAAAGGAAGAACATCTTTCTTTTCGCTCCAGTCAACGGCCACTACGTTTTCGTTTTCTACTTTTCGCAAGAGGCCTTGCACGTCAAGCGATATCTTGCCTTTTGCCGAAAGCGCTTTGATGCTTTCCGCTGACATGTCGTCTGCAAGCAACGGCCCAAGATGAAAGACGCTTGCGTTAAGATGAGTGAGTTGTTCGGGCCGAAACGGGTCGGCCTGCTGCAAAACTTTTTGCGTCCGTTTGTCGCGGCTTTGGTTGTAGCGGTTTTCAAAAAACACGGTGTGTTCCGAAGGCAGCCTTTCCACCGCAACCCCTTGCTCCCGCAAATTCGCTACGGCGCTTTGTTCGCTATCGGCAAGTGCCGTAACCAGCAAATAGTTCACATTAAGGCTGGCAATGGCGTGTGAAAAATAAAAAGCAGTACCGCCGGACATATAAACCGTTGATTCCGGCGTAACAATCTTGTCCAGGGTAATGTGACCGATGCAGCAAACGTCGCAACGCATGGTGGCTTTGTTTTGTGTAAGCGTCAAATGTAAGAAGCCCGCGGCAAGCGGGTTGGCGAAAAAGAAAGAATTAGTTTTAAGGTCTTTAATTTTTGAACAATGGCTGAAACATTACCCGAAGTATGGTTGCGCGGACCGGTGGAAGGCATTCCCTCTTTATTGCAACCGGCCGCACACGCTTTGCTGCAGGCGGTGGAAGAAATCAAGACACTGCTAATGGATTTTCCCGATGCCTTGTTGTGGGAACGACCGGCCGGTGTGGCTTCGCCCGGTTTTCATCTCCTGCACATCAGCGGCGTGCTGGACCGCTTGTGCACCTACGCAAAAGGAGAACAATTAACCGGCGATCAATTGGCTTACCTGAAAAAAGAAAGCGAACCGCAAACTTCTTTAACCCAAGACTTGATCGCAAAGCTTATCGAACAAGTGCAGCGCACTTTGCAACAACTTAAAAATACAGACGAATCACGTTTGTCGGACCTTCGAACGGTGGGAAGAAAAGCCTTGCCTTCAACGGTGCAAGGCTTGTTGTTTCATGCAGCCGAACACACGATGCGGCACTTGGGACAATTGCTCGTAACCGTGCGTGTGCTGAAGGATGTGAAACGTGAAAAGTGAAACGTGAGACAGGAGTGAACTACGACTTGAAAGACTCTACGGTTTCACGTCCGACGTCTCACGTTTGCCGGTTGGTATTAATGCTCTTTGTTGCGGGTGCGATTACCGGATTGACGCAGGTCTTCGGTGTACCGGTCGTCTTCTTTGCTGTTTTTACCGCCCGAATTTTGTGCGCCTGTTTGCGTAGTGCCTTGCCGGTTTCCAACGGAACGATTGCCTTTGCTGTTTTGTTCCCTGTCTTGTCCGCTTTGTTTGCGGTCATTATCTCTTGCCATGATTTTTCTTATTGGTGAAAAAATGCAAGGGTAAAAACAGTGCCATATCCTTATTGAACAAGTTGCTTGCAAAAAGAAAAGCCCTCTCGACAGAGGGCTTCGGTTTATTGTGATGTCCAGTTTATGCTATTGTTGGTAGACGAACGTAAAAGACGGTGCGGCAACGACGGGTGTAACGTTTCGTAAAGGATTTTGTTTTTTTAAGACTTTGATTCAGGCGCAAACATAACCGTACGCTTTCGAAAACGCAAGTATTTCCCGAATTTATTTTCGGAATTCTACTTTCTGAAATAGGAAAACTACGAAAGTGAATTGCGGAAAACCGAACCGGTAAAATGTGTAGAAGAAAGCGGCAGCTCTTGCTGCCGCTTTTGTTATCAGGGTGCGTCTTGCAAACCCTCATCCCTTGTTCGTTCAATAATCGTTTTGCCTCTGCGGTGATGATCTGCCGAACGATGATCCTCCCTGTCCGACTGCCCTCTTCGCTCTTCGTATTCCCTTCTGCGGTTGCGTACCAACTCCATGTGCTTTTCTTCGTTCACTTCCCGTTCGTTTTGGCGTCTCGTTTCGCCTGGAACGACGCCGCCTTCGCTCCGCAATTCCCACAGATGGAAACCCTTCTCATATTCCGACTCTTCTTTCTTTTGTTTGCTCACTTCGTGCAACCGGTGTTTGTACAGGTTGTCGTCATGAAAGTATTCGTGTTGGTAAAAATTATCGTCTTGTTCCGTGTCCTTTGCTTTGCCCTGTTGCGTTGTTTTTGTTGTTTGAGGCTTTGCCTCCGTTGTGTTCATGATGCGTTGCGCAGTGGCGGTTGTATTGCGGCCAAGGATGCTGCAAACTCTTCGCTCCGTTTCCTCGTCCAAATGATTCTTTTCATACACCGGCAAACTGTTTAAGTGGTCAACGGTTATGGCGGGAAGCAACACGTCGTCGTCTTTTTCGTGCAGTTCTGCCAGGCCAATTGGAATCAGCACTTTGCGGTGTTCAACCTTTAGCTCGTTGTCGTCAAGGTCCACCACCATGTAGCGCACTTTTTTCTTTTGTGCATCCACAATCAGTTCTTCTACTTCACCAATCTTCAATCCGGCGCCGTTCTTCACATCCCATCCGCGAATGTCCGGTTCGCCTTTTGCAACTTCAAAGTCAGAGCGATCCAGTTCCTGGAGACGCCTGTGTTTCGTAGTGTCCATAATCTTTTTGTTGTTTTACTGAAAGCAAGCTTTCGGTTTACGAATGTTGTTTAGCCGCAGTACGATGTAGCATTTTTTGTTTGCAGCTTATCCATCCACGCAACGGCTTTGGATGAATGATAAAGGAAGCTTGTTGTGTTTGCTGGCGGCGCGGCTGTGCCAGCGTTTTTGTTGCGGCTTACGAGGTAATAAATAACGGCGGCGGCGATGATCAGCACCACCACAATCCAGATCCACATTGAGCCGGCGGCCGAATGTTTTTTTGTTTGCACGTGTATCTCTGCCATAAACTACGGTTTTGTTTTTCACAATTTGGTTATCTCCAATTGGTAAACAGAAATTGTGCCTGTACAAACAATAATTAACAGAAAGCGGATGAGCCCGGAATCGTTCGGAGGGTGTTGATGCAATTCACATATTGATGTTAGAAGACGGCAAACTTGCGGGCATAAAACACCTGTTTGTGCGGTTGTTCGGCTTGTTCTGTTGAGAGAGTTTTGTGACTCAAACTTTACCCACAAAATATTATCCATGCAACTGCGCAACCTTTGATTCCTGCTTCTGCTCACTGTTTTTTGTCAATGCAAAAAAGGCGGTACCGAAAAACCCGGTACAACAACTGCCGAACAAGTTAAACGCGAACGCGGCCAACTTACAGGTGCGGCCGTTAAGCAAATCATTGGTGCGCTTGGTGGAAGCCTCACGTCTGCCGATGGCGAACTCACACTTACCGTTCCTGCCGGTGCGGTAGATGCCGCAACGGAATTCAGCATTCAACCTGTAGAAAACATGCTGCAAACAAAAGGCAAAGCTTACCGTCTTTTGCCGGAAGGCACGAAGTTTAAAAAGCCGGTAATGCTTGCGTTTTCCTATGCTAATACTGGCGTGCGGACCGAAGAAGCGACTTATCTTTTTCTCGTCTATCAGGATGCGGCGGGTTATTACTTCCAGCCTAAAAATATTCAGCACAACGCGGCCGCAAAAACGCTTACGGTACAAACGGCGCATTTCAGCGACTGGACTTTTACAACCCGTGTCGAATTAGAGATGTCCGGTAATGTAAAAAACGGCACCGTGGAACTGCACAAAGGCGAAAGCGCATCGTTCAATCTTGTAAAATATCTTACCGGCGAAAGTTCCGATGCCTACAAAGAAGAAGTGCCCGTGCTGGAAGACAAAGATTTTGCCACAAGGGCGAAAATTAATTGGAGCAAAAGTTCGGCTTCGGATACGCTGTTTCCGCTGGGGTCAAACGCAGTTTATACCGCACCGGCTTCAATTCCGCAGGCGGAAAGCCTGGTGGTAACGGCAACGGTGGACGACAGCAATTTAGGCACCGACAATCTTGGCCAGCCCATCCGGCAAATGACACTTGTGCAACCGGTTCAGTTGCTGCAGGATTCTCCTTCGGCCAACGAAAGTTTTTTTGAACTGAAAGAAGACGGCACGACCCTGCGCATCACCAATCCGCGGTTTTCTCTTGCCGGTGGCTTTCTTACCGTGACCGGCGATTTTCCCGGCCGGTCCATCACCCTTTCGGTGAAAGGCGGCGGCGTGGGCAGCTATGCCTACGGCGAACCGGGTGCAACGGGCAAGGCCACGATAGATTATGTGTTAAGCGGCGTGGCGCCTTTTGTTCATTTTCACATTGACAATTGCAGTCAGCCCAAAGAAATAAAATACGCACAGGGACAGTTTACCGTTTCAAGAATTGCGGCCACCGTTGGCGACTACACCGAGGGCAGTTTCACCGACGAAGTTTTTCATGCGGATTGGTGCAACAGCCAACAGCAAAAGAGCGTGTCAGGAACGTTCAAGATCCGGAAGAATTATTGATTGTTGGTTTTGGTGTGCAGCGTCCGGCGAAAGCCGGACGTTTTTTTATTGAAGACAAATAGATGCAGGTTTATTCGTTGAAGTTTTGTTGCAAGCATCAACCATTCGTTTGGCGGTTGAAAAGCGGCGCAACCAAACGGTAAGATTTCTTCTTTGCTTCCAGGTCATAAATGTGCGAAGCAATCATGATTTCGTTCACATCTGTTTTGTCCAAAAACGATTGCAAGCCTTTCTGCACCGTGTCCACGCTGCCAATGAAAGAATACTTCATCATTTGTTGCAGCGTCAATCGTTCGGCCTCATTCCAGTCGAGCAAGGCTTCATCAACCGGCGGCTGAAGCGGTTTGCGGTTATTGCGAATGAGTCCCAAGAATACTTGATAAAATGACGTGGCGAGATGCCTTGCTTCTTCATCCGTGTCAGCCGCAATGACGTTGATGCAGGCCATTGCGTAGGGCTGCGGCAGGTATTGCGAAGGCTGAAAATTTTGTTTGTAAAGCGCCAGCGCTTCTTCCAGATACGTTGGCGCAAAATGCGCCGCAAAAGCAAAGGGCAAACCCAGGTGCGCTGCGAGTTGTGCGCTGTAGGTGCTTGAACCCAGGAGCCACACCGGCACTTCGCTGCCTTCGCCGGGAATGGCGCGAACCCTTGCTGCTTCGTCACGCGGACCGAGGTAAGTTATCAGCTCCATCACATCCGATGGAAAATTATCGGCGCTTTGCAGGTTGCGGCGCAAGGCCATTACGGTCAATCCATCAGTACCGGGCGCACGGCCAAGGCCAAGATCAATACGATGCGGATAAAGCGCTTCCAGCGTTCCAAATTGCTCGGCAATCACCAGCGGCGCATGGTTGGGCAGCATGATGCCACCGGCGCCCACGCGAATATTTTTTGTACCACCGGCAACGTAACCAATCAGCACTGAAGTTGCCGCACTGGCCACGCTTTCCATGTTGTGGTGCTCGGCAAACCAGTAGCGGAGAAAGCCAAGGCCTTCGGCTTGCTGCGCTAATTCCAAACTGCGTTTGAAGGCGCCGGCCGGTGTTTGTCCCTGCGCGATGGTGGCAAGGTCGAGAACAGAAACAGGAATATCAGAAAGGCGTTTTTGCATAAGGATTCTTTGTTGCAAAAGTGATGCAGGAACGACGTAGCGGTTTTTTATTCTTTCAAACTGCGCTTGAAAACCAGACCGCATTTGCCAACGGCGAGCCGTAAACAACGCAGATAAAAAGGCGCAAATCCTGCGGTAGGCTCTTCGCTGAAAGGCCTGCATAATCTCTTGCGACGAAAGGGCAAAATCCATCTACGTGTGCCGGTTGTTGTGTTTAAACAGCGAAGGCCAAATGTCTTCTTATATACATTCCATTACGTTTTAAAAACACAATCATGAAAAAGCTTTTTACACTCTTGCTCACAATTGGTTCTTTTACCGCCGTGTTTGCACAAGGCGGTCATAACAACGACAGGGAAAACAACGGTTACGGTCAGCGCAACAACGACGTGGTGATGAACAACGATCACGGACGGAACTACGGCAGTGCTCCCGTTTACAATTATCCTTCGGATCGCGGCACGGAGAACAGGGGTCGTCACCAGGACATGGACCGAAGGAACAAGGATTACGATCAGAGAGGAAATGATTATGGATACGGCAGGCCTGCGCCCGTTTACGACCGCGACCGCCGCGTGAACGAAGTGCAACGCGACCGCAGAGACAACAACGGTTCCTTTGCAACAGGTGCTGTTGTCGGCGGCATAGCCGGTGTGTTGTTGGGTGTTTTAATTTCGCACCGCTAATGATGCGTTACCGTTTGGTAAAGCCCCGTTTTGCGGGGCTTTACTTTTGCCCGCTGATGTGCGATGAAAACAAAAGCCGTCGGAAACGGCTTTTGTTTTTGTGTTGTTTGCTTAACCGGTAAACGAAGCTGCGCGGCGGCTATTCTTCCACGCGGCCGCCCGATGCTTCTTTGCGTCCCTGGTTAGATGAGCGGCTCGTGTCGCCGCGATGGGTTTTGGGTTTGTCGGTGTCGTGCTTTACGTCCGAACGTTCGGGATTGGGCTTTGGCGAATCCCTCTTTTTGTTCACGTCTTCTTTATGACCGGTGCCGCCCTTGTTGTCACCGGCCTTGCGGTTTGCGCTGTTGGGCATAGAAAAAGTTTTAGAAAGAAGTCGTTGAAAAAAAGATGCCAGCAAGAAAGGATGAGGTTTGAAAGCGATAACTTCCGTTTTATGAAAAGAGCTTACAAGCTTTATTTTCTTCTGCAACTGCTTCAAATCGTTCTTGTTTTTGTTTGCGGGCCGCATTCCTGCGAGTGGGGCAACGCGGTTTATTTTTCTTTTGGCGTGGCGGCTTTGACTCTTTCTTTTTTGCTTCCGCTTTTGCAAAAAGATTGGCCGCAGCGGAAACGAATTCTTTTCGGTGTTCTCTTTCTTTTGGGTTCGGTTGTTTTGTGGTGTGCCGGCTTTCTGTTGGGCGGGTTTCGTATCATGTGCCGAATGTTTTGATGCGAACGGCGAAAGCACTGATACGAACGATGAACGGTTCGGTGGACAAATGGCCACCGGTTATTTTTGCCGCATGATTTTTCTTCGTCGCTTAACGGTTGATGACGCTAGGATGCTTTCAGAAATTGGTGGAATTACTTTAATTGAATCGCACGGTCACAGTGCGCCGGCCGAAGTCATGCAGGCTTACAGAGAAAAAGCTTTTAGCGTGGAAGCCTGCCGTGCTGAATTGCTGGACGAAGCCAATATTCTTTACGGTGTGTTTTACAACGGCAAGCCCGCCGGTTATTCCAAAATTATTTTTAGCGAGCCGCACCCCGCGGTGCACCTGCAGCCGGTAACCAAACTGGAACGGCTTTATTTGCTAAGCGATTATTACGATAAGGAACTTGGACACCGTTTGTTGGAACAGGCCATTGGTTTGTCAAAAGCGGCCGGCGACAAAGGTATGTGGCTCGACGTGTGGAAGAAGAACGAAAGAGCGATTCGCTTTTACGAGAAACAGGGATTTAAAACGGTGGGTGAAAGTGCCTTTGTGCTGACGGAAACGCACAGCAATCCAATTTGGGTAATGGTGTTGACGTATTAATGTTCAGCCGGGAAATTTTTAAGAACCTGAGCCTATTCATGGCACAATTCTTTTTTAGGGTACTGCATGAACAAGGGCGACACCATCATAATTGTTGAAGACGACCCGGATGACCAGGATGTTTTGCGGGAAGTTTTTCATGAACTCGGCGTTCAAAAGCGCCTTGTCTTTTTTAGCGACAGCAATTCCGCCTACAACTATCTCATGTCGGTGGAGGAAAAACCGTTTATCATTCTTTGCGACATTAACTTGCCCAAAGTGAACGGCATTGAGCTGAAACAAAAGATTGACGGCACCGATCTTTTGCGCCGCAAAGCCATTCCCTTTGTTTTTCTTACCACGGCCGACAACCCCGCCACCGTTGACAAGGCTTATAGCATCATTAACCTGCAAGGCTATTTCCGTAAAGGCTATTTGCTGAATGAAATCAGGGAGTGCATTAAATGCATTATGGCTTACTGGTCTCACGCCCTGCACCCTAACACATAAAATTCCGTTCGCTCAATTGTTCGGGTGCTTGCACACCCGCCAGGAAGCGTAAATGAGATTGAGCGTGTCTTTTATTTCTTCAAACCGTGATGCTTTCTCAAACAGACCTTGCACGTTCATGCCGTACACTTCTTTCACCATCGCTTGTGAAACGGTGATGCTGAAAAACACAAAGGGAATAGCCTTGTCGCGGAGTTTTTCATCGGCTTCAATGCGGCGGCGCAAGGCAACGCCGTCGAGGCCCGAAAGCTTGTAGTCGCAAAAAATAAGAGAGGGCGGCGCCTCGTTTTTTAAATATTGAAAGGCCTGCCCGCCGTCGCGCAGGCTCACTACTTTGTTGCGGATGCCGAGTTCTTCAAGCGCCTGCACCATCATTTCCTGGTCATCGGCATCGTCAGCAATGTACAGGATCACACCTTCCTTCGACATGAGTTTTTTTAAGCAAGCGGTTATTGCAATTTTTCGACCACGGCTCTCGACTGCGGAAGCAGGGATGCAATTACTCGTCAGACGGATTGTGCAACGCTGATTCCAGAATCTCTTCTCCTTCGAGTTGGCGAAGGATGCGGCCTTCCATGTGATCGAGCACCTGAACAAAGCCTTGGTACATCTCTTCTTTTTCGGTAGAATGCGGAAGGAGTGTGTGAAGGAGAATGAGCGAAACATTTTCCAAATAACGCCGGCCGCCGGGGCGGCGAAAGAAGCTTTCGGCAAGGCGTGTATCGCCTTTGGAGAGGATGCGGATGGCGTCGTTGAGGTGTTCGTTCATGAGGGCAAAGGTGGAGTGGGGATGGAGAAAAGAAAAGTTAGTTTTTAATGGCAAAGACTTCATTGGCAAAAGGGATAATTAAAGAAAACTAAAGGCAGTCAGTAACTATAAAATCAAAGTTTTTGTAGCGTGACTTAAAAACAAATTTTAAATCCCACTTCAACAATAGCTTCTTGTAATCATACTTACTTGTTAATGCATTTTCTATTTTTATTGAATGGCTGAAAGAAGACTTTGGACAAGAGAAGAGTTAATTGTTGCACTGAATTTATACTTGAAGTTGCCCTTCGGCAAACTTCACACCGGCACACCGGAAATCATTCGGCTTGCAAACCTCCTCAACAGAACTCCGGGTTCGGTAGCAATGCGCTTGAACAATTTTGCAAGTGTTGATCCTTATCATCAACAAAGGGGAATTGGTGGCTTGCCCGGAGGCAAAAAGCAAGTAGAACCAATTTGGAACGAGTTTATAAACGATAAGGACACGTTGTTGTATGAAAGCGAAAGAATCTTGGCAGAAAGGGAGAATCTATCGCTTGAAACGAAGTATGCTGAATCATTAAAAGACATAGACCATTTAAAAGGCGAATACAAAGTGCGAGAAGTAAAAACAAGGATCAACCAAAACGTTTTTCGTCAAATTGTTCTTGCAAATTATTCGAGCCGGTGTGCTATTACTGGAATTGATATTTCAGACATGCTGGTTGCCAGTCACATTTTGCCTTGGTCTAAAAATGAACAGGAAAGACTGAATCCTGAAAATGGAATTTGTCTTTCAAGCTTATACGACAAAGCATATGACAAAGGATATGTTGGCATAAACGAAAAATATGAACTGTTGCTTTCGAAAGAATTAAAGAACAAAAGCAAAGAACTTTATTATGAAAAATATTTTGCTCCTTTAAACGGTTCCAAAATAACGTTGCCTGCTAAATACTATCCAAACAAAGAATTTCTTCAGTATCACATGGATGTTATTTTCAAGAGACAAGGTGATTTTAAAGTTCTATAGATACTTTACGCTAAAGTTAGTCTCGCTTTTCAAACTTTTGAATTCATCATCACCCGTGATAAGCACAGCTTTTCGTTGAATAGTTAGTGCCGCTGCAAAAGCATCGGCATAAGACAACGAATACTTTGCTTTCAACTTGGCGGCTTCCAAGGATAATTTTAAATCCGCTTCTACAATATGAATAGGGAACTTCAACAAAGCATCCAATGCCGTTTCTGCAGACTTCTGATTGCTCTTTCTTGAAATCATGTAGTAAACTTCGCCAACGTTTACCGTTGTAATATAACCTTCCGATTCGTCGGCCGCCATCTTCACCAAAAGCTCTCTCACCAATTCGTATCCGGGTTCTTGCCGAAAGAAAGCAATCAAGGCATAGCTATCGAAAACAACTTTTTTCATCTGCTTCTTTTTGCAGGTGAACCAAACTTCCTGTCAGTTCTGTGCTCCTCTTTCCTTTTTTCTTCAGCCTTCCAGGTTTTAAACTCTTCGGTTGATGGAACCGAATCTTTTAGCAAACCGGCAAACTGGTCGAAGTAAGCTTCGTCCATTGCTTTCAGTACAAGTCCATCCTTCGATTCAATGAAAGCGACTTTTACGCCTGACTTAATACCGTATTTGTTCCGTAGGCGCTTGGGGATAAGTAGCTGGCCTTTTGACGTTAATATTGACGTTTCCATACTTCTCAATTTAGTCCTACTAAGGTATGTGTGTATTACTAAATAAAAAAGTGTTACTTTTTGTTAAATGTAGGTTTGCCGACTAGACTGTATTTTCAGCCGAATAGACTTACCAACCGCACAAGAGTGCCCTTCGGCTTTGTCAGTCTGAGCCTGCCGAAGACTCAGGATAAACCGCAACCGAAGCCTCACAGTGGCACCAGCTTCCGGCTCATAAAAATTTTTTCTTCTATCCCCTGCTTGCCTGCCAAATAAAATACGCATTGGCCGCTAAGTAAACCACCAACACCACTTGCGCTGTAATCATGTCAAAGCGCCTGGCTTTGCGCAATTGGTCCCGCTTCACCAACAGCAGCGAATAAGCCGTGGCCGTGATGATGATGAAAATGGCAAAGAGCGTAAGGCCGTGCAAGGTATCCACCAGCGTGAACGAAGTGGATTCGGGCAGCGAAGAATCAATGATGTATTTGTTGCCGATGACCGCAAAGAGCGAACCCACGCTGAGGCCAAACCGCGAGTCCATGCCGTCGGAATGAATGTAAAAGCAAACGTAGGCAATGAGAAAGGCGATGTACATGCCGAGGAACATTTTCCAGAACAGTCCCGATGCATCGCGGGTGATGCTCATGCGCAGGCGAAAGGCGCTGTACTCGGTGTGCGGCTTCGCCAGCGTTTCGTCGCCGAAGCCGGTTTCGTAAACGCGGTTGCCGGTGCTCAGGAGGCAACTGTCAATGCGCCAGCCGTTAAGGGTAAAGCGGGCATCGTAATGCGCTCCCACTGTGTCGGGCACAAACACGAGAGCCTTTGAATCAAACTGCGAGTTCTCGATGGAGAAGCGCAGGGTTTGCCGGTCGAAGGGAAAGTTGCTGATCTTCCAGTTGTCCTTCATCACGCACTGCAGTTTCATTTGCACGTAGATCTCGGGCTTTGAACTGTCCACCACGGCAAAGGAGCGGTCCACCGTTTTGGCCTGTGGGATTTCGAGGTTCTGCAAAAAATTAAATTCCTTTTTCCCGTACTTCAGCCACAACCAAAGACTGATGGCGTATTCTTTTTGTTTGAAATCTATGTTGTGAATGCTGGTGACGTAAACGCCCACTTTCACGGTGTCGGGTTTGAGGCTTTGCGCACCTACCGTTGACGACAGCAGGACGAAAGAAAGAAGAAGCAGCGATGTCAGGCCTTTCATGGTTTTTGTTTGGATGCGGCAAAATAAAGCTTTCTTGGAAAGAAGGAAAGAGACTGATTGAAATGTAAAATGTAAAACGAAGATGTCTGTGTGATAGGAAGACGCTAACTCCAAGCCGCGCTGCAACCCTTCGGCAAGCTCAGGGCGACAGGCGCACGGCAAACACTCAGCTGTAAAACTATTCAGAGAAGCGCCGCGTCGCCGCGTATCACGCCAACCACCAACCACCAACGACAAACTACCTTGCCCCTTTCTTCACCAAATCGCCCAGCAACTTCAAGCCTTCGTCAACGTCTTCGTTCCACGGCTTGCCAAAGCTTATGCGCAAACAGTTTTCGTAATTGCATGAAGCGGAAAAGATTTTTCCGGGCACAACGGCAATGCCTTGCTTGACCGCATCGCTGCGCAGGCGGAACACGTCCACGTTGCCGGGCAATTCTACCCACAACACAAAGCCGCCCTGTGGCCGTGAAATTTTTGTGTCGGGCGGAAAATGCTCAATGACGGAACCGCTGTAGCGCAGGTACTGCGTATGCAGGGCTTTGCGCAAATTCTTCAAATGATATTCGTAACGGCCGTGCTGCAAAAAATGCGCAACGGCGGCCTGTGTAAGCGTGGGAGAACTGATGTTCTGAATCCGTTTGAGTTGCGCTACTTCGGTAAAAAATTTTCCGGGCAACACCCAGCCAATGCGGTAACCCGGCGCCAATGATTTGGAAAGCGAGGAGCAATGCATCACCCATCCTTCCTTGTCGAAATGCTTGCAGGTTTTGGGGCGATTTTTTCCGAAATACATCTCGCCGTAAATGTCGTCCTCAATCAGCGGGATCTTGTGTTTGGTGATGAGCGACACCAATGCTTTCTTGTTCGCGTCGGGCATGCAACTGCCCAAGGGATTGTTGAAATTGGGCACGCACAAAACCGCTTTGATGCTGAATTTTTTAAGCCCTTTTTCGAGGCATTGCAGGTCGAGGCCCGAGACCGGGCAACTGGAAATTTCAACGGCTTTTAAACCCAAACTTTCCACGGCCTGATACACACCAAAATAAGCGGGACATTCCACGGCTACGGTGTCGCCGGGATTGGTGACGGCTTTTAAACAAGTGGTAATGGCTTCCAAACATCCGTTGGTCACAACGACTTCTTCGGGCTTTACTTTGCCGCCCCAGTTGAAGGCAAGTTTGGCAATCTGCTTGCGCAATTCAAGATTGCCTTGTGTGTGTTCGTAACCAATGCCGTGGTCTTTGTGATGCCGCAACGTGTGCACCACGGCCTTGTTTAATTTGCCTGTGGGCAGCAGCGAAAGATCGGGCACGGCACGGGCAAAATTCCATTTGATGTTGGCGGCAATGTCGCTGTAGATGTCGGCAATTACGTCCTTCACACTAACGGCGTGCCGGTGCGCATCGGGTTGCACCGATTTGGGCAGCGCCGGAAAACGTTTGTAATTAAACCGCACGTAATAACCGCTCTTGGGCCGCGATTCGATAAGCCCTTTACCTTCGAGATGATAGTAAGCCTGAAAGGCCGTGCCCATGCTGATATTGTAGTCTTCGGCCAGTGTGCGTACGGAAGGCAACTTGTCGCCAATGCGGAGCACGTCGGTGTTGATGAGCGATTCGATGCCGTCGGCGATTTGAAGATACTTATGGTCGGGAAGTGTCTGCGTTTTCATCGTTTGTAGTTTGGT
>Ga0308176_10000063_pt1 | contig 68554 bp, 58 predicted proteins | sample PhyCR2_3_FD_203890 | JGI IMG/M metagenome (GOLD analysis project Ga0308176, IMG submission 203890) | Soil microbial communities from UC Gill Tract Community Farm, Albany, California, United States - DLSLS.C.R2 | ecosystem: Environmental > Terrestrial > Soil > Agricultural land | place: USA...
TCGTCACTTGAATCCTTCGCTGGCTGCCAACGTTCTTCAGCACGTTTCCGTTTGCAAGACCTGCGTACAATCCTTTGTCAAGTATAACGATGCCATTTTTTACAGAAATGCATTTTGCCGTAACCGTGTTGGAAAGTTTTGATACGTCAATCCCGACCAGGTTTCCGTTTAACCGGTTTTTTTCGTAATGATACGTGGGATGTTGCGCATAGCCTTGCTTCTTCATCAGGGCCGAGATTTTCGAAAGCAAATCGGTAATAGGCAAAGCCGATGGATTGTTCTTGTAAATCGTCGTGATTGCTTTTGTAAAAGCGCCGTGTCTCAATCCCGCCTCGTCGGTTATTTCCGCGGCCAGTTCAATGTCTGTTGCAGCCGACAACGAAAGAAAGCCGCTGTTTGCCCGTTCGTAGGGACGTTTGGCAAGCGGATGATAAGCAACCGTGAGTGCATCGCTCAAATTAAACGAACGGTCGTTGTTCATGGCCAATACGAAGCCCGAAGAATCGGCTGAATTTTCCGTAAAGCGCGGATCATTGTTGGTTCGCTTGATGTACTCTTCCGCAGTGAGTGCCTGCGTCATTACGCCAAGCGAATCCACCGGCGCACCGGGCAAAGAATTTATTTCCCAATCCGCGCAATCGGGTATGCCGTCATGATCGGTGTCCAGCGTATCAAGCGTTTGCCCCAGATTGTCAACGCGGCAACCGCCTGGTTTTTTCTTTTCGGTGCGGTAAGGAATGGCCGCCAAACCCATTGATTTGTCTTCCGGTCTCGGCGGAAAAGGCATCCAATATTCAGAGGTAAAACCGGCGGGCAAAAGGCCGCTGAAGCAGCAATCAAAGATGGCCGTCACTTTTACTTTCTTGTCTACAAAAAGATTGAACACTGTTTTGATGTCTTCGTCTGTAAACAGGCATTCAAGATTGGGTGCGTACAGGTTGCTCATCACCATGCCCTGGCTCATCTTCCGCTTCACCGAATCGGTTTCAAAAGGATTCGTCATCCAGGCGCCGTGTCCGGAATAATAAAACACAAAGGCATCGCCTTCGCGGCATTTGGCAAGGGACTGGTGAAAGCGTTTTAAAAGATTTGCTTTGGTGGCGCTGGAATCGTACAAACTGTCAATGTTGTAATCTTTAAAACCAAAACGGTTCAACAACAATTCTTTCATTGAATTGGCATCGTTCACGCAACCGTGCAGACTGTGCTCGTATTTTACGCCGGGGCTTTGGTAATAATCGTTGATGCCCACTAACAGTGCGTATTGGTTTTGTGCGTGAACGAAGGTTTGACAAAGAGAACAGGCAGCAACGATTATTACCAAAGCTTTGTGCATAAAGATTGCTTTAACCCGGTTTACGAAACTGAAGCCCGGTAAAATTTTGGTTTTAAAAACTCAACGAATGACAGCGGTTGATTTCTTCGGCTGCTCGTTCATCCATACATCTCCGGTATTGTAACGAAGCGTTTTCACCGCGAGGCCATACAGTTTTTCGCAAAGGTCCCGAAGTCCTTTTTCGTTAGAAGGCAGTGCCGGTTTAAGAACATAATCGCTTGAAAAAATTGGCCACGGCATTTCTGCCAGCGGCGGATGATAATAAAAAACAAAACCGGAAGGGTTACCATTCCTCCTTTTTGCATAGTTTAGGTATAGAACATAATCCGCTTCGGCTGCGGTTTTTACAAGTTTTATGTTCTGGTTTTTTTCCAGTTTTTTCTTCAATGCTTTCGTAACGTAAGAGGGCAAAGGAAGAAGAACCAGGGTATCAATCCAACGCATTTCCGGAGAAACATCTGTGCTGTTTTGCACAACGTACTTGTTCGCGTCTGTGTAAATGTGCACGGTTTGGGGACGCATAAAGGCAGGGTCGTAGTAATCTGCATAAGTGCTTTGTGCGACAACGGGTTTGATTCTTTTTTGAAAAAAAGCGGCAAAGGTTTTTTGTGTAAAAGCCACTTCGGGTATGTAGACTTTCGCCAGCGGCGCGGAAGATGTGTAGCCGTCAACTACGCGGAATATCGTTCCTTTTCGAACAGCACCGGTCTTATCGGTTGCGATGGATTCGGTTGCCGTTGCGCTGTCAACGGTGAGGGTTTTGTTGCCGGTCGCACTTCTCAAAACGTTTCCTTTTGCAATGCCTGCGTAAAGGCCTTTGTCAAGCGTTACTTTTCTGTTTGCGACCGCCGTGCATTTCAACGCAACGGTGTTCGAAAAACTTTTGCTGTTCGTGCCGATTAAATTTCCTTTTAACCGGCTTTTTTCAAAAAGAAAAGTTGGTTCCTGTTCGTAGTGCTGTTCTTTTAACGTGGACGTAAGTTTTGCCATCAGTTCCGAAACCGGTAAAGCCGAAGAATTGCTTTGATAGATGCTGAGCATCGCTTTTGTAAAAGCGCCGTGACGAATGCCGTTTTCGTCTGTTATCTCCGCGGCTTTCTGGTATTGGCTTGACGCGGCAAGCGAAATAAAAGCGCTGCCTTTCCGGTCGGCCGGACGTTCCGCTTTGGGCGCAAAGTTTACCGTGAGCGCATCTCTCAAATTAAAGGCACGGCTTTCGGCTTCGACAAGCGAAGAATGGGCGGTATAACCCACAAAGCGGGGATCCGTTTTGGTTTGAATGATGTATTCTTCTGCGCCGATAAATTCTTTCGCCACACCTAACGAATCCACTTGCACACCGGGCAAGGAGTTTATTTCCCAGTCCCGGCAGTCGGGCACGCCGTCGCCATCGGTATCGGCAAGCGTCCGTTCAGGCGAGTCCACTGGACACCCAATCGGTTTTTTAAGATTAGGGATGTACGAAATATCGCTAAGGTTGATGGATTTCTGTTGCCCTTCCCGCGGTGTTGGCCACCAGTATGCGGGCGGCGGCGGTGCAGCCAGCAAAAAACCGCTGTAGCAACAGTCGAGCAAAGCGGTGGTAATAATTTTTTTATCCACGAACTCGTTGAAAACCGTTTTCAGGTCTTCGTCGGTCAACAAGCAACCGAGGCCCGGCGCATACAAGTCGCTCATCACCATCGCTTGGCTCATTTGCCGCTTTAAGGAATCAAGTTCCATTTCGTTCTTCATCCAGGCGCCGTGTCCGGAATAATAAAACACAAAAGCATCGCCCTTCGTTGCCTTGCTCAATACGCTGCGCATTAAATGGAGAACGGCAGGTCTCGTGCTTGCCGAATCGAACAAGGTGTAAACGTTGGACGGTTTAAATCCAAAACGGTTCAGCAAGAGTTCTTCGACTGCTTTTGCATCGTTCACGCAGCCGTGTAAGCTGCTTGGATGCATTACACCCGGGCTTTGATAATAATCGTTTATGCCGACAAGAACCGCATATTTGTTTTGCGCCTGCAGTGCGCATGATGAAAAAAGACCAAAGCAGAAAACCAGGATGGATATGTTGCGCATAGAGGGTTGGCTTTCCCTAATTTACCAAATTCTTTTTGCAGGCGTCTGAAAGCTTTTCTACGGCAACGGTTACTTCTTCCTGCCGTACAACCATACGTACTTGTGATACACCGTTGTATTCTTTGTCAGCCCATACAACTTATTGCAGAGCGATTGCAATTTTTCTCCCGCAAGGGAAAGCGTTGATGCCGTTACATTGTCCGCTGAAAAAATCGTGGAATTGATGTTCTTGTTGTTCAGCGGCGGATGATAATAAAAAACAAAACCTTCCGACTCTCCGATACTTTTGTTGGCATAATTCAGGTACAAAACGCAATTGGCTTCTTCAGCCCTGTTCACCACTTTAATGTTTGGGTTGCTGCTCACCATTTTTTTCAACGGCTGAACGAGGTAAGAAGGAAGCGGCAGCAAAACAACGCGATTGATTAACACAGGTTCATTACTACTTTTCTTTACCGGCGCTTCGTAAACTACGGAACGTTGGGGACTGCTGTACAACTGTACGCTGTTCTCTCGTTCCTGCGTGCCGCTGAAAAAACTTGCACTGTTTTCATCACTAACGGCATAATTATAATCACCGTAATCTTTTTTCAGGGTTAGTGGATAGATTGTGTTTTGAAAGAAGGTTTGAAAACCTGCTTGTGTAAACGCGGCTTCGGGAATGTAAAGTTTTACTGGCGGCACGGTTGCGGTACCGACAAGTTGGAAAGTGTCGCCTTGTTTAACAACTCCCGTATTGTCAACTGCCGTAGCAGTGTTAGTTGTAGCACTCAAAATTTGAATGATCTTATTTCCGTTAGCAACAGGCTTTTTTAAAATATCCCCTTTGTTTATTCCCGCATAAAGTCCTTTGTCAAAAACAACCTTCCCGTTTGTTATTTCTGTGCAATGCAAAGTCACGGTATTGGAAAAATTCGCGTTGTTCAGGCCAATTAGATTACTGTTTAACCTTTCTTCGTCATAATGAAACGTTGGTCGTTGCGCATAATTTCTACTTTGGAGCCAATCCGTAAGTTTTACCATTAAGTCTGAAATGCGCAGGTTGGAAGTATTGTCTTTGTAAACGTCAAGCAAAGCTGTTGTGAAAGCCCCTTGCGGTATGTGGTCCTTATCGCTCGTTTCGGTGGCGGGATGATCCTGATCGGATGCTGAAAGAGACAAAAAACCCCCACCTTTTTTGTCCGATGGCCTTTGTTCAAGGACTCGATAATTCATACTGAACGTGTCTTTTAAATTATACGAGCGACTGTTATCAACGCCTGCTTCCGCATCCAAAGAATCTTTTTCAAATTCGGAATTCCGATACAGGTAATCATCAGGACTCACAAAGCCGGTTGCAACGCCAAGAGAATCTACCGTTACCCCGGAAGGCGAATGAATTTCCCAGTCCATGCAATCGGGTACGCCGTCGCCATCCAAATCCGTCCAGGCACTGGCATTGGTATTAAAGTCAGCGGGGCAGCCGGTGGGCTTTCTTCGCTCTGGCACGTACACAATGTCGTCGACGTACAAACTTTTCAATTGCTGGGTTCCATCTCCATAAGGATTCCAGTAACGAGGTGTTGAATTTCCGCCGCCCATGGCAATGTTGCCGCTGTAGCAACAGTCAAATATGGTTGTGACTTTTACTTTCTTGTTAATGAATTTGTTGATTTCCTTCTTTATGTTTTCGTCGGTTATCAAACAGTCGAAGCCGGGAGAATACAGGTCGCTCATCACCATTGCCTGGCTTCGTTTCTTTTTAATAGAGTCAGGTTCGTAAGAATTGTTCAACCACATGCCGTGGCCCGAATAATAAAACACGAAGGCGTCGCCGGGACGGCATTTGGCAAGCAGTTGATGCAATTCGTTCAGCAGGTTGGGCTTTGTTGCATTGGCATTGTACAAAGTATCAATGTTAGACAGCGGAAAGCCAAAGCGGTTCAGCAAGAACTCTCTGACGGAATTTGCGTCGTTCACACAACCGTGCAGACTTTTCGGGTGTTTTACCCCGGGGCCTGTGTAATAATCGTTTATGCCGACAAGAAGCGCATATTGTTTTTGCGCAGTTGCCTTCAGCGAACAGCAGAGCGAAAGGAAGAAAAATAATTTTGATACTTTGTGCATGGAAAGTTTTGCTTCGCACTAATATATACCAAAATTGTATTTTATGAGGTTTTGCGCGATCGCACTGCTCCTGTTTATTTTCCCGTTTCGTGGCAGTGGACAAAACGCCGTTACCGATAGCTTGTGGGTGTTGTTATACAAACAAAAGGCAGATACCAGCAAAGCCAAAACATTGCGACTGCTCAGCTATTATTACAAAAACAGCAAGCCCGATTCGGCTTTGATATTGGCTCAAAATGCTTATAGCCTTTCAAAAAAATGGCACGACGAAAAAGGCGAAGCAAGTTCCCTGGGATTGATGGCCGCCGCTTTCAACTGGCTGGGAAATTTTACCAAGGCCCTGGAATACTATCTCGAAGAACTGAAAATTGTTGAACGCACCGGCGATGCAAAAAGCCTGGCTTCGGTTTACATAAGCATGGCGCTGGTTTACAACAGCCAGAAGGATATTGACAATGCGCTTAAATACGGTTATGCCGCCGATTCAATTGTAAGAGTTGACAGCTTGCGTGAGCTTTCGCTTTATACTGCCCTTGACATCGGTGATATTTATACAAACGCAGGCCTGCTTGACTCGGCTGCCGCCTATACGGAACGCTGTTATCAAAACTCGCTGAAGGAAAAAAATGATTTACTTATTGGAACGGCGTTGAATAATCTTGGCAACATTTATTTCAAAAGTGCAGAATACACAAAGGCAAATCGCTGTTACAAGGAAGCAGCGTCTTATTTAACAGCGAAGCAAGATTACTTCAATCTTGCAGAATGTTACCTTGGATTGGCAAAAACTTATGATCGGTTGAACCGACCCGACTATGCTTTGTTTTATGCACGAACGGCACTACTCCTAAGTTCACAAAATGGCTTTCTAAAACACGCCGTTAACGCCAGCGAATTTCTTACACAATTGTACAAGGAAGATAACAACATTGACAGTGCCTTTGCTGTTCAGCAAAATTATTTACGGCTGAAGGATTCCTTTGACAACAGCGAAAAAATCAGGACAATGCAAAGCCTTACAATTTCTGAAAGAATGCGGCAACAGCAAATGGCCGAAGAAAGATTGGAAGAAGAAATAGCCAGAAAAGAAAAGCTCGAATTTTTCTTTATGGGCGCCTTTATTCCCATCCTTTTCTTTTTGAGCGCTTACATCGCCCGGAAACGGGTAAACAGAAGGGTTATACAAATTCTGGGCGTTTTTGCGCTTCTCTTCTTTTTCGAATACATCACATTACTGCTGCATCCGGTTGTTTCAAATACCGCTCACCAATCTCCCATTCTCGAACTAATCATCTTTGTAGCCATTGCTGCTATTTTGCTGCCCGCACACCACAAAGCTGAACACTGGCTCGTGGCAAAACTCACCAGCAGGCACGAAAAATACCTGGCCGGTTTAGAGTCGGCCAGGAGTAGAGAAGCGGAAAAAACTGAATAATTTAATTACTTGGCGGAGGAGTCTGTTCGCCCTTGTGGAGAGTATCGCCGGAGTGAGTCATCGTGTCCATCATTTTGCTTCCGTTGTTCATGCGTGTGGTATCACTCATGTGGACAGTTGTTGAATCCGTTGTCGTGGTTTTGTCGGAACTGTTGTTACAACTGACAAGCATACCAGCGGCAAATACAACGGCGAAGGCAGAAACGCAAAGGCGTTTGAAGGATTTTTTTTGCATAAAAAGCGGTTGGTTTATATGCCAAAATAGGACAATCTATACGTTTGGCAAAACAGAAGAAAAAAATTAAATGCAAACACTGTTGCTCAATCATTCAATGCAGAGAGCTTTTGCAGATAGAACCCCACATCCTTGTTGCAAGCTGGCACACGATACGGACTCGTTCTCGCAGCCTCAAAGTAGTTAATGTACAGAAAAGTAGAAATAATAAGACGAGGCTTCTGCGCCATACAAAGCCTTGCCTGCGTTGGCTATCGGCGACGGCATAACGGTTCGTTTCTCTTCGTAATTGATTGCCTTGCACAAGGCACATTCAAGACAAGTACTGCTCTTACAATTTGTGTTTAAAGACAGTCTCTTTTCGGTAAGTTTCATAACATCCCGAAACTATCCCTGCAAAAACAAGAAGTAAAGAACACATCACACCAATTGATGCAACGGGTGATTGAATTGCCGAAACCGCGAAGAAGTTAAAACGGCGGATAGCCCGAACCGGCAAGCGCAACATTTTTTGGCGCCACTTTGCGGTGGGCATTTGTGTTTACAATAACGGCAATTGCTTTCACCAGCACCTTTCGGCCGTTTGCCTGTTCAAGCGCCTCGTCGCTCAGCGTAACTTGAGAAAAACTTTGAAGCAGCAAAACACAGCAACCCGAAGCAATTAGTTTTTTCATAGATGCGGACTGAACTCAAACCTAATCAGGATTGGCAGCTTTTGCAATGGAAAAAATGAGGAATTTGTCTCTGCAGAAAATACGAACGCCTTTGCGTTTAGGCCTTCTTTTGCCGTGTCCACTTTACGATTGCTCTTACTTCGGCTCAAAAATTTTTGATACGGGAATAGCTTTTGCAGTGCTTGTAAAGCAAACGCGTAAACGCAAAATCCTTACAATAAAACTTCGCGCTATGACACTCATCGGATTTTTGGTGCTGCTGGTTGTTGCCGCCGTTTGCGGCGCCATTGGACAATCGCTGGCTGGTTATGATTTGGGCGGCTGCCTTGTTTCAATTGTCGTCGGCTTCATCGGTGCGTATCTCGGAATGTGGCTTGCGGGCAAATTTGGTTTGCCCGAAGTTTTTACCGTGCACATTCAAGGCAAATCTTTTCCCATTTTGTGGGCCATCATCGGATCAGCTGTTTTTACACTCATCATGGCTTTGTTGCGAAGTGCCTTTACGGGACGACGATTGTAATTCGCTCTTCGTAAGATTCTATTTTCCGCTTACACCACGGTCGTGTCTATCAACCGTATCGTTCGCGCCACGTCTTCGTATTCCATCACCCGGATTAAGCGCAACAAAAGCTGCGGCCAGAAGCCCGGATGAATGACGGCATTGCCAACCGTATGCACCATCAAGTCCATTGTTTTGATCTGTGCCTGCTGTCGATGCGCATCCATATTTGCGAGGCTCACTGCATTGGCCCAGGCCGTTTTTCGGGCGGTGCCAATGCTAAAATTCAAAACAGCTTCTTCGGGCTTTGTTGCAATTCTGTTCAGCCACCGCATGGGAAACCAAACCTCTTCTAAACAATGTTGCACATCGTCAACCAACGAAGCAATGACAAGGTTAATGCGGTTAAAATCGTTCTCCAGAGCGTGAATGCTTTGGCCGGGCGCAATAGTGGCCGCGGCAATGGCAAGGTCAAGATTAATATGCGTGTTTATTCCTAAAATCAGATGCTGCAAAACAATAAGCGAACGATTGCCGCAACCCGATAAAGCACACTGCCAGGAGGCCGAACATTCTTTTTTGTTTTGAAAAGCTTCAAAAGCTTCGAGATAACGTTTGGCAAACGCAATGTCGAGTTGTTCCATTCGTTTACCGTCTTCAAACTGACCGGCCGCAATGCCTTCGCTCACCGCTTTTGTCATTCGTTTGTACAAGGCTGCAAAATAGCCTGCACGGCTCTGCGTTTGGATGCTTTCCTGCACAATTTTGTCGAGGGAAACAATAACGTCGGCAATGGAGTTGATTTCATTCATGGTTTGTGAATGACAAGATAAAATTGTTTTGGTAAAGATGTTTACGGAACACCCCCCTTGTACTTCCCTGCTTTCGCGTGTTGTTTTGCTGCACACAAAGGCACGGTTTTCGTAACGGTTTGTTTTTATCACCGATAAATTTACCGTATATGAAAGACAAGGAGAACAGAGAACAAAGACCGGAAACAACTACCGAAAAAACAGGAGCCGGCATGAAAGATATTTCCGACGATCGCAAGGCGGATGCAGAGCGTTCGGAGAAGGACGACAATGATACATCAGATTATGTCGTAATTGAATCAGGGCTTGGCATTGACGAATAAGCAACCGCTCCAAACTTTACTGGCTTTCTACAAACAACTTTAATAGAAACGAAAAGCACCGGTTAAACCGGTGCTTTTCGTTTCTATACTTGCTTATAAAATTTATCCTCCGCCAAATAATCCGCCCAGTGCCCCACCCAAGCCGCCAAGATTGGGCAAGTGTTTCGAGATACTGTCCGGCGTAATGCTTGGATCATTGGGATCGTTCGCCTTGTGTGCAAATTTTTGCAACAAACCGGGTAAGGCCGCAGCAATTGCGCCGGTGGCAGCGGGCGGTAAACCAAATTTGCTGCCGAGCGTACCCATCAAGCCGCCTTCAATTGCGTTCACTACCGGGCTGCCGCTGGTTAAACCGCTTTGCAAGTGCGAGAGCAAACCACCTACACCGCCCTGCGCAGCCGCCTGTGTGGCCAAACCGTTTTGAATTTGCGTAGCTACTTCGCGGTGAACCGCATCTTCCTGTCCGGGTGGAACAGCAGCAGCAACTTGCGGGTTATTGCCCAAATGACTTTTGACGAGATCCAGAATTTGATCAAACATAACGTTGGGATTTTAGTTGTGGATGATTATGCAATAAATGTACTAAAAGCGGTTGGCGCTTTTGCAAGAGACGGGTTGGTGCTTTTCTTTCCTCATTTACACAACCGGCAAATTGTTAATTTGTTTATTGTCTGCCCGACCAATTTGTTTTCACAACAACTTCATGCGCATGGCGCAAGATTCGCAATCACTAAAACAATCAATGCTTAAAGAGCGAACATGAACGAAGCCACCTTACGAAAAATTGATTTGTTTGCCGGTTTGGCAACCGCGGAACTGGCGGAGTTGCAGGCTTATTTAAAAAGGCAAAGCCATCCTGCGCAGCAAACCATTTTTTGGATGAACGAAAAAGGCGACCGCTTGTACATTGTGGAAGAAGGAAAAGTAGAAATAAGTTATACCGATGAAGACGGCCGCGACGTAAGCCTTGCCGTGTTGGAGCCGGGCGCCTTCTTTGGCGAACTTTCGCTGATTGATGGAGAACCGCATTCGGCCACGGCGCGGTCCTTGGAAGAAACCGTTTTGCTAACGCTCGACAGGGATTCGTTTTATCTTTTCTTGAACAAGCACCCGCAATTGAGCCGCACCTTGCTGCAAGTGCTTGCGCTGCGTCTTCGGCAAAGTACTTCCCGTATTAACATCATCCCCAACATAAACGAACAAGTAGAAGCAAAAAACACCCGTTTGCAGCGGTCGGTTGACAACCTTGCCCGCCGGCTGACAAGCGGATGGTTTCTTCTGTTTTACATCTTCTTTATTGTAGGCTGGATGGCCGTGCAGGTTTTTCTTTATCACCGTCGCTATGCGCAACCCGTTTCTTTTTTGGATCAGCCGCCTGCCTTTGCCCTGCTTGAATTTATGCTTACGCTCATTTCTTTTTTGCTGACCGTTCTCATTTTGAACAGCCAGCGAAGACAAGCTGAAACCGACCGCATTCGCGGCGAAATTGAATACCAAATAAACTTAAAGTCGCAAACGGAAGTGGTGAAGCTGCAACTGAAAATGGACGAGTTGCTGGGCAAGATTAGCAAGTTGGAAGAGAGACAGCACGAATAAGAAAAGCGAGAGCCTCCGTCTTTCGACAGTTTAATTTAAACAAGCGAAAACAGGATTTCTTTCATCGCGAATTTGACTTTGGAAACAAAACTTTGTCCGGTTCTTTCAGCAATTCACGAATAATGGATTTAATCAGGCGGCTGCGAATGCCCGATGCTTTCTTCGGCGGCACCAAATACGTCAGCACTACTTCAACCCACGTATTGGCATTTATTCGAAAAACAACGAAAGGGTATTCTTTTATTTCCAATTCATCAACCGGCGTTTGCTGCACCAGTTCTTTAAACTTTTCAATGGCCTCCTTCATGCCGTCACCTAATTCTCTTGTTGCTACTTCTTTCACTGTTTTTTCTACAAAATCAAAATCACTTTCATAAGCTATTTGAAAAGGGATTTCGTTCCAGATGAAGGGAAACTTTCGCCATGAGTAATTGTACACCTGCGATTGCAACACCAACGTATTTGGGAAGCGGATGAGTCGTCCGCTAGGCACATCATTGGAAAGATAATCGCCGTGAAATTCCCACAAAGTTGTATCGAGGTAACCAATCTCCACTACGTCGCCGGTGAACGTGCCTACCTGTATGCGGTCGCCAATGCGGTAAGGCGTACGAATGATGATGTAAAACCAGCCAATGAGCGAAGAGATGGGCGTTTGCAAGGCGAAGCCGAGAATGAGTGAAAACAGCCCCAGCGAAACAGCCGCCGTGTACCACTTGGCAAATAAAAACGTAACGACAATAAAGAGTGCAAGCAATACGCTTAGCAAGCGAATGAGGCGAATGACGTTGTACTGTTCTTTTTTGTTTTCCGCACGCTTGGCAATGGATGAAATGATCACTCTTGCGATGATGAGAACGACCGATACTACAAAGCCGGCGAGCGAAAGGCGTTGCAGCAAGCTTCGGTACGTACCCAGCAAACCAAAGACTTTAAACTGGAGCAAAAAATAAACTGCGATAAAAACGAGTGCGGTAAAAACGTAACCAATTACCCAAGCCTTGTGATGGCCGGGCGCCTTCGCTTTTTTAATTTCCGTGTTCCGTTCTTTGTTGGTTTCAACATCCATAAAAAAAGGCCTGCGAAAAACAGGCCACCCAGGATAAAGGACAGACCTGAGACAGGAGGCGGTACAATGTTTATCCTTTGAAATGGCCTACGGTTTCACGTCTCACTTTTCACTGTCTTCGTAGGCGTTACGCCGGTTCTCTTCTTCCGCCTTGCCGGGCACTTTCGTTCCATCGGTTAACGTTGGTTCCAAATCCTCGTTTTTGTCAACAAAACCTTTCAGCTCAGTTAACTGCGGATCGCTTTGTTCTTGCCGGTTTGCGGTTTGCGTAGAAGGTTCGGTGCTGTCGTGTTCCGATGCCTGTGTTCTTTTTTGTTCGTCCTGCATGTTGGGTTGTTTGAAAAAGAAATGCAAGAACCAGACCTCATCAGCCGGTGTGGAGAAGCGGTTGCCTGTTTTTGCTTCGGCTTATCTTCGTCCCATGCTTCTGCAAAAAATAAAAGACCTCGCCTCGCAATACAAAGATGAATTCATCGGCATTCGCCAACACCTTCATGCGCATCCCGAACTTTCCTACAAAGAATTTGAAACCTCGCAATACGTTCAGCAAAAACTTCGCGAATACATGATTCCCTTTGAAGTAAAGGCAAACACCGGCGTTGTCGGATTGATTGAAGGAAAAAATTCTTCTTCACGCATCGTAGCCCTTCGTGCCGACATGGATGCTTTGCCCATTAATGAAGAAAACGATATTCCCTACAAATCAACAACACCCGGCGTGATGCACGCCTGCGGCCACGACGTGCACACAACCTGTTTGCTTGGCGCGGCAAAAATTTTATCGGAAACAAAAAACGAATGGGAAGGCACGGTGAAGTTGATTTTTCAGCCTGGCGAAGAAAAAAATCCCGGCGGCGCCAGCCTGCTCATTAACGAAGGCGTGCTCCAAAACCCGGCGCCGCAGTGCATCTTTGGTTTGCACGTTAATCCACAATTGGAAGTGGGCAAACTCAGTTTTCGCGGCGGCAAAGTAATGGCCAGTGCTGATGAACTCTACATCACCGTGCGCAGCAAAGGCGGTCATGCAGCGGCACCGCATCTCACCGCCGACACCATCATGATTGCTTCGCACTTGGTGGTGGGCTTGCAACAAGTCATCAGTCGCAACCGCGATCCGTTCACACCTTCGGTTCTTACCGTTTCTTCTTTCCAGGGCGGTTACACAACAAACGTCATTCCTTCCGAAGTAAAACTCATGGGCACCTTTCGCGCCATGGACGAAGGCTGGCGTTTTAAGGCGCACGGCATCATCAAAAAACTTTCAAAAGAGTTGGTGAAAAGCATGGGCGCCGAAGCCGACGTGCACATTGACGTGGGCTATCCCACCGTTTACAACAACGAAGCCCTGAACGATTACGCAAAATCGCTTGCCGAAGATTTTATGGGTAAGGAAAAAGTAGAAGAAACCGAAGTGCGCATGGGCGCCGAAGATTTCGGTTATTACTCGCAAAAGATTCCCGGCTGCTTCTTTCGGTTGGGCACGGCCAACAAGGCAAAAGGCTTAACATCGGGTGTGCATACGCCAACCTTTAATATTGACGAAGATGCGATTGAGATTGGAATGGGAATGATGGCGGTGTTTGGCAGTTCGGCAAGGTTTTTTTTGGAGAAGCAACGTTCGTAAAAATTTTGCTGTCAACTTTTTTACAATGATCGCAGCGATGTACAAATACCTTCTTCTTTGCTTTTGTTTCCTTGCCTGCCGCAAAGCAACAACGACCTATAACGCCGGAAACCCGGTAACGGTAAAGCTTAACGAATGCGTTGACGTGCAGCGTTCAAACAGAACGATAAAAGTTTGCATTGATTCGGTTAGCGATTCGCGTTGCCCGTTCAATGCGCTTTGCATTTGGGCTGGGGTTGCCATCGTGAAGTTGAGAGTTACCGGCGCTGCTGTGCATTCGTTCCAATTGTCAACGATAAGCAACGGTCACTTTCCTCCGACCGACACGACCATAGAAAACCATCGTTTGTATTTAACAAAGGTCTTACCCTATCCCGGCGACGGCAGCAACCTCAGTCCGCGCATCGAACTCAATGTGGACTAAAGCCTTTCTTCGCGGCCGTTTCTATTTTCCCTTTGCAAACCGAACAGTCCTATTTTTGTCCGGCAGCACGCTGAGAAATTTTTTCTTTTATGGGAACAAAGCATCGGCAATAACCAAAGGCTGCGAGAGAAAGCATTATGCAGAAAGATTCACGCAAACAAGCCGCATTAGAATACCACGCAAAAGGAAGACCCGGTAAGATTGAAGTCATTCCCACCAAAGAAGCAAAAACCCAACGCGATTTATCGTTGGCTTATTCGCCGGGTGTAGCCGAACCCTGTAAAGAAATTGCCGCTAACAAGGAAGCCGTTTATCAATATACGGCCAAAGGAAATTTAGTCGCTGTCATCTCCAACGGTACAGCGGTTTTGGGCTTGGGCGATATTGGTCCCGAAGCGGGTAAACCCGTTATGGAAGGGAAAGGCGTTCTGTTTAAAATCTTTGCCGACATTGACGTATTTGACATTGAAGTGGCTGAAACCGATCCCGAAAAATTCGTGCAAATCGTAAAAGCGCTTGAACCAACCTTCGGCGGCATCAACCTCGAAGACATCAAAGCACCCGAATGCTTCCTCATTGAAAAAGCCCTGCGCGAACAGTTGACAATTCCTGTGATGCACGACGACCAACACGGCACGGCCATCATCTCTTCCGCTGCTTTGCTTAACGCGCTTCAACTCCAAAAAAAGAAAATAGACAAGGTGCGTTTTGTGGTGAACGGCGCCGGCGCTGCGGCCATGGCCTGCATGAACCTCTATGTTTCGTTGGGCGCCAACCCCCAAAACTTTTACGTGTTCGACGTGAAAGGTGCACTGACGAAAGAACGCGACGACGTAGAAGATTTCAAACAAAAATTTGCCAACGCCGCACCCGGTCTTACGCTTGACAAAGCGCTGAAAGATGCAGATGTTTTTGTGGGCTTAAGCGTGGGTAATGTGGTTACCGCCGACATGGTGCGCAGCATGGCAAAGAATCCCATTGTGTTTGCCATGGCCAACCCTGATCCGGAAATTGGTTGGGAAGAAGCCACCGGTGTACGAAAGGATTTAATAATGGCCACGGGACGCAGCGATTATCCAAACCAGGTGAACAACGTGCTTGGGTTCCCGTACATCTTTCGCGGTGCGTTGGATGTAAGAGCCACGCAAATCAACGAAGCCATGAAACTGGCTGCTGTAAAGGCTTTGGCCGAACTGGCGCAAACGCCTGTGCCCGACATTGTGAACCTTGCCTACAACGCAAAAACAATTTCTTTCGGGCCTGATTACATCATTCCGAAACCGCTCGACCCGCGCCTTCTTGCCACCGTCGGTCCGGCCGTAGCCAAGGCTGCAATAGAAAGCGGTGTGGCGCAAAAACCCATCACCGATTGGGAAACCTATGCAACGGATTTGAACAAACGCCTTGGCTTGGACAACCAGGTGATGCGGGTGTTAGGCAGCAAGGCCCGTCGCGATCCGCGCCGCATTGTGTTTGCCGAAGCGGATAACGTAAAAATTTTAAAAGCCGCGCAAATTGTCATTGACGAAGGCGTAGGCTTCCCGATTTTGTTGGGCGATGAAACCAAGATTAAAACCCTTGCCGCTGCCAACGGCATTGACATTGAAGGCCTGCCCATCTTTGATCCGCGCAGCGATGCAATGGAAGAAATGCGCAACAAGTTTGCTGCCTTATTTTTTAAAAACCGGGGCCGCAAAGGCTTCAACTATTACGAGAGCAAAAAGATCATGAAAGACCGCAACTACTTTGGTTGCATGATGGTGGAAACCGGCGAAGCCGACGCCATGATCTCGGGTCTGACAAAAAATTATCCAGACACAATTCGTCCGGCTTTGCAGTGCATTGGTGTGGAGGAGGGCATTGATAAAATCGCGGGCATGTACCTGATGCTCACGAAAAAAGGCCCGTTGTTCATGGCCGATACCACGGTAAACATCCACCCCACTGCCGATGAACTGGCGGAAATCACGCTGTTGGTGGCAAAGGAAGTGCGCAACTTCAACATCATTCCCCGCATTGCCATGTTGAGTTTTTCCAACTTCGGCAGCAGCAATTCGCCGGAAGCAAAGCTGGTGGCCGATGCACGAGCCATTGTAAAAGAACAAATGCCCAACCTGATTGTTGACGGTGAGATGCAGGCGAGCGTTGCCTTTAACAAGGATTTGATGAAGGAGAATTACCCCTTCTGCGAGTTGGTGGACAAAGACGTGAACACACTCATTTTTCCGAATCTTGCTTCGGGCAACATTGCGTACAATTTGCTGAGCGGACTTGGAGCGGCCGAAGCCATTGGTCCAATTTTATTAGGCCTGAAGAAGCCGGTGCACATTTTACAGTTGGGAAGCTCGGTGCGCAGCATTACCAACATGGCCATGATTGCCGTGGTAGATGCCCAACTGAAAAGCCAGGCTGCCGCCGATGAAAATTCAAAAAACTCGTGGTGGAAAAGGCGGAAGGAAAGAAAGAATGAAGCATCGCAGTAAACTATTGATCGTTAGTTGTTGATTGTATCGCGGCCAACGATCAACGAAAACAAAGCGTATGAAATTTTTTGGCGAATTGGGCAAGTTTCTGATGATGATCAAAGGCATGTTTTCACGCCCCGAAAACTTTCGCATGTACTGGCGTGAGTTCATGCACCAATGCTCCGAAATCGGCATTGGCTCGTTGGGCATCGTCGTTATCATTTCGGTTTTCATGGGTGCTGTGTCCACAGTGCAAACGGCTTATCAGTTAACCTCGCCGCTTATTCAGAAATACACCATTGCAATGGTGGTAAGAGACACGGTTATCCTGGAATTTGCGCCAACGCTCGTCTGCATTGTTTTGGCCGGCGTGGTGGGCAGCAAGATTGCCGGCGAGTTGGGCAACATGCGGGTGTCGGAACAGATAGATGCGTTGGAAATTATGGGCATCAACACAAAGGCTTACCTCATTGGACCAAAGATTCTTGCCGCACTCGTTGTAATACCGATGCTAGTGGTGCTGGCAGCCTTTCTTGGCGTTTGGGGCGGACGTTTGGCGGGTACGCTAACCGGCATTCTTTCCGGCGATGAATTTGACCGTGGCCTGTTGGCTTCTTTCGATCCGTACAACGCATTTTTCTGCATGGCAAAAGCCTACACCTTTGCGTTTTTAATTTCCAGCATTCCTTCCTATTACGGCTATCATGTAAAAGGCGGCGCATTGGAAATTGGCCGCGCCAGCACCCGCTCAGTCGTTGTCAGTTGCATTGCCATTTTATTTGCCGATTATTTGCTGGCTGCAATCCTGTTGGGATAATATAAAAGAGAACAGCAATTCCCCTTACAGTTGTTTCCAAACAGCAATCAATTTGTTTGAATGCGAAAGAGCAAACCAGTATTGCATTCAACAATTCATGCAGCAAGGCTGTTGTTGCATTGTTGTGGTACGGGATTTTTACCGTTTAAAAAGCTCAACATTCTTTTGAGTCAAGTTGTTTTGTCTGGTGCTGTGTTTAATTTTAGTGTTCTTAATGGCAACTAAGCAGTTAAAAAATGATTGAAGTAAAAGGACTCCGAAAAAGCTTTGGCGATAAAACCATCATAAACGGCGTGGACGTAAACCTGAAGCCCGGCATGTGTAACCTTATCATCGGGAGTAGCGGCAGCGGCAAAAGCGTTTTTACCAAATGCCTGGTTGGCCTCTTTCAGCCGGACAGCGGGCAGATATTTTATGACGGCAAAGACTTCACGGCCATGACCACCGACCAGAAAAAAGAAGTGCGCAAAGAAATTGGAATGCTGTTCCAAGGCTCCGCGCTTTTCAGCAGCATGACGGTGGAAGAGAACGTGGTATTTCCGCTCGACATGTTTACAAAAAAAAGTACGAAGGAAAAGCGGGAACGGGTAAATGAAGTGTTGGAAAGAGTGAACCTGAAAGGCGCCAACAAAAAGTTTCCGGCTGAATTAAGCGGTGGCATGATGAAGCGGGTGGGTATTGCGCGGGCCATTGTACTGAACCCGAAATATTTGTTTGTAGATGAACCCAACTCTGGCCTTGATCCGCAAACCTCGGGATTGATTGATCACCTCATTAAAGAAATCACGGACGAATACAAAATCACCACCATCGTTGTAACCCACGACATGAACAGCGTGATGGAAATTGGCGACCACATTATGTACCTGTACAAAGGCGAGAAAGAATGGGAAGGCAACAACAAGGAAATCATCTTTAGCAAGAACCAGCGGCTGAACGAATTCATTTTTGCCTCAGAGTTTTTGCGTGACGCAAAGGACATGCGGATGCTGGAAGAAACCGGCAAGATTGCCAACGACCGCAACATGGCGGAATTGACGCAACACGATGCGCCAACGCTTGTGCCGCCGCCGGAGGAAGAGAAAAAGGAGGAATGAACGATTGATTTTTGTTCAGTTTTTCATTGATAATCAAATCAAAGTTGAGCAAAAACTTTCGCCTATTTTTGAGTTGGCAGATATTTTAAAGTGACACAATCAGACAAAATAATCACCGCAGCAAGACACTACTGTTTGGACTTATTTCAAAATGGACTAAGTACACAACAACAGATTGCTATAGGACTATTAAAGGGAGTTGAATTCTTCGTTGGTAGACAATTCGCAAACGCCGACGACTTAAAAGCAGAAATAAAGCAGATTGCGTTAGCAAATTTACAAGAACAAACGAGCGGCTACTCTAAAGACGGACACCTAAAAAAGATAGAGCTAGAAAAACAAAACTTTCTGGAGTTCATTGACCAACTTGATACTTCCAAGCCCGACAATATAGAACCACTTCCCTATAGACGGAGACTTTCTGAAAGTGAAGCAAATCAAGTGAGACAAAATCTGAAAAGCAAATGGAACTTTGACGGTTGGAGTTCTCCGAACTATTATTGGGAACCGTTGGTAGAAGCAAGTCCAAAGCCCGTATATTTCTTCAACACTGAAGTGCTTAGTGATAAGGATTTTGAAAGTATCGGTAACCTTCTTTGGAAACTTACTGGTGACACAATGTATGAGGTGACAGAGGACAAGATTGACTATGAAATTGAGCCGACGCAAATTGACAAATACACAATTGAAGCGGCTTATACTGACAAGTTAAACAACTGGATAATTTATCTATCCCATGAAGGAACTACAGCATTTGGTGGAGATGAACTAATGAAAGAGTTGGACACCTTACTTGCTGACAAAAGTGAACTTAAAGACAAGTGGTAGAAAAACGTCTGCCAACATCGGCTTTGTGCAATAGCGGCTTGATGTTCTTAATCCAGGCAATTGAATAAATATTTTACTTTAGTAATCGTTTCGGCTGACAGTACGCTATTGCCGCTACTGCATAAAGCTGAAACACGTTGAACCAAATATTTAAATCAGAAAAGCCCAATCGTTTGATTGGGCTTTCGTCGCTTTATAAAAACAGATGTTTAGTCTCCCCAAACCTCGTCCTCTCCTTTCAACCACTTCTTCACCAAATCCGTTGTAATGGATTTTGGCCGTTCCAGCGGGAAATTCAGCACACGGTCCCAACACAAGCTTGCCAACACACCCAGCGCACGGCTCACGCCAAAAAGCACCGTGTAAAATTCGTATTCCACCATGCCGTAATGAACCAGCAAAGCGCCGCTGTGTGCATCCACGTTCGGCCAGGGGTTTTTAATTTTTCCAAGCGATTGCAAAATGGGTGGAACGGTTTCGTAAACGTTCCAAACAGTTTGCACCAGCGGATCATCGGGCATGTGCTTTTTGCCGAACTCCATTTGCGCGGTAAAGCGCGGATCGGTTTTGCGCAATACCGCATGGCCGTAACCCGGAACCACTTTGCCGTTTTCTAAAGTCTTCTTCACATAGTCGGCAATTTGTTCGTTGGTTGGCGCTTCGGTTTTTAATTCTTCGCGCATTTCATAAATCCACTTGATCACTTCCTGGTTTGCCAATCCGTGCAGCGGCCCCGCAAGACCGTTCATGCCCGCAGCAAAACTCAGGTAAGGATCACTCAATGCCGAACCCACCAAATGCGTCGTGTGTGCCGATACGTTACCGCCTTCGTGGTCGGCATGAATCACCATGTAAAGGCGCATCAACTCTTTAAAGCTTTCGTCGCTGTAGCCCATCATGTGCGCAAAGTTTCCGGCCCAATCCAGCAAGCCGTTCGGCTGGATGTGATCGCCGTTTTTGTATTTGCGACGATAGATATAAGCGGCAATGCGCGGCAGGCGTGCTATCAGGTCCATGCTGTCGTCAAACACCGCGTCCCAATAATCTTTTTTACTCATGCCCGCTGCGTATCGTTTGGAAAATTCGCTTTCGGTTTGCAAGGCCATTACGCCAACGACAAACTGCGTCATTGGGTGCGTCGTTGCAGGCAAGGCTTCAATGGTGGCGAATACGTGATTAGGCACGTGACTGCGGCGTTGCCACACGCCGGAAAGGTGTTCTACGTCGGCTTCTGTAGGAAGTTCACCAATCAACATCAAATAAAACAATCCTTCGGGCAAGGGTTCTGTGCCGCCTTCGGCCTTGGGCAGCTTCTCGCGCAGTTCGGGAATGGAATAGCCGCGAAAGCGAATGCCTTCCTGTGCATCAAGCAACGAGGTTTCCGTCACCAGCCCGGTGATGCCGCGCATGCCCTGATAGACCTGCGACAGTTGCACCTCACCAATTTTTGTCGTACCGTGTTCTTTGAGTAAGTCTTTGATTTCAGCGGCCAAGGCATCGCCTTTTTCTTTGAACCTGTCCTTGATAATGCCCATTGAATTTTGGTTTTATGTTGAGAAGGATTTTCTGAGCGGCGTAAAGATAAGGCGGAATACCGTTTGGAGTTTGGAGTTAGCGTGTTGTGCGCAGGTTCTTTTCTTCTTCTTTGTTCCTTTTCTCTGTGCGAAAATATTTTTTGTGTACTTAGCTGCGTTGCTGCTATCATCACCGGTTGCGTCGCACACTTGTGCGTTCGGAACGTTCTTCATCTTGCTCCATAATGAACAAGACGTACAAGAGTGCGACGCAACGAAAGCTTAACGGATATTCCGGCTTCGGGCCCATAAAAAAAACCGCTCCGCAAATTTGCGAAGCGGCCAAAATCAAAACCCAAACAACAATAATTAAAATCCGACGCCGGCTAATTGCAGGCTAACTTTTTTGAGGTTTTTGTGCACGAGGCTTTCCTTTTCAATCACGCCGTCCTGCTGCACAATGATGGAAACCGAAGGATCGTTGAACCAAACCGCATCGCGCAGTTTTTCGGCGTGAATAACGCCGCGAATGTACTGCCGGTCGGCAGTGGAATGATACTCGGTCAGTTCTTCAAAATCCCATTTGTTCACGTCTGTCCAGGCGGCAAACGAAACAAAAACATCCAGGTAAAAATCATTCGTCAACGCATTCTTTTCTTTCCGATTCAGCTTTTTGTATTCGTATTGATAGTGATAACCAAAAGCAGAAATATCAGACGTTACCGCCGATGATGTTGGGTAACGTCCTGCGCCTTTGCCGTAAAAAAATTGTTTGTCGGCCAGTTTGCTTTCAATGATTACGCCGTTGTATTCATTGTTCACGTTAAACAACTGGCTGTCCGCTTTTACAAATTGCGGCAGCACAAACGCGGCTACTTTTCCGCTCGACAATTTTCTTGCCTGCGCCACCAGTTTTATTTTTAGTCCTTTCTCCGAGGCGTAAGCCGCATCTTTTGCGTGCAACCGCGTAATGCCCTGTCGCAGCAAACTTGTAGGTCCGGTAAGAATGCCGTAAGCGTGTGCCAGCAAAATTGTGAGCTTGTTTGTTGCGTCAAACCCTTCCACGTCCAGCGAAGGGTTGCTTTCCGCAAATCCTTTCTGTTGCGCTTCCAGCAAGGCTTCCGAATAGGTTGCGCCATCAGCTACTTGCGTTAAAATAAAATTGGTAGAACCGTTCACGATGCCCGAAATGCTTTGCAGCAAATCGTTGTCGAAATATTCTTCCAGGTTGCGAATAACAGGAATGGACCCGCAAACCGCGGCTTCGTATAAAAACGAAACGCCGTGTTCCTGCTGAAGTTGAATTAACTCCTGCAAATGTTCAGCAATCAGCTTTTTGTTGGCACTGATCACCGACTTGCCTTTGCGAAAAGCGGTGGTCACAATCTTGTACGCCTCGTCTGCATCGTCAATCAATTCTACAATCAAATTGACTTCTTCATCGTTCAACAGTTCGTCGTAATTCGTGGTAAACAAATTTGACGGTGCGTCGCGGCCTTTATCGGGATGTTTAATGCAGACTTTTTTGATGGAAGCGTAGAGCGAAGGCGTTTGGTTTAACACGCGGTAAATGCCCTCTCCCACTACGCCGAAGCCGAACAGGCCGATGGTAAGTTGTTTGTGCGTACTCATTTTATTTTGTTGTTGTTTCTGATTTTGTTTTTTTATTGCAATCCGCAAAGCACAACGATTTATGCAGCAATGAATTCGTTTTGCCTGACTGATGCAAATGCTTTTTTCAAATCGTTTATCAAGTCTTCTGCTTCTTCCAAGCCTACGGATAAACGAATCAAGCTGTCGTTCACGCCTGCGGCCTTTCTCTTCTCCGCCGGAATGGATTTGTGCGTCATGCTGGCCGGATGCGATACCAGGCTTTTCACACCGCCAAGGCTTTCTGCTAAATGAAAAAGTTTTGTGGCCGTTACAAACTGCGTTGCCGCTTCTTCCGTATCATTTTTTAAGGTGAACGAAACCACGCCGCCAAAACCCTTAGCCTGCGTTTTTGCGATGGCGTGATTCAGATGCGAAATAAGGCCAGGATAAAAAACCCTGGCAACGGCAGGATGATTTTCCAGGTACTCCGCAACGACTTGCGCATTGTTGCAATGTTGCTTGATGCGAAGGTTCAATGTTTCAATGCCGCGAATGACAAGAAAACTGTCGAAGGGCGAAAGAATGGCGCCGCTTGCGTTTTGAATAAACTTGATGCGTTCGCCCAGTTCTTTGTCTTTTGTTACTACCAAACCTGCAATCAAATCGCTGTGACCGCCGAGATATTTTGTGGCGGAGTGAAGGACGATGTCAGCTCCCAACGAAAGAGGTTTTTGTAGGGCGGGTGAAGCAAAAGTGTTATCCACGCAAAGCCAACACCCTGATGCCCTGGCGATTTTCGCAATGGCCGCGATGTCGGAAATTTTCAACGTGGGGTTTGTTGGTGTTTCTATCCAAATCAATTTTGTTTTGGATGTAACGGCATTGAAAACATTTTCTGTGTTTGTGCTATCAACGTAATTCACAGTAATGCCGAATTTTTGATAAATCTGCGTGAACAGGCGAAAGGCGCCGCCGTACAAATCATCAACGGCTAAAATTTCATCGCCGCTTTGCAAGAGTTTTACGACGGCGTCAATAGCGGCCAAACCGCTGCCGAAAGCTGCGCCGACTTTGCCTTCTTCCAATTGCGCAATAATGTTCTCTAGCGTTGCTCTTGTGGGATTGCCCGTGCGAGCATAATCATAGCCTTTGTTTACGCCGGGTGCCTCCTGCACAAAGGTGGAAGTCTGATAAATGGGCACGCTGATGGCGCCGGTCAATGGATCAACGGGAATGCTTTGCAGAATTTGGGTTGTGGTGCTCATCTTGTCTGATTTTGCCGCTTGCACGGGTTGTTTAAAATTTTTTGACGACTTATCAAAAAGGAAAAGACAAGATTACCAGGAGAGTTTCTGTATTGAAAACAAAAAAGCTCTTCCGGTAAATCAGAAGAGCTTGACTATGTTACGTTAGAGTAGTAAAGCTTTTATCTGACTTATCTGTCCCGCAATTCCGCGGGCTGGAGTTGGCACCTTATCCTCGTTGGCGCTGTTGTCACACTGAGCTTGTCGAAGTGTGTCGAAGCGTTGTCGAAGACAGGTTGTCAAGGCGTCAAAGGGCCATATCCCTCAGCCTTTCTTGATAAGCGATTCCGTAAAGAACTGGTGCAAAGATAAAAGGGATAAAAGCTTACAATCCAAAAAAAATTTTAAGCAACAATTACGAATGCTTTTTTGCAAAAGCTTTTTCACCCGCTTTCACCGCAACGGGCAAGTTGTTTTCTTTTGGCGGAATGGGGCAATTGTAAACACCGCTAACGTAGGCGCAGTAAGGATTGTAAGCCTTGTTAAAATCCAAAACCAATTTGCCGTTTTGAATTTCCGTCGTTGTTAAATCCAGATAACGTCCGCTGCCGTAGGTTTCGTTTCCGGTGGTTAAATCGGTAAACGGCAGGAAAAGATAATTTTTGTATTCAGGATTTGTTGTCAACTCCTGCGATTGATAAATGTTCAGTTGACAAGCTTTTCCTTTCAACAAAAACGAAAGCGTTCCGTACAATTTAAAAACTTTGTTTTTTGTTCCCGAGGTTTTAAACGTTAGCCACCCACCGGAAGCAGAGGGTTTAAAATCGGCCACCACGCGGTAGGCTTTGTTCACCGGATAAAACTGCATGAACTTCTTGTCATCGCCTTTCACAACCTCATGGCTCTGCACATAATTGTGCAAAAACAGCCGTAGCGAATCTTTGTACTTCGTTTGCGAAAAACAAACGAACGAATACAATAAGAAATTTATCAGGAGAACTTTTTTCATCGGTCATTCTTTATTGCCCGCAAAGGTTAAGGCAGATACTTCTGAAACTTTCTTTAGTCTCACATCTACCGTCTCACGTCTCACCAATTTGTCAACTCATCATCAGCACATTCACGCTGCGCTGCAAAATGTTAAAGGCAATTTCCGCCATCAGGTTTTCTTTGTCCAGCGTGGGATTTACTTCGGTGATTTCAAAGCAGCAAACCTTGCGGTTTTGCATCAACTTGCTAATAAGGTCTTCTGCTTCACGTTCTCTTAAACCATTGCTTACCGGCGTTCCGGTGCCTTTGGTAAGCGAAGAATCCAAACTGTCCACGTCAAACGAAACGTAAATGTCGGTGCAGTCGCTGAAATACCGCGTTAGTGATCGCACGATGTTTTCCGCGCCTTTGGTGCGAAATTCTTTGGTGGTGATCACCTTTATGCCGTATTTGTCAATCAGTCCTTTTTCTTCTTTTTCGTAATCGCGCAGCGAAACATACACCACGTCTTCAGGCAAAACTTTAGGTGCAATTTTGCCGATGTTCTTCAAATAATTCCATTGCTTTTTTGTCTCTTGGTCCAGTTCGTGCACCGCGTATTCTTCGTTGTCTTCGTTCAAAGAAATGGCCAAAGGCATTCCGTGCATGTTGCCCGAAGGCGTTGTATACGGCGTGTGCAGATCAGCGTGTGCATCAATCCAAATCACGCCTAATTTACTTTTTGGCTTGGCCATTTTTAAGCCCGCGATGGTGGCGCCTGAAATGCTGTGATCACCGCTTAGCACCACCGGGAAAAAACCGGATTTAATTGTATCGTAAACGGACTTACTCACTTTCTCGTACATCGATACAATGCCTTTGATGCGCTTGGCGTACGGCGACTCGATGGGCTCGTAAAGGAGTTTATTTTCGACAGGAATTTTCTCACAGGGAAAATGAATAAAGAAGTTGCTCATGAAGTCGAGGGCGGCAATTTTAATGGCTTCAATGCCCAGCGACGCACCCCTTGTGCCGGCGCCAATCTCCGACGGCACCTCGATAATTTTTATGTTCTTCATACAGCCCTTTTACGTAAAGCAATCGCACGGCTCGTCAATCGTCAGGCCCGAAGATAAGGGTGGTTCGAGGTTCGAGGTTTGAAGTTTGAGGTTGGATGTTGACGTGTTCTGCGCAAATGCATTTGGCTTTTACTGAAAACCAATGCCGTTATTTTTTTAAACAACCCTTAGCATACTATTCAAGTTTTTTGGCCGTTCTTAGCACGGAACAAAAAGCCCGGTCGTGAGAAACCTCTTCCTTTTCTTTTTTCTTCTTTTTGCGGCTTCGTCCTTTGCGCAGATAACGCCTTCTGATACGAAGGTCTTGCAGCAAAAAGAAGATTCGCTCAGACACATGGCCAAGGCATTCTTAACCGAAGCCGAAACCGCCGACCGGATGCGGCAAGACAGCCTTTTTGTAAAAACGCTTATCCGCAGCCTGCAAGTCCGCAACTCGTTTTATTATCCTTTTGATTCGTTGAAAGGCGTTTCGCACCTGTACGCACCGGATAGCGCCTTCCGCATTTTTACCTGGCAGTTAAGTTTCGATAACGACTATGCCTACAGCCGGCAGCGCGGCGCCATACAGTTTCCCACCAAAGACGGCTCGTTGAAGCTGGTTCCCCTGCGTGATTATTCAGAATTTGCTGACGACCCGCTTGACTCTACCCGCACAAAGGTGAACTGGATCGGCGCAGTGTATTACAACATCATCAAAACGCAATACAACGGCAGGAGTTTTTACACGCTTTTCGGCTTCGACGGCAACAGCTACCGCACCAATAAAAAATGGATAGACGTACTGACTTTTGATGCGCAGAACAATCCCGTTTTTGGCGCCCAGCGTTACTTTACATTCACCGGCGATAAACTCCAACACAAACCGCAATACCGGTTCTCCATCGAATACAAAAAAGAAGCTTCAACCACGGTCAATTACGACGAAGACCTGAACATGATTTTAGTTGACCACTTGATTTCTGAAAATGACGAGCCCGAAAACGCCTGGACCTACGTGCCCGACGGCGATTATGAAGGCTTTAAATGGGTGAACGGAAAATGGCAGCATGTGGACAAAGTGTACAACGAAAAGATAGACATGAAAGGCAAGGATCCGCTCCTTGGCAACGCACCGAACGAAAACCCTTTGCTGGATAAAGAAGGCAACATCAACCAGCAAAAGCTGGATGAGCAAAACAAAAAGAACGAGGGTAAAAAAGACGAGAAGCCCGCACCCAAAAAGCCGGTGAAGAAGGGCTGAACACCTCTGCTTGAGTTTCTTCCCGCACGAGTTTGCAACGTAAGCAGCATACTATGAGGTTATAAAAAAATGCAACCGAAAGTGGTTGCATTTTTTTATGCTTGTTTGTTCACTATTTTAATCAAGTTTCAACACTGCGAGAAAGGCTTCCTGTGGCACTTCCACGTTACCAATCTGGCGCATCCGTTTCTTTCCTTCTTTTTGTTTTTCCAACAGTTTTCGCTTTCGGCTAATGTCACCGCCGTAACATTTTGCGGTTACGTCTTTGCGCATGGCCGAAATGTTTTCACGGGCAATAACCTTTGCGCCGATGGCCGCTTGTATGGCAATCTGGAATTGTTGACGCGGCAAAAGCTCCTTTAATTTTTCGCAAAGCTTGCGGCCAAAATCCTGCGCACGTCCGCGATGGATCAAGGCACTCAAGGCATCCACTTTCTCGTTGTTCAACAGGATGTCCATCTTCACGATGTCCGCTTCGCGGTAACCGATGGGATGATAGTCGAAAGAAGCATAACCGCGTGTTTGCGATTTGAGTTTGTCGTAAAAGTCAAACACAATCTCCGTTAACGGCATTTCAAAAATCAGCTCAACGCGGGTTGTGGTTAGGTAGCTTTGATTGATAAGGATGCCGCGTTTGCCAAGGCAAAGCGTCATGATGTTGCCGATGTAGTCTGGCTTGGTAATGATTTGTGCTTTGATGAAAGGCTCTTCAATGCGATCTGTTTTTACAGGCTCTGGCATTTCGGTCGGGTTGTTCACGATGATCTTTTCACCCTTGGTTGTGTAAGCAATAAAGCTCACGTTCGGCACCGTAGTAATCACCGTTTGGTTGAACTCCCGCTCCAATCGTTCCTGGATGATTTCCATGTGCAGCAAGCCCAAAAAGCCGCAACGGAAACCAAAGCCAAGGGCCTGTGATGTTTCCAGTTCAAAGGTTAGCGATGCATCGTTCAGTTGCAGTTTATCCATGCATTCGCGCAACTCTTCAAAATCATCCGTGTTCACCGGAAAGATTCCTGCAAAAACCATTGGCTTTACTTCCTGAAAGCCTTTAATGATTTCCTTCGTCGGATTGACTGCATCGGTGATGGTATCGCCGACTTTTACTTCCTTGGCGTTTTTAATGCCGGTAATAATGTAGCCTACATCGCCGGTCTTTACCTCGGCAGTTGGTTGCAGCCCCAATTTCAAAATGCCCACTTCATCGGCCTCGTATTCCTGATCCGTAGAAACAAATTTCACTTTCTGGCCTTTGCGAATGACGCCGTTCACAATTCGGTAGTAAACAATGATGCCGCGAAAGCTATTGAATACGCTGTCGAAGATGAGAGCTTGCAGCGGTGCGTCTTCTTTTCCTTTTGGCGCGGGAATGCGGTCAACGATGGCTTCCAAAATCGCGTCAACGCCAATGCCGGTGCGGCCACTGGCCAATAAAATTTCTTCCGGCTTGCAGCCAATAAGTTCAATGATCTGGTCCTTTACTTCTTCAATCATGGCGCCGTCCATGTCAATCTTGTTAATGACGGGAATGATCTCCAAATCATTCTCTATCGCCAAATACAAATTGGAAATGGTTTGCGCCTGTATGCCCTGCGTCGCATCTACCAGCAGCAGTGCGCCTTCGCAAGCGGCTAAGGCACGGCTTACTTCGTAGCTGAAGTCCACGTGGCCCGGCGTATCAATCAGGTTAAGCGTATAATTTTCGTTCTTGTGCTTGTAATTGATTTGAATCGCATGACTCTTGATGGTAATGCCTTTCTCTCGTTCCAGGTCCATGTCGTCAAGCACCTGGTCCATCATGTCTCTATCGGAAATGGTGTTTGTTGTTTGAAGCAAGCGATCAGCCAGCGTGCTTTTGCCGTGATCAATGTGTGCGATGATGCAGAAATTGCGAATGTTCTTCATGCTGCGGGTTCAACGTGTTTTGAAGGGAGCAAATGTAGCCCAAAGCCGCCGCATTGTTGGTAGGTCTGGCGTTAAAATAAAAACCCTCCGCTGGTGGCGGAGGATATTAAAAATATGCAATGGTCAATAAACAATTTGCAATTCGAAACGACCCTTCTTTTTGCCTGTTGCCGATTGCTCACTGTCAGCTCGCCTGCGGCTTTGGCGCATTTTTGGGTTTCTTGCCCGTTTTCGGCGTAAAGATGGCCAGCATACGTTTGCCTTCCAGCTTCGGCATACTCTCTAATTGGCCCACATCTTTCAGCCTGTCGGCAAATTTCAGGAGCAGCAATTCACCGCGGTCTTTAAACTGAATGGCGCGGCCTTTAAATTGTACGTAGGCCTTTACTTTATTGCCTTCCTTCAAAAAGCTTTCGGCGTGCTTTGATTTAAAATCAAAGTCGTGGTCATCGGTATTGGGCGTAAAGCGAATCTCCTTCATCTCGGTCGTCTTCGCATTGGCCTTCATTTCCTTTTCCTTCTTCTTCTTGTCGTAAAGGAATTTGTTGTAATCTATAATGCGGCAAACCGGAGGATCGGCTTGCGGAGAAATCTCAACGAGGTCGAGTTCTTTTTCCTGCGCCATTTTCAGCGCTTCTTGCGTGGGGTAAACGCCCACGGTTACGTTTTCTCCCACCAGCCGTACTTGCGGTACGCGAATGTGATGGTTGATTCTGTGTTCTGCTTCTTTGCGGGGAACAAAACGACCCCTGAATCCACCGGGCTGAAAACCGCCCCTGTTTGGTAATGCCATTTACGAGTTTTAAAGTTTACCCCTGTTTCTGAAACGGAGCACGGGGTTGATGATGCTTTTTGTATTTAAAAATAAAAGTTCAAATCATTTTGAGCCAAAGGTCAGAATAACGATTAAGCTTTCGATGCAGTTCACCCTGAGCTTGTCGAAGGGCACTCTTGTACGCTTTGTCCGCTATTCAACTATTGTCCGAACCAGGATTTGGGTGGATGAAAAGATTCGAAAGATTTGTTTGAATTTCTGTTTCATCTTTTCAATCCAATGAATCATGGTTCAGACCTTCTCTCCTTGACTTCAGCCACCACTTCCTGCAAAAATTCGTCCACATTCTTTGCGCCCAAATCGCCTTTGCCTTGTCTTCTAACCGAAACTTTTCCTTCGTTCGCCTCCTTCTCTCCTACCACCAGCATGTATGGAATCTTCAGCAATTCCGTATCGCGAATCTTCTTTCCAATCTTTTCGTTCCGGTCGTCAATCTCCGCACGAATATCCCATTTTTTTAATTTTTGCAAAACATCTTTTGCGTAGTCCAAAAACTTATCGGAGATGGGCAAAATCTTCACCTGTACCGGCGCCAGCCAGGTCGGGAATTTACCTGCATAATGTTCCAGTAAAAAGCCGATAAATCGTTCGTGTGTACCTAGTGGTGCCCGGTGAATAATGAGCGGCGTTTCCGTTGTGTTCTCTTCGGTTGTGTATTGCAGCTTAAAGCTTCTGCCTTGCGAAAAATCCACTTGGTTTGTAGCCAGCGTAAACTCGCGGCCAATGACGCTGTAAATCTGCACGTCAATCTTAGGGCCGTAAAAAGCCGCTTCGTCCTGCACTTCCACGTAAGGAATGTTCGATTCGATCAGCACGTTGCGTACCATTTCTTCGGTTTCTTTCCAAAGCTCCGGTTCGTTCACGTATTTCACCCCAAGTTTCTCCGGCGAATGCAGCGAGAGGCGCATCACGTATTTATCAATCCCGAAAATTTTAAAATACTTCAGGTACATGTTGTTCACCGCACGAAACTCATCGTTGAACTGTTGCTTGGTGCAATAGATGTGCGCATCGTTCATGTGCAGGCAACGCACCCGCATCAGGCCAAACAATTCGCCGCTTTGTTCGTACCTATAAACCGTTCCGTATTCGGCAATGCGATAGGGAAGATCGCGGTAGCTTTTGGGCAGCGCCGCGTAAATCTTGTGGTGGTGCGGACAGTTCATGGACTTGAGATAATACTTCTCTCCTTCCATTTCCATTGGCGGATACATGCTGTCTGCATAGTAAGGCAAGTGACCGCTGGTGAGGTACATGCTTTCCTTTGCAATGTGCGGCGTTACTACCCTTTTGTAGCCGGCTTCTGACTCTGTTTCTTTCGCCAGTTTCTCCAATTCTTCAATCACAACGGTTCCATTTGGAAGCCACATGATTAAACCAGGACCCACGTCGTCATCCATTGTATAAATGCTTAGCTCTTTGCCAAGTTTGCGGTGGTCACGTTTCTTTGCTTCTTCCAGCAATTGCAGGTATTCGTCCAACTGCTTTGCCGACGGGAACGTAACGCCGTAAATACGCGTAAGCTGTTTGGCCTTTTCATCACCTTTCCAATAAGCACCAGCAATGTTTGTAAGCTTGATGGCTTTGATAAAACCGGTGGCCGGAATGTGTGGACCGCGGCACAAATCGGTAAAGCCACCTTGCGTGTAAAAAGTGATCTCACCATCCTCTAAATTTTGCAACAAATCAAGTTTGTATTCGTCGCCTTTTTCAGAAAAATAACCAACTGCTTCGGCCTTCGGAACGACCTTGCGAACGTAGGCGTTATTTTGCTTGGCCAGTTCGGCCATCTTCACTTCCAGTTTGCGCAAATCTTCTTCGGTGATGTGCCGGTCGCCCATGTCAATGTCATAATAAAAACCTTTCGGATTTTCGATGGGCGGACCCACCCAAAACTTCACACCGGGGAACATACTTTCGATGGCTTCCGCCATGAGGTGCGCAGAGGAATGCCAAAACGTACTTTGCCCGCCTTTATCATCCCAGGTCAACAATTTCAACGTGGCATCTTTTTCAATCGGACGAGTGGCATCCCACACTTCACCGTTGATCTCTGCGGCCAAAACTTTGCGGGCCAATCCTTCGGAAATGGATCTGGCAATATCCAGCGCTGTGCTGCCTCTCGGCACTTCACGCACGGCGCCGTCGGGCAATGTAATTTCAATTTGTTCATTCATAAAGAGCGTCAAAATTAACAAAATCGAACACTTGTCCACGAATTTGAAAATCGGTGATGCGCTAATTTCACATACCATGAAGAAAACCGCTGGCTTCTTTTTTCTCTTCGCGTTTTTTCAACTCTTTTATACGACTTCATTTGCACAGGATTTAACCGGTATCTGGCGCGGCTATTTTATGACGGAAGGCGGTGATCAATACAAATACGAAGTGCAATTAAATCAAACGAAGAAAGCAGGCTTGTCGGGAGTCACGTATTCTTATCTTGATACAAGGTTTTACGGAAAGGCCACGTTTACGGGCAATTACAGCAAGGCATCCAAGGCGGCGCTGGTGCAGGAAATTAAAACGGTAGAAGTAAAAATGACCGGCGGTTCCGTTGCCTGCATCATGAAGTGCCGGCTTGTTTATTCGCGTTCGGGCAAGGAAGAATTTTTGGAAGGTGTTTATACAAGCACTTACGAAAAAACGGACCCTTTTTTTGATGCGAAACGCGGCGGCAATTGCGGCGGAGGAAAAGTTTTTTTGCGCAAAGTGCCGACTTCGGATTTTTATGTAGAGCCGTTTTTGCGAAACAAAAAGCTTACACCGTCACCGCAAAAAACAGAAACGGTAAAAACATCACCGTCGAAAAAGCCCGCCCGCGGCACACCGCCTGCAAAGACATCCGTTGCAAAAATGGCTTCGCCAAAAAAACCGGCGCCCCTTGTAAAAAGGCCCGAAAACAAAACGGTTACAATTGAACCGGAGAAAAAGAAAACGACAAACGAAGTAGTGGTGAGTCCCAAGGCCGTTGAACCGAAAATTATTCCAACACCGCTCACCATTCGTGACCGCAAGAACGAACTCACAAGATTGATAACCGTTACCAACAGCGAAATAGACATCAGCCTTTACGACAACGGAACCATTGACAATGACACGGTGAGCATTTACCTTGACGGCAAATTAATTCTTTCCAACAAGCGCCTCTCGAACGTACCCATTAAATATAAATTGCAACTTGACGAATCGAGTCCCGAACACACGCTGGTGATGGTAGCCGAAAACATGGGCGACATTCCGCCCAATACTTCACTGATGATCATTCAGGACGGCGACAAACGTTACCAAGTCAGCATCGTTTCCACCGAACAAAAAAACGCAATGGTGCGTTTCCGATACGAAGGGAGCAATAAGCAATAAGCAATTGTCAAACAATCCGTGGCGATTTTCACCGCCCTTGCTGAAATGCATTGGAATACATCGTCAAAAAGTTTAATTTACTTACCGGGTTAAACTTTCTGCCATGAAACGCCTTTGCCACTGCGCCTTGCTCCTTCTTTTTACCGCTCCTTTCTGCTTTGCGGATGGGCAAACAACAAGAACCGACACGGCGTTCCAGCGCCTGACGCAAAAAGCATTTTTTAGCGAAGAACAAGTCTTGCCTCTTACGTTGCGAAGCGACTTTCAAACATTAAAGCACAAAAAGAAAAAAGGCGCATTTCAAACAGCCGCCGTTTCATTCATCGGCTCTGGCGGGCAACTGATTACTGAACCGGTTCAAATTGCGGCCCGCGGCGAGTTTCGGCGGGAACATTGCGACATGCCCTCGCTAACGGTAAACTTTAACGTGCAGGATTCGGGTCTTCTTTCCGGCCTGAAAAAACTAAAGATGGTTTGCAGTTGCAACATGCGTGATTACCAGCGGGAACTTTTATTGAAAGAATACCTTGTTTATAAAATTTACAACCTGCTTACCGACATGAGTTTTAAAGTGCGGCTGGTAAAACTAAACTACGTTGACACCAACAGAAAAGACAAGGCTGACGAACAATACGCATTCTTTATTGAAGACCTGAACGCACTGGCAAAGCGCAATCATTGCAAGCCCTATGAAACAAAAAAGCCAACGCCTCTGATCACCGACAGGGCCCAGTCAACCCTCATGTATATTTTCCAGTTCATGGTTGGTAACCTTGATTGGTCGGTTCTCAATCAACACAACATAAAACTTATTCAGGCAAAGAACGATTCGCTTTCAGCGCCCTTTACCGTGCCTTATGATTTTGATTTTTGCGGATTGGTGAATGCGCCTTATGCTTTTCCGCAAGAAGAATTTAACGTAGAGAAGGTAACCGACCGGGTTTATCGCGGTCATCCGGCTAACGAAGCCGAAGTGGCCATTGCCACGCAAGTATTCACGGATAAGAAAGAAGCCATTTATCGTCTTGTTCATGACTTCGCATTTCTCTCTGAAGCACAACGAAAAGGCATGATTAAATTCTTAGATGAGTTTTACCGCACGTTGGACAACAAGCGGGATGTACGCGATATTTTCATAAACGTTTCGCGTAAAAACCGGTAATAAAAAAAGGAAGCGGCTGCTTCCTTTTTCGTTTGCAAGATTTTGCCTGCATTAAAATCCTTGCCTTGCTTCTCTTGGCTTTGGTAATTCTTTGCGCGGCATCATCTCGTCGCGTTGGGATGTGTTGTAAACAAAGGTCGCCACAATGGTTGCCGCTTGTTTTAAATCGTCGGGAATGAGATGATCGTAAGTGTCCATGTTGCTGTGGTGCGTTCTTGTATCGTATTCAATTTCGTCCTGAATAAACTGAAAGCCCGGAACGCCAACCGCGTCAAAGGAAAGATGGTCCGTACCGCCGGTATTGTTGATGGTTAACGTCGAAGCGCCGAGGTCTTTAAACGGTTCTAACCATTTGGCAAAAATCGGCCGCACAGCTTCGTTGCCCTGCAGGTAAACACCGCGAATTTTCCCCGTGCCGTTGTCCAGATTGTAGTATGCCGAAATCTTGCTTTGCAGCGGTTGCAATTGCATCGTCGCCGGATCGCCGACGTGCATTTTCACATAATTCCTCGAACCAAACAAGCCTTCTTCTTCGCCGCCCCAAAGTGCAATGCGAATGGTGCGGCGCGGTTGAAAGCCCGAGGCTTTCAGCAAACGAATGGCTTCCAGCATCACGGAACAACCGGCTGCATTGTCGGTAGCGCCGGTGGCGCCGTGCCACGAATCAAGGTGTCCGCCAATCATCACTACCTCGTCTTTTAATTTCGGATCGGTTCCCGGAATTTCACCAACAACGTTGTAACCGTTTAAATCTTTGGTCAAAAACTTTGTGCGCACATCTGCTTCAATTTGTACGGCAATGCCAGCGTTTGCAAGACGCTGCACACGCAAATAATCATCGCTTGATAAAACAACGGTGGCCGGTGCTTCGGCTGCGTCTTTGGCATATTGTCCGCCGCTTTGCACAAAGATGGTCCCTTCGGTTCCACGGCTGCTGCTCAATACCAATGCTGGTTTTTCCTGCAAGTAAAAATTATTCAACGCACGGGTAAAGGCCATGCGTGCCTGGAATGTTTGCCGCAGGCTGGGGTTGCCCTGGAACCGATTGCCTTGCTGACCGGGTTGTTGCGGTTCGGCTTTCGCCATCTTGTCCAATTCTTCATCAGTATAGCGGGCTGCGTCGGCCTTAAAGCCGTTCTTCAGTGTGTCGTTGCTCCACAGCATCACGATTTTATCTTTCAGTTTGCCGGCGTATTGCATCAGTCCTGCCGAGTCGGTGGCTTTAATCAAAACCACATCAGCGTTCGTCGTTTTATTTCCAGGTGTGCTACCTGTCCAGGCTTTTGGTTGCGCAATAAAGGGTGCGTAATAAGGCTTGGTCATGGCCACATAGCAACGCTCCTGTTGCCAGCCTTTGCCAAACTCGCCCCAGCTTTCAATTTGCACGTTCTTCAATCCCCAGCTTTCCAGTTTGCTTTTGGCCCATTGCGCCGCATTCATAAAACCCGGCGAAGCGGTGAGACGCGGGCCGCTCACATCGGTTAAATAAAAAGCATGTTGCATGACCTGTGAGTGCTGAAGGCCCTCTTCCCTAAATTTTGCGATCATGGCTTCGTCGCCTTCTTTTTGTGCGAACAAAAACAGCAGCGAAAGCTGGCTGACGCCAAGCAAAAAAATTTTTTTCATGTGCGGTTGAATTTTAGCAGAGATATAAAAAATGAAAGTTAAGGAAGGTTAGGATTTGTGGAGGTTACCTCTGCCTGTGGGTAGCTTAATAACCCTGATATTGGTATAGATACCAGGCCTGCTGTTGTAAAGCTTAAAAAGTTCTTTTCCGTAAAATTTAACCGGCCAAGATTTAAGTTCATTTGGAAAATCCTTATAAAGTAGTTCAGTTGCCTTGCTGTTAAGTGTTACCGTAACTGGAAATACGATACAGTACTCCAAGTAATCAGCCATAGAAGGATTTAGTGATTCATTCCTTATCGTATCTGCTACTGCAATCTTGGACAAGTCCCAAAACGATGTTCCTTGCGATACTTGTCTCGCCGTGTCAAGTTTTGCATGTTGTAGATTGTACTTAATATCCTTTGTCGAGTCGATTATTGCTGGAAAAAATAAATCAAAAGACTGGTGTGTTCTCCAAGGAGAAAACAGTATGAAACCAGTCACCGCAGAACTTTTCTGTCCCAAGACAGGTACGGCAAGGATTAAGGAAATAAAAATTTCTATTGTTTTTGGAAGTCTCATGGCATTGCCGCTAATGTTTAAGAGCTTTCAGCAATACAGGAATTCGGAATGCTGTTACTTCACTCAATTGCTAAAGCAGAATAGCAATTCTTCTGCTGAAAATACATTCTGTTGCCCGTATTGTTGAAAGCCTGTGTTGTGCGCATACTCGATGAATCTCACGCCTTTCTCCTCGACAGCATCTTGTTTGCTATTTTATAGATAATGATTGAAAGTAAAACGGCAAACACAATGTCAAATCCTTGGATGAACTCCGCCTCACCTTCCCCGCGTGGAGAAAAAGACTGGTGAATTAAATAAGGCAGGAAATTGAATGCACTTGGCAGTGAGAAGACTGTCATCCACAAAAACAAAAAACCAACAATAAACGCAATTATTAAGGCCTTGATCCTAATACTCATAACTTTTATATGAAGCAGTTTAGTTCAACAAGTTGTGCACAACGGTTGTATTGTCGCACCTTCTTGCTCCAAACATACCTAATTTTCAATCCCGAATGAAGCAAGAAAGTTTGCTCAATAGCCTTGTTACAGTACAAGAGTGCGACGCAACGAAAGCTCAATGGCAGCACTGAACCTTGGTTCATAAAAATCAAAACCGAAAGTTCCACGTTATACTCGGCAAAACCGGAAACAACGAAACCTGTTTCGCCTGCACCTTCAACGTGCCGTTGTACGCACTGCCTTCCTGGCTGAAATAAATAAAATACGGATTAGCGCGGCTGTAGGCATTGTAAATACTGAACACCCAAAAACTTTGCAAACGCTTTTGCTTTTTCGGTTGCGGCGTGTAAGTTGCCGACAGATCGAGACGGTGATAAGAAGGCAAACGATAGGCGTTTATCTGGCTGTACTCCTGCGTGAGCACGCCGTTAATGATGTAGAACCGTTGCGGCAACGAAGTAGCGTTACCTGTTGCGTAAACAAACACGGCTCCGAACTTCCACTTCTTGCTATGCTCGTACGTGGCAACGACCGAAAGGTCGTGGCGACGGTCGTATTTTGCCGGATAGGTTTCGCCGCCGTTCAAGCCCGGAAACTTGCGCCAGGTCCACGACAAAGTGTAACCAATCCAGCCGGTTAACCGTCCACGAACTTTGTTCACAAACCACTCGGTGCCGTAGCTCCAGCCTTTGCCAAACACAAATTCCTCTTCGGGATCAATCAGCGAAGGCGTATAACCTTCGCGGTATTCAACTTGGTTTTGCATCGTTTTGTAATAGGCTTCCACCGATGTTTCGTATTCGTTGTTTCCAAAGTTTTTGAACAGGCCTGCGGCGTATTGCCAGCTTTTTTGCGGCGCTACGCGAAAGGTACTGGGCACCCACAAATCCGTTGGCAGCGTAGTGCCGGCGTTGCTCACCAAATGAATGTATTGCAGGTTCCGGGTGACGGATGCTTTGATGGACGTTGTAGCGTTAACCGCATACCGTGCCGTTGCCCTTGGTTCAAAACCGTTGTAGGTTTTTACGGGTTGAAAACTGTTGTACACCGTACTGTCCAACTTGTTTTGGTTCGCATCGGTAACGTATTTCGTGTAAGGCCCAACCTGCGTAAAGGCGCTCCAGCGTAAGCCGTAATTCAGTTTGAGTTTCTCGCTTAAATCCCAATCGTCCTGCACATACAAAGCATTTTCAATAGCGTTTTTTACCGCCGCATTGCTTGGCTTGAAGATGATGCTGTCCTGCCGGCCTGATGTCACGTTGGGCGTGAATTTGTGATAGGTTGCCAGTCCGCCGAATTTGATCTTGTGCGCACCCGAAGGATAATAATCAAAATCTATCTTGCCGGAGCCGTCGCGAATGCCCGATGCCAATTTGATTTGAAAATTGTTTTGCGCCGCGCCAAAGCTGAAATTGTAATCGTTGTAAACAAGGGTTGTGTTGGCGAACAGTTTCCGGTTAAACACATGATTCCAGCGCAAGGTTCCTGTTGAATTGCCCCAAGGAATGTCGGCCTTGAATTCAAGCTTGGCGTTGTGAAAGGCAAACACGTCGCGGCCAAAATATCCGCTTAAATACAGCCGGTCTTTGTCCGAAAAACGGTAATTGAGTTTCGCGTTCAGGTCGTAGAAATAATAGCCCGAACCGTAAAAGTTGCTCGTCTTTTTAATGAAGGGTTTTACCAGCGCATCCACGTAAGTTCTTCTTGCGGAAACGATGAACGAAGCCCTGTTTTTTTTGATTGGCCCTTGCACCGAAAACCGCGAAGCAATTAAACCAATGCCGCCTTCGGTAACGAACTTGTTGCTGTTGCCGTCTTTCATTTGCACGTCCAACACCGAAGAAAGTCGTCCGCCGTACTGCGCCGGCATTCCGCCTTTAATGAGCGAAGTATTTTTAATGGCATCGGAATTAAAAATGGAAAAGAAACCGAACAAGTGACCGGTGTTGTAAACCACGGCTTCGTCGAGCATGATGAGGTTTTGATCAGGCCCTCCTCCCCTTACGTAAAATCCTGCGTTGCCTTCACCAGCATTGCGAACGCCGGGCAAAAGCTGGATGGCTTTTAAGATGTCCACTTCGCCCAAAAAAGCCGGAATGTTTTTGATTTGATTTACTGATAAATCAATCTGTCCCATTTGTGCGTTGCGAACGTTTACGTCGCGCCTCCGGCTATACACAACCACTTCGCTTAAAGCGGCGGCTTTGGGCAGAAGAAAAATATTTTGCTGAAGGTTTTGCGAAAGCGAAATGCGCTGCGACTGGGAAAGATAAGAGACGTGCGAAACGGTTAAATCGTATTCTCCGGAATCAAGCGTGATGGAATAAAATCCATACTGATTACTGCCAATGGTTTTACCGTTCGCAACAAGGATAGCGCCAACAATAGACTCACCGCTGGCGCTGTCTTTCACGTAACCGTTAAGGGTAAACTTTGTTTGTGCGAAAGCGAAGGAACTTACAAGGAGCAAAAGAAAACCAAGACCCGCTTTTCCAAACTGCTTCATTACGCCAATAAAAATTAATTGTATCGAATAAAATCAATTCCTAATCACCAATCTCCTACTCCTTTCCCGTGTGGTCAATCGTTTGCTTCGTTTCACCGCAGGTGATCATGCCCTTGCCGTACGTTGGATGATGAAGCCCCATATAAGGATTGCGGATCTCTTCTTTCTTACTGATCCATTGTCCCGGCTTTGTGTCGTCAAAGGCCATGGGACATTCCTGCAGGTAAAGCTTTTCGCGGTCGTACCGAACGGTGTTTAATAGTTGGTGAAGGTTGTCTGTTAAATTGTTAAAAGCCTCGCGTTGCGGACGAATGGTTTTTTCAGAAGCAATGGTTTTCAGTTCGCCCTTCGCATTGTCAACAAAGGCTTGTGCTGTTTCGTAAATGCCCGAGGTGTCTTTTTTTAATTCGTCCAGTTTTACATTATCCAAGTCTTTCGTGAGGGTCTCCGCCGTTGCGTTTACGCTTGCCGAATCCCAGTTCACAAATTGTTCGGTGAGTTTGTCGTAATCGTTAAGGGTTGTGGCAATAGCGTTGTTGAAGCTGTCGGTGTGTTTGCTAACGGTAAGCGCTTCTTGTGCAGGAGCATCGTGGTGCGTATTTCTTGGCCGGACAATCAGCAGCCAGGCAATGATGCCAGCACCGGCAAGCAGGAGAAAGATGATAACGGGTCGCATGAAAAAAATTTGTACAAAACTAACCACAGATTGCCGGGATGTTAAACGGATTGCCCCGATCGGAAAAGCTTTTGCAAGGCATTCAGATTTTGTTGCGCAAATTTGCGGGTTCAGAAAAATCCGAAATTAGAAATCTTAAATCTCAAATTGACCTATGCTCGCTGGTTTACAAAATGTGACGTTTGAATTTGGTGCACGAACCATTGTGGAAGATGCCACCTGGCATATTCATCCTTCCGAACGCATTGGCCTAATTGGCTATAACGGAACGGGAAAATCAACTCTGCTGAAGGTGATCGTAGGCGAATACTTGCCCAGCAAAGGCACGATGGAAAGAAGCCGCGGCACAAGCATCGGTTATTTGCACCAGGATCTTTTGAGCTTTGACACGAATGAATCCATTTTGGAAGTGGCGCTTCATGCTTTTGACCGGGCCAAAAAAGTGCAGAAAGAACTGGACGAAATCACGGCAAAGCTGGAAACCGATTCATCCGAAGAACTGCTACTCGAATACAGCCACAAGCTGCATGAATTTGAGGAAGCCGGCGGATACGAGATTGAACACAAAACCGAAGAAGTCTTGCAGGGGTTGGGTTTTGCGAACGCCGATTTACAAAGGCCTTACCGCGAGTTCAGCGGCGGCTGGCGCATGAGGGTTTTGCTGGCCAAGATGATTTTGCAGGCGCCGGATTTATTGTTGCTCGACGAACCGACGAACCACCTTGATTTGCCCTCGATTGAATGGCTTGAAAAATATTTGCAACACTACAAAGGCGCGGTTGTGATCGTCAGCCATGACAAATATTTTTTGAACCGCATGGTGAAAAAAATTGTTGAACTCTACCAACGCGAACTGCACATCTACAACGGCAATTATGATTATTACGAAAAAGAAAAAGCCGTTCGCATTGAAATGCAACAAAAGGCTTACGAAAATCAACAAGATTATATTCGCCAGAATGAACGCTTGATTGAACGCTTTCGCGCCAAAGCCAGCAAAGCTGCGATGGCACAAAGCCTCATAAAAAAATTGGACAAGCTTGACCGTATTGAGGATGCAGCGCTGGAACGCCCCGACATCCGCATCAATTTTAATGTGGACAAAACGCCGGGCAAAGTATTGGTAGAACTCAAGCACATCTCAAAGCATTTTAAAAATATTGACATTTTAGAAAACGCTTCCGCGGAAATAGAACGCGGCGACAAGATTGCCTTGATTGGCGCCAACGGAAAGGGAAAATCAACGCTGTTGCGCATCATTGCCGGCACAGAACCGTTTGAAGGCGAACGACGGTGGGGCCACAACATTGACCCGGCTTTTTATGCGCAGCACCAATTGGAATCGCTGCACATGGACAATACCCTTTTGGATGAAATGCGGGAAGCGGGTGCAAAAAAGACAGACCTTGAATTAAGAGCTTTGCTCGGTGGTTTTTTGTTTGGCGGCGATGACGTGGACAAAAAGATAAAAGTATTGAGTGGCGGTGAAAAAGCAAGGGTTGCATTGGCAAAAACCATCATCAGCAAAGCCAATTTTCTTTTGCTTGACGAACCGACAAACCACCTTGACATTCACTCCACCGAGTTGCTGATTGAAGCCCTGAACCGTTATGAAGGCAGCATTATTCTCGTAAGCCACGACCGTTATTTCATTTCAAAAATCGCCAACAAAATTTGGGAGATCAAGGACAAAGAAATTAAGGAATTCAAGGGTGATTACGAAGAATGGGTGGAATGGAACGAACGCATGGCTGCGAAAGAAATCAGCAATCGGCAATCGGTAATCAGCAATCAGAAGCAAGAAGATAGAAAGAAAGAAACCGTAAAAAAAGAAACTGTTGAACCCAAAGAATCCCGGCAATCCTTATCTCCATCCCGGCAATCCGCGGTCAGTCAGTCCACGGTTCAGGCCGAATTAAAAAAGCAGCAAAAGCTTTTTCAAAAACTGGAAAAGGACGTGGCGGAGTTGACGGCAAAAAAAGAAGAACTCGAAGCAAGGCTTGCCCATCCCGACACCTATTCAAACGGTGAGGAGTTTAAGAAAACAGAAATTGCTTATAAAGACATCACCATAAAACTTGAAGCCGCAAACAAGGAGTATGAAATTGTTTTTGAGAAAATGATTTCGCTGGACGAGGACTTGTTGAAGTAAACTCCATTCCTGTTATTCGTTCAACCGAATAACAGGAATGCAATGCGCACTTGACTTAAAAATTTGCGGTTAATAACCCCGACAAGAAAATATAAAATTCACAGGCTGTTTCAGGCTTCCTTCAACGTGCTTCCTTTTTCTTTCAAGTAATGTCCGTACGCTTTTTTCAAACCTTCTTCTAACGATACCTGATGCTTCCATCCAAGCGCATGCAGTTTGGAACTGTCCATTAATTTTCGCGGCGTACCGTCGGGCTTTTCAGTGTTAAAAACAATTGCGCCTTTATAGCCGGTTACTTTTGCTACCGTTTCTGCCAATTCTTTAATGGTCACTTCTTCGCCTGTACCTACGTTTACAAATTCTTTTTCATCGTAGTTATTCATCAAAAAGAACGAAGCATCGGCCAGGTCATCCACGTACATGAATTCACGCAACGGCTTGCCCGTTCCCCAGATTTCTACTTCAGAAAGGTTTTCGTTTACAGCCGTGTCAAACTTGCGAATAAGCGCGGGAAGAACGTGTGAGTTTTGCAGGTGATAATTGTCGCCTTGCCCGTACAAATTGGTAGGCATGGCCGAAACAAAATTGCAGCCGTATTGATCGCGGTAAGCTTCGCACAATTTGATGCCCGCAATTTTAGCAATAGCATAAGGCTCGTTGGTTTGCTCGAGAAGACCGGTCAGGAGATATTCTTCTTTCATGGGCTGCGGCGCCATCTTTGGGTAAATGCAGGAACTGCCAAGAAACAAAAGCTTTGTCACCTTGTTACGATAAGCTGCGTGAATGATGTTCGCTTCAATCATCAGGTTATCGTACAAAAAATCGGCGCGGTAAGTATTGTTGGCCACAATGCCACCCACTTTTGCTGCTGCCAAAAAAACGTATTCCGGGCTTTCCGTTTCAAAAAAATCGTTCACGGCTTGCTGGTTGCGCAGGTCAAGTTGCGAAGACGTTTTGGTAATGATGTTTTGGTAGCCTTCCGCTTTTAATTTTCGCACAATGGCCGAACCCACCATGCCGCGATGCCCGGCAACGTATATTTTGCTGTTTTGCTTCATTGCATTTTTCATTGGTGTTGCTGTAAAATTCGGGCAAATGTAGCAGAATAAAGGCCGTTGTGCAAGTACACAGCCTACAGGAAAGCGTAGGTTGCGGCCATTAGCATTTTGGAAACAAAACCCTTCCGCAACAACGTTACCGGTACCTTGACCTGCGCCTTTATAATGATGCGAATGAACCGTGGTAGCTTTCCCTCCTCAATACCTATAGCGGTCAAGTCGCCCGCCGACCGCACGTTATTGTTCCGCAGCAGCCGCCAGTAAAAATCAAAGACGGTAATGCTTTTGGGTTTTCTGATTTTCTCAATAGCGAACGTGAGGTTTTCGTAAAGCACAATGCTGCTGTCGTTAAGGCACTCGTTCGTTATTTGTCCCTCGTGCCGGCCGGTTTTAATCAGGTCTTGATCGGTGTATGCAAACTTTTTCCCGGCCTTGAAAAGACGATAATAACATTCTACATCCACAATCCACTTGAAGCGTTCATCGTAAAGCTGCACCGCTTGGCGCCGCAGTAAAACATTGCTTGGCGCTCCAAGCGTGTTTCGTGCAATCAGCAAAGCAGGATCGCGGTAATAACGGTTAAAATAACTTGCAGGACAAGCCTTGCCTTTGGCTAAATTTTCGATGCTTTCATTTCTGCCGAAGGAAAAATCAGTTGCGGGATTGCTGATGAAAGGTTGCAGAAGAAGTGCAAGCGAATCCGGTTTCGCAAACTGATCATCGTGATGCAAAAGCAAAACAAATTCGCCTTTGGCTTTTTGAAGAACCGCATTCCAGTTAGCCGGCGAACCCAAGGAAGGCGTGTTTTTGAAATAGCTTAACGGCAAGCGGTCAGCGTAAGTTTCCACCAGGTTTTTTACGGCGGCATCCGGCGTGTCGTCCGACACAAGCACTTCGATATTTTGGTACGATTGTGCGCAAACCGAATCCAGGTTTTCTTTCAACAAAAACGTTTGCTTGTACGTGGGAATGCAAATGCTGACCAGCGGATTCATGCGTGTTTAAAGAGGCGCAAAGATAAGCGGCGGCGCCTACAACGGAAAACCTGTAGCGGATGCAGCTGGCAGCCTTTACCTTTGGCGCTATGTTCGTTAAAGATTATGCGGTGCAAACGGCGAAAAAGATCCTGATTCGCTATCCCAAAACCGCCGTTCGTTTTTTTCAATACCTCGGGCAATTTCGCGAGGTGAAAAAGGCAACCGGCAACCGTTTTCCCGTTCAATGGAAAGACGCTTATCCTTGCCTGAGCGATGCATTAAAGTTTACGCCTTTTGACCAGCATTACACTTATCATCCCGCTTGGGCGGCAAGAAAGCTGGCTCAAATAAATCCGCATGAACACGTTGACATTTCTTCCATCCTTTCATTTAGCTCCATTGTTTCAGCCTTTGTGCCGGTGAAATTTTATGATTACCGCCCTGCGCAATTAAACCTGAATAATTTTTCCTCCGCCTTCGCCGATTTGCTTCAGCTGCCTTTTGACAATGATGCAATCGAAAGCCTTTCCTGTATGCACACGGTTGAGCACATTGGTTTGGGGCGTTACGGTGATTCCCTGGATGCAACCGGTGATTTAAAAGCCATTGCCGAACTAAAACGTGTGCTAAAACCCGGCGGAAATTTGTTGTTTGTAACACCGGTAGGCAAGCCGGTAATACAATTCAATGCACACCGCGTTTATAGCTTCGAGCAAATCGCGGAATACTTTAGTCCTCTCGTCTTAAAAGAATTTTCGCTGGTTCCCGATGCCGGTGGATTGATTGAAAACGCAGACCCGAATATGGTTGCACAACAACAATACGGCTGCGGCTGTTTTTGGTTTACGAAAGAATAAAAGCTTGCAGAGTTTTATGGCTGTTTCCGTTTCTACAATTTTGAAAGGCCTCGTTCATCGCATTGGCAAAAAAAAGAAGTCTTCACGCTTTCCGTCGTTGAGCTGGGCAAAAGAAAAAATCCTGAAACACCAGGATGAGAAAGCGGTCAAGCAAATGCAATTTGACAATCTTCGCGTGGCGTACAAACGGCCGTACGAATTGCTGCACACGTACAAAGAACTGTTTGAAGACGAGATTTATTTTTTCAAGGCCAACACCAATGCACCATTAATTATTGATTGCGGTGCAAACATTGGACTGAGTGTACTTTATTTCAAAAGCCTTTATCCAAACGCAAAATTGATTGCGTACGAACCCGATGCAGACAACCTTGCTCTTTTAAAGCAGAACGTTTCACTCAACAAATTAACCGATGTTGAATGCCGTCAAAAAGCCGTGTGGATTAACTATGAAGAATTGTTGTTCGCGTCCGATGGAACGCAGGGAAGTGGAATTACGACCGGACAAACAGCAACAAACGTCGTAAGCGTGCAAGCCGAACGATTGGCCGATGTATTACAAAACACAAAGGTTGATTTTTTAAAAATTGACATTGAAGGCGCCGAACTGGAAGTTGTAAAAGATTGTGCGCCTTTCCTGCACAACGTGCAAAACTTGTTTGTAGAATACCACGGCAAAGCAGCGGAAAGTGAGAAGTTAGCAGCTTTGCTTGCGGTGTTGAAAGAAAACTTTCAGGTTTATATAAAAATGGCAGCTGATAATTTGAATCATCCCTTTGTTGAAAAAACGACCGGCGCAAGCTTTGATGTTCAACTAAACATCTTTTGCTATCCTTTTAGTGAGAAGAAATAAATTTGAAAGCTTGTAAACTTTTCGTCGCACCAAATGATCATCACCAAAATCCTCGGTGGCTTAGGCAATCAACTCTTCCAATATGCGGCGGGCAAAGCTCTTGCTGTACAAAACAACACTGAACTTAAATTAGACCTCACAGGATTTAAAGATTATCAGCTTCGCGACTTTGAATTAAATCATTTCAATGTTTTCTACAACATTGCCACCGACGAAGAAATAAAAAATTACAAAGCCAGTACTTCTTTTCAACGGATAAAGGCACGCCTCTCTCTCGGTTCGCAAAAGCGTTTTTACAAAGAGCCTTTCTTTCATTTCGATCCGGCTTTTTTTTCGTTGCATGCTCCGGTGTACGTGCAAGGCTATTTTCAAAGTGAAAAATATTTTGCGCCGGTAAAAGAAATCATCCGGCAGGAGTTTCGGTTCAAAAACTCTTTCTCAACAGGAATAGAAAGCTTTGCTCAAAAGCTTCGGCAAGAGAATTCTGTTGCGGTGCACATTCGCCGTGGTGATTACAAGAATGCCGAGAGCCTCCGTGTACACGGCGTCTTGCCACAACGGTATTACGAGCAAGCAATCGCGTATACGAAAAAACATTCGGGAGAAGAACCGCAATTTTATTTTTTTTCAGATGATCCTTCGGCCGCAAAAGAACTTGCTGTTGACGGTTCGGAAATTGTGTCTGGCAGCGTCACCTCAAACCATTACGAAGATTTTTACCTGATGTCGCAATGCCGGCACAACATCATCGCCAACAGCAGTTTTAGCTGGTGGGCCGCTTGGTTGAATAACCACGTTGACAAGCTTGTTGCTGCGCCAAAAAGATGGTTCAACGAAGGGCCGAAAGACACGCAGGACTTAGTACCCGACACTTGGATTCGGCTGTAACGAATAATGTTTCAGCTTTTCCAAGAACAACTTTAAGCCCTCTCTTTTTTCAGGCGTCAGGTTGTAATGAATACAGCGGGTGAAATAAGTTTTCAAGTCAAAAAATGGCGAAGGATTTTCTTTCACCACATCATCAATGTGCTGCACTCCTAAACGGTTAGCCTCGTTAAAACGTTCTTCAAAATCTTTGGGTAACGGATGTTTGCTGATCCACGCAGCAAACACAAAGGGCAAGCCCGTATATGCATTCCATGCCTCGCCCAGGTCATAAATGTATTTGGAGCGGCTGCGTTGTTCCAGCGCCCTGTCGCCGATGACGACACCCGCGGTTGTTCCGGTGATTTCCGACCGGTAATCTTCACCGGTTGCGTCAACCAATTCAACGTCCTTCTTCCAATATTCGCGCAAGAGAATTTTGGCCAGGTTCACCGAAGTACGCGACTGGTAATCGAGCAGAACTTTTTGAACGTTTTCAACTGGCACTTCGCTAAATAAACAAACCGAAGCCACGGCTCCGTCGGCGGCAATGCCGTAATCTCCCACAATGTGCCATTGAACCAACCGTGTTGTGGCCGCAACGGGTATCAGGCCCACATCCACTTTATCATCAATGAGCAATTGGGCAATTTTTGAGGGATAATCTTCGATCAATTCAATTTCGTTCATTACGTCACTGCGACGAATGCCGTACAACAAGGGCTTGGTGTTTAAATAGCTGACCGCCGCTACACGTATCTTCTTCAAATCGTCTAATTTTGGGCGCAAAGATAACTGCGGATGACGCGGATTATTGGAAGGATTGCCGGGACGAATTTTCGTGGAGTTTTCACTCATCATTCATTACTCATCACTCATTATGGATTTATCATCTCTTACCGCTATTTCGCCGATTGACGGACGTTACCGCAAACAAGTGCAACACCTTGACGAATATTTTTCGGAATATGCCTTGATTAAATACCGCGTGTTGGTAGAAGTGGAATACCTTCTTTTCCTCTCGCAAAAAAAGGTGGTAAACCTGTCGGATAAAACCGCAAAAGAACTCTTTCGCATCAAGGAAGAATTCAGTGTTGAAGATGCGCAGGAGATAAAAAACATCGAACGCACCACCAACCACGATGTAAAAGCCGTGGAATATTTTATCAAAGAAGGCTTGCGTTCCGTTGGCGAAGAAGCTGCGTTGGAATGGGTGCATTTTGGTTTGACCTCGCAGGACATCAACAACACCGCTATTCCTCTTTCCTGGAAACATGCGCTGGAGTTTGAATACTTTCCAGCCTTGCTGAATTTAAACAGCGAGTTGCGCTTGCTGGCCGACGAATGGAAGGACGTTCCGATGCTGGCCCGCACACACGGACAACCTGCCAGTCCTACAAAGCTTGGCAAGGAAATCATGGTCTTTGTTGAGCGCATCGAAAACGCCGTGGAGCAAGCATTGTATATTCAGGTGAGCGCAAAGTTTGGCGGGGCGACCGGCAATTTTAATGCGCATCACGTGGCCTTTCCAAAGAAAGACTGGATTGGCTTTGCCAATGAATTCGTGGACGATATTCTGGGCTTGCAGCGTTTGCAATTCACCACGCAAATCGAACATTACGACAACCTTGCAGCCAGCTTCGACAGCCTCAAACGCATCAACAACATTTTGATTGATTTTTGCCGCGACGTGTGGACCTACATTTCGATGGATTACTTCAAGCAAAAAACAAAAGAAGGTGAAGTGGGTTCATCAGCGATGCCGCACAAAGTAAACCCGATTGATTTTGAAAACGCCGAAGGCAACCTAGGGCTTGCCAATGCTTTGCTGGAACATCTTTCGGCAAAACTTCCGGTATCACGGTTGCAACGCGATTTGACGGATTCGACGGTTTTGCGCAATGTAGGCGTTCCGTTTGCGCACGTCATTATCGCGTTTCGCTCCATCGAAAAAGGACTGGACAAATTGGTTTTGAACAACGAGAAGTTGGAAGCGGACCTGGAAGAGAATTGGGCCGTGGTGGCCGAAGCCATTCAAACTATTTTGCGGCGCGAAGCTTATCCGGCTCCGTACGAAGCACTAAAAAAGTTAACCCGCGGTAAACAGAAAATTGATAGGAAAGCCATTCATAGCTTTGTTGATTCGCTAGACGTTTCGGCGGTGGTAAAAAAAGAATTGAAAGCCGTAACGCCGCACAATTACACCGGTGTTCACCCGGATTATTGATAGCCTTTTCTGCGTCTTGTGTCAATGAGGTAATGGATATTCCACTGGCTGCCTTCTCGAATCAGTTGAAAAGAATCCACGCCGCAGTGGCTGAATTTTCCGGCGTAATAAAACTGGTAAGGCGCCCAAACGACGGCAAGGTTGGCATTCACTTTCACCGTTTCAAAAACAATGCGTTCATCAGCCGAATCTTTTGGCAAGGACGCAATTTGTTTTGCAAATTCTTTCACGTCGTCATTCCTCACTTCACCGTTTGCAGTTACCGATTGCAAAAGGGCAGTATTGGTAAAACAAGCGCTCAAAGCCGCGGCATCGCTGGCCTTCATGGCAGCAAACAATTTGTTAACAGTGGTTTTTACGGAATCTTCAGCGGTTTGTGCCTGTAGCAATTGAACGCAAAAAAAAGCAGAAAGGAAAGTGCAGTCTTTTTCATGCATTGAAGATAATTTATAACGGCGTCTCATTTATACCGTTCATCATCTTGCTGCGCACCGGGCAAGGCGTACAAGAGTGCGACGCAAGTAAGCCTACTAAAAGCAATGCAGCCGGGCACATAAAATACACTATAAACCTGCCTCGCTCCCGTTACGTTGAGATTAACCTTATTTAACCTCTCTCCTTTTAAACTTCATCTTTCCCCGTCCGTCTTTAATTCGTTCGTTCTAAAAAACTAAAAAACACAATACCGTTATGAAAAAAATCTTAACAAGCGCACTGGCCATCGTTCTGTTTGTGGGCGCATCGCAAGCGCAAACAACAAGCCTCGAAAAAGGCCACCACCGCGGCCCCGGAATGGGCATGATGAAGGACCTGAATTTAACGGATGCGCAAAAGGCACAACTGAAGAGCCTTCACCAGGCAGAGAAGAAAGAAATGGATGCACTGAAGACAAGCGGCAACGTTACGCCGGAACAACGCAAGTCGCTGCACGAAAAATACCGTTTGCAATTTGACGCCGTGCTAACGCCTGCACAGAAAGATCAGCTCAACAAAAAGAAGGCAGAATGGAAGGACAAGGGCAATAAAGATGATCGCGGCTTCGGCAAGGAAGACGGCGCCCGCATAAACCACATGCCGTTCATGAACAAAGACCTGAACCTTTCGGCCGACCAACAAACAAAGCTCAAAAGCATGGCCGATGAATTCAGGACCAAGGCAAAAGACATTCGCAGCAACACAGCGCTAAACGACGACCAGAAGAAAGAACAAATGCGTGATTTAGCCAAACAGTTTCGCGAGCAAAGCAAAACCGTACTAAACGCCGAGCAGCAAAAAAAGATGGACGAAATGCGCAAAGGCCGCAAAGACAAAATAGACAGAAACAGTTAATCCTTGCCCATACAGTAAGTTGAACCCCGCCCGTAAAGCGGGGTTTGCTATTTTTGTACTTCATCCTGTTGCAAAACAGCTAAACTCCATCACATGAAAAAAGCTTCGGGCTTCGAAAAATTTTTTAAAGGAAAAGGAAAAACCGGCGGGGCAAAGAAGGAACAAATTCGCAAAGAAAAACGTGACGTTAGAAAAGAACGCGAAGAAGAAATAGCCGCCCACAAGCGGCAGAAAAGAGCACAGTTCAGGGAAGCCAACAGCGGACAGCCACCCAAATACAACCTGGAGCCGCCAACTTCACGATTTCAAAAGAAAGCCGGTGAACAACGACCGAAGCCTTCCTTTAAAGTGGAAAAAAGGAACGACAACCAAAAGCCGCAAAGCAAGGGGTTTGACAAGCCAACAAGCTTTAAAAAGCAAGGAGGCATGCCTTTTGAGAAAAGAGAAAAACCGTTTCAAAGCGAGAAAAAAAGAGCGGATTTCAAACCCGTCCGTAACCAACAAAACGACAGGCCTTCGTTTAGTCGGAATGAAAATCGTTCGACAGAAAGGGGACAGAAAAGTTTTGAAAGAAACGGCAGTGAACAAAGGCCTCAACGACCACATTTAGCTAAATCGCAAGGTCAAAATAACAAACGCCCTGTACCGAACGGCAAATACGATACGCCAAGCCCCAAACCCCAAACTTCAAACACCAAACCCCTAACCGAAGCCATGCCGCTGAACAAATACATTGCGCACAGCGGCGTGTGTTCGCGAAGAGATGCGGTGGATTTAATCAAAGGCGGTAAAGTAAAAGTAAACGGCGAACTGATTCTGGAGCCGGGACACAAGGTTGCGCTTTCCGACGAAGTAAAAGTGGCCGGCAAACGATTGAATCCCGTAAAAGATTTTATTTACATCCTGCTGAACAAACCAAAAGATTACATCACCACCACTGACGATCCGCAAGAACGCAAGACCGTTCTGGATCTTTTAAAAACTGCACCGCCGGCACGCATTTACCCGGTGGGCCGGTTGGATAGAAACACCTCTGGGGTGCTGCTTTTAACAAACGACGGCGATCTTTCGCAAAAGCTCACGCACCCAAGCAATGAAATAAAAAAAGTGTATGCCGTTACGCTGGACAAACCGCTGACGAGAGCCCATTTTGAAGCAATACTCAAAGGCGTGCAGTTGGAAGACGGCCCCGCCGGGGTTGACGTTCTGGCTTATACCGATGCCCAGGACCACACGCAACTTGGCGTAGAATTGCACAGTGGGAGAAACCGCATTGTGCGCCGCATCTTCGAACATTTTGGCTACGACGTAAAAGCACTTGACCGCGTAGTATTTGCCGGACTTACAAAAAAGAACGTGAACCGCGGCAAGTGGCGCTTTCTCACCGAAAAAGAAGTCCGGGATTTAAAGTTTTTTAAGAAAGGAAGAGGATGAAATACGTGAGAAGTGAGACGTGAGACAGTAGTAAACCATAAATTGAAAGTCTACGGTTTCACAGCTTGTCCTGAGCTTGTCGAAGGGTCTGACGTTTCAGCAAATTAGAAAAGATGTCATTCATGATTGCCGACCATATTGTTTTTCAGAACGAAGATTTTGTTGCCATCAACAAACCTTCGGGTTTGCTAACGATACCCGACCGCGAAGGAAAAGAACTTTCGTTGAAGAATATTTTGAAAGAAAGGTTTGGAGAAATTTTTACCGTTCACCGCCTGGACAGAGATACAAGCGGGCTTGTTGTTTTTGCCTTGAACGAGGCGGCGCACAAACATTTGTCGCAGCAGTTTGAAGCAAGAGAAACCGATAAAATTTATAGCGGTCTTGTGTTGGGGAAATTAATAAGCGAAGAAGGCGTCATTAACGAACCAATCGCAGAACACCCCACGAAAAGAGGATTGATGACGGTGTGGCGAAAAGGAAAAGAATCGGTAACGGAATACAAGGTTTTAGAAAGCTTTCGGCTGTACTCGTTGGTGCAGTTTAAAATTCTGACCGGCCGGACGCACCAGATTCGGGTGCACATGAAACACATCGGCCATCCAATTGCCTGCGATGCCTCGTATGGAGACGGCAAACCGATCTTGCTTTCGCAGTTAAAAACAAAATTCAAACTCTCGCAGGCAGATGAAGAAGAAAGACCATTATTGAATCGGCTTGCTTTGCATTCATCGCAACTGTCATTTAACGGCATAAACAATGATCACTTTTCTCTCCAGGCGCCGTTGCCAAAGGATTTGCGGGCCACAATTAATCAGTTGCAGAAAGCGAAGCGTTGAAGAATAACTGCGGTGCCGAATAGCCTTCCCAAGAACGTATAAGAGTGACTTTCGGCTTCGCTCAAGATAAACTTGCAACGAAAGCTGAAGAGAATTACAAAAGCTTGGTACATAAAAAGCCCTCGATAACCGAGGGCTTTTAACTATGAGAGGTTCGTTTTTTAGTTGTTCTCGTCCGGCGTTGGCGTGTAGCGTAAATAAGGCTTCACCACCTTCACGCCTTTCGGGAATTTCTTTATAGCGTCTTCGGTAGAAACCGCCGGAACAACGATGGCATCTTCGCCCGGTTTCCAATCGGCGGGTGTTGCCAAACTGTGTTTTGAAGTAAGCTGCAACGAATCAATTACACGCAGCACTTCGTGGAAATTGCGGCCCGTAGAAGCCGGGTACGTAATCATCAGCTTAATGGTTTTATCGGGCCCGATAACGAAGAGCGAACGCACCGTTGCAGTTGCGGAAGCGTTTGGATGAATCATATCGTAAAGCGTTGCCACCTCGCGGTTTTCGTCAGCAATGATGGGAAATTCAACGGTGCAGTTTTGTGTTTCGTTGATGTCGTTGCGCCAGCCAAAATGTTTGTCCAACGGGTCAACGCTTACCGCCAACACCTTTACGTTTCGCTTGGAAAATTCTTCTTTCAACAAGGCTGTGCGTCCGAGTTCGGTAGTGCACACGGGTGTGTAATCCGCGGGGTGCGAGAACAAAACGCCCCAGCCGTTGCCGAGAAATTCGTAAAAATCAATTTCGCCTTCTGTGGTTTGTGCTTTAAAGTTGGGCGCCGGGTCGCCAAGACGTAAGCTCATACTAAATGTTTTTGGTGGTGAAGAAATAAAGTTATTGTGTAATCACGATTTCGTATTGGATGGCTGAGTTTTTTTTCAGCATGGCCGCCACGCCGCAATATTTTTCGAGAGACAAATCTACGGCCTTCTTCACCTTCTCGCGGTTCTCTTCTTCGGTTTGCAAACGATAAGTGACGTGAATGGTTTTAAACACCCGCGGATGCTCGTCGGTTTGTTCGGTCTCCGTATCCACTTCCAAATTCGCAAAAGGCACCCGCATTTTTTCCAGAATGTCTACCACGTCAATGCCGCTGCAAGCCGCCAGGCCGCTTAACAGCAAAGCCTTTGGGTTAAAGCCGCCTGCCGCGTCAATTTCAATTTTTGAATTCTCTTTGAACGAGTCGAAGGCTTTGCCGCCCTTCCAGACAGTGGTTGTTTTCATGAACGAGGTTTTAAAAAGTGAACTGTGAGACGACAGACGTGAGACCGTAATGAATAAAACTTTGAAGACCTCACGGCTTAACGTTTCACTTTTCACGTCTCACTTCTTTGCGTGTGCAAAACTAGGTGTCCGCGTTTCACCGCAAGGCAATTTTTCTTAGCTCTCTTCTTCTACGTCTTTCAAGGAATGCTTTTCGTTTTGCAAGGCATTGTCCATCGTCCATTCAACGCGTTCCTTAAAAGGATGCTGCCGCACGGGACAGTCAGACTTTTGGCAGATGTGGCATTGAAAATAAAGACAGCCGTCGCTGTGCACAAAGAGTTCAAGCGATTCGCCAAAATCGGCGCGGATCAAACCGGCCAATGCGTCAATCTCAGCGTGTGCCTGGTGAATGTTGAAATACCAGGGCACCGTCAGGTGACAATCAAGATGTAGCACGTTGCCGTATTTAATGACCCGGAGGTTATGCAGGTCCACCCAATTCTCACGGCGCGAACCTTCGAGCAGAGCAATCATTTTTTCCAGCAACTTCATGTCTGCTTCGTCCATAATACCGGCAAGTGATTCGCGGAGAATTTTATACCCGGTATAAATAATGAACAAACCCATTGCCGCGGCAACAGCGCCGTCAATCCACACCAAATGCGTAAGCGAAATGAGCACTAATCCTGCAACGATGGCAAGCGTGGAATAGGTATCGGTTTGCAAATGCTTTCCGCTTGCTACCAACGCCAGCGAACCGGCTTTTTTCCCCTTGCGAATAGCAATCGAGCCCAATATCCAATTCACCAAACCTGAACCCGCAACGAGGTAGATGCCCACGTCTAATTTGTGAATGGGCATGGGCGAAAGAAGATTTCGCACGGCGGTATAAATGATCAACACACCCGCCGAAAGTACCAGCGTTCCTTCAACCGCAGCCGATAGAAATTCGGCTTTGCCATGACCGTAAGGATGATCAATGTCGCGGGGCTTGGCCGCCACGTACAAGCTGTAAAGACCGATGAAGCCAGCCACAACATTTACGATGCTTTCCAGCGCATCGGTTAATACGGCCACTGAACCGGTAAGATAATAAGCCCAAAACTTTGCAATCAGCAGCAAGAAGGAAGACACGGCAATGATGCGTTGCATACGCAAATTGTCGGAACCCGTCTGAGAAGTTGTCGTCAAAATAAAGCCGCAGTTAAAGGATGGATTGATAACGACCCGCAACGTAATCCCAGTTCACAATCTTCCACCAATTGGCAATGTAATCAGGACGCTTGTTTTGATAACGCAGGTAATAAGCGTGTTCCCATACATCAAGGCCAAGCAGTGGGAAACCTTTTATTTCAGAAACGTCCATCAACGGATTGTCCTGGTTGGGTGTAGAACCAATCCGAAGGCGTTTATCTCCGTCAGTGAAAAGCCAGGCCCAACCGCTTCCAAAGCGGTTTTTCCCAGCGTCGGTAAACTGTGTTTTAAAGGCATCAAAAGAACCAAAGGAACTGTCAATGGAAGAAGCCAAAGCCGCAGAAGGTTTGGTTGTACTGTTTGGCGTCATGCATTTCCAAAACATTTCGTGGTTGTAATGGCCGCCGCCGTTGTTGCGCATCTTGGTTGAATATTTTGAAACCTTCCGCAGCACGTCTTCCAATGGTTTTGTTGTATCCACGCCTTCCGTCCTTGCTGCATCGTTCAGGTTTGTTGCATACGAGGCAGCGTGCTTGCTGTAATGAATTTCCATTGTTTGTGCATCAACGGCTTCGGTTAGTGCGTTATAAGCATAAGGTAGCGGCGTTTGGGTAAAACCCGTTGCATAAGCTTTCGATGCGCTTGCCGTCATTTTGGTAGGAGCACAGGAAAACAAAAGTCCCGAACCAAGGTACAAGCCAACACCCGCTTTTGCCGATGTAATGATGAAGTCGCGTCTTGGGGTTAAAGGTTTCATGAAGGTTGTTTTGCCAAAGGTAAAAGGGAATGGTGAACGGGCGAACAAGGAATAACAAATGAAGAAGCAAGGTTCATTTGAAAGGACGGTAATTTAAACTTTAGAAAATGTTCATGAACCAGGCGTTCATCTATCTATTCAGCATCGTTGCGTCGCAACAGACGCTGAGCAGAATTACAAATGCTGGTTACATAAAACAGGTCAAAACTGTTGTTGGAAAGCACGAACAAGTTCACTGCTTATCGCTTCTGAAAATTCAGCCGCTTAAAGAACCGGGTGTAAAAATCTTTGTTGAATACCTGTGAGTCGTGCATGGCTTTGTAAGTAAGAAACACACCAATCGGAATAAGGATCATAAACGAAAACCACATGCCCGGCACCATGCCCCACGAACCTTCCTTCGCAAATTTTTCGCCCGATGTACTGCTGAAATAAAACAACATAAAAAAAGCAATGGCAAAGACCATGGGCGTACCCAAACCACCTTTTCGAATGATGGAACCGAGCGGCGCCCCAATCATAAACAACACGACGCAGGCAAGCGAAAGCGTAAGTTTTTTGTGCCACTCAATCTGGTAAAGTCGCAAGGTTCGAGACTCCTCTTTAAATACCGACAGGTTGGCTTCGTTCGAATTTTGCAGCGTAGCAATTTTATTGTTTACGCGTTGTTCAACGGCCAGTTTCGCACTGTCGGGCAGTATAGCGTCGAAGGATTTTTTCTTCAGCGGCGTGCTGCCAACTTTCCAGTTGCTGTCAAGGTTTGCGGTAAACGGCATTTGCACAAATACCTCGCTCTTCACCCGGTCGCTAATCCTTGCGTTTACTTTTTTGATGGAGTCAATGGCAACGTTCAATTGGCGCATGCTCAGCATACGGGCATTGTTCTTGTTCACGCTGTCAGCCGTGCGCTGCTGCAGGCCAAAAGTGCTCAGGTCAAAACGTTTGCGGTATTCTTTAAAGCCAAGCCGTATGAACTCTGTCGGAGCGTTGGGAGTTCCTCTTTCTTCGTAGCGCCAGCCATTTTTTAAATTAAATTCCAAATCTTTTTTGTTGTCGGCAATGCGCATGATGCCGTCGGAAGCAACGATGAAGTTGTCCTGCAGCATGTCCTTCTGTTCGTAAATAATAATGTCTCTGATTACGCTGTCGTTCTTTTCTTTTTTGCCAATTTTAATGGAGAAGCCGGGAATCTTGTCGTAAAAAACGCCTTCCTTCAAATCGAAAGAAGGTTTTGCATAAACGATGTCGGTGAGCATGGTACGGCTCTTGAGCGCCGCGATGGGCATAATGTAATTGGTGAACAAAAAAGCAAGGCAACTAATTAAAAAGCTTACAATAAATAAGGGCCGCATAAAACGCAAAAGCGAAATACCGGCCGATTTTACTGCCACCAGTTCGTAACTCTCGCCAAGGTTGCCAAAGGTCATGAGCGAAGAAAGCAAAACCGCCAACGGCAAGGCCAGCGGCACAAGCGAAGTGCTTTGGTAACCGATGAATTCGAAGATCAACCCAACGCCTAAACCCTTGCCTACAAAATCATCAATGTAAAGCCAGAAGAACTGCATCACCAACACCAGCAACGTAATAAAAAATGTGGCGATAAACGGTCCGATGAAGGCTTTGATAACGAGTATGTCTAATTTTTTTATCACGGTTATCTTTACAAATGCAAGGTTCAAAAATACAGCTTTCGACCCCGGAGATGGACGTGTTTTGCAATGCGCAAATCATCTTAACAAAAAATAGCATTCTGCAAAAGACGGTTCAACTTTTAAGCGAGGTACAAAATGAATTGCTTGAAACTGCGTCCGGCTTTATTCGCAACGCATCACCTTCGCCCAAAATATCAAGAGGAGAAAATTATTTAGGGTTGCCTTACGTCATTCTCGATTATCCCCGCATTGCCAAAGGCGAAGACTTATTTTTTGTGCGCAGCATGTTTTGGTGGGGAAATTTTTACAGCAGCACCTTGCAACTTGGCGGATCGTTTAAAGAACGTCACGGATTAAAATTGGAGATGGCTTACCCGTCTCTTGCTGCACAAGATTATTTTATTGGCGTTAACCAAGAGCCTTGGGCACACCATTTTGAAGAAACAAATTTTCGAAAAATCAACGCCCTTTCCGCAGGAAATTTTGCCGCCGTACTCGAAGAAAGCCCGCACACAAAAATTGCTGCGCGGTGGCCCTTGCAAACATGGGATTCGGCAGCAAACAATTTAAAAGATAGCTGGAAATTTTTGACCGGCTTAATTGCCTAAGCGGTGAAAAAGATCTTTCACCTGGTGGTCCCAAAGACGGCTTTGGTCTTTCACTTCTCTTTTATCGGCAAAGTCTTTAATCACCAAAATAGTTTGGTTGGTCACTTCTGACTTCTCAATGGCAAATTCAAAAAATTCGTCTTTGGGTGCGTGCAGCCAGTGAAAGCGGATAAATTTTTCTTCCTCTTGTTCCATCACTTCTGCTTCGTCTTCTGATCCGTTCCAGGAAAAATAATAAATACCGTCGCGTTCGTCCACTTTGTCGGCAAACCATTCCTGTAGTCCCGAGGGATTGGACAGGAACTCGTAAAGGATAGTGGGCGAGCAGCGAACCGGGTATTCTAACGTGTACTGTTGTTTTTTGCTCATCTGAAAATTTTAACGCCGTCAGGGTGTGCAATAATAGTAAAAAGGCCGAACCACCAAAACTTTTTTTCATTTTCATTTAACCCTTGAATTACCGCGCCGAACGAAAATTTTTAAAAAAAATTTTTCATATTCCCTTATTCCCTAATTTGGATATCGAATTCAGTAGATCATTACTGCCGTGAGCGAGAACCTGTGATGGATATTTTGGGATTGCTTACCAAAACGCTGAGAAAAACCATAATCTTAAAATACCAATCAAAAACCATCCTATGAGTATGCGTCAACTCAAGATCACGAAGAGCATTACCAATCGTGAATCTCAAAGCCTCGAAAAGTACCTCCAGGAAATTGGAAAGGTCGAGTTAATTACCCCCGAAGAAGAAGTTCGTTTAGCAGGCCTCATCAAACAAGGTGACCAACGTGCGCTGGACCGTTTGACGAAGGCCAACCTTCGGTTCGTGGTTTCGGTAGCCAAACAGTACCAAAATCAGGGCCTCTCTCTTCCCGATCTGATCAACGAGGGCAATCTGGGTTTGATTAAAGCCGCCCAGCGCTTTGATGAAACCAAGGGTTTCAAGTTCATTTCTTACGCTGTGTGGTGGATTCGCCAATCCATTTTACAAGCCATTGCCGAACAAGCCCGCATCGTTCGCCTGCCGTTGAACAAAGTTGGTTTGACCAACCGCATTCACAAAGCCTTCAGCCAATTGGAGCAAGAATTTGAACGCGAACCGTCGGCAGAAGAACTGGCTGAATTGCTGAACATGGAACTGGACGAAGTGCAATCCTCGCTCAGCATCAATGCTCGCCACGTAAGCATGGACAACCCGTTGTCAGAAGGAGAAGAAAGCACCTTGTACGATGTGCTTGAAAATCCCAACGCGGAAAAAACGGACGGCGAACTGGCCTACAACCAATCGCTCAAAACCGAAATTGACCGCAGTCTGCAAACGCTGACCGAAAGGCAAAAAGAAGTGATTTGCTATTTCTTCGGCATCGGTGTGGATCATCCCTTGAGCCTTGAAGACATTGGTGAACGCTTTAGCTTAACTAGAGAAAGAGTGCGCCAGATTAAAGACAAGGCCATTTTGAAATTGAGAAGTCACCAAAAAAACGATGTGTTAAGGAGTTATTTAGGCGTATAAAACTTTACACAACCACCGTCCTCATTATCTTTGCCAAGCTTATTAAAGTGAACATCCTTGATGTTCACTTTTTTTATCCCGGATTGCGCAGACTTTTATCGGATTTCGCAAATGGAAACGACAAGCTATAAATACGCCGGTATTTCGGAAAAAATTATCGGGTGTGCGATGAAAATGCACCGGTATTTTGGTTTGGGTTTTCCGGAAGTGGTTTACCAAAGAGCCCTGATTATTGAACTTGAAAAACTTTGTTTAAAATGCAGTGCTCAAGTTGAAAAAGATATTTATTACGAGGATCATTTCATTTCAAAGCACAGATTGGATTAAGTTGTGGAGGGCAAAGTTTTGATCGAATTAAAAGCAGTGTGTGAACCTGATAAAGCATGCTACAATCAAATCATTAACTATTTAAAAGTGTTCAAAATAGAAGTTGGGTTACCGCTGAATTTTGGAACAGAAAGCCTGCAATTCAAGAGGTTTGTCAATACCAAAATGGTTCAGTGAAATCCATTCAAATCCTTAAATCAGCGATATTATGTTTGAGAGTTTAAGTGACAGACTTGAAGGCGCCTTTAAAAGCCTCAAAGGCGAGGGCCACATTACCGAATTAAATATTGCCACCACGGTGAAAGAGATCCGCCGTGCCTTGGTGGATGCCGACGTAAACTATAAAATTGCCAAAGAATTTACCGACAAGGTAAAAGACAAAGCCACCGGTGAGAAAGTCATCAACGCCATTTCACCGAGCCAGTTGATGGTGAAGATTGTGAAGGACGAACTGGTGGAACTGATGGGTAACGAGGCCGCATCGTTTAATGCGAAAGGTGCGCCGGCTGTGATTTTAATAGCCGGTTTGCAAGGTTCGGGTAAAACAACCTTCAGCGGCAAGTTGGCCAATTACCTGAAGAAACAACTTCGCCTCTCTCCCATTCTCGTAGCCGCTGACGTTTATCGCCCTGCGGCAATGGAGCAGTTAAGAGTTTTAGGCGAACAAATTGGCGTGGATGTTCACCTTGAACTGGAGAACAAAAACCCGGTGGAGATTGCGCAGAACGCCATCAGTGAAGCCCGCTCAAAAAACAAGAACGTTGTCATCATTGATACCGCCGGCCGCCTGGCCATTGACGAAGCGATGATGACCGAAGTGGCGAACATTAAAGCAGCTGTTAACCCGCAAGAGATTTTGTTCGTGGTGGATAGCATGACAGGACAAGACGCGGTAAATACGGCGAAAGCGTTCAATGACCGGCTGGATTTCAGTGGTGTTGTTCTTACCAAACTTGACGGCGATACACGCGGCGGCGCGGCGCTTTCCATCAAGTACACCGTTGATAAACCCATTAAGTTTATCAGCAGCGGCGAAAAGCTTGATACGCTTGATGTGTTCTATCCCGAAAGGATGGCACAGCGGATTCTCGGCATGGGCGACATTACCACGCTGGTTGAAAAAGCGCAAGCACAATTTGACGAAGAGCAGGCCAAAAAGCTGGAAAAGAAAATCCGCAAAAACCAATTTGACTTTGCCGACTTTAAACAACAGCTTGAGCAAATTAAACGCATGGGTAATTTAAAAGACTTGATGGCGATGATTCCCGGCGTAGGCAAAGCCATGAAGGACATTGACATCAGCGACGATGCATTTAAAGGCGTGGAAGCCATCATCAATTCCATGACACCTTTTGAACGTGCAAACCCTGACGAGATTGATGGCGGCCGCCGCAAGCGCATTGCCAAAGGCTGTGGCAAAGACATAAGCGAAGTGAATGCCTTCATGAAACAGTTTGAGCAAATGCGGGAGATGATGAAAATGATGAACAAAATGCCAATGGGCCGAATGATGCCCGGCATGAAGCGATAATTCCAATCTGGAAAACAGGATTGCGTTCGAATGACAAAACCCGTTCAACAATGGACGGGTTTTGTTTTATGTTCTTGCAAAAAACAATCTTCTTAATGAAAGGCATTCATACCGTAAAACTTTATCACTTTCAAACTGTCGCTGTTTCTTGCCAGTAAGAAAGCTTTTTGTTTATTGACAGTGATTGACTGCACGTGCCGCACCTGGCCTTTTACAGCAAGGCCGTTCAAAGTGTTGCAATGAAAATTGCCAACGCCATCGTTTATGAGCAAGGTTCCAAAATCGGCATCGTAGCGTCCCATTTCAATATTGCTATCGTAATAATTCCCCGCCAATAAAATATCGGGTTTGTTGTCACCGTTTGCGTCCACCACAACGGCATCCTTGTACGTTGTGAATTGCGCTTCGGCGGGCAATGCCTTCGTTTCAAATTGAAGATTGCCCTTGTTCAACAAGACGGCGCTGGCAAAATAATCGGCAGTGAGCACATCAGCACTCTCTAATTTCTCTTTGCCAAGCAAATCGTTCAGCGAGGCTTTGGCAAGGTCATCGGCGTATAAAAATTTCTTTTTGATGATGGGCATTTGCTTTTCTAATTCTGCCTTGGTAGCGAACGGAATTTCTTTTCCGTTAAGGTAATAGGTCAACACTTGTTCTTTCTTTCCGTTGCCGTCAAAGTCATTGTAATAAAGCCGCACGGGCTCTTTTGGTGATGCTTTTAAACGGCTGTTCAATCCCAGGTTACCGGCAATTAAATCCATCTTGCCGTCACCGTCCACGTCGCAGGGCAAGAGAAAATTCCACCAGCCTTTTTTATCGCTCAATACTTTTTTAGTAAAGCTTCCGCCGTTATTGATGAAGGCAACAATGCCGTCCCATTCAAGCGAAAGCAGCAAATCTTTATCGCCATCGTTGTCTATATCAAACCAAAGCGCACCGGTGACCATACCTGCTTGCGATAAATCCTTTGCATACTTTGCTGTTACATCGCTGAAGGTCCCGTTTTTGTTGTTCAGCAAAAGATAGGATTGCGGTGTTTGTCCGTAAGCCCATGGCACGGCACGTCCACCCAAAAACAAATCCACGTAACCATCGCCGTTAAAATCGTAGGGCACCACACAAGAAGCTGTAACAAAAATATTGTTGAACGCGTTCTGCACTTTCGCAAGCGTGCCTTTACCGTCGTTTAAATAAACACGCGGCAAATTGTGGTAATCGGGGCCATAAAATTCGTTACCGCCACTGGCAACAATCAAATCAACATTGCCATCGTTGTTTACGTCCGCCCAACAAGCACCGGTGCTTTCATAAATGCTATCAGCATCCAAAGCAGGCTGTGATGTTTTTATAAACTTCCCCCCTGTTTGCTGAATAAACACGGCGCTTTTGTGGTCTCTTGCAGCACCAATGAATACATCATCCAGACCGTCTTTGTTTATATCGGCAACAGCGAGAGCCGGTCCTTCGGTTGACACTTCGTGCGGAATCAGCGGCTCGCGGTCGAACTCCACAAAACGATTTTCCTGGTGCAAATAATTCAACCCCGTTTGCGTCGTGATGTCTTCGGCTATAAAGGTTTTGTTTGACTGATGATTTGAAAGAGTGAAAAAATCAAAAACCGGCAAGCCTTTTTGGTAAGAAACCGTTTGTGTTGTGCTATTTGTTGAAAGTGTTACCCGTTGAAAAGTTCTGTCTGGCCATATCAACAACAACGAATCAACTTTTGTGTTCTTCAAACCAATGTGCAGCGGTATTTGCATGCTTGATAAGAATCCCTTCACGGGATAATTTTCATAGGTTCTTATTTCGTTGCTACTGAATAAAACAGCCTTTGCGCCGATGGCGTTTTTGTTTTCACCGGGGCCTTGCAAACGCAATTCAACAAAAGCATTCTTTGCCGGATCAGCACTTTTGTTTTCATAGACCAGCACCGGGTTGTCAATGTTGTTCACCACAATATCAAGGTCGCCGTCACCGTCCAAATCGGCATACACGGCCCCGTTTGAAAAAGTAGGCGCATTGCCTTCAACTAAACCTTCTTCATCGGTGAACGACAGGTTGCCGCTGTTGCGGTAAAACTTGTTCGGAATTTTTATCTCCGGGAATTTTTTTATGAGCGACAAATCTTTTCCCTGTACATCGTTGTCGGTAATCTTCTGCTGCACTTCGCCGTTGGAAATAAAGTTGACGTAATCAATGTCGTTCATTCGTTTGGGAATGCCGTTGGAGATAAACAGGTCTTTGTAACCATCGTTATCAAAATCCATCCAAAGCGGCGCCCAACTCCAGTCCGTAGCCGCGATGCCGCTGTACAAGCCCACTTCGCTAAACAGTCCGTTGCAACGATTGTACTGCAAATTGTTTCGGGTAAACTGGTAAGAATAACCCATGCCTATTTTTTCGCGAAACAAATCATAACTGTCTTCGCCCAGCGAACGTTTTAAAATGTATGGATCGGACGGCAGCATGTCCATCGAAACAATTTCGGGATACGCATCGTTGTTAATGTCCGCCACGTCCACGCCCATTGAATATTGGCTCGTGTGCATGAAGCAATTCTCGCCTTCTTCTTTAAAGGTTCCGTTCTTTTGATTGATGTAGAGATAATCATTCTCGTGAAAATCATTGCCGATATAGAGGTCGGGATAACCATCAAGATTTATGTCCGCAACGCAAATGCCAAGACCATAAGAAATAGCGGTGGAATTGATGCCTGTTTGCTTTGTTACATCGGTAAAATGTCCGTTATCGTTTCGATAAATTCTGTCACCAGACAAAGAATCATAGGTTCCTGCAAAAACAGCCCGCGGACGAAAGTTGTTGTTTTGATGCACGGAATGATTCAACAAAAACATGTCTAAATCACCGTCGTTATCGTAATCAAAAAAAGCGGCTTGCGTGCTAAAACCTGAAAAATCCAAACCCATTTCCGTGGCTTCGTCTTTAAAATGCGGTACGCCATTTTTATCAACGCCCTGATTAATGAGGAACTGGTTCTTGCTGTGCAAAGTTTCGTATTGTCCTACGCGACAAACATAAATATCAAGCAAGCCGTCGTTATTAATGTCAACAACCGAAACTCCCGTTGACCAACCGCCGTCGTTTGGTATAGCGGCTTCCGCGGTAACGTCTTTAAACTTTAATTCGCCTTCGTTTAAATAAAGTTTGTTTTGCCCCTGGTTTGATGCAAAGAACAAGTCAATCTTACCGTCGTTGTTGAAATCACCGGCGCCAATGCCGCTGCCGTTGTAGAAATACATGTACTTGAAAAGATTGAACTGCGGTGTATAGGTAAGGTTGTTGCTAAAGTTGAGACCTGTGCGACCGCTGTCAAGCGTTTCAAACAAAGGCCGTTCAATTTGCTTTTTGTCTTTGCAACCGTTTAGCAGCAGGGCAATGAAGCAAGTGAAAAATATGATGATGCTTTTTGCTTTCATGGTTTTATTTCAGGCGATACAGAAGTGGTGTTTCATTGTTTTGTGTGATGAGAAGATATTTGCCTTTCTTGCCTTCAATCGCTTTGATATCTTTTACTTCACCACGCAGATCAATACCGGATTTCATGTTCGGCACCCAGGCAAATCCGCCTTTGCCGTTGTTCAGCAACAGGTGCCCGTAGCTCGCATCCAATCTTCCAAACTGCGGCGGGAAAGTAAACAAGTTGCCGCCCAATAAAAGATCAACCTTGCCATCCTTGTTAACATCCGTCGCGCAAATGGCATTTACACTCGACAACTGCACGTACAAAGGAAGCGGTTGCACGTCGAAACTGCCGTCGCCTTTGTTGATGGCCACAACCGAAGCGCAGTAATTAAAGGTTAACACGCTTGCGTCCTTTAAGGCCTTCTCGCCAAACAAATCCTGAACGGACTTTTTCGCATAGTCGGCGTGTTTCAAATTGTCCTTCTTCAATGCAGGAAATTGATCGGTGATTTCGCGTTTTAAAAACACCGGCATGTCTTTGCCGTTGATGGTTTGCGTGAGAAATTGATCAGGCACGCCGTTGCCGTCGAAGTCTTTCACCCAAAGTTTTACGGGGTTGCTTTGATTGGGCCGGAGGTAAAAGTTTTCGCCAATGTTGCCGAGAATGAGATCCTCTTTTCCGTCGCCGTTTATATCGGCCACAGCAAGGCTTTGCCACCAGCCAAAAAGGTTTTCCAAACCAGTGCTTTTTAACTCTTCAAAGCTTCCCTTGTTGTAAGAAAATATTTTCGGCGCCATCCATTCGCCGGCAATGATTAATTCTTTCTTTCCGTCGCCGTTCACATCGGCCCAAGCTGCACTTGTGACCATACCAACGGCAGCAATGGCTGGTGGCGCAACGTCTTTGAAATGCCCCTGTCCATCGTTTTGATACAGATAGCTTTGCGGTGTTTGACCGTAAATGCGTGGCACGCTCCTACTGCCGACAAACAAATCAAGATCACCGTCACCGTCATAATCATAAGCTGCGGCCACAGAAATATTCATGTTGTTTAGCGGGAAGGCAGAAACATCAACCGAGAAATTTCCCTTGCCGTCGTTCTTGTACAAGCGGTGTTGAATTTCTCTTTCGCCGGGAGGTACGTTATTGCCGCCAGCGCCGATAAACAAATCCAAATCACCGTCACCATCCGCATCAAAAAATAAAACAGCCACATCTTCAAAGCCCCCAAACTGTTTGAAAACATCTTCTTCTTTTTTGAGGAAGCTCCCATCAGGAGTTTGCAAATAAAGTTGTCCGGGCTGGTCTTTTGCACCGCCGATATAAAGGTCTTCCAATCCATCACCGTTTACGTCGCCTTTGGCCACGTGCGGCCCTTCACGCGACAACATCTCCGGCAAGTTGCGCTCGTAATAAAAATCCACGTAATCATCTTCCTGGTGTTTATCGAAGCTTTGCGCAACGGGTTCAAAAAGCAAAGAAGAGGCTGTAGTCACTGGGAAAACCTTACTTGCATCGCCTTCTTGCCGCAGAACATGAATCTTGTTAACAGCTAAATTTTTGTAGGTTGACATTGTTCTATCCGGCCACGTTATCACAACCGAATCAACGCTTGCTTCTTTCCCCAACCCGATGACTTGTTTGTAATCCATCGAAGATTGAAAGCCGCGGACCGGCGAAACTTCGCGATAAAAAATTTGTCCGTTTTTATAAGTTTTAATCGTTGCGCCAATAGCAAACGGATTGGCCTCTTTGCCTTTCAATTGCAAGGCAAGAAAATTATTGCCCCCTCTTTCGCTTTCGTTGTTGCGGTAAACAAAGGCCTCGCTGTTTTCGTTGTTCACGATTAAATCCAAATCACCGTCGCCGTCCAAATCGGCGTAGGCAACGCTGTTTGAAAAGGACGGTTGAGACAATCCCCAGTTCTTGCCCGCATCTTCAAATTGGAAAGAACCTTTGTTGCGAAACACACGATTAGGCAAAGGCGTAACGGGAATGTGTTTAAGCAATTCGTCCATCTCCATTCGCTGTCCGGTTGAAACCATCTTCGTGTAAACGTCGTTGGAAAAGAAATCAAGAAAATCCAGGTTGCCCAAATCTTTGGCAATGCCGTTGCAAACAAAAATATCGTTGAGGCCATCGTTATCCGCATCCAAAAAGACAGCGCCCCAACTCCAATCAGTTCCGTAAACACCGGCGTAGTTTGCAATCTCGGAGAACGTATTGTTACCGTTGTTCACCTGCAAACAATTGCGTACGTATTGATGATATAACCCTGCCTTCTGTTTGCTTAAATAAAGATCAATGTTGTCAAACGTCCCGGTTGTTTTCAAACGATAGTCATCGTCGGGAATCATGTCCGTTGTAAAAATATCAGGCCTGCCATCGTTGTTAATGTCGCCCAAGTCTGCACTCATACTCGACATGCTGATCTTTTGCACACAACTTTCGAGTTCGTCTTTAAAGGTTCCGTTCTTTTGGTTGATGTAGAGATAATCTTTCTCGATAAAGTCGTTGCCTACGTAAATGTCAGGATAACCGTCGCCGTTCACATCACCAACGGTTACACCAAGACCAAAAGAAATTAAGCCCGTGTGCAAACCCGCTTGCGCCGTGACTTCGGTGAAACGTTCGTTGTTGTTTTGATAAAGATGATTGCCGCCGCCTTTAAGGTTCTCTGCAATTTGCCATTTCGAAATATCCACGTCACGCATGTCGGCATAGTTGAGAGAACTAAAGGGAATAGGACTGTTGTTGATGATGAAGCAATCGAGGTCTCCATCGTTATCATAATCGAAGAAAACCGCTTGCGTGCAATAACCTGAAACGTCTAAACCATATTTCGCACCTTCTTCTGTGAATGTGTTGTTGTGCTGATTGATGTAAAGTTTGTTTTTCCGATTTCCGTCTTTCATGTGTCCGGAACTGCAAACATAAATGTCAAGCCAACCATCGGCGTTAATGTCAACGAATGTGACGCCGGTGTTCCAAAGATCGTCTTGCTTTAATCCCGCCTTTGTGGAAATATTTTCAAATTGAAAGGCCCCTTTGTTTAAATAAAGTTTGTTCTCGCCCTGATTAGACGTAAAAAAAACATCGGGTAGGCCATCGTTGTTGATGTCGCCGGTGGCTACGCCGCCGCCGTTATAAAAATTGCGAAACAAAAAGCTGTTGTCGTCTTTTGAATCTTTTACGTCGTTGCGAAAATTGATGCCGGAATTTTCAACTAGCGTGAAAAGAGAATCTTGTTCGTCTTTTTTGTTTTTGCAAGACGAAAACAGGATTGCAAATGCAAACAGAAACACAAGCCATTGCCTTCCTGCAATCAAACTCTTCTTCGCACCGTTCAGCATCATAAATTTTTCGATAGGATTTTTAGTTGCGCAAGCGGTACATAACCGGAAGCGAGTCGTTTTGAGCAAAGAGATAATACCGGCCACTTTTGCTGCTTATTTCTTTGATGTCTTTTATTTCGCCTTTAAGGTTGATGCCGGAAGATCTTGTTTCAACGTAATTGAATCCGCCTTTGCCGTTGTTCAGCAACAGGTGCCCGTAGCTCGCATCCAATCTTCCAAACTGCGGCGGGAAAGTAAACAAGTTGCCGCCCAATAAAAGATCAACCTTG